>Ga0137388_10002046_pt1 | contig 12562 bp, 13 predicted proteins | sample 15con2h14AmetaG_FD_104644 | JGI IMG/M metagenome (GOLD analysis project Ga0137388, IMG submission 104644) | Vadose zone soil microbial communities from Angelo Coast Range Reserve, California, USA - 15con2h1.4A metaG | ecosystem: Environmental > Terrestrial > Soil > Vadose zone > Saprolite...
GAAGCTGATTTTCTACTTCCTTTGTCTTTGGTGCTGACTCTCGCGTAGATTGCGAGACGGGAATTGCTGTGGGATAAACTCTGCGTAGCCATCGCATCCTCCAATCAGGGTGCCTTGGTCAGGAGCGTGTCGGTGTTTGCTGCACCGGCGCGTCCCGTTTTTATTTCTTCGGTCGCTTCTCCTGATAGATTTCCGATTTGGTTTTCTTCAGTCGGGCAACGTCTGATGCCGCGGGCATACACACTAAGGCGTCTTCGCAGTGTCTTTCATGACCTGGATCAGTTCCCGTATCTCCGCTTTCGACTGTTCAGAGATTGGATTTTGCTCAAGGAAGGTCAATATGAATTGCCAATCCCACTTCTCTACAAAGCGCTTCGTCAGGGGGTATTGTGAAATTCTTGTCCGAAATTCCTTTTCTTGTAACGAGTGCTCTTGGCCGTCCAGGATGGTGCAAACGAGGCCGAAGAATTGAAACATTGTTTTCTCGTCAGAACCCTTAGGCAAATTTTCGTGCTCGCGTATCCATGCCTCCGCGTTCCGGTTCTCTTTAAGTAGGATAAAGTCTTCAATCATCGCCAAATGATTAAGCTCTCTTGCTGGGTTTAGTTGGAATACCTTCTTACGATCTTCGAGATCCTTCCGGTACTCACCCATCCTCTTGTACGCAAGGGCGCGTGAACGGTAGAACGATTCCTCGTTGTCGTTGAAATGAATGGCCCACTCCATGAGTTTGACTGTTGCACCATAATCCTTGGCCTCGTATGCGCCGTCAGCTATCTCGCGGAGTCCCAACAAGTCTTTCTTGTCTACAAAGACTTTGCTCCTGACCGCTCCAACTGAAAGCGCGATGAGCGCGACCAGACATGCCCCGGCAACGCCAATTCGTCTGCGTAATGACCAGTTGGGCTTACGATGTTCGAAGATAAACATGAAACCCAGAAAGATGGTAATGAATGACGACATTGCGGAAACGATTGTCAGCACTAGCGATAGACTCATAGGTGCCCTCCTTCCGACGACATCAGCCAAAAAAAGGCGCGATATGAAAGTATCGCGCCGATGGTGACTATCTACTTCTTCTTCTTTTCATCCGGAACGTAAATGTGGACGACGATAAGCATGACTACGAACATCGCGATCAGGCCCGCCCAAAGAACAAGGTCGCCGAGATCGTTTGAAATGAACGCCTGAGTCATCATATATCCCTTTCCAGGGACGGAAAGGAATCGGATTCGGGGCCCCAGGTCGGGCTCTGAACTCGAGCCTCCGGCCCCTCAAGTGAACTAATGAACGAATTGGTAACTTCTAGTAGTTTAACTGTTTAAGAAAATGACACAAGAGCACGCGCTCGCAATCCCCACTCGCTCCGCTGTCCGGCGTTGGATCGTGCGCAGGAGTAAATGACGCAAGTAAAACTCAACCCTTTTCTCCGGCCCGTGTAAAACTTCGCTTTTCTCTGGGCCTTCCTAGGGCAATGCTGCCCGTGGCGCTGCCCGTACGGTAAAAATCCTGCTTGACATCCGCAAACCCGAGCACGTTGTATTGACAACATTCCGTTCCAGGGTCTAAGCTTTGCCGCAAGTTTCGGTATCCCAACAGGCCCGTCCATTAACGTCAGTCTGCAAATTTCAAGCGGTTTCCCTTCTCGTTCGTTTGGGTAGTCCGATGCCAAAAGCGCTATCACCTGAGGAGCTGGCACAAAAACAGGAAAGATTTCCGAAGTGGCAATGGGCTGTAGGGATACTTGCGACGATAGCGCTGCTTGGAAGCTTAGGCCTAGCGTTTCGTGGTTGGGGCCTGAAGGTCGAATCTCGCGGCGTCAAAATCGTCCAAGTTTTTGTCCTCGTCTTCTGGACGCTCGCGCCACCGATTTGGTTTTGGTTCGAGTATGTCATTCTCTTTCGCCGTGCTTTTCCTCATGCGAATGAGAACAGCCTGAATGCGTTGAAAACCCAGCAGGACCTATCCTCGAAAATTTGGATTGCCACGGCTTCCGCGCTGCTGATTTTGTATTTCTGGAAGGACATCGGCGGCGGGAAATAGATTCTCTTCGGGCGATATCTCGCTCCGCGTCGTCCAGACTGCGCTACTGCGAAAGAAACCGAAATTGCTTTTGCGCACGCAGATTGCCACTGGCACTAACTATTTTTCTTGACTCAATTATCCTTCCGGGAGCAGACTTCCGCCCAACGCCTCTCCGAAGAGCACCCCCCAAAAACGGTGCAACACCCCGAGGCAAGATCCCTTCTCAGGTCGGCTCCGGTTCTGGAAAATTGGCAAAGCCAAATCCCGCGTGAGCGCGGAGGGCAAACCGACGGTGCTCTAAGCACTTCAAATCCGAGCGAACGAAACGACGGCAGTAGCATGAGAACTCCAGCACATCACGTTCACGCGCCTGTGGATACAGGATGTGTGGACACATTCCCAGCGACTCTTAGAATTAGAGCATTCCGAGGTGTTAACGCAGACGGATGTTCGAACCGCAGTACCACAAGTATGCAGTCTGAAAAGTATAAAAAACTCGCGAGGGATTCGTCTCATATAGCCGCTGTATGTCTTTTAACGAGTTTGCGGCCCCGAAAATCCGCCCCCCAAGCCTCGACTCTCGTAACCCTCGCCAAAATCCGCGAAGCCTGGGTCCAAGACCTTCGTACCAGACAGCTCGAGCCCATCCTGAAGTTCTATGTCTAATGGCCAAATACCATTGAAGGAGGAATCAAATGGCCACCCTGGAGCTTTATCACGGAACGAAGGCGGACAATATCTTGAGTATCTTAAGGGAGGGAGTGGTCCGGCCGCAGAACGGCGAGATTTATGTCGGAAGATTCGAATCACAATTTCAGTGGTTGTTTCAGTACGGCGCCGACACTTCTCGAAGTGCGGCGTTTGTAATTAAGATCAGAGCTCACCTTCCCGAAAACTGTTCGCCGAAACGCGTTTCCAGGCCTGGAGCTCCAGCCGACGCTTGGGTTCTGGAAACGAATATGCCCATTAGGGTTGAGGTCATCCAGTTATTTGTGAGGCACAGACCGGGAGAACCAATGGAAGTAAAAAACGGACCAACGGAAATAGGCAACTACCTGCAACCTAGGGATTTCAAGGTGGTCATTAACCGCACGCATTCGTTTGCAGAGGGAATCGTTGGCGAACTTTTCGTCAACGGATCCTTCGTGTGCTACTCGCTCGAACTAGCCTGGCTCTGGAATGAAAAAAACAAGAGTTGCGTGCCCCCTGGAGCGTATCGTGCTTTCCTCCGCACTGACCACAAGGGCAAATGGAGAATACAACTCGAAGGGGTGCCCGGTGGCCGCGAGGCCGTTCAGATTCACATCGGCAATTTTCCGAGAGACATCAAGGGTTGTGTCATAGTTGGAACCTCTTTTTCCCCGGACGCAGTCCATGACTCTGCGGCTGCGTACGAGAAGCTCAAGTCCGCCTATCGCCAGTCACTAGGCCCGATTTCGGTCGAGTTTAAGGGGATACTCGCAACTCCTTGGGGCGATTATCCACGCGCTCGAGGCACCACTGCCTGACCCATTCACCTCCCCAAAATTCTACGCATCTCCCTCGAAACTCGCCGTGTACCACGGCCCTCCGGCGCCAATCCTGCTAAAATCCTCACTCACTGGGCCCCTTCAGTGGAGCGGTTAGGCAAATACGAAATCATCTCGGAGATTGGCCTTAACGTGTGTTGAGCAGCCTCGTATTCGGTTGGGAGTGTCAACGAGAATCTCGTCTTAAATACTCCGTAGAAACAGAGTGTCGGTTCTTGTCCTCCTCTGGTCCCTGTGGACTATGCTGCCAGACTCGTGTCGCAGGCTCACACGTAGTTCGATCGTGCGCAAGAAAGAACCACGCAAGTAGGGCTCAACGCTTTCTTCCAAGCCCCGTAAAACCTGATTTTTCTTTGCGCGTATCTAGAGCAATGCTGCCCGCAGTGCTGCCCGTAGCGCTCTTTATTATTCACAATGTAGTTGACTTCGACAGGTACGGGGGAGCAGACTCCCGTCCAACGCCTCGCAAGAGCACGATACCAACTCCGAACCATGCCTGTGAGCCCGAACGAGGCAAGGTCAATTCCCCAGGTCGGCCCCCGTGCCCAAAATTTGAAAAGGCCAAACCCCGCGTGAACCGAGCGTAGAAACGGACTGAGTGTTGGGATTCGATTGACTGCCGCAGGTCTGAGGCTGGTGTCATCCACATCGCGACCTGTGGATAGGCCGTATAGACAAATTCGCAGCAGGTCGTAGAGTTAAAGCATGAGCGGCTCGCCTCGCAATCGGAAACGACTCGGACTTATTACCGCGATATTGCTGGTAGCCTTCGGAACTTCATTTTATTTTATAGCTAGACCTCTGCCCGCCGCGCCGCCTGTCGGCGTAGCGGTTCCGAGTCCTCTCGGGGCCATGCAGACATCTTCTACTCAGCCGAAGATCACATGGTCCGCGAGCGACGTGCAACCTATCCTCTCACCTGGCGAAAGTTCCTCAAGCGCTGTGAGCTTTATCAGTAGCGCAAACTTGACAAACGTAACGGTTGAGGCCGTGCCTGAGATAGCGCCATTTGCAACGATTCAACCAAATACCTTTGCCAGCGTATCTGCCGGACAAACGCAGTCAGCTCAGATCACTTTCTCTATTCCACAACCAACTACGTTGGGTACCTACGACGGAACGATTCACGTCCGGCTTGGAAGCTCAACGCTACCACAGACACTGAAGGTAGTTGTGAATGTTTGGAATGCATTTCATGACATGAATCTTGGACTTGCGTTCAAGTACCCGCCCTTTCCTCAACCCACCCAGATATTTGTTACACACGTTTCCGATGGTTCGATGACACATATCGATCTACAAATACTGGACGGCACCACGCAACAGTTCGTTTCTTTGGTTGGTCTCCGAATTTTCAGCAATTCTTCTAGCACTTCGCTGCAGCAATGGTTTGAGCAAAACATAGACATAGACGGCATCCTAGCGGCTAACGGAACATTTCAGCAGAAACAATTACAGAATGGATCTATCGCCCTTGTGCTGTCGGCACCACTTCCTGATCAATACCTTCAACTGAGCGGTCCCGTTGAAGACGCATACATGATTTCGCCCGCGGGGGATCGTGTCGTTAGTATTACGCAGTCTCAATTGGCGCAAGTAAGTGATTTTGGGTACGACAGCTTGACTCTTTTGACGCAGATCCTCGGAACAATGAAGTTCTTCCAGTAAGATGAGATGAAAGTTGAGGAATAAGAAGCATCTAGCTGTCTGGATCGTCTGCGTTCTCTACGCGGGTACGCCCAATCTCGGCGCTCAGACGACACCTCCCTGTCGATCGAACATAACTGCACCTGCGTGTGGCACGTCGCTTGCGATCTACCCGCCTCTGAATGGACAAAACGCCTTCTCAAATGGACAGGACCAGGGGACAGGATGCAGTTGTGCAGGAGGTGCATCCTATCAATGCGTTGAGTATGTGAAAAGGTTTTATTCGAACGTATTAGGTGTCGATACCCGCGGGTGGAGCGGAAACGCCGATCAATATTTTGCAACTGCACCTGGTAAGGCCTTAATTGCTTTCTCCAATCCCAATACTACTCCACCTTCTCCTAACGATATCCTGGTGTTTCAGGGAGACACGTACGGTCATGTGTCCATTGTGACTGAGGTGACCCAAACACAGGTCACTGTTATCGAACAAAACTGGTCACCTAATGGAACTGCTATTCTCCAGATCACTCTTGCGGGCGGCCTTTATACAGTTCAACCCAGGGGGAAATACAAGGTATTGGGATGGCTTCGGGTTCCAAGCACCTTACAGCTTTCCTTCTCACGGATGGATTTTCCCACTGCTTTTTTCCCTGTATCAGTGACTGCCGGCGACTTCAACGCAGACGGAAAGCCCGATCTGGCAATTGTAAATTTTGGCGATTCTACGGTCTCCGTCCTTTTGGGAAACGGTGACGGCACCTTTCGTCCCAAGGTGGACTACCAAACTGCCCTATCTCCAGATTCAGTTGCAACTGGAGATTTCAATAATGATGGAATCTTAGATCTGGCGGTCGCAAGTGGCTCCCGAGTCGTTTCCATCCTACTCGGAAAAGGCGATGGAACCTTCTTTCCCAAGACTGACTTTCCGGCCGGGGGGCAGGTCACCGCAGTGGTCAGCGGAGATTTCAACAACGATGGAAATGCTGACTTGGCAGTCGTGAACACTTCTGCCTCGACTATCTCTGTTCTTCTTGGTAAGGGCGACGGCACCTTTCTCCCCCACGTGGACGTTGCCACTGGCTCTTTCCCAATCTCGGTAGTCGTGGCGGATTTTAACAAGGACGGCAAGCTAGATCTGGCAACGGCAAATGTTCTTTCAGCGACGGTTCTTCTTGGGCGTGGTGACGGATCATTCGGATCAAGATTGGATTTGGCAGCAGGCTCTGCTTTCGCATCGATCACCTCAGCCGACGTCAACGGCGACGGAAAACCAGACCTCGCACTCGAGGCTGCTGGCGCGGTGGTGTTTCTGCTTGGGAACGGAGATGGAACATTTGGAAGCCCGCATCCGTTTTCATTTGCCACGACAGCTAGCGAAGTAGGGTCCGATCACTCGATTGCCGTCGGCGATTTCAACCGGGATGGTAAGCCTGATGTTGTAGCCCTAGCGACTCTCTTAACCGGACCAAGTATGATAATCCTATTGGGCAACGGAGACGGGACCTGGGGACTCAGTCGAGCTTTGTAACCGGGACACAGCCTACCTCGATCGTTGTAAGTGATTTCAATGGCGATGGCAAGCCGGATTTGGCGGTCGTAAATTCAGTCTCAAATACTGTTTCCATTTTCTTGAACACCAGCAAGTAGGCGTGCGCCAGCTCAGGACACCCCTTCGAATGTGCGACTCCCTTGCAAGAGCCAGGCATGGGCCGGGATCTATTACGTAGGAAGGGGGATCTTTACGCTTTGGAGCAGCTCATTTTTTCTTTAACAAATTTTTATCAGGATTTTATGCCCGATTTGACATAATGTAGGCCTGCGTGGCCTAGTAGCGTTCGCGCAGGCCAGGAACGTAAGTTTCTCGGGTCTTCGTAGCTTATATTTGCCACTTCCGGCAACATCTCCCGTTTAGCGAACAGAGCGATTCCCGTTTACGCTGAGCACGTTACGGTCGTAGTGCATCCTCACTTGCCACATGACGTCTCACAAACTTGCGAATTATCTGCGAGCTTATAGAAAACGATCCGGGCTCAGTCAGAGCGAGGTTGCCTATTTGCTTGGGTATAAGACCGGGGCTCACGTGTCTCGCTACGAACGTCGCAGGCACATGCCGCCCTTGCGGACGGCTCTTGCCTTTCAGGCGGCCCTCGGCACGCCACTCTCCGAGCTCTATGCAGGAACCTACGAATCTGTTGCTAAGCAGGTGATGCACCGCGCTCAAACCTTGGCCGTTCAACTGCAAACGAGAAACCCAAAGCGCGGCAAGAGTCTCATTCCCTACAAACTGCAGTGGCTCACCGAACGCTGCGTACCTCAAGCTCTTCGAAAAAACTAAATTCCATGCTTCACCAGAACGAGAAGAGAATTCTCGCCATCGATCTGCGCTCGCGCAGTTTTGGCTTCGTGGCATTCGAAGGTCCGACGCGACTCCTCGATTGGGGAGTCAAAAGTTTCCGGCAGGGAGTAAACGAGCCCACGATTCCCGCCAGTGAGAAGTTGGCTGCATTAATGGGTGACTTTTCTCCAAGCACTATCGTGCTGAGGAAGCGCGATTCAGACACCAAGAAGAGGGCTGAGATGCGCAACGCGCTCGTGCGAGAAGCGACAAAACGTCGGATTCCGGTCCGGTTGCTTTCTCGAAACGGCGTGAAAAACGCCTTCCCTGATTGCAATCGCAATAAGTACACGATCGCTGCTGCTCTCGCCAAACAATTGCCTGAGCTCGCGCCGAAACTGCCCGCCGTGCGAAAAATCTGGAAGAGCGAGGACTATCGGATGAGCATTTTCGATGCGGCGGCGTTGGGGGTTGCGTACTTCAGCCGACGCAACCAGTCACAGACTGAATCATTCAGCACGCGCCGGGCTGTAAGAAATTAGTTTCCGGTCGACGACGCGGAACAAGGTGGAGCCGGAGAAGCAGCACTCGCCGATAGTATCGGCAGTGGAACTCCCCGCTCCATAGAATTGTATGGAACTCGACGGATCACAGCAGCTCAAAGAGAAGTTTATGCCGTTTCTGCTATTCGAGATCGCATACCCCTTGTTAGTGCTTGTGCTGCTCCGTCTATCGATAAAATTCTGAACTGTTGAAGTAGCGGTCAAAGCAAAATTCTCAAGGGGCACTATCATCACAATGACGACACTAACCAAGAGGATGCGACACAGAAGCGGAGAACAAAACGAAAATCGCTTGCGGCCCCTCCCGTAGGCGCGAAGCGTGAAGGCACTTCCCTACCGATTTTACTCTGATGCAATTACTGAACGAGGGCCGTATCAGGCAGTTCCCGAAGAATAGAATATGTCTCTAGGCGTGCGCCGACCTGACGAAAGTATTGAGTCCAAAAGTCCCGCAAACTGTTCCAATAAATGACCGTCTTTCCGGCTGAATCGACGCCGAGTATATGGACCTCGACGCCGTGAAGGTCTGCAAGCAAGCGGTTTTTCTCGGCCTTTGCGAGGAAACGATCCACAGCGATGACGGCGGGGTTTTCGAGATTGATTGTGGCCGTCTCATGCCGCATGTCAGAGAAGATGACGAGCACCTTCCGCGCCTGTGGCGTCTGTTTGAACAGCTCCGAGGCGACGAGTAACGCGCCGAAGTTGTCCGTGTGGAAAAATTCAGGGTGCAGACGTATGCATCGTTTTTTCCAGGCACCTACGAGTTGGTTCCTCCCCGCAGCAAGCCGCTCTTTGAAGTACCCCTCGTCTTCATCGAGACGGGCATCGAGCAGCAGATATGGCTGCGCAAAACTGTCGGTAGTGATGCCAAGGACGGTCACCCGTGCGCCCGCAGGTAAATGTGTGAGCAGACGGCTGGTCGCTTCGAGATTTTTTTCGAACTCGGCCTTGTTGTCGCTACCTTTGATCGCCTCTGACCTGCTCAAGTCCAGGGCGACGACGACGTGGACGTGCTCGGCAGCAAGCATGAGGCCCGGCCGGAACAGGAAAAGGCAAAGGAAGAACAGCGAGGCTCTCTTTAGCGCGGTGCGGGTAGCACCGTTCAACAGTGCCCGGTGGAAATCACGCCAGAATTCTGCCACGAACGCTTGCGGCGCGTTCTGTAAGGCATTGAGTCGCTGGATTCGAACCACTATTTGCTGACACGCTTCTTCCCGCTCGTGGCTCAGCTTGTCGTAGTCTTCGCCCGAATCTGATCTAAGGCGACGTGCATCGTGGAGCGCGAGACCGGCCCCCAACTCCATTGCGAGTGCGAGGAGTGCCATCGCGAGGCGAAGATACGAGAGGGTTGCGTCGAAGAAGTTGTCGTGCGACGGAAGGGACACGGCCGTTTCACCATCCATGATGACGGCAGGGCTTGCACTCTCTACGTACTGCGCGAGTACGTTTCCGCGGACGAGGGCCAAGAAGACCAGGCTCGTGAGCGCCGCGAGGCACGCAGCTGCGGCCAGAGCCTTCACTAGCTTTTGACTACCCCAGCTTTCAAGGAATTTGTCGACGCAGTAGGGACAAACGATGGCAACGCCCAGCGAGTATAGGTAACTCTTCCAGCCGAGCCGGTAGGGGTCGAATGCCATGAGTGAAAAGAAGAAGCCCGCGATGGCAAGGAAAATGACGACGGCCCAGCAGTAGAAACTTTGCCGCCGCCGCGTGTGGAAATCGCCTGGCAGAGGAGCGTGTCGAATACGTTCCTTCAGGTCCCGCTCTTTCTCACTGAGAAGGGCAAGCTCCGCTCGAAGGGCGAGAATCTCCGGCTGATTGACCGCTTCGATGCGCGTCTTCTCGCATGTGCAATAGTCGTGAGCCCCCTGCACGACGTGCTCCACAGCTTCGTAGCCGACCTCTTGTCCAATGCGCTCATCATTGTGCTCTGTCCGCATTCCTCACTCCCTTTCTGTCCTTAACTTCTTCGGGTCCCCGTAGCCCAAACTGTTTGCTCCCGAAGCACTCCGTGCGGTATATAAGAGCGCGACAGGAACCCGAGGCCTAAAGTCGTAATGAGAATAAAATACAACTTATATGAGTAGGCGTCAAACGAATATTTCACGAAGGCCGAGGCAGATTGTCGCCGACCTCAAAGGGACCGGACGACGCATCCGGGAAATACGAGGTTTCGAACTTACGCAGGGAGAGTTCGGGAGGGTTCTGGGCATCACCCAAGCCCAACTTTCCAAATACGAGCTGGGGCTGAGCGCACCGACGCCGGACATTCTGCTGAGGCTCAAGGCCTATTCCGGGAAAACGATTGACTGGATTTTGAACGGAGAAGAGTCTAAAGCCGGGAGTCGCGGCTAGTCCCTGAAGCTGTAAAGCGTACCCTGCTCAAAATCCTTGGGCAAGTTCACATAGTCTCGCCCGGACTGCTCCTTAATTCCTTCGCTCCGGACCTTCCTCAACGCTCCACGTTAGAGCCCACCGGAGCCATCGGATACCGCGGCGAACCATCGGTAGTGCATGAACACATGACTCTGCGCCCGTCCCCACGTCTCTTAGTGAGCGCTTTCTATACCGTACGGAATACACCCCGGGTACGGCACGACCTGTAGTAATCTCCTATCCACCTGGTTGCCATCAGACTTCTAGGAATACCATTCCCGGACAGTTTCAGCGTCTGAGGAGAGTCACCATGCTTCCGGCAGTCATCTTGGCGGGTGGAAGAGGCTCGCGATTCAAGGAACTGACGGATGAAGTGCCAAAGCCCCTGTGGATGCTACCCGGTCGCACGACAATTCTAGAAGAGATCATCAAGAGGCTCACCCAGGCGCGTGTGTCCGAAATCTACGTTACATGCGCGTATCTCGCCGACATAATCTGCAGATACATCAAACCTCGTTATCCGCGCTGCGGACTGGTTCTTCAAGATATCGCGATTAACACCCCTGTGGACGCGATCCTGGCGATGGAGCATTCGCTTGCCAATGATTTTCTTGTGGTCCATGGGGACCATTGGTTCTCGCTAAACCCATTTCCAGACCTCCTCTCACGGCATGCCACGGGCGACGTGACATTTCTGATTGAGAACCCTGCGCAGACGCGGAAAACGGGGTATGACATCCAATGTATAAAGGACACTACTTCCAACGAACTGAACTATTTGTTCCCGCGTTCCACCGCTCACGTTGAGTCGCCGCATCTCGAATGGGTCAGACTGATTGATGGATGTCATGTTCTACCGCAAAAGACGTTCTCCATCATTCGCCAAGCTCGGGCTGCTGGAGAAGGTATGTCTGGGATGCGAGATTTGTTTCGCTATATTGCAGAACGTGGAATAACCAAGATGCGTGGCGTGCCGCTCGTAGGATCGTGGGAAAATATCAATGACCAGCCAGCTTACGGAAGAACAGTCAGACGGATCTATGATGAGCTTTAATAAAAGAAAAGGGCAGACCTATGGCCTGCCTTCTGTTGTCTATCGTTGCTCGACCGCGAACATTCGAGCTCTTGAGACCAAGTCCGAGAACTGGCCAACAATCAAATCCTCAGCGTCAGAGGCCTGTTGACCGGGCAAGTGAGCTAGTTTGACTAAGTTCTTTGCGAATATCGCGCTGTGCTTGAGGTAATCATCGCAGAGCTTGTCGACCTCAGCGGACTCTCTCGCTGGCTCCTTTTTGGGAGCTTCGCCAGCCTTCATAGTGCCCCCCCTTCTTGCTACCGTGTTTTGATGCGCCATTGTACCTCCCCGACTCGCTTTATCAACCGAAAATCTTCTACTTGGTGTAACGGCTTCCAAATCAATAAGTTACGCCGACTTTGAACATGCCAACTAACCTAGGGGGCGATCGACAGAATCGCAGTTGGAAACGAAGCAATCAATAGTACTCGGGGAATCGGTTATTGCTTCTAACGAGGCGTCTCGCGCTCGGGGCTGGTAGGTACGACAATTGGGATGCCTCCAGTAGAGCACAGTTACCGCATGCTCCTAGCGCTAACCTGTGCTCATTCGGTGAGACAATACAATCCGGTGAACACCGTAATTGCTTGGAGAAGAATCCTGCATGATTCACACAAGGGAATTTTATCTTCTCTGGCAAAGAGATTTTATCTGAAGCGGAAAGTCCTTGTGCCGTAATGAATTTGTCGACCTACTCGTTGGGGCTGACAGCATTAGTCCCGGAACCCGTAAAGCGCTCCCTCGTCAAAATCTTTAGGCGTGAAGAATACTCTTTCGAGGATGCTCGCGGGTTCGCCCATGGAAACCGAGTCAAGGTTCAGGTGTCGGTTCGATTCCGATAGGCCGCTCCAGATTCTAAAGAACTTACGCTGCTGCCTCGTTTTCTCTTGAACTTGGTCCCGGGATGAGGTTGCTGGCACCTGCGCAGAATGCCCCCTGCTGGAGGCGAGTTAGTGTAGAGTGTATGGCGCTCTTTGGACTTCAAAAGGGGAATTTCAAATGAAAAACA
>Ga0137388_10002048_pt1 | contig 12546 bp, 10 predicted proteins | sample 15con2h14AmetaG_FD_104644 | JGI IMG/M metagenome (GOLD analysis project Ga0137388, IMG submission 104644) | Vadose zone soil microbial communities from Angelo Coast Range Reserve, California, USA - 15con2h1.4A metaG | ecosystem: Environmental > Terrestrial > Soil > Vadose zone > Saprolite...
AGCGACATAGACTTCCTGGCCATCGCTCAGCTTAGCAGCCATGTTCAATGCGACAAGATTGGCATTTGGCAGAGGCCCACCTGCCGCTTGCAACAACTGATAGACACGTGCGCTCGCTGGCAGCGTATACACTCCTGGGTGCTTCACAGCTCCTACGATGTAAACCTGGATATCACTCCCTTGATCAATCGGGGAGCTACCAGTGGAGGAGTTCGTCGTAGTAGGTCCCTGATTCATCGTGGGACTGCTGGCATTGGTCGTGAAGGGTGTAGTGCTGACGTTCTGTTGAGTGATACTCGGAGAGGCAGGTGCCGTCGTGGGTGAACTCCAGACGAAGTACAGCGCTATAGCCAGGCCGACGACTAGGACGGCTGCAACGATACGCATGAGATTGTAAGAGCTTTGGCGCCTCGGGCGGGGTACGGGAGTCGTTGAACTCACCGGGTTCAACGGATTGGTGGTGGTTGCCTGTGGCATCGTCTGTCGCTGCGGGTATTGATAGGTAGTCTGCGCTTGTGGGCCGGTATTATACGGTGGTGATGGTAGCATGTCCCGGGTCCCTCCGACGTATTCTCTTTCATACCAAGGATAACAGGATGGAACGGTGATTGTCAATATATGTTTGATTAGAACCGGCCGCTGCGCGCCGGTTCTAATCAAAGCCTAGATCTTTTGATGATCCTCACCTCCGCAGAGGGTGAGGATCATCAAACTCAAGCTCGCGTCCCTACACTTTTTCGCACCCCTTGCGAAGATGAGAACACCTTGGATATGCTATACTATATTGTCAGGAAGGACGGAGGCAAGCTCACGTCCCTACAGTTTGTTCCCAGGGCGGACGCGCTACATCGCGTCCCTACGTAGGCAACCTCATGCGCACACTCAACCTGCATCAACTCGCCACCTTTCAGGCGGTCGCAAAGCACAGCAGCTACGTCCGTGCAGCCAAAGAACTGCACTTCAGCCAACCCGCCGTCTCCGCCCAGATGCGCCAACTCGAAGAATCCCTCGGCGTCAAGCTCTTCGACCAGATCGGCCGCACCACCCACCTCACCCAGGCCGGCAAAGAACTCCTGCTCTACTGCGACAAAATCTTCTCCGTCATCGACGAAACCATCGAAACCATGCAAGCGCTGCGCAGCCCAGAAACAGGCCACCTCAGCGTAGGCGCCGACACCACCGTCGGCACCTACGTCATCCCCAATCTGCTCGGCACCTTTCGCCACAGCTTTCCCGCCGTCGAGATCACCCTGGACGTCCTCAATCGCGCCGCCCTGGTCGATGCCCTCGTAGACAACCGCGTCGACCTGGCCGTCATGGGCACCGTCCCTGCCGAAATCCCCGTCGTCATCGAACCATTTGCCCCCAACGAACTCGTCCTCATCGCGGCTCCCACACATCGCCTGGCCGGGTGTAAGCAGGTCTCCTTCACAGAACTGGCGCGTGAGCATTTCCTGCTGCGTGAGGAGGGTTCCGGCACCCGCGCTGCCCTGGAGAGAATTTTTCAAGAGGCCGGCTTGCCCCTCCAGGTCAGTATGCATATGGGCAACAACAGCGCCATTAAACAGGGCGTCATCGCCGATCTGGGTATCGCCTTGATCTCTCGTGTAGCCATTGACCTGGAACTGGAGACCCAACGCCTCGTCATCCTCGATGTTGAAGGCTTTCCCGTCATGCGGCAGTGGCGCCTGGTACACCTGAAAGGCAAAAGCCTCTCTGCGACAGCTCATGCCTTCAAATTATTCCTTTTGCAGCACGCAGACCGGCGTGTCCGCAGGCAAGGACGGACGCTGTAGAGTGCCGATTTATCGAGCACGCGTCACGTCCCTACATGAGAAGGGAGCATATGCTCATGGACAGCACGCATGACACCGAGAAACAAATGGTCGTTGCCGAAGTACAACGTTTTGTCGAGCGTGAAGTAATCCCCGTCGCGCACGAGCTTGAGCAGAGCGATACCTACCCCTTCGACCTCATCAACAAACTCAGAAAACTGGGCGTCTTCGCCGCCACCATCCCCGAAGCCTATGGCGGCCTCGGCTTGGATTTTGTCACCTACGTCCAGATCGTTGAAGAGCTTTCACGCGGCTGGATGAGCCTCAGTGGCATCGTCAACACCCATATCCTGGTCGCCTACATGATCCAGACATATGGCACAGAGGATCAGCGACGACGTTTCCTGCCCATCATGGCTGAGGGCGAGAAGCGCGGCGGCATCTGCCTCTCCGAAGCCAACGCAGGCAGCGATGTGCAGGCCATTACCATGACAGCGCTACGCGAAGGCGACGAGTATGTCCTCAACGGCGCTAAACTATGGGTCACCAACGGCATGCGCGGCAGCATTTTTGCCGTGCTGGCTCGCACCGATACCCGCGTTCACCCTCCTCATCGTGGCATGAGCATCTTCCTCGTTGAAAACGGCACGCCCGGTATGAGTGTCAGCCGTACCTTTGACAAACTCGGCTACAAAGGCGTAGAGACCGCTGAACTCGTTTTCGACCATGTCCATGTTCCCGCCGCCAACCTCCTCGGCGGTCGTGAAGGTGAAGGCTTCAAGCATGCCATGAGCGGGCTGGAAGTCGGTCGTATCAATGTGGCCGCACGAGCTGTAGGTGTTGCTCAAGCCGCTTTCAACGACTCCATTCGCTATGCGCAACAACGTCACACCTTCGGCCAGCCGATCGCGCAGCACCAGGCCATCCAACTCAAATTGGCGGACATGGCGACGAAGATCGAGGCAGCTCGCCTCCTCTTGCAGAAGGCAGCCGCGAAAAAAGATAGCGGTGAACGCTGCGACCTTGAAGCTGGCATGGCAAAGCTGTTTGCCACTGAGACCTGCCAGGAAGTGGCGCTGGAGGCCATGCGCATCCATGGCGGCTTTGGCTACACCAAGGAGTTCAATGTCGAAAGATATTATCGCGATGCTCCCTTTATGCTGGTAGGCGATGGCACGAGCGAAATTCAAAAGCTGGTGATTGCACGCCAGTTGTTGCAAAAGCACAAGCTCGTGTAGGAGGTGTTTGGTAGGAGGACGGACCCTGGTACCCGCAAGGGGCACCAGTACATCTCCGTCGTCGACGCTCCCAGTAAATGTAGTAGGTCCCCGATTTATCGTGGGACTGCCCCTTGCGGGTACCAGGGGGGCTGCGACATTGCGGTACCAGGGGGGTTGCCTGGCTTATTGCTCAATTGCTAATAGCTAAACACATCCAAATTTTCTCTTGCATTTCTACGCATATTACGCTATAATTACGCTACTTAACGTAATGTGGTGCCGTAACCCGATCTCGTAGTAGTAGCCCCAATTCTACTATGTTCTGACTTATGACCGAAATCCACGTAAATTCTTGATTGTAAGACGGTTCTTGAGCCGCGTCCCCTTGTGCAACAAAGCAGAAGCACGGCCTGTCTGCCGTGCTACAACACTGCGTCAGAGACCAGAGAAGAAGAAAGAATGTACTGGAACCCTGTCTGGGGGACAGGTATCCCCTTGCGGGTACCAGGCACAAGAAAGAAAAAAGAGAGGAACAGCATTTCATGGAAGAGCAGCAAATTCAGGACTTTGTACATCGTGTCTCTCACGATGAGACCTTACGTAAAGAACTGGCCAGCAACCCCGATGGCGTGATCATGCGCGAGGGCTTTTCGCCGCGAGTAGCTCGCATTGTTGCCCGGCTGGTGCCACAGTTAGCCTTGGATAAGCCGATAGGGCCTTCGTCACCGTTTTTTTGGAGGTGAGTAACCATATCCAACCTCCAGTAAATCCATTTGTCGCTCAACAACAGATGCTGATTGAGCGACTAAACCTTCTTTTGGCAGCACTAGATTCTGTGCTTTATCCTGATGTAATACGGGCGTTAGAGGGAGCAGGCAAACTGCTCTCTCAGCCTGAACATCAGGCTGATCATCCTGATCCTCCTCTTCCTGCTGGCGTTTGGCCGCTGCTGACGCTGCTGGTGGCACAACAAATTACTCCAGACATTGACACGGTCTCCGCAAGCAGTGTGGCTGTAGCGATCGAATGTTTTGTCTGTGCCATTGATCTGCTTGATGATGTCATAGATGAGGATCAGACACCCACCCTCCAAACCCTTGGTGTTGCACGTACCCTCAATGTCTCAACAGCACTGTTGACCCTGGCCCAGCAGGCCATTCTCTCCTTGTCGCAGCAAGGTGTTCAGCCACTCACTATTCTACGCTTACTCAACACACTTCAAGAGTCTGCTCTAGTCGTTACAGCCGGTCAGCACAGGGATGTGTTGGCCGAGCAGAGGCCGGCCCAGAACTTTACTCGCGAAGAATGTATAGAGATTGCAGCAGCCAAGGCTGGCTCAATTATGCGCCTGGCCTGTCGCCTAGGCGCACTGTGTGCAGGTGCGGATAACGTGGTGTGTGAGCAGTTTTCAGAATTCGGTGAGTTGCTTGGCATTGCTCATCAACTTGACAACGACAACCACGACCTGTATTATCTATTACAAGGTGGTACCTCTACCATAGCGTCTACAGAGGCTGAAACCGCCAGGAATATAAAATCTGATTTAGTGCGGGGAAAGAAGACGCTGCCCGTGGTGCTTGCTGCGCAAATAAATGGTACTCTTCAGAACACATCGTCGTCGGCCGATGAAGAGAAAAAAGAGTATCTGCGTGCTCTTCACGAGGGAATACTTACAACCTGGGGTATTTGTTTACTTTATCGCGAGCGCGCCCGCGACCGTTTGCAGGAGATCGAAACTCAGAAGCCCGTTGCGCCCTTATTACACCTCCTATTAGGCTTCGAGTGACATATCTTTTGAGGCTATGTGGCGGGATTTACGGGAGGAGATTGTATGAGATATATAGCCTGGGCGCGTATCAGGGCAGGACGCCTACTAAGCGTTCTACTAGCCTTGGTGATCTACTTCCTGCTATTATCAACGCAAGCTCTGTACTTCTTTCCACACCGTGTGACTGACCTCTTTTCATTGCTTCTTTTTGGCTTCTCAGCTTTTGTGGCATTGTTGTTCCTGGCTGTCGGCGCTTTGGTCTGGCTCTATGCACGCAGTCGTCGTGTGGCTTTACTCCTTTTCTGCTTTTCTTTTACTATGATGGTCACGTTCGCTGCAGAAACGGGTTCTGTCTTACGTAACCCATGGTTCGTAGCAATTACTGCTTCTATGAGTGCGCTGTCTCTACCTCTATTTGCGATCTTGTTGCTGCTTTTCCCCAAAAACCTTTTGTTGCATTTGCAAGCAAGTGCAGAGTCAGACGGCGGTCATCGATATACGTATGTTCTGTTGTTGCGCTGCTATTTGGCAACACTGACTCTCTTAAGTATCATAGTAGCCCTGCACTCTGTTCTACTCTTTTCGCCTTTGCAGCTTTTGCCACTTCCAGACTGGTTAAATACGCTCGATTCTAGCTTTTATCTATTCGTATTGGCAGGTATTTTGATCACCATCATCGTCTCATATCGTCAATCTTCCTCATTGCGAGAGCGCCAGCAACGGCGTATTTTTGTGGGTGGCGTCATTCTGACATTTGCCCCTTTTCTCATACTCACCATACTACCCTGGGTCTTCAATTTGCCAGGTGTTGTTGGCCAACTGAGCACCATCACCTTCGTTGTCTTGCCCCTGGCGCTCGGCTACTCCATCTTGCGTTATCAAATCCTCGTGCTGGATATGTACGTTCGGCGCGCTGTCGCATGGATAGTAGGCTGCATCAACCTGGTCGTGCTCGGCTACCTCGTGTTTGCATTCACTACTGTCCTTCTATCCAATAATCCATCGACACGCATCATTTACATCATTCTTGCTGTGGCTGCCCTGGGCCCACTTGCCTGGTGGTTGGCACGAATGATAACTGACAATCTCTTCTTTGGAGAGATCTCACATTATCGTCGTCTCATTGACCAGCCTGACCTGTTGGCTCGCGAAACATTCGACATCGATGGAGCAGCGCGCTTAATCACCACCGCAGCAGTCAATGCCTTTGAGACGCATGAGGTATGCCTGTTCGTCTTGGATGAGGAGACCGGCTACTATCAACTCTACCCCACACTCAGGATTGATGATCCAAAGGATGCGCCTCGTCGTGAGTTTGCACAGCGTCTGTTTCGTGCGACTAGTCCATCAGCAGATGGGGATGCCGATGTAGACGTGTATGCTTCGCTTCTGCAAAACGCTGACTGGCTAACGCTTCACAAACCCATCATGGACATCATAGAGCATCTCTCCTCCTCCAAACGCCCACTGTTATTGAGTGAAGCCTCCAAGCCTGGTGGAGAGACGCCGACAGGCCTTGCCCGTTACCTGGCAACCACAGCACCTCTAGGAGGATTTGACCCGCTCTTAGCTCCTATTCGCACGCAGGGCAAGCTGATTGCTGCACTCGTCCTGGGCGAGCGAGGCGATCGTCAGCAGTATGCCGGTCCTGATTTTGAAGCCATTGGTCTAATCGAAGCGCGTTTCTCCCCAGTCCTGGAAACAGCGCGCTTGTATGCGCAGGTAAGTCGGCACGTGGCCGTACTTGATGCTCTCTATAGTGGTCTTGCTACCATGGAGAAAACATTCCAGAGCATCGAGGACGTTGCCATTGCCTATACCAGGGTTGCCGCTGAATCCGTACAAGCTGGCGCTGAGACCTGGCTCTATGATCAGACCACTCACCTGTTGCGGTCCATTATCCATACAGGCTCCGGTTCACGCTTGATCTCTTCTAACACCCCCATATCACCCCGGGAAGGCGACTGGTCCTCCTGGTTCTATCAAGCCAGTCCACAGTCGTGGCAAGCTCCTTCTACCCAGGTCCCGCCATGCCTATCACAGACACCATCTTACCCCTTCGCCTGGCTCCCCTTAAATGGCGCACAACAGCAGCTTGGCGTCCTGGCCTTGACCTATCCCCGTCCGCATCTCTTTTCCCAGGAAGAGAAACGAGTACTCGGCATGTATGCAGACAAATTCGCCGTCGCATTGTCCAATGCTACCTTCACCGTACAGTTGCGTGCCGCGTATGAGCGTCAGAAAGAACTGGATCGTCTGAAAGATCAGTTCATAACCACAGCATCGCACGAACTACGTACACCTCTGACAGCTGTAGTGGGTTACATTGAATTGCTTGGCACCTATAACGAGAGCCTACCCTTTGAGAGGCGAGCCGAATTTATCGGCAAGGCCCATCGCGGCTGCGATGAGTTAACTCTCGTAGTGGGCAATATCATGGAAGCCGGGCGGGTGCAGGCTGACATTGAGAGCCTCAATCTCAGCCCCGTGCCACTGGCTCAGTCGGTCGTACATATCCTGGAGATCCTCGAGGCGGTGACCCAGAGGCAAGGCCGGAGTATCTACATGGATATCCCCACCGATCTCTATGTCATGGCCGATGATCTACGCTTGCGCCAGGTCTTGCTCAACCTGATGAGCAATGCGATCAAATATTCGCCTGAAGGTACCAACATTGACCTTACCTGCGACACCGATGAAGAGAATGTCACTGTGCGTGTCCGCGATCGTGGCCTGGGAGTGCCCCTGCAAGACCAGGGACGTCTCTTCGGACGTTTTGTGCGGCTGGAGCGCGATTTGAATAGTCCTATCCGTGGCGCTGGCCTTGGCCTCCACATCAGCAAGCAACTGATCGATGCTATGGGCGGAAGCATTTGGGTAGAGAGTTCTGGTAAACCCGGTGAAGGCAGCACTTTCGCTTTCATCCTCAAACGGGCAATCGTGACTCAGGAGGACGATCCATTGTGGTCGTCCCGCGGCGTGTCTGTCCCGTAGGGGCCGGAGTGGTCTGGAGTGGGGTGGGATACCTGTCCCCCAGACAGGGTACCCTTGTGGACTCCTGTCTGGGGGACAGGTATCTCCGCGTTAGCCTTGAAGTAACCCTTATCTTGCGCATACTGCCAGAGCGACTTTTGCAGCTGTCGCCGGGCACGAGATATACGGCTCATCACCGTCCCTATCGGAATCTGCAACGCTTCAGCAATTTCCTTATAGGACATACCCTCGATGTCGGCCAGCACGACCGCCATACGGAAATTAGGCGGCAGATCGTTTAACGCTTTATACACATCCTCATCCAGATACTTGCTCAGCACCTCTTCCTCAGCGCCTGCACTCAACTCCTGCCCGTTAAAATCCCTGATGCGGTTGTACAGGTAGAACTCTTCGCCTTCAGGCAATGAAGTCGTCTGCGGGTGTGTCGCCTGCTTGCGGTAGCGATTGATGGCAGAGGTATTCAAAATACGGAAAAGCCACGCACGCAAATTTGTGCCCAACTGATAAGTATCGGCGAAACGAAATGCTTTGAGCATCGTCTCCTGTACCAAATCCTCCGCCTCTTGCTGGTTGTTGGTCATCCGCAGTGCAGTACGATAGAGGCTATCCAATTGAGCCAGCACTCCTGCTTCAAAGTCCTCCGGTGGTACCTTCGTTGTAATCTCGTTCCTCGATACTGTTGGCTGTTCCGAGTCCTCCGGTGGTACCTTCGTTGTAGTCTCATTCCTCGATACTGTTGGCTGTTCCGACATTCAATACTCCTGTGTTAATACCGGGCGGAGGCAAGCTCACGCCCCTACATTCAAGTATAGCGTATTTAGTACTGGGAATGAAAGCCCCCCCGATTCTGTTAAAATAGACAGATATCATGACGAAGCCTGTGCTGGAGAAAGTACCCATGAATTGTATGAGTTGTATTGAAACTATTGCTCGCCTTCATCTCTACCTGGATCGCGAACTGAGCGTCGAGGAAGTCGCTATCGTTCAGCAGCACCTCTCAGATTGTCCGACTTGTGAATGTCGTTTTCACTTCAATCTTGGACTCAAGAGACTGATCCACGAACGCTGCACCATTGAGCGCGCTCCCGCTCACCTGCGTGAGGCCGTACTGCGCCTGGCTCGCTTGCCTGCCGGTCAAATAACCAGCCTCGACCCCGAACTAGAGATGGAGATCTGGGCAGATCTCGAAGGATGCTAATAACGATCTATCACATCCCAAGAGCCTGGAGCAACGAAAATTTGAGTTGCGCTAAGACCAGCATCTCGCCAATCGTCAGTAGAAGAGCAAAGCCAAAGAAAGGAAGCAGCTCTCGGTAGCGAGCAAATGTCTGGTCTCGCTTGGCGATGGCAACGACCAACACCAGGTTCACGCTACTCAACACTGTTAAGACCCCAGCCGTACTTAAAAGTGCAAGTGGATAGAGCACAAGACTGTTCTGCGAGGCCACCGCAAAAAAACTCAACACCAATCCTGGCACAAGCACCAGCAGTGCCGTCCACGAGGAAATACTCCGCTGCTCGCTATGCTCGCTCCAGAAGAGACGATTCAATAGTGGGAGACCGAGAGAGGCCAGCGCAAGGCCCGTTGCCAACCCCGTTGCCAGCCGTACCAAATTGTGCGGCTGATACAAATGCCGAAGACCTAGATCCAGAAAAAACGAATTGAACCCATCGACCGCCATCACACCTATGCCCAGCACCAGCACCACAACAATAGGCCAGGGTGGCACGCGTTGAGCACGTCCGCGTCCAATCGCATAAAGGGTCATGAGCGTCACAATAAAGCCCAGGTAGATACCCGTGTTACGCGCACACAGTGGCAAGCGCTCACCGCCAGGATAGAACGAATGGGTCGGCAGTTGTGCACATATGCCGCTATCCAGCCAACGCAGGCGATCCAGGAGGGACGAGCCAGGCACCAGTACCACCACAGCCAGCAACCCCAGATAAGACAATACCAGCGCGCCCACCAACCATGGACTCCAGTACAGCGGTTGCACCTCAGGCTTCTGTGCCATCTGGAAACCCTCTTCCCTTCTTATAGATTAAGCCCCCAATTAAAATACTGATTCAGGTAAAACAGCAAATTAAAGAAAATCATTACGCCCGCTAGAATCATCATCACACCCGTACCAACCTCAATCTTCCCCAGGTGCGGCTTCAGCCACTTCAACACCTTACTCACCCGATCAAGCCCCAGGCCCAGTAACAGAAACGGTAGACCTAGACCTAGCGAATACACCAGCAGCATCAGAACACCTTGGGTGAGCGTCCTGGCAGTCGCAGCCAGAGCCAGAATCGCCCCCAGAATAAGGCCAATACAGGGTGTCCAGCCGATAGCAAAGATAATACCAATCAACAATGAAGCCGCATAGCTCGGACGCGCAGGGTGAAACTCAAAACGCTTCTGCCAGTACAGAAACGGCAACTTGAAAATTCCTGCCAGGTGGAGCCCAATAATGACCAACAGTATACCCCCGACCTCGCGTAACAGAACCTGGTGCGCACGCAAAAAACTGCCCAGGGTACTGGCCGTGGCACCCAATGCGACAAAAGCAAGCGTAAATCCGAAGACAAACATTGCCGAGTGCAGAAATGTATTCAGGCGTGCTGGCCTCTCGCTCTGTTCGCCTGTGGACTGGTAAACGCTCTGGCCCACCAGCTGTCCCAGGTAAATAGGTACAAGCGGCAACACACAAGGTGAAAGAAAGGATGCCAGTCCCGCTATGAAAGCTACGCCGAAGCTCAGTTGTGACGGGTTCATATTTCTATAGATCTCCTGGTCACTCAGGACTCCTCACCACCTTAGGCGGCGAGAAGTCAGGTACCTGATTTGTTACGCTGTCTTTCTCTTCCGAATTATAGCAACGAACGAGGGCGACCGCAAGGGGTGCCTCAAGCGTAACGTTACGTTGACAACGCAGCTATAATAAACCCGTCGAGTTCATAGAATCTCGTTTGGTGTCAAAAGAAGAGAGAGAAGCAATAGCATGACTGACCCGCAAGTAGCACCATATGGCTCATGGAAATCACCCATTACCACGGACCTCATTGTCTCCGAAACGATCAGATTTGGACAGATTGCACTCGATGGCCAGGACGTGTACTGGCTCGAATCACGCCCGTCAGAGGGTGGACGATCCGTCATCGTGCGGCGAACGCGTGGCGGGCAGATAACCGACCTGCTACCACCGCCGTTCAACGCTCGCACGAGTGTCCACGAATATGGCGGTGGCAGCTTCGTCATCAGTGATGGCACAATCTACTTTTCGAACTTCGCTGATCAGCGTATATACCGGCTGACCCCAGGCTCTGAGCCACAGCCAATTACCCATGGCGAGAATTTGCGCTACGCCGACGGCGTTATTGATCGTCAACGAGGGCGCATGATCTGCGTGCGCGAAGATCACACCGTAGCCGGACGCGAGGCAGTCAATACCCTGGTAAGCCTTGCACTTGATGGTAGTGGTACTCGCGTGCTCGTCTCTGGCAATGACTTTTACTCATCGCCGCGCCTCAGCCCGGATGGGTCGCGCCTGGCATGGCTCACCTGGAACCATCCGAACATGCCGTGGGATGGGACCGAACTTTGGATTGGTGAGCTTAGGGCAGACGGCTCATTAGGCCATAGCGAACACGTTGTCGGCGGCACAGACGAATCAATCTTCCAGCCGGAATGGTCGCCGGACGGTGTCCTGCACTTCGTCTCTGATCGCACCGGCTGGTGGAATCTCTACTGCTGGCGCAATGGGAGCATAGTACCACTATGCGAAAAAGCGGCTGAGTTCGGCCTGCCGCAGTGGGTCTTTGGCATGTCCACCTACGCGTTTGCATCGGCCCATCGCATCATCTGTACCTACACAGAGCAAGGTGTGAGCCACCTGGCCAGCCTCGATACGACGACGGGCAAGCTTGAACCAATCGAGACGCCGTATTCCAACATAGGGCAGGTGCGGGCAACAGCAGAGCGCGTAGTGTTCATAGGCGGTTCGCCAACCGAGCCGGCGTCAATCGTCCAGCTTGACCTCAACACATCCCGCATCGATGTGCTGCAGCGCTCTAGCAACATCACCGTGGATACCGGCTACCTCTCTTCACCAGAATCAATTGAGTTCCCGACCGAACACGGGCTCACAGCGTATGCATTCTTCTACCCGCCGCAGAACCGCGATTATGTTGCACCGCATGACGAACGCCCACCACTACTCGTCATGAGCCACGGTGGACCAACGGCAGCAGCCTCCAACATATTTGACCTGGGAATTCAGTTCTGGACCAGTCGCGGCATCGCTGTCCTCGATGTCAATTATGGAGGTAGCACCGGCTATGGTCGCGCCTATCGCGAGCGGCTCGATGGTCAATGGGGCATTGTTGACGTTGATGATTGCGTGAATGGGGCCAAATACCTGGTGAACCGTGGCATCGTAGACGGCAAACGGCTCATGATTACCGGCGGCAGCGCAGGCGGCTACACAACACTCTGCGCGCTCACCTTCCGTGATACCTTCAAAGCTGGAGCGAGCTATTTCGGTTTGAGCGACCTGGAAGCCGATCTCTTGGAGACACACAAATTCGAGTCGCGCTACACCTACCGGCTTGTCGCTCCGTATCCCGAACGCCGTGACATCTATTATGAGCGCTCGCCAGTCCATTTCATCGACCGTCTCGCCTGCCCCGTAATCTTCTTCCAGGGGCTTGAGGACAAAATCGTCTTGCCCAATCAATCAGTACTGATGGTCGAGGCGTTGCGAGCGAAACGGTTACCCGTCGCATACATAGCGTTCGAAGG
>Ga0137388_10002049_pt1 | contig 12536 bp, 9 predicted proteins | sample 15con2h14AmetaG_FD_104644 | JGI IMG/M metagenome (GOLD analysis project Ga0137388, IMG submission 104644) | Vadose zone soil microbial communities from Angelo Coast Range Reserve, California, USA - 15con2h1.4A metaG | ecosystem: Environmental > Terrestrial > Soil > Vadose zone > Saprolite...
AAGCCGAGCTGGTATCTGTTGTCGACGGAAGACAAGATGATCCCGCCGCCAGCCCAGCGCATGATGTCGAAGCGCGCCGGTTCGACGGTCATCGAGGTCGCTGGCAGTCACGCAGTCTACGTCTCCCAGCCGAAGCCGGTGGCCGCCTTTATCGAGAGAGCCGCCAAGGAAATGGCCGCGAGGTCGAGTTAGCGCGTCAGCGCCGAGGGCGGGCGACTTCCAAGGGAACTTGCTTGGTGGTCAGCGGAAGCGCTCCGCGCCGGCCAGCCGAGCCGCTGGAACACCCTTCGCGCGCTCCGCGTGCTGCGCTGGGCGAGTGCCTGTTGAAGCTTCTTCACCCAGTCACGAGCGCTTTCGCCGCGAAGTCCCGCGCAGCGGCAACATCGGCTCGACCAGCGTCGCCAGCGCATCGACGAATAGCCGGACCTTCGCGGGAACGTTCAGCCGGCTCGGGTAGACGGCGTAAATGGTCCGCAGCATCGCGGGCTTGGGGCCGAAGACGACCTTCAGTCGGCCGTCGCGTACCGCGTCTCGGCAAAGGATCCCCGGAACGCGCGCAATGCCGACTCCGGCGATGGCCGCCCCGCACGCCACCTCGAGGTCATTGACGACCAGTACCGGATCGATCCGCGACTTCACCCCTTCGACCTGCCACGTCTCGAATGCACCGAATCCGACGCATCTCGCGGATTGGAGGTCCTTGGCGTTCGGCGTTCCGTACTTCGACAGGAACCCGGGGCTCGCAACGAAGTAAACGGGACCGTCTCCGAGCTTGCGCGCGACGAGCGACGAGTCGTCGAGCGTTCCGATGTGAATCGTGAGATCCAACCCCTCTTCGATGAGGTTGATGCGGCGATCTGCCAGCACCAGCTCAACCCGTGCCTTGGGGTAGCGCCCCAGGAATTTCGAGACCACGGGAGCCAGGTAGCGACGGCCGTAGAGCATCGGCGAGGACACCCGCAACAGACCGACCGGCTCCGCCTGCTGCTGCTGCACCTCTCGGTTGGCCTCGTCGATCTGCGCAGCGATGGCGGAACACCGGTCGTAGTAGTCCGCGCCGGATCCGGTGACCCGCAAGCGCCGCGTGGTTCGCTCGAGGAGCCGCACCCCGAGCTGTTTCTCGAGCTTTCTGATCCGCTCGCTGGTGGTCTGTTTCGTGATGCCGAGTTGGTGCGCCGCTCGGCTGAAGCTGCCTTCGCGAACCACCGCCGCGAAGAAGACCATGTCGGCCGGTGAGATCATTGGCACCAACTAAGCCCCGTATCAGGAGTGCTCAGATGCAGCTCTATTTCGCGCCCCGGACCCGGGCGTCCCGTCCCCGATGGCTGCTAGAGGAGCTCGAAGTGCCTTACGAGCTGGTGAAGCTCGACCTGTCGAAGCAGGAAAGCCGAACACCGGCCTACGTGGCGCTGCACCCGTTCGGCGAGGTCCCAGTCCTTGTGGATGGGGACGTCACGCTGTTCGAGTCGTCGGCGATCTGTCTCTACCTGGCCGACCGGTTTCCAGAAAAGCGGCTGGCGCCATCGCTGGGGTCGCCCGACCGCGGCCCCTATCTCCAATGGATGCTCTTCGCGGAACGCGCAGCTGCCCGATGAGAAGAAGGTCGATCTATCAAAGCAGAAGGCTCGCCTCGACGAAGTGCTTGCCGTCTCGACACCCGGCTCGGCGGCAGGGATTTCGTCGCGGGTGGTTCCTTCACTGCCGCCGATCTGGTCAAGGCGTCGATCCTCCACCTGGCGAACACGCTGAAGCTGCTCGAGAGGCATCCGAGGCTCATTGACTACGTCACTCGCCATACCAGGCGGCCCGCTACGATGCGAGCCGTCTCGGGGTGAGGCCATTGCCGCCTCGAGACCGTGATCAGATGATTGGCGAACGCGCCGTAAGCCGGTTCCGCAGGCCAGGTTCGCTACTGGGCACTATCCCTCCGGATCCAGAGGCTTCCAGTAGCGGTAACCATTCGAGCGGAACGGCACTCGCAATTCGGTGCAGATCTCCGCCAGCACGTCGGGCGTAAAGAAGTAGTTCCGTACCCGCGCGAGCTTGGCGCCGTCTGCTTCAATCCGGGTAATCGCGCGCACCGCCTCGCCGTCGGTATGCGCATACCAATGCACGAGGATCCATTCGCCGCGATGTACGCGCGCCTCGACGCGCGGCACCTGCGGCAGTACGTTCCTGAACGCCTCGGCGTCGATTCCGTCGTGCCCGGGCGCCGGGTCGGCGAGCCGCAGCGTCCCGAACAGCATCCCCTGGAACACTCCGCGCCGCGCCGCTTCGGGACCGTACTCGGTGTGCACGCGCACCACCTCGATCTCCGCCGTATCGAGGAGCAGCGCAGTGAGCCGCTCTAGATCGCCTGCGTTGAAGGCGGCGCAGAAAGCATCGAGGACCTGAGGCCGGGGCGACGCCTCGTCCTCCTCCACCGGATCCAGCAGCTTGCCGCGTCCGCGGTGCAGCGCCGACTTGACTGTCCCCGGGGTGGTCGAGAGCACCTCTGCGATCTCCTCCAGGGAGAAACTGAACGCCTCCTTCAGCACCACGGCCGCGCGCTCCTGCGGCGAGAGCCGCGACAGGAGCGTGCCTGCCGCTTCGCGCACGCCGCGCGGGTCGCCGTCCCCTGAGGTCTCCTGGGGGAGCGCTTCGGGCGGCGGATGCGTCGCACGCACGCGGTCGATCCAGAGATTCGACGCGACCCGGAAGAGCCACGCCCGCGGATGCGGCGGCGGCTCGTTCATGCAACCGAGCGTGGCGAAGCCTCGGAAGAGCGCGTCCTGCACGAGGTCGTCGGCGTCCCACGGGCTGCGCGTCAGGTGCCTGCAGTAGCGGTACAGCTCCGGCCGCAGCGGCTCGTAGAGGTCGAGGAAGCGGTGCACGACGCCTCGACGTCGCGGCGCAGGGAATCGGTGCGTTGGGGGATGGGCTGGGTCATGATCGGGGAACGGAGGAGATGCCTGGAAGGATAGCATTCCGATGGTGGTGCCGAGCCGCGCTGTCGGCGCGCGCCGCGCCCGGTCCTGAGGTGACGCCCTCGCCTGTTAGCGCGTACCTGCATGCCTGATACCCGGACGCGCCAACCTGTGCAATAAGGACCGGCCGAGGGAGGAGCGAACCATGCCGGAGAGCGTCTACAAGATCGTCGAGCTGGTCGGGACTAGCACTGAGTCCTGGGAGAAGGCGGCGGCCCTGGCCGTCCAGCGAGCGGGAAAATCGCTTCGGGATCTGCGGATCGCGGAGGTCGCCCAACTCGATCTGCAGATTGAGAAGGGCAAGGTGAAAGCTTACCGGGCCAGGTTGAAGGTCTCCTTCAAGTTCGAAGGAGACTGACGGCCTCAACCTCAAAATCCGGCGTCCCTTCAACGATAAACGCGCAGAAGGACGAAAAGACTGTCACTGCCTGGGCGCGGGTCGATTTGGGAAGATGTGAGGGGGCGTGGTATCTACGCCGGCTTCTTGGCGGTCCAAAAACGACGCGGGTAACCGTGGCACGTTCGCGCGCACAGGAAGAGACGAACCCCCGGCGCACGCGGAGCCTGTGGATGTGCCCGAGCTGCGAGCGCCCTTTCGCCAATCGAAACCAGCAGCACGCGTGCGGACGATACGACCTCGCATCGCACTTCGCCGGCAAGGATGCCCGCATTCGTGCCGTCTTCGATGCCGTTAGCGCACGCATTCGCCGAATTGGTCCGGTTCGGATTTTGCCAGAAAAGACACGGATCGCCTTCCAGGTCAGAATGTCGTTCGCGCAGCTGACTCCGCGGCGCAATTGGGTCGACGGCCACGTGGTCCTGGCGCGCAGGCTCGAGCATCCCCGCTTCCGGCGGATCGATACCATCTCTGCGCGAAACCACGTCCACCACTTTAGGCTGGAGGGGATCCAGGAGGTGGACGCGGAACTGGATGCCTGGCTTAAGGAGGCTTACGCCGTCGGCGAGCAGAGGCACCTAGATCGGCAGCGGTCGATACGGGGCAGCTCGCCGACATCACGTTGACGCGTTGCCAGCGCGAGCGATCCAGCGCGCTGAAAAGTTGCTTACTGTGCCAGCGCGGGCGCCGGCATGCAGGTCAGCTTCGGTCCACGCGCAGAGTCGCCTTTCAACTGATTGACGTAGAAATCGACTGAACGGCCGATGTCGGCAACGAATAGGACAGGGCGGACAAACCATTCGCTCACGACGTCATCCCTCTATATCGTCACAAGCCAACTCTACAAGCCCGACCTCGGGCTGATCCGCCGGAAAGCTACCGACTCCGAAATACTCGAGGGGAGGTTTGAGCTGACCTATCCCAAAGTCGGCCAGAAAGCGTCCTCCCCCATGGCACTGATACGGCGAGCCAGCGCCTCTTGCGCCCAGTCCCGTGAGGTTGGACTCAGGCCGGCGGGACAAGTCTCGGAGGGGAGGAGGCGCAAATCTCATCCAACCAAGCAGGCATCCATTCACGAGGGCCTGAGCGCGCGCGACGAAGCCCAGAGGGACACCGGGGGGACAAGCCGCGGCGCGCTGCCGACGTGACATGAGCGTCCCGACTTCTCTCATATGCTCGGTTCCCCAGACACAAAGCGGAGCCAGTGCTTTGGCTAGAGTTCGGCCGAACGATGGGACCTTCCAGGCAGCACGGGACTTCGGTGCTGGCGGCCGTCCCAGCTACGTGGCGGCGGGCGACTTCAACAGCGACGGTATGTCAGACATGGCCGTGACTAACTTCTATTCCGACAACGTCTCGGTGCTGATCAGCAACACGCCGCGGTAGTGCGGTACCTCGGTCAGCCAACGCGAGCCGGTATATGTTGTGCCGAGAGGCGAGGTGTCGACCGGTTCCCTTTTAATTCTTATCTCAGGGGGATCTCCGGCTTGGCGAGCTGTCGGGCAGCCAGCGCCTGCGGATGATCGACGCCGAGCGCGCTCTGCAAATGATCGACCGCGGATCGAAACGCCTCGCCGGCTTGGCCTGGGTTACCTGCCGTCTGAAGGGCGCGGCCCAGCGCCACGTGGGCTCGGCCAACCTTGGACGAAAGGTCTCCGGGCTCTATCCCTTCGATCAACAGCGTCAATGCCCGCCGGGCGTCGTCTACTGCGCTGTCGGCCTGGTGGAGCTTCAGCTCGATCTCCGAGCGGCCGATCAGCACGTTGGCCAGAGCATCGATCCTGTCTCTGTTTTCCTTGGGCGCCGCCTCGGCGATCGCCATCGCTTGATTGGCCAGCTCGAGAGCTGCCGTCGCGTTGCCCCGCGCTTCCGCGTTGAGCGCCTGCTCCAGATGCAGGGCGGCGTATCCGTAGTGCCCGGCCTTCAGGCCCGCCCGCACCGCTCGTTCCAGCTCGGAGAGCAGTTCGGTGGCGCGGTCGAGATTCCCCAGCATGCGTTGGACGCTCGACCGAACCAACAGCGCCGCCCGGATCCCCGCCTGTTGCCCGACCGCTTTTGATCGCTGGTACGCCCGTTCGCCGTATCGGTCCGCTTCCTCCAGCCTTCCCAGGTCCTTCAGCGAGCGCGCGTAATCGATGAGTAGCTCCGGACTTACGTCCGCCACCCGATTGTCCTCGCCCGGTGGAAACGCTCGGCGAAGCACCCGCTCCGCCTCGAGCGGCCTCCCCCAGGAGCTGAGCGCGGTTCCCCAATTGGTGAAGAGGATTTGGCTTCGGCGCGTCTCGTCGTAGCCAAGCGAGGTCAGGCGCCCCGACGCCTCCTCGAAGGTGGCGTTTGCTTCGCGCAGTCGTCCGGCGGCGCGGTAAACGGTGGCCAGGCTGATCAAGTTGTCCATCTCGAGCACCTCCGACTTGAAGGGCGATTGGCGCAGTGCGCGCACCGCGGCTTCTGCGCGAGCCACCGCATCCTTGGCGCTGCCGCGTTTAAGGGCAATCACGCGCCCGCGGGACAGGCAAAACACTCGATCGATTGCCGACGGCGGGTCGTCGCGAAGCTCGTTCAAGCCCTCCTTAATCAGCCTCTCCGCGCGCTCGAAGTCGCCCTCGTAGGTCAACGTCACTGCTAAATCACACGAGGTGCGCGCGCGGGCGGAGGGATCGGTCAGTCCCCGGGCAAGCGCATAAGCCTGTTCGAGCACTCGACGAGCTTTCACGTATTCGGAATGGTCCAGGTATCGCGCGGCGATGGCGATCAGGCGCTCAATCCGGTCCGCGTCATCGCCGGTCTTTCGGCGGGCCACCAGCCGCTCCGCGCGCTCGAGCAAGTCGTTCATCGGCGTGGGCGGCGCGTCGGAGAGGACGAAATTGTCGAGGTCGTTGATCGCCTCGGCGCGCGACAACTGTCGCAGGGCGAAGTCGCGCTCGATGCGAGCGGCGCGCGCCTGGAACGCAATGCCGATGATGCCGGCGAGGGTGGCGATGAACGCCGCTGCCGCCAGGCCGACCGCCAGGTAGTTGCGGCGGACGAATTTTCTTGCCCGGTAGGCGATCGTATCCGGCCGGGCGGAGATCGGCTGGTGCGCAAGGTAGCGCCGAAGATCGTCGGCGAAGGCGGTGACTGAGGGGTAGCGCTCGGCGGGACTCTTCTTCAGTGCCTTGGAGACGATGGTGTCGAGATCCCCTCGCAGCGCGCGGCTGAGCTTGGCGGTTGCGGCTGCCGTTTCGGACGGCCGCAGCGGCTGCGTGTCGACAATTGCCTTGATTAAGTCCGCGGGAGACTGGAGAGCGGATTCCGACGGATGCTTCCCGGCGAGCAACAGGTAAAGCAAAACGCCAAGGGCGTAGACGTCGGTGGCGGTGCTGATTGGACCGCCGGTGACCTGCTCCGGCGAGGCGTACGCGAGCGTCAGCGCTCTTTCGCCTTCACGCGTGAGCGGCACCGGCGCGTCGTCTTCCAACAGCTTGGCAATTCCAAAGTCGAGCAACTTGACCTGACCATTGCCGGTGACGAGCACGTTGGAAGGCTTGATGTCGCGGTGGACAATCAGGTTGGCATGCGCGTGCGCCACCGCCGCCAACACATCGACAAACAGCCGGAGGCGCGCGTCGACGTCCAGCACGCGCTCATTGCAATACACATCGATGTGCTTTCCCTCGATGTATTCGAGAATCAGATATGGCTGACCGTTGGCAAAGACGCCGGCGTCGATCAAGTGCGCGATGTTCGGGTGCGCCAGCCGGGCGAGGAAGCTGCCTTCTCGTTGGAATCGCTCCTCGCCGGCGCCACCGATGAACGCCACGCTCAAGAATTTCACCGCTGCGCGCCCGACGAAGCGGCCATCGCTGCGCCGCGCCAGCCAGACCGTGCCCATTCCGCCCTGGCCGATCGGCGACTCCAGCGTGTAAGCGCCGACCGCCTGTCCCGCCATCGGCGAGGCGCCCGGGAGGACTCCGGCGTCCGCCTGCAGAAAGCCCTCGTCATCGAGAGCCTGATGTTCTTTGAGCAGCGTCTGCAAGTCCTTGGCGAGCGATGGATTCTGCTCGCGGATGGATTGCAGCCACGCGGGGCGATCCTCGGGTGAAATCTCGAGAGCCTCGTCCAGATACGGGCTCAGGACTTGCCACTGTTCCGGGGCGAACTGGCTCATCTGCCTCTCACGCGGAGCCGGAAGCTATCATCCCAAACCGCCGCTGCCCAGGGCGCGCAGCGTTGGGCAACGAGACGCATTTTTTTGTCGTCTTCTTTTGGGGGCGTGAATCCGTTAGCTCGGTTCCCCTTCGGTACACCGTGAAGGCGGCAACGTTCGATCCATGGCGCGCAATGAAAGCTGCGGAATCTGCACGCCTCCCGGTGGCGGTTGCATTCTGATGTACTGTGGAGACGCGGGACCGTAACCTAGAGCGCCTCCATGCTTTCGCGCTTTCTAGGGCAGACAACCGGCGATCTGGAAACGATGCTCTCTTGCCTCCCCTGAACTGCCGTGGCAGACCGGACTGCGGCGTGCTACGCACCGGCCTCGCAGGGATCCATCTTCTTGAGTACAGTTTGCACCCAGCACGGATAGGGAGATAGATCTGAAGCTGAATTTCTTGCATCACCAGGGAGGCCAGGTGCGCGGGCTCGCCGAAACCAACGACGCGGAAGTGGTGAATCGCATCCCCACGCCTGCACTATGCTACTGCTCGATGTCCGCGGAGCTTGCCGCTACGACTCCGCGCAGCATTGCCCCAAGAATCCGGGCTTCCTAGCGACTACCGGCGACATGCCCCAGGCCTTTGAGCACGCAGCGTGTCGTCCCGGCCTTCGCGGTACACTATTTACTTCGGAGCTTTTGTAATGAGCGGGGTGCCGTCGGGCTTGAGCGGCGCGTGGCGCGATTTCGGGCACCATTTCAGGGTGCTTGAGGCGCGAACGATTGCACAGAAGTTGAAGGTCGTGCTTACGCATAGACCTCTGTGGGCGCTGGCGACGTATCGTTTAGGACGAAGCATTTATTTCTGCCCGATTGGCGTCATCAGGGCCGCTGGGATGGCGGCGTATTTACCTGCACGCGCGGTGATAAGGCGGCTCACCATGGTCGCACTCGCAACGAACGTTGACGTGGGGGAACGGGTCTTCATTGGCAAGGGGGTGGCGGTTATCGCTGAGGAGACAGTGATCGGCGAGGACTGCATGCTGCTGGGTGGAAACACGCTCGGAGTTGCGGGGCGTGGAGCCCTGCGGGGAGTTCCGCGGATAGGATCGAGGTGCGTTCTTCGTCAGGGAGCGGTGATCATCGGCAAGATCGAGTTGCCCGATGGGACAGTGGTGGGCGAGAACGCGGTGGTGGCGAAGAGCCCGCAAATAGGGGAGCGACTGGAAGACGTTCACTTCCCTCCGGTGCCGGAGGTTCCGCCAAGTGTGAAGTTGCCCCGAGAGAGTTTCTGGCCGGCATTCAAGACCGATGTGCGACGGTTGGTGCTCCATTTCCAGGACGGAATCCGCCTGTCAGATCTCTTCGCAATTCTGTTGAACGACGGGCTTTGGGCACTGGCCGCGTATCGATTTGGCCGTGCAGTCGGAGGCGGACTTTGGTACCGGCTGTTCGAGCGAATGGTGAGAGCGGCAAGCGGTATTCGCCTCGACCTTGGCGCCAAGATTGCTCCTGGGCTCTACATCGGCCATTTCGGCGAGATCGAGGTAGGTGCCGGCGTGAAGATCGGAACCGGCTGCAATATCTCGCAGCGCTGCCGCTTATACTCGACGGCGGACGGCGCGCCCGTGCTCGGGGATCGCATCTATGTGGGCGCCGGAGCTTGGGTTCGCGGAGGGCTAAATGTTGGAAACGACGTCGCGGTGGGAGCAAACTCACTGGTTGAGCGCGATGTTCCCGAGGGCAGCGTTGTAGTGGGCGTTCCTGCGCGGGTGATATCACAGCGAGGCAGCACAGATTTTATCCTAGACCACGAATTTCTCTCCACCAACGCTAGGGCTGGAGCGTCAGACTCGGCCTAGGCTCATACATGCCCGAGCCCATGGAGCACGCAGCCAGCACGGCCGAGAGACGCCCGAGCTCGTACTCTCTTAATGAGGCAGTCGCTCTCGTCGCATGGCTGCTCGTCATCTTTGGCGTCGTCCTGCGGCTGCGTCAGTACATGGCTAATCGGTCCCTCTGGCTCGATGAGGCCGCGCTGGCCGTCAGCATCGCCTCACGATCTTTGAAGGGATTGCTCCAGCCGCTGGAGTACGATCAACACGCTCCGATCGGGTTTCTGCTCCTCGAGAAGCTCGCCGTGCGCTTGTTTGGCACGAGTGAATATGCCTTACGGCTGGTGCCCTTGACAGCCGGAATCTGCAGCGTGCCGCTGTTCTATCGATTGATTAAGCAATGCTTGCAAGAGCGGGCGGGCTTGTTGGCGATGTGCCTTTTTTGCGCATCTGAACCACTGATTTATTACGCGTCCGAGGTAAAGCAATACTCGAGCGATGTCGCGATCGCCGTGGCGATCCTACTGCTGACAATGCAATCCCTTCAGCACGGCCTGAGCGTACGTCGCTACATTGGCCTCGCTCTGATCGGCGCGATCGCGGTGTGGTTCTCTCATCCTGCCGTATTCGTAATGGCGGGTTCGGGGATCACCCTTGCCGCTCGAGAGGTATCGGAAGGCAGGCGAGGAGCCGCATACAAGGTGCTGTTGGTGGCGGCGATCTGGGGTCTCAGTTTCGGAATTAATTACGCATTATTCGGCAGGACATTAGCGAGCGACAAAACCATGGCAAGTTATTGGGCGTCGGATTTCGCACCGCTACCGACGTCCGGTGCGGCTGTGATGTGGTACGTCAAGGTAGCGTTTCGGCTCCTGAGAGACGTGTTCGGCCCGCCGTCGACGTTGCCAGAGCTGGGGCCGGTACTCACGGGCCTATCGCTGGTCGCCGCTCTCGTCGGAATAGGGAACCTCTTCGAAAATCGCCGGTGGAGCTTGGCAGCTTTGCTGACGCCGGTTGCCTTCACCCTCGTCGCCTCGTCGTTGAAATTGTATCCCTTCGTTGGGCGGTTGGTGCTGTTCATGAATCCCATCCTGATCTTGCTCGTAGCTGCAGGCATGCAGGAGAATTCTCCGAGCACCCGCCCATCGGCACGTATCATTCGATTGGCGACCGCTCTGCTAGTGCTGGCACCGCTGGCATCCGCCACGATGGGGCTGGCCAGGCCTGCTGGCAAACAAGAGAGCAGAGATGTCTTGCGTTACCTCGGCGAGCACGCCAGCGCCGGAGACCTGGTATACACGTACCCCGGGTTCCAGCCGTCGCTCGATTACTACAAGCGCTTCTCAAAGATCGCCGGGCTGTCAAACCTGACGTTCCTCCAGGGCGATACCGAGCAGTGGCCGACATATGACGCCGACATGGCGCGGCTTCGCGTGCACAATCGGATCTGGGTCTACTTCTGCCGAACGGCCCCGGACCGCGGGCCCGAAGAACAAGGGGTAGTTGTCGCCGTACTCGACCAGAAGGGAAGACGCCTGGATGAGTTCCACGCGACGGGTGCGGCGTTGTACCTGTATGACATGAGCATTCCAGCGCAGCGTTAAGTACCGAGCGCTGACCGTCGCGTAGAGCAGCGTCCGCTCCGGATTGCGGCGTCGATATTTTCTATCGACTTTCCGCTTGGTGCGAAGAAGCGAAAACAATCGGCGTTTCATCTGCCTGGATAAATTCGTCCTCGGTCACGACGCCTCGATCTCTCATCTTCGACAACAATTCGTGAACTCGCTTTTCCCAAACCTCGCTGAGGGCGCCCTGTCGATAATAGACGTGGTACTTGATCGGGTTGGGAATGACGCTCGCCAAGAATGCTGCTTGTTTTGGAGTGAGCTGGCTCACGTCACAGCCAAAATAATGTTGGGCAGCCTGGGCTACGCCGTAAATTCCGGGACCCCATTCGATGATGTTCAAATAGATTTCCAGAATGCGTGATTTTGGAAGAGATGCTTCCAGGGTGAGAGTGGCGATGGCCTCACGAATCTTCCGCGCATAGGTTTTCTCTCGAGAAAAATACAGGTTCTTCGCCAGTTGCTGAGTGATGGTGGAGGCTCCCCGAAATCGTTTTTCTTCGGCTGCGTCGACCAGGCTCTCCTTGATTTCCTGAAAGTCGAATCCGCGATGTGCCCAGAAGCCTGCATCCTCGCTCAGCGTCACGGCGCCGACGAGGAAGGCAGGAATTCTCGCCAGGGAGACGAAATCTGGGTTCTTCTCCCCGACGAGAATCGCAGGGCCGGAGCCATGTTCACCGGAGGGCCGGTATTCGAATGAATTCAGCAATGGGATCGACGACGCCTGCGTGGGATGCAAGCCGGTCAAGTCGAGCTTGGCGGCCAAATCCAATTTGTCAGGCTGAAACACGGGCCCCTTGAGCGCGAATTGCCCGTTGACGACTCCCGTCATCACCGGCACCTCGCGGCCGGGTGAGAGCTGCGGAGGCAGAGCGCGGAGCAACCGCGGGAAGTCCAACTTGTGAATGGCGGCTTCGATGTCGATGCGCGGTTCGGGCCACCCGTCCAGCCGTCCAGTCATCTCCAATGGAAGAGGCGCGTATCCGGAAATTCCAACCTCGGTTTTGGCGAGGTGAATATTTCCGGCGTCGCCGTCCCAATTGACTGTCGCTCCACCGCTTAAATCCACCGGTCCGATGGTTTGAGAATCCAGTCGTTCTCCACCGAGCTGCAGCTTCTGCACCCGTGCCACGCACGAAGCCGTCCCGCGGCGAAAATTCTGCTCGGCCTCCACCTCGAGGCTGACGAGCAGCTCTCCCTCTTTGACGGTCAATGGCAAGTCATTGTGTCGGTCGAACATTCGCGCGACGTGAGGTGCTTGCCAGCTCATCTTGAGCTTGACCCCTCCATCGCTCGTCGTTTGAGCGTCAAGCCTGGAGCGCCCGTCGTCGCTGAATCGGAGATTCCCTTCAATCCTCCAATCGGCGGCCGACTTCCTGACCGTCAATTTGCCGGACAGAGGGTCGAAGCCTTGCAAGAATCTCTGCAACCCCGCCCGACCCGTTTTCAGACGAACATCATTCGCCCAGATGCGGATCTCGGGGAAAGTGCGCTGCTCAGCATGAGCCGGCTCGCGTGGCTTTGCACGGCGATTCTCGAGAAGGTGCTTGAAAACCTCTCTGGCGAGATCGAGGTCCAGCT
>Ga0137388_10002050_pt1 | contig 12535 bp, 8 predicted proteins | sample 15con2h14AmetaG_FD_104644 | JGI IMG/M metagenome (GOLD analysis project Ga0137388, IMG submission 104644) | Vadose zone soil microbial communities from Angelo Coast Range Reserve, California, USA - 15con2h1.4A metaG | ecosystem: Environmental > Terrestrial > Soil > Vadose zone > Saprolite...
CCACTGAGAACCGAAAACTAAGAACTAACGGCTCTCTACGGCGCGGACGGCTTGTCCTTCTTCATCTCTTTCAAAAGCTGCTCAATACGCTCGGTGTATTCCTGTGAATGGTCGAGCACAAAATGCAATTCCGGCAGTCGGCGAAGCTGCAGTCTTTCGATCAGCTCGCGCCTGATGAATCCCGCGGCATGCTCCAGCGCTTTTATGGCGTCCGTTTGTTCTTTGTTCGTGCCGCTTATGTTGATAAATACGCGCGCGTGCTTCATGTCCGGCTGTACGCGCACTTCGCTGACCACCACCATGCCTTCAAGCCGCGGGTCTTTCAGCTCGCCCGCAAGCATGGCGTTGATTTCATGGGCGATCTCCTCTCCCACTCGCTCGTGGCGGTGATTGGCTGGACTCATCTTCGTCCCCGCTACACTTCCTAAATAATTTCTATCGCTTGGTTAATCAAGACCGAGCCAAGAATGCGGTCTGCCTCGTCCAGAACTTTCTGCAATACTTCCGCCACGTGCTTCTCTTCATTCGAAAGCGTCACCACGCCGACCACCGACCGCTGCCAGGTGTCGTGATGGTCCAGCTCCGCCACCGCCACGTTGAATTCCCGCCGCAGCTTGTCCTTCAAGCTCCGCAGCACCCGCCGCTTGTCCTTCAGCGATTGCGCGTCCGGGATGTGCAGCTCGAGGGTGAGCAAGCCGACCGGCATGAGCGGCTCCGGGGAACAGTTTGCGGCTGATTATTTGCTTCGCGACGTCGCGACGGGGTTCCCCTGCGCCGCGGCTTCCGCCGCTGTCAGTTTCTTTACCTGGAAGCACTCCAAAATATCGCCAATCTTCACATCGTTGAAGTTCGCGATGCCCGCTCCGCACTCGAAGCCCGTGCGCACTTCGCTGGCATCGTCCTTGAAGCGCTTCAGCGAGCTGAGCTTCGACGTGTAGATCACCGCCCCGTCGCGCAGCACGCGAATCTGCGCGTCCCGCTTGAGCACGCCGTCCACCACGTAGCAGCCCGCGACCGTCCCCGCGCCCTTGACGCGGAAGGTGTTCCGAACTTCCGCCCGGCCCAGGTAGGTTTCCTGAATGACGGGCTCCAGCAGGCCTTCCATGGCCTTTTTGATCTCGTCGGAAACTTCATAGATGATGTTGTGCGTGCGGATGTCCACGCCTTCTTGCTGCGCCAGGTCTGCCGCCTTGCGCTCGGGACGTACGCCAAACGCAATGATGATGGCTCCGGAAGTCGACGCCAGAAGAACGTCATTCTCCGAAACGGCGCCCACTCCGGACCCGATGATTTTTAATTTCACCTGGTCGGTCGACAGCTTCGGCAGCATCTCGCTCAGCACTTCCACCGAGCCCTGGACGTCTCCCTTGATGACGATCGGCAGCTCCTTGACCTCACCGGCCTTGAGCTGCTCGTGGAGCTGATCGAGCGTGATCCGCGCCCCGCTGGTGCGCGCCATTGCCGCATCGCGTTGCTTGCCCTGGCGGTATTCGACGATGTGCCGCGCCTTGGCCTCGTCGCTGACCTGGAAATGATCCCCTGCTTCCGGAACACCCTGCAAACCGAGCACTTCCACGGGCGTTGACGGCGGCGCATCCTTCACCGGGCGCCCGTGATCATCGAACATCGCGCGTACCTTGCCGAAAACCGCGCCGCAGATGAAAAAGTCGCCCAGGTTCAATGTGCCGTTCTGCACCAGAACCGTGGCTACCGGCCCGCGGCCCTTGTCGACCCGCGATTCCAGCACTGTGCCGCTCGCTGGCGCGTCCGGATTCGCCTTCAGCTCTCGCAAGTCCGCAACGAGCAGCAGGATTTCCAGCAGCTTGTCCAGATTCTTCTTCTGCTTCGCGGACACTTCAACGAATTCCGTGTCTCCGCCCCACTCCGCGGGCATCAGGCCAAGATCACTCAGTTGGCGCTTGACGCGCTCCGGCTGCGCCTCCGGCTTGTCGATCTTGTTGATAGCCACAACGATCGGCACGTTTGCGGCTTTCGCGTGGTCGATGGCTTCCTTGGTCTGCGGCATGACGCCGTCATCCGCCGCCACGACCAGGACAACGATGTCCGTCACCTTCGCCCCGCGCGAGCGCATCCTCGTGAACGCCTCGTGGCCCGGCGTGTCGACGAATACCACGCTGCGATTGTTGACGACGACTTTGTAAGCGCCGATGTGCTGCGTGATTCCGCCCGCTTCGCCGCCTGCAACATCCGCCTGCCGGATGCCATCGAGCAAGCTCGTCTTTCCGTGGTCCACGTGCCCCATCACCGTCACCACGGGCGGCCGCGGCTTCAAGCTTTCCTTGGTCTCTTCCTTCGCGACCTCCAGCACCATTTCTTCTTCCAAGGAGACAACCGTCACGACTCCGCTGAAAGACTCTGCCAGCGTCGTGGCCGTCGGCACGTCCAGAGCCTGGTTGATGCTCGCAAATACTCCGCGGTCCAGCAGCGTTTTCAAGAGATCCTTGGCGCGCACGTCCAGCTTTTCGGCAAGCTCGCGAATGGTGACGCCTTCCGTGATCGTCACTTCGCGCGGCGGACGAGGTTCCGGTGGCGCGATAACGGCAGCCGCTGTCCGGCGATCTCCTGCGCCTGGCCGCTGCCGCGTCGGGTGCAGTTTCCTCTCGCCCTCCAACTCCCGTTTGTCAATAACCGGCCGGTGCCTCTGCGGTGGCTTGCGCGTATAGAGCGGCTTGCCCGGCTCCGCCTTCGGCGGCATTTTGTCCGGCAACGGCGGCAACATCCCCGGACGCCCAGGCGCACGCGGGCCGGGGCGCGTGCCCGTCGGTACCGCTCCGCGCCTTTGCTCGAACGGTCGGCTCGGCGCGGACCCCGCGGCACCCGCACGAGGGTTGAACTGTCTTCCTTGACCACCGGGCTGCACCGGCCGCATCGGCTGGCCCGGACGCGGTCCGCCTGTAGTCCCGGGTAAAGGTCCACGATTGCCGGTCGGCATCGGTCGAGAGGGGGCAGCCGGACGAGTTGCTGCCGCTGCCGCTGGACGCACCGCAGACGGTTGCGTTGCCTGTCCGGATTGCGCCGGAGCAGGCCGCGCGGTTGACTGCGCTCCCAAAGGTTGCGGTGCTGCGGGAGCCGCAGGACGAATCGGTGTTTTCGCGGGGGCTTTTGCCGACGGGGCTGCCGGCTTGGCCGCTGGAGACGCAGCCAGAGGCGCGCTCGGCGGGGCTGCCGCAGGTGCTCTTGGAACTTGCGCTGGTGCAGCGGGTTTCGCCGCCGGAGGGATCGCTGCCGCCGCTGCGGGAGCCGCAGGCTTGGCCACCGCGGGTACAACCGCCACCGGAGGGGGAGGAGCCGCGGCAGCAGGCCTCATCCGCGCCGCTTTTGCCGCCGCTTCCTTCGCTTCTTTTTCTACCTTGGCAGCAGCCTCGGCGGCCGCTTCCGCCTCGGCCAGCCCTTGAATCTGTTTGCGCACCTTCTCCGCAACATCAACGGGGATAGAACTCGAGTGCGTTTTCTTCTCCGTTACGCCATACCCCGGCAGAAGGTCGATGATTGCCTTGGCCTTGACCTCGAGTTCCCGGGCCAGCTCGTTGATTCGGACTTGGTTTGCGTCGGTCATTCGTTCCTAGGAATTTGCCTTTTCAGCCTGCTGCTCATCGCCTTTGTCGTCTGCAGTTTCTGCTTTCTTCTCTTCTGCTTCTCGCGTTTCCGCTGCCTCTTCCGTATTCTGCGCCCCTTGTGCATTCTGCGCTGCTTCTGCACTCTGCGCCGCCTCTGCGGTGGCTGTCGTCTCCGCGGCTTCGGCTTTCTCAGGCGTCGGAGCTTCGGCTGCCTCTGCCGTCGCGGCTTCGCCATCGGCCGCAACTTCGTCGGCGGTTTCTACGGGGACCGCTGCCGCCTCCGCCCCGCCTTCGTAGAACCGGTTCACCGCTTGGTAGATTTTGTCCACCATCTTTTCGCCGATGCCTGGAATTTCCATCAACTGCTCTGGCGTCATCCCCGCTAGTTTCTCGACGTTGGTAATCCCCGCAGCCTCGATCTTCTCGATGGTCTTCGGCCCAACCCCGGCCAGCGCCGTCAACGGCGTGGTCGGCGCCGTCAGCGCGGTCATCTGCTCTTCGATCTCCTGCCGCTTCTCTTCCTCGCTCTTGATGTCGATGTCCCACCCGATCAGCTTGCTCGCCAGCCGGACGTTCTGCCCCTTCTTACCGATGGCCAGCGAAAGCTGCGAATCCTCGACAATCACTTCCAGTTTCTTATTCTCCGGATCGGTGATCTGCACCCGCGTCACTTTTGCCGGGCTCAGCGCCTTTTGCGCGAACGCCACCGTCTCTTCACTATAAGGAATGATGTCGATCTTTTCGCCGCGCAGCTCGCGGATGATCGATTGCACGCGCATTCCCTTCATCCCCACGCACGCGCCCACCGGATCGACGTCCTTGTCGCGGCTCGCCACTGCCACCTTCGTGCGCTCCCCTGCCTCGCGCGCCGCGTGGCGGATTTGCACCGTGCCGTCATAGATCTCCGGCACTTCCATTTCGAACAACCGCTGCACTAGGCTCGCGTCCGCTCGCGACACGATTACCTGCGGCCCCTTCGCCGCGCGGTCCACCATCTTGATCACCACGCGCAGCCGCTCGCCGATGTTATAGGTCTCCAACTTCGATTGCTCGCGCTTCGGCAGCCGCGCTTCCGTCCGCCCCATATCCACAATGAGGTCCGGCCCTTCCGCGCGTTTCACAATCACCGTCACGAGCTCGCCCACGCGATTGTGGTACTCGTTGTAAATCGTGTCGCGCTCGGCCTCGCGCACTTTCTGCAGAATCACTTGCTTGGCCGTCTGCGCCGCAATGCGCCCCAGCACGTCCGTCGGCTTGGCCGCCACGATCTCTGTGCCGATCTCCGCCGCCGGATTCTTTTTCTTCGCTTCCGCCAGTGTGATTTCTTTCTTCGGGTCGGTCACTTCTTCAACCACGGTATGGACGGAATACACGTCCACCTGCCCGGTTTCCTGGTTGAACTTCGCGCGCAGGTCCTCTTCCGTCTTGTAATACTTCCGCGCCGCCACAACCATCGCATCTTCAATCGCCGACACCACGATTTCCGGCTCGATGTGCTTCTCGCGGCTCAGCATCTCAATTTGTTGATAGAGCAGATTCGCCATTTCCCGTTCCTAAATTTTCCTCTTGTCCTCTCGCGCTGGCTCAACACACCGCTCCGAGCGGTTGTTCCGGCTCCGAGATCTTTTCCTTCTCCGTGTTCTCTGCGTTAATTCCTTTTTCTTCAGCTCTTACTAAAAACCGAGAACTAATAACTGACAACTTCTCTCAAAACTCCACCAACAAGTTCGCCTTCCTCACCATCTCCAGAGGCACTTCAACCGTCCGCGCGTCTTTCCCTTTCAGCTCCAAGCGGACTTTCCCGTTCGCAAATCCCGCCAGCCGCCCTTCGAAAAACTTCTCATCACCCAGGGGCTCGGTCGTCGAAATTTTTGCCATTCGCCCACGGAACCGCTCAAAATCTCCCGGCTTTCTCAGCGGCCGGTCCAGCCCCGGCGAGCTAACTTCCAGGATGTATCCCGGCCCCGGTATCAGCTCCTCCACGTCGAGGATCACGCTCAGTTGCTGGCTCACCCTCTGGCAATCCGCGTGGCTTATCGCCGCATACCCTCCGGCCCCTTCAGCCGCCACGCCGTCGGCCGCAAACTGCCCCCCTGCGTCGCTCACCGGCGCTACGTGCTTCGGCACCCGATCGATGTACACCCTCAGGAACCGCTGCTTCCCGACCTTCCACTCGACATCAAATATTTCCAGCCCTTCCGAACGGGCCACCCGCTCGGCGGCCTCACGAACCTTCGCCAAATCCACGCGGAGACTCCCCTACCATAGCCGGTCAACGTTGCACTCCAACCGGCGGCAACAAAAAAGTGGGCTTGCGCCCACTCATCCGTGCGACCCGCTTCAGAGCGAAATATGAGTATATTCCGCCAGCAAGGCAAAAGCAAGATACGGTAGGATGCTGCGTCGCCAGGCTGCCCTGCCGCGCTGTCCGGTAAGGCCTGCCTGCCAATAAGCCGGCCAGAAGTACCCAGCGCTCACGCGCTGGGCTAATTCCTGGCGCACCTACGGCGCTGGGACCGCCCAGCCAGGATTCATCGTCTGCCCAGCTCGCAGACGATGGAGCGGAGGGGACTGTGTCACACAAAACTAAGATCCTACGCGTGGGCGAGTTCGAAGAGAAACTCGACGTGGGAGCGGACGGCGCCGTCGATGCCTTGGACCTTGGGGTTCGCCGATTCGATGACGTAGTACTCGTCGGGAGCGTGCGCGCCGCTGCCGTGACCGAGGCCAAAGTGGCCTGCGGCCAGTTTCAGCGGCTCACCGGTGAAGACGTAGCCAGGCCACGAGCCGGCGTTGCGCGGCAACAGGACCGGCTCGATTCCGCCGCGGCGGTAGACGGACGTTTCAGCAGCGATAATCGCGGCGTCGGCCGGCGTGCTATTGGGATCGTAGCCGCCGGTCATGTTCACCTGGATATCGCCGAAACCCTTCTTCGCGAGATGCGCCTTGAGCGCGGCCAGAGCTTCTGCCGCGGTCATGTCCGGCACGAGCCGCAGGTCGAGCTTCGCCACCGCCTTCCCCGGGAGAATCGTTTTTCCACCCGGCCCGGTGTAGCCGCCCACGAGTCCTTCAATATTCACCGTGGGACGCGACATCAAGAGCTCCAGCGCCTCGCGCCAACTCACGTCGTGGACCCAGTGCTCGACGCCGAGCTGTTTCTTCGCAGTGTCTTCGTCCAAGCGCAGCGCGGCTTCGGCGATCATTTTCTTTTCGGTTTCGGAAAGCGGCCGCACTTTATTTGTGTAGCCCTCGATCGCCGGAGAGTTGCCATCGGGTGTGACAAGCGACGCCAACGCTTCGACCAGGTGCCACGCCGGGCTGTCCAGGCGCGCTTTGTTGCTCGAGTGCACGTCCTTGCGCGGGCCGCGGCCCCAGCGCTCGCCGCTCGACGTCAGCTCGCACTCGATGACGCCTTTCGCGCCGAGAGTGATGGTCACTTCGCCATCGAGCCCCTGCGACGCCGTGGGCATGAAGATGCCGCTGCACTTCTTGAGCGCCGCCTGCACCTCCGGCCGCTGCACCACTTGCGGAAAGTGCGGCGAACCGATTTCTTCCTCGCCTTCGGCGACAAACACCAAATTCACGGGGCTTTTCTTCCCCGCGCCGCGAATGGCGTGCAGCGCCGCGAGAAACGACGCCTCCGGACCCTTCTGGTTGACGGCGCCGCGGCCGATGACAACTTTTCCCAGCCCGGGCTTATCGACGAGCGCGGCGTCGAACGGCGGCGAAGACCACTCCGCGGGATCGGCCTGCTTCACGTCATACATGTAGTAGAGGCCGAGCGTCTTCGGCGCGCCAGCGTCGAGCGTGGCGAAAACGCCTGGCTGGCCGTCGGTCGGGACCTTGGTGGCCTGGCCGAAGCCAGCTTCACGGAGCATGCGCATCATCAGGTCGCAACCCTCGGTCATGCCGCGATTCTCGGCGGCGATGGAGGGCTGCTGAATCCAGTGCTGCAGGCGCTGCACGGATTCGCCGTGGCGCTTGGCGATCTCCGGGAGGATGGCTTCGACCTCGCTCACGGGTGCGCCGGCGCGCGCCCAGTTTGGCCAAGCCATCGCGGCTGCGCCGGCAACGGCGCTGGCGGCAGCTCCTTGCAGAAACGCGCGGCGATCGGTTGCGGGGATGGACTCGCCCGCAGCCGATGGTTCGCTGTTGTTCACCTCGGATTCTTCACGGCGGAATTGGTCGAAATTAGAGCCGTTTCCCATGGTGTTCTCCCCAGAAATTATTTTGGCGCGTGCGATCGCCTGCGCAGAGCGTTCAAGCTTCCGCGCGAGAGAGTACACCGTCTTTGTTTTGCCCGCAAACTTCTGATTCACTACTCGAAGAGGTCGGGCTGCTCGCACGTGATGCGGTGCCAGAGCGGCTGGAACTGGAACCAGCCAGCCAGATGAGAGCCCACTTGCGTGTAAGTGAGCTTGGCGGTTTGGTGGGGAATACTGTGCGGCGGGCCGGCGGCTTCCGCCAGCAATTGCGCCTGGCAGGAGCGGTCCATGGTGATGAACCACCAAACGGCCTCGTCGACGGTATGGCCGACAGTGAGGAGGCCGTGATTGCGAAGGATTCCGGCTTTCTTGTTGCCGAGCGCGCGGGCGATGCGATCGCCTTCGTCGGTTTCGTTGACGACGCCGGTGTAGTCGTCGAACACGGCGTGGTCCTCGTAAAACGCGCAGGCATCCTGAGTAATGGGATCGAGCAAACGGCCGAGCGAAGACCACGCTTTGCCGTGGAGCGAATGCGCGTGCGCCGCGGCAACAACGTCTGGCCGGGCCTTGTGAATGCGCGAGTGAATGGCGAAGGCGGCCTGATTGACTTCGCGATTGCCCTCGACAACGTCACCTTTATCGTTGACGAGGAGAAGATCCGAGACGCGAATCTGGCTGAAGTGCATGCCGAAAGGATTGACCCAGAAATGGTCGAGGCGCTCGGGATCGCGCGCGGTGATGTGGCCGGTGACGCCTTCGTCAAATCCGCAGCGCGAAAAAAGACGGAAAGACCCGGCGAGCTTTTCTTTACGATGACGCCGCTCTTCGGCGGGAGTGGCAAACACGGGCGGACGAGGGATGCGCTCGATCTGCGGTTTTACCTGGGGCATAAAACCCTCCTTGCTGGATGTGGCTTACTATATCGAATTCGGCGCGGTTGCGGCGAAGGATTCTCGGGGGCGCCGCAAATATCTTGAGCAAAATAGAACGCTCCCGCACGTGGCGGGAGCGTTCTGGCAGAGCAAAACCACGGAGAAGTGAGCCGTTACCGTTACGGCTTTGCCGCAGCAGGCGGCTGCGCCGCGGGCTTTGGCGTGACCTGCGCCGGCCTGGCAGGCGTCGAAGTGGTGGCGCCGGCCTTCACCGGGTAAGCCTGATCGTAGAGGCGAATAATATCCTGGGTCACGTCGATCTGGTTCGAGGCGTACATGATCGGCGTATTTTGCGCAGAAGTGTCCAGCACCACCGCGTAACCGTTCTCGCGAGAATAACGTTCCAGCACGTCGACCATCTTTCGGCCGATGCGGTCGATGATGTCGCTCTGCTCAACGTTCACGTCTTCCTGGAATTCGTTGCGCTTGCGATCGAGCTGCTGTGTGAGCCGCTGCCCCTGCTTGGTCAGCCGGTCCTCTTCCTCGGCGCTGCACTTTCCGCGGCAGGCGTCGAGGCGTTGCTGAAGATCAGTGATTTGTTTTGTAAGGTTCTCGATTTCGGTCTGGCGCGGGGCATACTTCGATTGGAGCTCGGCGGAGGCCTGCTTGCCTTCCGCGGTGTTTCCAATCGCCGCGCGGACGTTGATTACGCCTACCTTACCTGCAACCGAGGCGCCTGCAGCCGGCGTTGACTGGGCGCGGACGCCGGCGATGCTGAAGAAGCACGCCGCGGCCAGCGCCGAAAAACGAAGTACCATTCTGAAATTCACTTTTATCTCCTTATTCAGGCCGTCCGCGATGAAATCGCGGGCAACCTCCGCCAATTCTGGATTGGCTTAAGATTTTCCCCACTCCCACGGCGGGTCCCGCGGGCGCCACACAAACTTCGCAGTATAGCCGAGCCGCTTCCCGTGCTGCAATCAGAAAGCATAACACCCATAAAGCGCCTGCCTCGCCGTCAATTCGGCATCGGGAACAACAGCACGCGGTTGTTGGCCTGGTCGACGATGACGGCGAGATTAGTGAACTGGTCGATGGCCACGCCGAATTGCGGCGAGCCGGGAATCCCAAGAGTCTGGCGCGTCTTCATCGGATTCGAAAGCGTATCCACGATCGAAATCGTCTTGCCGGCGACATTGGCGGTCAGGATCGCGCCGGTCTGAGGATTGAGCGCCAGCGAAGCCGGATTGATGCCCACGGTCACGAAGGAAATACTGCCGCTGTCCGGGTTAAAAGCGGTGATCTGGTTGCTGCCGCTGGAATTGACGTAGAACAAAGCCGGCGAAAGTGAAGGATCGAAAACTATGCCGGTAGGCGTGGCGCTGACGATGCCGACGGAATTGGTGGCGCTGACCGCGGGAGTGGCCGAGCCGATGTCGATGACAGTTACCGCACCGTTGGGCGGCTGACCGCTGACAAGCTGTAGGCCGGTGACGACGGCAATTCCCTGATTGTTCGTGCCCCGGTCGGGATCAATGGCGACGGCAATCGGCTGTTGAACGCCGCCGATGCTGGACGCAGTCAAGGAGGTGGCCGGAGAAGAGCCGAAGAGAAGAGCGAGATTGATCTCGGAGACGGTGTTGGAGCCGGTGTTAACGACGATGGCGGCCGCGGTGGTGTCGTCGATGGCCACACCGGTCGGATTGGTGCCCGTCGCTACAGAGGGAACGGGGAGGGAGTTCGTGAGCAGATTGACGACGGAGGCCGTGCCGTCGCCATTGTTGGCAACGACGGCCAAGCCAAAATGCTGGCTCATAGCGATCCCCTGAGGATTTGCGCCCACGGCGATGGTGTTTTTCACGGCGCCGAAAGTAGCGCTGCCGGGACTAATGTCGATGACCGAAATGCTGTTGCAGCCACTGTTGGTGACCACCGCGATGGGCGAGAACGGACCGTTGGCGATTTGGTCGGCGATGGCTACGGAGCTCGGCCGGGGCGGGCCGCTAGAGCAGACGGCGGTCAGATCCACGGATTGGATCACAAGGAAATCGGTAACGTTGGACTGGACACTGTTGCTGATGACGTCGAGAGCGTAGCGATGAGGAGCCGCAAGGAAAGACGCCGGAATCGTGGCGGTAATCTGCCGGGCGCTAATGACCTGCACGTTCGCCGAAGGGATGGGAGTGCCGTCGAGACGGACTTGCGCCCCAGCGACGAAGCCGGAGCCGAAGATCTGCACGCCGCTCAAGGGCGCCGCGGAAGTAAGAGTCGCCTGAGGAACGAGAGCATTGGGGATGCCCCCGATTGTGCCAGGCCCTGGCGTGGGGCTGGGAACGATGAGCTCTGTGATCTGCGCGGCCTTGAGTGTGTTGTTCGAACCCGGGCCGAGGTCAATGATATCGATCGTGCCGCTGCCTGATTGGACGGCGAACGCCTGATTTGTGACGGGATCCACGGCAAGACCACCCCACAAGGTCAGCGAGTTGGTGGTAGTGCCGTTGGTTACTGTGATTGTCGATGCTCCCTGCCCGCTCGTGGCAACGATGGCGTATCTCTTGCGACCCGCGGGATCGGACACAGAAACCTGGTTCTGCTGCGGGTTGAAGGAAACCAAAGCGTTCGAATAGGGCTGCCATGCCACATCGGCGGTGCTGAGCAACTCTGGTGAATTGGAGCAGGAAGTCGTATATGCAGTGCAGGTGGCGAAGAACGATATCGAACTCACTGACTGGTCCAGGGAATTGAGCAGATTGATCTGCGGACCATTGCTTCCCGTCCCGTTGGCATCGGCGAGCGCCGCAGTACGCGTAATTGGATTGATGGCGATGCCTTGCGTCGTCTGGGACAAGCCGGCAAAAGTCAAGTTGGGAGTGCTGTAGAACACCGTGCCGCCGGTGCCTGTGTCGCTGGCCGTGGAATTCAAAGTGTAAGCAAATTGAGTGCTGCTGATTACCGAAACGGGAAACGCGCCGTTGAAGTTGGTGCTGCCGGAGCTCTTCACGCCCTCAATGAGAACTGTTCCGGCGTTGCCGGGAACCAGGCCGTGAGCGGCAGAGGTCGTCACCGTGGCTGTCTTGGCCGTCAGAGTAATGGTCGAGATGCCGGTCGAAGTGGAAGCTTTCGTCACATCGACGCCTCTCACCACACCCGCGCCCCCGCCCCCAGGCGTCACGAAGGCCAGATGACCGCGGGGAGCCATGGCGATTTGCGGGTAGGCGCCGGTATTCAGGGTAACCTGTGCGTAAACGCAAGGAGGCTGAGTAACTCCGGAGCTGGCCAAACATGGGAAAGCGGTTCCCGAGGTATTGAGATTCACGATGAAGCCCACGTTAGCTAGAGAAGAAGAGGAAGTGGAGGAATAAGCAACGAGAGCGAGATTTGTGTCGGGGTCGACACCTATGGCGTAAGGCAGCGGCGCCGGTGTGACAACTCCCAGCAACGAGGCGAGAGAAACGGTGAAAGGAGTACCGAGCGCGGCAGGAACTCCGGGGATCGGCAAGACTGTCACGCTCTGATCCTGATAGTTGACGACGGCGGCGGTGTGGTTATTGCGATTCACGGAGACCCCAGTCGGGACGTTGCCAACCGGGACGGGGCCGTTAAGGGGAGTAAGTGTTCCGGCCCCGATGGTGTAGAACTGCACGGCATTGGCGCCGGTCTCGGCGACGACCGCAACGCCGAGCGTCGGGTCAATATCGATGGCGCTGGGCTTCGTGCCTGCGGCCACGGGAGCGCCCTTGAGTACTGGAGGGTTGGTCGCATAATCCGGGAAAACCGCGAGATTGGTCACCGCAGGATTGTTGGGCAGGGGAGGAGAGGGAGGTGTGCCGGTACCTGCAACAGAGAGCGGATAGAGACCCGGGCCGCCGGAATTGATTCC
>Ga0137388_10002056_pt1 | contig 12523 bp, 8 predicted proteins | sample 15con2h14AmetaG_FD_104644 | JGI IMG/M metagenome (GOLD analysis project Ga0137388, IMG submission 104644) | Vadose zone soil microbial communities from Angelo Coast Range Reserve, California, USA - 15con2h1.4A metaG | ecosystem: Environmental > Terrestrial > Soil > Vadose zone > Saprolite...
AACAAGCCCAGGTTCTTGAAAAATGGGCAAGCAAATTGAGAAAAAGAGCCATGGGGTTAAGAAGCTGAGTTTCTAATGGCTCTCTCCCAAACAATTTTCTTGAACTCTCTGAAAGAAATGGGAACCTGAATTTGACACATATCCTCGCCATTTTCTTCTTCTGACGCATATCTCCCCGTTTTGGCGAACTTATGAGTCAAACGACAGTTCTTTTGTGCATTCTGTTTGGTATACGTGACATAGAGCTTGCCATTGATATTGTTAATGCCAAAAGGCGCGTACCCCTGGGGGAGGGACGGATCGGTGAAGGAGCCTGAGAGCCTGGCTGGAGCAAACTTCTTATTGAACACATCGATGGTGCCAGCGTGGAAGTTGGTGGCATAAAGGAAGATCCCCGACCGATTGGTGCCGAGGGCAAGTCCTTTGTAGACCGCCCCGGAGCTTGAATTATCCACCGCAAGAATGGCATGCGTCATGTCAACGCCCAGACTCCAGCCCGAGATGGTGCCATCCTCGGTATCAAACAGAAAAAGGCTCGCGCCGGAGATGCCTTTCTTCGAGACGATGAACGCAGTGATATCGCTGTTGAAGACGGTACCCGTCGGCGTTCCCATCTTACCACCCGGGGAAGGAGGAATGGTCACAACCAGCGATTGCGGAGCTCCTTTATTATCATAGAGCGTAGACTTTCCGCTGCCATTGTCTGAGAACCAGAAAGGTCCCCCAGGAGCAGACGAGATGCCCCAGGGATTGGTCAGGTTCGGATCGGTAAATTTCGCGATGCCGGGGAGGTTGGAAGTCAGGTTGGTCTGCTGGTAGAAGCCACCTCCCGCGTTGGCTCGTGCAATCGCCCAGCCAGGCAGCGCGAGCAGGGCGAGCGCGACGGCAATGGCGACAAGCCATGAACGCGCAGAAAATAGACGCGCATACATAACTGATTATATCTCCTTCTGAAACTCCTCAGGTACCTTTCTCAAATCACCTCTAAAGAGGCTCACCGCCAACAACGGCGCAATGTTGAGCGAAGATTGGTTTCCTCGATCAATCACGGTGACGATGAGCCACGATAGAGCGCAACTGTCCTGCGCTGTCAGGAGAAGACGGCTAGACGACGGTGATGGTCAGCGTTCCCCCTCCTCCGCAGATACTTACTACCTCGGACTGAGTGGGGGTTATCCTCAAAGCCGCTCCTGGAAGGAGGTGAAAAAGCTGCCCGTTCACGACGAGGAACCTGCCATATGGTGTTTTATTGACGATCCTCACAGGAGTCCCGGATTTGATCGTGATGGCATTCGGGCTGAACACAATCGCGCCCTGCTGATTAACAATGAGACGGACGACGACCGCGGTGGTAGTGCTCGTTGTTTGAGCGACGCTTGTTGGATGGGTGAGGGCGCCGGCTGACCCAAAGGCGAGGAAAGAGAACGCCGCGAGCGCAAAAAACGTGCTCAACACGCACATACGGACGGTTCGTGGGATACGGTTCGTTGTCACGATAGGCCTCCTTAAATGCTAGATAACTGAAGAAATCGAACAAGCTTCATCTACTAGAACAGGTGGAACTCGTGATGTGTTACAGCCAGGCTCATGTGAGAAGGCGATTCCAAGAATCTTCTCCTTGTAAACACAACGCTTGCAATGGTATGATGTGTCCGTCTCTATCGAAGCAGGATACGGCAGGTAAAGGGGGCAGCGTTCCTGCTGCATGCCCGTCCACCTTTACTTCCTAATTGTAAAGAAACGATCATCCCTGCTGGCACGTTATAGTTGTAATTGGAAGCAAGCGTGGGGGCAATTGCTCATTTTCAAAGTGTAATCAAGAGTAGCCAGAGTACGCCTTGGCGGGGGCAGAACCTCGCCAGGAGAGTTTTCGCGTTCAGCAGGCGATACAGGCGAAATGTAGTGGCGGGGCTTGCCCCCGCCAGGAAACTCTTGCCAGGGTCATACCTATGACCGTCACGTCACCTGATAGTAGTGGCGGGGCTTGCCCCCGCCAGGAAACTCTTGTCGGAGTCATGCCTATGACTGTCACGTCATCCGAAGAAGGTAGTACCGGTATTCCCGAAGCCGAAGCCACTGATAACCAGGCACAGCCCCGGCGGCCGCGCTCAAAACGCTATTACCTGGTCTCGCGCATTCTCCTGGGTATCCTGCTGTTTGGCATACTCGTTTCCGTTGGCGCTGGCATCGGTTTTGGCCTTAGTGCCTACACTATCTATACCGGCCTGCGTAGCCAGGCTGAGAGCGGAGTGCAGCACCTGCTCAATGTCAAAACTATTTTCACCGGCGTCAGCGCACACCCCGGCGGCTTTCTCGACAGCGGCAAGCTGCTCAGCTCCCAGCGAGAATTTATTGCCGCACGTACAGATTTTCAGCAGGTGCAGTATAAGCTTGATCACACGGCTGTTATTCAAACTGTCACAAACTCCTTCCGGCAATACCTCACCCAGGTTCGCGCAGCTCGTGCCGTAAGCCAGGTAGGTATAGACGTGGCCAACATCGGTCAGCAGCTCACAACAATCGCCCTCATACTCGCCCCGTCATTTCGCGGTCCTCTGCTTACCAGCAATAGCAAACCGCTGATCACACAAAATATGCTCGATCTCGTGGGCGCAACCATCAACTCCATCTTGCCGCTGCTCTCAGATATTCAGACTCAAACTCGCACAATATCAATAAATAGCCTGCCGGTCAGCGCTCAGCAGCGCGATCAGCTCGTACAGCTCCTGCAGGCTCTCCCACAGGCACAGTCTGACCTCGTGCAGGTGCTTGAGCTACTGGGGGCGGCCAACTGGATGCTTGGCGTGGATCAGCCGCGCACTTACCTGGTGCAGACCCTGGACCGCGCGGAACTGCGGCCAACAGGCGGCTTCACAGGCCAGTACGGTGAACTACACGTACAGGGTGGGCGTGTTGCACCGTTCACCCTCAGAGACATCTCCCTGGTTGAGTACGTCAATAACAGTCCCACAGCAGGCCAGTTGGCCCCGCCGCCGTACCGTTCGTGGTGGCCCTTTGCCAACTGGGGCTTGCGTGACTCGAATGTCTCCGCCGATTTTCCGACCTCGGCACAGATCGCCATGGCCCAGTACGAACTCGAGGTCGGCCACCCGGTAGACGGTGTCATTGTGATCACCCCGTTCCTGATCGAGCACGTCTTGCAGATTATAGGACCTGTCTATGTGCCTGGCTACAAAGAAACCATCACCGCGCAAAACCTCGAGGACCGCCTGCACTACTACCAGTTGAATAACTCCGGTATAGCCAATCAGATTGCTCAATCACCTGGTGTTACATCAACCTCCGACCGCAAGCGGTTTACCGGGCTTCTGGCCCAATTGCTGCTGAATAAAATACGCCAGGCGCCGTCCAGTGAAATCCTCGCCATGGCTCGCGTAATGCTGCACGACTTGAAGACCAGGGATTTGCAGGTCTATTTCAGCAACCCCCAGGTTGAAGACCTGCTGATGAAATATAACTATGCCTCACAGGTGGATCGCTCGACCACCCATGATGGCCTGTTCGTGGTCCAGGCCAACCTCAGCGCCAGTAAAGCCTCGCAGTACGTGCAAACGATCATGCACGATACCGTAACGCTCGATGCCAACGGCGGCGCTACCCATGTCCTGCAACTGCGCCTGGTTTATAACCAGATCGGGCCGGTCTATGGATACGATACCTACCACGACTATGTACGCATTTATGTGCCGCCGGATAGCAAATTCCTGTGGGGGGATGGCTTCGATACAGGCGTGCCCCTCTGCGGCGGTCGCTATCAACAATGCCCGCTGACAGGGGTCTACCCACACGACGAACTCCTCTGTCCTGCCGGTCAGTTCCAGCCAGGGGCATCCGCGCCCTCTATCACCGATCCCGATGGTGGACACTGGCACCCGCTCGATACGATCGGGCCGCCAACGAATTTCGCCAGTGACGAACCTGGACGTGCAATGTTTGGCGGATGGGTAGTCGTGCCCAAAAACTGCATCATGACCGTGACCCTCTCCTGGTATGTGCCGCCCATAGGCCAGGTCCCTTATACCCTGCTCGTCCAGCGCCAGGCCGGCACTCTCCCTGAGCTGGATCTTACCATCTTACCAACCCCGGGCGACTGTACAGCGCTCAAAACTGCGGGCCTGCACTTCGACGGCATCATGGGCCAGGACATGTCCTTTACACCGGCTGGCCTCAAACCCACAGCACAAACTGCCTGTTATCCTCAACCTGGAACGTGACTTATCCCTGGGGCAATTTTTAATCGCCACTTAAGGCATGGTTCAAATGAACTTGACAGGTTCTAACCAACAGCAAGGTCCAGCCCTGTCATCCTGAGCGCAGCGAAGGATCTGCCTGCCTCTCGAGACAGACCCTTCGCTGCGCTCAGGGTGACACGGGGTGGCTGTTCAAACGGTCAAGGACTTTTCTTCAAATTGAACCATGCCTTAGAAAAAAAAACGCTGGTCTCCTGCTTTCAATGCAAACGTGCATCGCACAGTTGCTCCAGCCGGCGATAGATCACTCGATCGAGATCAGCCGGGTATGGTATTCCGTGTGTCTCGGCAAGGAGAGGAGCCAGATCCTGGTAGAACCGGACGATGACGAGGGCAGCCTGGAGCATGGCACCTTGCTCCAGTGGACAAAAGGTCGCTTGTAAAGGCGAGAGCTGCTCGACTGGTATGGCTTGCTCCACCTTTTCATAGCCCTCTGCCTCAGCTTGGAAGTTCTGCTGCAGGCGGGCCAGGTTCACGCAGGTGAGACGCAGGTCCTCTAAAGCGCCGTACGCCGACCAGATCTGCCCGCGTGCCATTGAAGTGATGAAGTGGTGGGACAGGTCATGCCAGAACCAGTAGATCAGGGAGCGTAACCTCTCGATCTGCTCGGCCTGAGCAGGTTCGGGCCAGGGGAACACTGCTCCCGCCAGGATGCCCTTTTTATCGAGCAGAACCCTGTAGGGCCCACCATGAATGTGATGGAAGTGGCTCTGGCGGCCAAGCACAAGTTCACCTTCTGTGCCATCGGCAAAGATGAAGATGACCATATCAAAGCCGTAACCATGAAAGTCTTCCAGGAACACCGGTTCACCCAGCAGTCGTAGAAAAGCCTCGCGCCCGGCGAAGAAATCGTCGTACGCCTCATCCGTAGTGATCAGGTAGAAATCGAGGTCGGAGTATTCGTCAGTCGTGCCCCTGGCATAGGAGCCGCCGAGAAAAGCGGCCACCACCCGCTCATCTGCCTGGCAAGCTGCTACAAAGCGGTTCATGACGGCCTGGTGGTTCTGAGGCTGCTGTATTCCTTGCGCATCCATTGTGTTGTTTCTCCCTGTGAAGAGGGGGCACGTCAAAGCCATTACCGGCGTCGCGCCCTCCGACGACCCGCTCGTCCACGCTCTCATGCGCCCTCATAATTACGGTTGTAGTATTAATAAATCAGGCAAAAGTGCAGCGCTACCTCTTGTGGTACTCCTTGTAAGACTGCTCCACATCATGTGCATATTCACTGAGCGGCTGGAGACCAACCGCTTTTCTTCTCTCATCAACGTTGTCTGGATCTTCAATTGGCTTTGGGCCAACATGACCTGCCTCATCGGCATAAAATTGCGTGCCATAGAACTGAGGACGTCCCTCTCCAACTCTCACCCTATCCTCTAAATACGCCATATTTGCTGGCGAAACCTCGCCTGCCGATTGTGCTTTCATGAGATCGAGGCACATCTTCTGAAATGCAAGATCATGATCAGCATGCTGGACAAGCAGCCATGCGCTCTCTGAAGCATACTTTCCCACCATCGATCTCGTAGGCCACCCGATTTGCTCAACAATCTCCTTCATCCGCTGCGTATTTTCCACATCAATCGAGGAATCCCACTGCCCACTCTTCCTCATCTTCTGATCTGCCTCGCTCATCTTCATGATCTCATCCGCAATCGCCTTGAAGGCATCTGTGGGATCGTCTGGCATAGACACCTCCCATAATAGAGAGGGCGGAAGGAGGAGATGCTGAGCTCTTCCCTGTAAGTGGATTACTTCGTAGGTGAGCTGCGCCCCCTTGGTGGACAGCATGCCAGAATTGGTGGTCTTGATGGCGAGGGTGTCGAAATCCTGCTCATTCTGACCCGCCATGTTCATGGAGGGGAGCAAGAGGGTCAGAGTCACAGAGGGACCATCAACCGATGGCACGAGCACTACAGTGACCTGCTGGCCAAGAAAGCTTGGCTCCAGCGTGCTCATGTCGCGACCTGGACTGGCACTGGGATAGACAAAATGCCCTTCGGGTCCCTGGTATTCGAGTCGTGCATGAGGATAATAGTTGATCTGAATAGTGCCATTGGCATCGGAGAAGGTAAAGAAATTAGCAAGTATGTCTTGTGTCATGGTACATCCTTTCTCGTTTTTCTGCCCAGTTCCTCTACAAGAGACCCTATTCGGTAAACGATGGAGATGGCCATTTTCTGCATTTCACACAGCTCGATCTTTCCCCTTACCGCTATAGATTGGTAGTTGGTCATAAGCCGCCAATTCTTGGCTTCTTCTGACTGGTTGCATATCCTTGCAGCATGAGCAGGGATATGCAACCAGTCATGGAACGGCCCTTACGCTACCTGTAAATTCGTCGTGGACTGACTGATCGGTGGGGAGACGTTTGCTTTGCCCAGCAGGATCAGTGTGTAGGACGTAACACCCTCTGGCACCTGGAAGGCCACTACACCCGTCGCGCCCGATGAGTTGGCAGGCACGGTAATCGGAAGAGTCGCGTTTCCGGCTGGCGCGCTCGTTGCGCCACCGGCCTTCAGCCGCATATACTCTTCGGGGAATCCACTGGTGAATTGCTGTGATGTGGGATTATCGATACGGAATTGCACAACCACGTAACGCATGCCCTTATCGGCCTGGTGCCCGTAATAGTTCCACGCCAGCGTCACAGAGGTAACCGTCCAGGCCAGTCCATCATATTGTATCGAAGTGTTCGGGCTCGCGGTCTTCAGTTGGTATGCCGAGAGATTGGCGCCGCTCGACAGGGGGACGCTCATCTGCGCTTCTTTATCAGTCCCCAGGAGCAGCTTCAACTGGTCGATCTTGGTATTCGTAGCAACAGTGAAATCAATCCAGTTCGTCCGGGTAGTTCCCTGCTCCGGGGCGATATCGTTCTGCGCTCTGGACGGCACAATGGTTGTTTTATCCGGTAAAACCAGGCGCATCACATCGCCGTAGAGGAAGGAACCGACTGCCGAGCCGGCTTTTTCTGTTAAATTGAGTCGGACCAATTCATTCGTGCTAGAGTTGTTATCGTCACTAAACGAGCTGGCCTGCTGCGCATTAACAATAGTGATGTCGATACCTGCGTAGTTCACCGTTTCATTCAACTGCGTCGTCGTCGGCGAGGCGAGAGGCGGTGTCGCGAGGATACCGCCGGTATTGCCGCTGGAAACTGAGTTTCCGGAGTTTATTGCTCTTTGCAGTGCCGGAATCTTGTTCCTGGCAATAATGTAGCCCGGTAGTCCGAGAACCACTAAGAGAATGACCAGCAGTACCAGGCATCCACAACACCCGCTGCTCTGGCGCCGTGGCACGTACCCACGCGTGTATCCACGACCAAAACGCCGCAGCAGGAATAAAAGACCCAGCGCGCCAAACGCCTCCGCGATGGGGCTTTGCTTTTGCTGCGGCTGTTGCATGTAGGGCGGCGGTTGCTGCGGCTGTTGTGCATATGGAGGTGGTTGCTGTTGTGCGTATGGAGGCGGTTGCTGTGCCGGGGGATAATTTTGTTGCTGCATCCCTCCATACTGGCTGGGTGGTGGCGCTTCCAACACCGTCCCGCAGTTCGTACAAAAACGTTGGCCTGCGGCGATAGGGCCACCGCAGTTTGGGCAGCTTTGCCCGGGTGTCTGTGCCATAGCTTTACTCCCTTATTACGTTATCAAATTTGATTAGCGCTATTTCCTTAGCTCTTAATCCCTATTATCTCAACAAACAGGAAACATGTCTATAGCCCAGCTCACACTGTATGCATGGCGTATTCCACATATCAGAGAATTCCCGGAAAGCCAATGCACCTGACCCCCGCGAGGGGGGTCACTACATTTTGGGCTGTTCCGAGCGTGAAATGTAGTGGCCCCCCTCGCGGGGGCCAGGCTAATTGGCACAGCGCCAACTCAATGATATGGTACAATTTTGTTGGTTTATTGCTCGTATGATCAGCAAATCACATCTACACAAGGAGGAAACATATGCAGACATCCATCTGGGGACCCGACATCCAGGCTGTATTCGACCAGGCCAGGGTGCCAGGCTTCAAAAGCGTCCAGGTAGGCAACCAGACCCTTGAGATTCCCACCCCATTTCCATCGCCGGCGGACTGGCGTGATAACTGGATCTACTTCCTCCTGGTGGATCGCTTCAACAATCCTCTGCAGCCACCGCGCAACCTGCCCTGGGATGCCCAGTATAGCGACTTTCAGGGCGGCACCATCGATGGCATAAGAACGCAGCTCGACTACCTGCAAAACCTGGGCGTGGGCGCTATCTGGATATCGCCAGTTTTGAAGAACTGCCAGTATAGCCCGACCTACCACGGTTACGGCATTCAGGATTTCCTGCGCATCGACCCTCGTTTTGCCTCTGATCCCGCCCAGGGCCCCCAGCTCGTAGAGACCGAGTTACGCCAGCTCGTCGATGAAGCCCACGCTCGCGGTATCTATATCATCCTGGACATCGTGCTTCACCACACCGGCGACGTGTTTGCCTATCAAAACTACGGCTCGCTGGCCCCTTGGAGCAACCAGCCCTACACGATCTACTGGCGCGACGAGAAAGGCAACCCCAGGCAAGATTGGACTGAGGCGCCCGCTGACCCTCCACTCGACGCTGCCGTCTGGCCGCAAGAACTCCGCACGAACGCCTTCTTTCGACGCCAGGGCAACGCCTTTGGCGACTCGGGCCAGGTCATCGACGTTACCGGCGATTTTTACTCGCTCAAGGGGCTTTATCCTGACTACCAGGACAATACCGGCTACCCGGTGCACACCATCCTCATTCGCGCTTTCCAGTATCTCATCGCCAGGTACGACATCGACGGCTTTCGTATTGATACCCTGAAATACATCAGCCCCGCTTTCGCTCGTGAGTTTGCCAACAGCATGCGTGAATTTGCCCAGAGTATCGGCAAAAAGAACTTTTTCACCTACGGCGAAGTCTGGGACAGCGAGCAGACCATCACCAACTTTATTGGCCGCAATACCCTGCACTCGGAAGAGGGTGACCCCATCGGCGTTGATGCCGCGCTCGACTATCCACTCTTTTATCAACTTCCGGGTACATGCAAGGGCCTGCTTGCGCCCGAACAAGTCGTCAATATGTACCAGAGTCGCAAGCAGGTAGAGGAAGACATCCTCAGCACGCATGGTGACGCCAGCAACTTTTTTGTGACCTTCCTGGACAACCACGATCAAAATTCACGCTTTTATTACCGTGATCCTGCAAATCCGCATGAATTCGATAACCAGCTCGCGCTTGCAGCCGCTTGCCTCTTTGCCTTGCCGGGCATTCCCTGTCTCTATTATGGTACCGAACAGGGCCTCTCCGGCTCTGGTAATGCTCCCGAGGCGGTGCGCGAAGCCCTGTGGGGCAAACCAGGTGCGTTCGACCAGGGCGCTGAGTTCTACCCGCAGATTGCGAAACTCGCCGCACTGCGCAAGAGCTCACCCGTGCTGCGCTACGGTCGTTACTACTTCCGCCCCATATCGGGCAACGACTCGCTTTTCGGCATTTCTACTACTGCTCCCGGCGTGCTGGCTTTCTCACGCATTTTGAGCGACCTGGAACTTCTGATCGTCGCCAACGTTAACACCGAATCCGTCTGGGCAGGCGAGGTCATCGTCGATTTTACGATCAATTCACCCGGCGCGGCCTACACCATCCTCTACAGCAATAAAGCGCAGCCCACCGGGCCGGGGCCGGTAACGGAGAAACCGGTAGGCAGTGTCCAGGTCACAGAAGTCGATGGTACTGTCACGGATGGGCCTCTGCATGTTCTGCCCGTTAATTTGCTGCCCATGGAAGTACAGATTCTCAGGAAATCATAGTGGGAGAGTCTCGCCCGGTGTATGCGAGGATGTGGCAGGCGGCGGTAGGGCGGAGGAGAGCGCGTGCACACGTGCCTCGACGGCGTGTCGTAACTGCTCGGCGCTGGCAAAATCGCTCAGGAACAGTGCCGGGCCAAAACGCACGGTAGCATGCCAGCCTTTGCCTCGCTCGCGCGTATAGATCAGTCCGGCTGGGATAATCGCTACCTGCGTCCGCCCATCTCTCTCCGCCTGTTCCGCCATCTTGACGAATCCGGACCGGAAAGCAAGAAAGGCATCGAGGTCGGCTTTGGGCGTGGGGTGCGGGTCGATGTTGGGATAGCCCTCTGGAAAGATGACGAGTAATTCTCCGGAACGGAACAGCCGGACGGCGTCCACGGTCACATTGCGCAGGTACTGCCTGGCCTCGATTGGAGTATATGCTCTTCGCTCATCTCCCTCGTGCTCGTGCATCTGTTCGCCGCGCAGGATAACAGGCCAGTCCGCCAGCATACAGGCAAACTCTATCACCAGGCGCAATCGCCCTGACTGGAGCCAGTCCAGCGCGACCATCGTATGCATGCGCCGGGGAATACTGCGCAGCAGAATAAAGCCATCGTAGAAATAATGGAAATGGCGTGCGGCGATCAGCACCGGCCCTGACTGTGGGATATGTTCCACGCCCTCAGCGTGCATCTCCATGTGGCGCCTGGTTATGAAGCGGCTGCCAACACGCATCACCAGCCATACCGACTGGCTAAGTGTCGCGCGGCCTGGGCCGGCCCGAGTGCCATGCATTTCTTCCTTGGGGTAGAAGGCCAGCGACTCGGGAAGCAGGACAAACAGCGCAGACAGGAACAGCGGAAACCAGAGCCCTGCGCCGAGATCCAGCGCCATCACGAAACCGGTGTTTACCGTGTAGACACCAAACGGCAGCCAGGTGGCGAGGCGGCGCATATCGAGTTTGCTGCGCCAGAGCAGCCTGCTCACGCCCATAAAGATCAGGCCGTTCAGCGCCCAGCCACCCAGGTTGCGCACAGGCATGCCGAAAGAGGAACTATAGGCATGCCAGAGCGAGTAATGGGGGGTAAGGTACTCGCTTGCGATCACTCCGTCCAGCGCCAGTTTCCAGGTCATCAAGAAGTAGGTGCCCAGGATCAGCGACCAGAGCGTCTGCCGGCGCAGTCTGAGCCTGCTGGTTAGCTTGCTCGCCAGCAAGTATGAAGCGAAGCCCATGTAGAACCAGGAGAGCGCACTGGAATACGGAGCGAGGCTGGCTACCTCGAAACCTGGGACAGGGGCAGGGGAAGAGGCGCCGTCGGGAAACGCTGTGCCGGCGCCGAGTAGCTCCATACGCAGCGAGATCAGCGTAGACGCGGCAAAGAAGATCAGCGTCTTGCGGGTGCCAACACAGATCAGTCCGAAGAGAAGCATGGTCGCTGCGCCAAAGAAGATAGGCAGCGTTCCGGCATTGCGCAGCACGAATGGAACTGTGCTTCCTGCGGACGCAGGAGTTTCCCACAGCTCGATCAACAGGTCACCAAGGCCAATCGCCAGGGCCGCAAGGTGACAGGCGAAGAGGATTTTGACAACTCTCATAAGCTGATTATATCACCTCAATCGGAAAAGCTTTCCCCTTGTTTGAGAAGCTGGCGTCCTTTCCATTCAGTGCCGCGTCCGCTCAGGATGCCGTATGCCACGTCAGCCACCAGGATTCCGAAGACGACCCAGCCGGCTGGGGCTGCCAGCGACCAGGCGATTGCCAGGTCGAATTCACGATCAATGCAGCGCTTGGCGTCGATCTGTGCCACAAGCGCTATCCCCGCGAGCAGGGTGGAGAAGCGGCGCACCCTTCCTGCGCGGAGTGCATACAGGAGAGTACAGAGCGGTCCCAAACCGTAAACGATGAGTGCCGGGGCTGCGGGTAACCCGGCAAGCGGGTAGTTGGAACGAGCGAGCTCGCCATAACAGCTCTTCCGCCAGCCCTGCAAGGCGCTCCTCCAGGTTGTCCATTGCCGGTTCGCGACCAGGCCGCGCCCGCCCACTATTTCGACGCGCCTCCCGTGGCCCTTGAGCAGGTCCGCCAGGGCGAGATCGTCGATGGGGGTCCCGCGCATGCCGGCTGCGGCATAGCCGCCAGTGGCCAGGTAGGCCTCGCGCCGCAAGAGGATATACTGGCCGAAAGCAAAGGCATGAGGGAATGCCGGGTCCCTTACCTCTGCCGGGGTCACCCGGTGGGCCAGTAGGACTTCACTCAGAGGCATGAGCAGAGACGTGGCCGGGCCAATGAGGGTCATCAGGGTGGTGCGCATGGAAAGCAGGTCGTCCTGCTTGCGTAGCGCGTGCCCGGTCATCAAACGCAGTGTCTGCGGCGCGTGGCGCGTATCAGCATCAGTAAACAGCAGCCATTCACCGCTGGTTCGCGTGACGCCGGTGTGCAGCGCGTGCGCCTTCCCTGCCCAGCCC
>Ga0137388_10002058_pt1 | contig 12520 bp, 10 predicted proteins | sample 15con2h14AmetaG_FD_104644 | JGI IMG/M metagenome (GOLD analysis project Ga0137388, IMG submission 104644) | Vadose zone soil microbial communities from Angelo Coast Range Reserve, California, USA - 15con2h1.4A metaG | ecosystem: Environmental > Terrestrial > Soil > Vadose zone > Saprolite...
CCCACTATCGGTGTATTCGATTCCGGCTTCGGAGGCCTCACCGTACTTAAAGCTTTACTTGAACTTGTCCCGGACGCGGACTATCTCTACTTCGGCGATACCGCCCGCCTCCCCTACGGCTCAAAGTCGGTGGAAACGGTTGGCCGTTATGCCATCGAAGCCGCCCATTACCTCGAGACTCACGGCGCGCACATGCTGGTCATCGCGTGTAACACCGCGACCGCTCTGGCTCTGGACCGCATCACCGCCGCTGCCCATGTACCGGTGGTTGGTGTAGTTGAACCCGGTGCCGAGGCCGCCGCTTCGGCCACGAAGAACAAGAAAGTCGTCGTCATCGGCACCGAGGCCACCGTCAGCAGCCACGCCTACCGCAAGGCTCTCGAGGCGCGCGGTTTGAACGCGAGAGAAAAAGCGTGCCCCCTTCTAGTACCGCTGGTAGAGGAAGGGTGGGTTGACCATGCCGTTACCGAGCAGGTGGCCGGCATTTATCTCGGCGAGGCCTTCGGCGACGGATTTCACGACGCCGACGTACTTGTGCTGGGCTGTACACACTACCCATTGCTAAAGCCCGTGCTTGATCGCGTAGCGCCGGCGGGCGTCACCGTCGTCGACTCCGCCGAATCCACAGCTCGCGCCGTCGCCGCGCACCTGCAGGAGTTACTGCCCGCGCCCTCTTCGCAACAGCAGGAGAACCGCACCCACCCGCGCCTCAAGTTTTTTGCCACTGACTCCGTCGAGAAATTTCGCCGCCTGGGCCAGCGGTTCCTGGGACACTCCACCGACGACGTCCAGCACGTCGACCTGAAGGAATAGCACGAAGCTTCGGATCTCCAGAGGCCATGTAGGGACAGCCGCCTCGGCTGTCCGGCCGACCAAAGCTCGGCTATTTCTCTTGCTAGCAAGATTCGGATAGCGAATTAGCCAGAGCACAATTACTGTGTCGATTTGCTCGCAGGATCAGTCCAATAAAAACAATATGCATCCGCTCGATAACGTAATCTGGCACGCCTTGACCACCCGCCAGGCGGAATTCGCCGAACGCCGCGACCGCGCCTGCAGGTTTGCACCGGACATAAGCCCCCTCGCTGCATTTCTGGAGCCCACAAAGCGAGGCTACGAATCGCTGGAAAGTCTGGTGGCCGCAGGTGAAAGCGTGGGCCTATTTCTGGACGATCCGTATTCAGAGCGTCCCGGATGGAACGTGGTCGGCGGTGCTCCACTCCTGCAGATGGTGTGCGAAAACGGTGTGCCCTCGTCGCAGCCTGCTACTCATGTGAAAATCCTAGAACTCGGCCACCGCGATACCGCCGAGATGCAAGAACTCGCCGCCCTCACCAAGCCCGGCCCTTTCGCCCAACGCACTCGCGAACTCGGAACCTACCTCGGAATTCGAGTACAAGAGAAACTTGTAGCCATGACGGGCGAACGCATGAAAGTCCCCGGCCACACAGAGGTGAGTGCCGTCTGTACGCACCCAGACCACCTCGGAAAAGGCTATGCGCGAACGCTAATGATGGAAGTAATGCGGCGTATTCGCGGACGCAACGAGACGCCCTTTCTGCACGTACGGCAGGACAATACAGGCGCGATCGGACTCTACAAGAAGTTGGGATTTCAAGAACGGAAGTTCGGACACTATGTCGTCATTCAAAAGTTGTGAATCAGAAGAAGTTGTGAATCAGAAGACCGAGAAAGTTGGGCTGAGGTCTGAGGTCTGAGGTCTGACGTCAGCACTGATTGATCTCAGTACAAATGGAAGTCCACTTCCAACGCGATTTCCACGGCCACGGGATGGCCATCTTTCATCGCCGGTTCGAAGCGCCACTTCTTCGCCGCCTCGATCGCCTTCTCATCGAGGCCCATACCAAGTGAATTGGCCACGCGAATATTCGTCGGACGCCCACTGGCATCGACCACCAGCATGAGGGTGCAGGTTCCCTGATACTTCGCCTTACGCGCTTCCTCGGAGAACTCAGGATCAACCTGCGAGATGACTCGCGGGGCGCTCACGCCGCCGCCGACGTGGAAAATTCCGCCGCCGGTTCCACCACCTTGTCCCGGCCCAAATCCAGGTCCGGTACCCTTGCCCACGCCGCCACCGCTCCCGGAACCGATGCCTCCACCGGATCCTGTTCCATTTGACGGCAAAACTCCGCTCGACATCGGATCGCCGAGATTCGGCATGTTATAAGCCAGCTTGACTTGTGGAGGAACCACGATCGTCGGCTCAACTGGCAGCTTGGGATGTTCGTTGCGCACAACAACTGTTGGAGGCGCGATTTGCTCCATCGCTAATTTCGGCAGTCTGCCTTTGGTCGCCTGCAGCACGTCCCGATCTCCGCCGCCGCCACCGCCACCCACCTGAGTCTTCGACGGCTTCAGCACTGGAAGGTCGCCGGGATCAACCAGCGGAATCACCTTGGTCTCCGCTTTCACCGGGGTGACCATGCGCCGCCCGATCAGCGTGCCCGCAATGATGAGCCCAATGATCAGAATGTGAACGCCCGTGGAACCTAGCGCTCCGCCCTTCTTGTAGTTGTAGAAGCCCCAGATATCACGCACCGGCTCTGGCTTTGATTCCAGCTTGAGAGGTGGAAGTTTCTTCGGAAAGAAGAACTCATCCAGTTGCCGGAAGAGCGACTTGTAAAGCGGCTCTTCGAACAAGTCCTGAGCCAGCGACAGGTGCAGCTCGGGCTGGTTGTCGAGAGGGTCCGGATTCAATTGTGCTGATCCCATGATTGCGGTCTGAATTCTTGCGGACAAGGGCTAACTCCCGCGCAACACGCTACTTACACAGATGAGCCATCCCTTCAGTAAGTTGCTTCGATTTCTGCCTCAGTCGTTCAGGTTCGGTTGCCGGTACGTCCGGCCGACGGACCGAAACCGTCACCTTTTTCGCTTTCTAAAATTGTACCTCTTGTTGCCGTCTTTCAACAGTGCAATTCCATGTCCGTGATGTTCGATCAGACATGTCCTTCCCGCGCGCCCTCCCCGGGCGCGTGGACGTTCCCGCTCGTGCTCCCTATAATGAAAAGATTCAATCATTTGGGAGACGCCAAGCGAGTGCCGCTCGAACTGAAAGCGACCATTAATCTGCCGAAAACCGCCTTCCCCATGAAGGCCAACCTGCCCCAAAATGAGCCCAAATTGCTGGCCCGCTGGGAGCAGGAGCGAATCTACGAGCGCATTCGCCAGGCCCGAAAGGGTTCCCCAAAATACGTCCTGCACGATGGCCCTCCGTATACCAGCGGCCCTATTCACCTGGGTACGGCGATGAACAAATGCCTGAAGGACTTCGTCGTCAAATCCAAAACCATGTCAGGCTTCGACGCTCCCTACGTGCCCGGATGGGACTGCCACGGTCTCCCCATCGAGATCAAGGTCGACAAGGAACTCGGTGGGAAGAAATTGCAAATGCGTCCTCTCGACGTTCGCGCCGAGTGCCGCAAGTACGCGCAGAAATACCTAGACCTGCAGCGTCAGCAGTTCAAGCGCATCGGCGTCTTCGGTCGCTTTGATCGTCCGTACGCGACGATGAATCCGCAGTACGAATCAGTCGTGCTCGAAACCTTCTTCTCCTTCTACGAAAAGGGATTCGTCTACAAGGGCCTGCGCGCCGTCTACTGGTGCATGCACGACGAGACCGCTCTCGCGGAAGCCGAGGTCGAATACGAAAACCACACCAGTTCCACCGTGTGGGTGAAGTACGCGCTCGCCGACGATCCGGCCAAAATCGACACGTCGCTGGCCGGAAAGAAAGTTTCGACCATCATCTGGACCACCACTCCCTGGACGCTGCCCGCGTCGATGGCGGTAGCTTTTCATCCCGATGAGGAATACGTTGCCCTGGAATCGGGAGGCGAGATCTACATCGTTGCCTCGAAACTCGCGAAGGAAGTGGCCGAGAAGTGTAATCTGGACAGCCCGCGAGCACTGGCTCACTTCCCGGGCCGCAAGCTGGAGCGCCTCAATTTCCAGCATCCCTTCCTCGACCGCCAAATCCTTGGGGTGCTGGCCGACTACGTCACCATGGACACCGGCACCGGCGTCGTCCACACCGCGCCCTCACACGGCGCCGAGGACTTCATCACCGGCGTGAAATATGGCCTCGACGCCACCAGCAACGTCGACGAAAAGGGCATAATCCGCAACGGCCTGCCCGAGTACACCGGCAAACGCGTGTGGGACGCGAATGCTCCCATTATCGAACTGCTGAAGAGTCGCGGCGCCTTGCTGCATACGGAAAAGACCGAGCACTCCTACCCGCATTGCTGGCGCTGTCACAATCCCCTGATCTTTCGCGCGACCGAGCAATGGTTCATCTCCATGGAGACGCCCATGGAAGGTGGAGGAACCCTTCGTTCGCGCACACTTGACGAAATCAAGAAAGTGAAATGGGATCCGGCCTGGGGCGAAGAGCGCATGTCGAACATGATTGCGACCCGGCCCGACTGGTGTATCTCGCGCCAGCGTGTCTGGGGCGTGCCCATCGCGGTCTTTCTCTGCACGAATTGTGGCAAACCTCTGAACGACCACGCCATCAATCGCAACGTCGTCGAACTCTTCTCTCGCTCCGGCGCGGACGCATGGTTCACTCCAGAAGCCGACTCCATTCTTCCAGAGGCAACAAAGTGCCCGCATTGCGGCAGCACTAAGTTCGAAAAAGAAACCGACATCTTCGATGTCTGGCTCGAATCCGGCGCCAGTTATCTCGCTCTGATCGCCGATGAGCCGGATTATCCCTGGCCCTCAGATCTCTATCTAGAAGGTGGAGACCAATACCGCGGCTGGTTCCAGTCTTCCCTGCTCTGCGGCATGGGCGTGCGCGGCACGCCTCCGTACAAAGGAGTGGTTACTCCCGGTTGGACGCTCGACGAGAAGGGCCAGGCCATGTCCAAGTCACGCGGCAACGATGTCGATCCGGTCGACATCGCCAGCCGGCTGGGCGGAGAAATCGTAAGGCTGTGGACCGCCTCGGTCGACTTCCGCGAAGACGTCGTCGGCTCCGAAGCGCTGATGCTGCGCATCGCGGAAAACTATCGCAAGATTCGGAATACCTTCCGCTACGTCCTGAGCAATCTCGGCGACTTCAATCCGGAAAAGGATGCGGTCGCCTTCGATCAGATGGAAGCCCTCGATCGGTACATGCTGCGCCAGGCCGCTGCTTTCGCCGAAGATGTGCGCACCTCGTACGACGAATTTGCCTTCCATAAGATCTACCACCGCGTGAATCACTTCTGCATCGTGGACTTGAGCGCATTTTATTTCGATGTGCTCAAAGATCGGCTCTATATTTTTGCGCCTAAGTCGCAGGCCCGCCGCAGCGCGCAGACCGCCATCTGGCGCATCGGCGAGGCTCTGGTTCGCCTGCTCGCTCCCATCATGACCTTCACCAGCGAAGAGGTCTGGCAATATCTGCCAGCAGCCACCGGACGCCTCGAAAGCGTTCACCTCGCAACATTCCCGTCCGCAGCGGAACTTCTGGGTGAGGCACGCGAGGAAACCGACTCCAAGTCCGCCGAGGACTGGATGACCTTGCGCTCCGTCCGCGATGAAGTGCTAAAGGCGCTCGAAGAAGCCCGAAACACCAAGCTGATCGGCACCGGGCTCGAAGCGCAAGTGACCATCACCGCCTCCGATCCCGTGTATGCCGTGCTGTCGCGCTATGCGGATCAACTCCGCTACCTGTTCATCGTCTCGGCGGTCACGCTGCAGCAAGGCTCGGGCAATGGAACCGGAGGCCTACATGTGGAAGTGAAGAAGGCAGACGGACAAAAGTGCGAGCGCTGCTGGAACTACTCCACACACGTAGGCGAGGACAAGACCTACCCCACCGTCTGCGAACGCTGCAGCGCGGTCTTGAAAGAACTTGAGCAATGATGACGTCCGGGACTCAAGTGGGGACAGCCGCCCTCGGCTGTCCGGCCGAGCAAAGCTCGGTAATGGTGTCGCCCCCTCCCGCGCTCCCTATGTTCAAGATGTTGCTAGAACCGCAATCCGAATGACCTCCAACAGAGTTCGCACCCTGCACTTCATTCTCGCCGCAGTCGTCATCGTGCTCGACCGCTGGACGAAGCACCTCATCGCCTCCCACATCGCTCTGTACGCGCATATCCAGATTATCCCCGGTTTCTTCCGCCTAACCCACACCGAGAACACGGGCGCCGCTTTCAGCCTCTTCGCCGATTCTCCCTGGCACTGGAAGACAGCTCTCCTGATCGCCTTCTCGCTTGTCGCCATGGTGATCGTTTCCATCCTCTTGTGGAAGCAGACACGCCCGTTCACGATGACAAGCGTCGCGCTGTCGCTGATTCTTGGGGGAGCGGTGGGAAATCTGTGGGACCGCCTGGCCAGCGGCCGCGTAATCGACTTCCTGCTGTTCTACGTCAAGCAGTACCAGTGGCCAGTGTTCAATCTCGCGGATAGTGCAATTGTCGTGGGAGCGAGCCTGTTGGTGCTTGAAATCCTGTTCAGCAGGACGAAAGATGCCACTTCACCTCACTCCGATTAGGGCTTACGGGACAACAGATTTTTAGGCATGTGAGGGAAATCCGCCTGCTTGCTACAACAATCCAAACCCCTGGCTTCGGGCGTAGCCAGTTTCATGTTGATGACTACCTTGTCGATGAATTGAACAATCCACTGAGCCTCTGAGGATGGGTTCTCTGGAAATTTGGGAATTCGCGCTGGCATGACCGTAGGAACCACGCCTGACTCGCACCTTATTACCGTTCTGAGAGTGGTCCAAAGTGCCCAATCGCTGGACTCTATCGCCCGAGGTATATAATGTGTGCAATCTACCAGCCCTCCCTGAAGTGTGGAGGTGCGCCACGGAAAACAAGACCAAAGAACGCTGGCTCGCGCTCTGCGAGCAAGCTGCGAACGAGCAGGACACCGCCAAGCTCTACACTCTCGTTCAAGAGATCAATCGACTGCTGGAAGAGAAGAGATGGCGTTTGAATCGGGACCGTGAGGCTCAACGCAATCCGCCCGCCACTCTCCCTTAGATTCAAACTGCGCCACTACCGAACAGAAACGCTGTTTTCGTCGTGATTCTTTTCCTGTTATGATTACTTCGCTTACTTCGTTGTTGCGCTTTCCTTTTGCTCACTCTGTTTTTTAGTCAAGGAGAATGAGGGTAGGACCATGCCGACCGATGTAGCGCTTTCTGCACGAAGGTCGCGAAATGCTCTGCTCCGTTACATCCTTGCCATCGCGGCGACCTTGACTTTCCTGTTGGCCTGTCGCTTCCTGAATCCCTTTGTCGGCGATAACGTCACGTACATCATTCTTTTCCCAGTGGTTGCCTTTGTTGCCTGGTACTGCGGTGTCGGACCAGCCATCCTGACCATCGTCCTCGCCCTGGGCGGAGCAACGTACTGGCTGATTCCTAAACAATCGCTGCACGTCCCAAATCCGGCCCAATCGATCGGCGCCCTTGCGTTTCTGTTCGCTTCCACCGTGATCGTGGCTCTGGGAGAAGCTCGTCGTCGCGATAACGATAGGCTGCGAAACGCGCAAGGAGAACTCGAAAATCATGTCCTGGAACGTACGGCAGAACTCGATGCGGCCAACCTCAACCTACGCAGACTCTCTGCGCGTCTGCTCCAATTGCAGGATGAGGAAAGGCGTCGCATTGCTCGTGAACTGCACGATAGCATTGGACAGATGTTGGCAGCGCTTTCCATGAACCTGTCAGGAGTGCGAGCCGACATCGATCGCCTGACGAAAACCATGGCCGCCGTCACCGATAGCGAAGATCTAATCCAGGAAATGAGCAAGGAGGTCCGCACGATTTCTCATTTGCTTCATCCCCCGTTGCTCGATGAAGCCGGACTAGCTTCGGCACTCCGTTGGTATGTCGATGGATTTGCCCAGCGTAGCAAGATAAGAGTCGATCTGGACTGTCCCACCGATTTCGGTCGGCTACCGCGCGAAGTGGAAACTGCGGTCTTTCGGCTTGTCCAGGAATGCCTTACCAATATTCACCGCCATTCTGGAAGTGCGACAGCCAAAATTCGCCTTCATCACTCCGAGACGGAGGTTGTCGTCCAGGTGGAAGACAAGGGCAAGGGTATTCCGACAGAGAAGTTGGATCAAATGGCATCGGCCGGTATTCCTGGAGTAGGAATCACGGGAATGAGAGAAAGGGTCAGACAACTGGGTGGAGCTTTGGAAGTCGGCTCCAACGGTGCGGGTACAAAAATAGTTGCGCGCCTGCCCATTTCTGCGGCCTCCTCGAAGGAGGATTTGACCGCGATTGCAGAGACCTCCTCGCCGGCTGCCGCCTAGGCAACGAATGGGCCGCTGGATTCGGGGCTTCGAGGATCCACGAACAGCGCTTGCTCACGGCGTCCCATACAGCTGCTTGTACACATTCGCATTCCGCAAAATCGCCTGCACGTACTCCCGCGTCTCGGTGAAAGGAATCGACTCCACAAACTCCTGCGGATCGCGATACTTCCCCTGCCCCAGCCACTCCTCCACGCGATCCGACCCCGCGTTGTATGCCGCAAGAGCGTACTCGAACGATCCTCCGAACTTATCGACCATGCCTTTGAAATACCGCGTACCCAACTGCAGATTGACCTCAGGCGTGTACAACTGGCTCGGGCTATACCGTTTCAGCTTCACTTCTTTTGCCACCAGCTTGCCAGTACGCGGCAGCAGTTGCATCAGTCCCACCGCATTCGCACGCGACACAGCAGCGGGATTAAACTCCGACTCCTGCCGAATCAGCGAAGCGACCAGGTAAGGATCCAGCCCGTTCGCCGTTGCGTGGCGCTTCAGATCGTTCCAGTAGGGCTTGGGAAAAAGCGCTTCCCAGTAAGACCGCGGCAAGTCGGGGATATCGAGCGCGAAGTAGTTCGGCGTCGAACGCTTCATGACCTCGATCGCGCGATCGTAATGTCCGGTGTCGATGTAAAGCTGTGCCGTTTCGCCCGTAACCCAATTCCCCGTATCCGCACTGGCAGCCGCCTGCAGCTCACGCGCCGCAAAGTCCACCAGCCCGCCGTTCCCCAGCAGTTCCGCCTTCTCCAGGTGCAGATCGTCCGAAGGAGGATCGGATAGCGTCACCTTCCCACTGCCTTCCACCGGGGGCACCCGGTCCAGTAACGGAAAACGCTCCGTCGACGCTGAATCAGCAGGAAGCTTCTTGAGCCGCTGCCGCCCCAGTTCGGCATAGTAGTAATTCAAATAGCGCTGCGAGAGCTTTTCATAGAAAGCGCGAGCCATCGCCGGCTGGTTGTCTTCCTCCGCGAGCCGGGCTCGCCAATACAAGGCCGCCGGAGTCTCTCCTCCGCCGGGATAAAGTGCGATCTGCTCTTCGAATTGCTTCTTGGCCTCGTCGTTGCGGCCCTGCCGCAAGGTCAGCCATGCCGCCTTCCAATGCGCGTAGGACGCTCGCGTTCCACTGGGAAAGCGCTGCTGCATTTCGCGATATGCATCGAGCGCCTGGTCATATTCGTGATGTACAAGGTGCAGATTGGCTGCCGATAGCAGCGCCAGTTCAAGCCACGGACTCGTCGGCGAAGTCTTCCGCAGTTCGTCCACCGAGCGATAGAACGCATCGTTATCGTTTGAAGCGAAGTCGACCTGTCCGAGCACGTACAGCCGCTGCGCGTTCGCCTCGGGGGTGAGTCCACTGAGGGCAGCCAATTGTGTCTTGGCCTCGCGGTCTCGGCCGGTACGGTGCAAGGCGTCTGCCATCGCAAGCTCAGTTGCTGGACGGTCGGCCGGACTTACGACGGCCAACAGATCGCGGTATGCGTCCACCGCATCGGCGTAGCGCTTCCCTTTCATCAGCAGGTCGGCGCGGGTCTTGCGCTGCGCCGCGGTTGCAGGCGGAAGGCTTGGTAGCTTCTTCATCTCCGCCAACGCCGCGTCGGCCTCGGTGCTCATCGGCATGTTGTAATAAACGTTGCCGAAGGCTTCCGCCGCTTTTGAACTTTGTCCGGATGCGGCATAGGCACGGCCGATGGCAAACTCCACGTCCGAACGCACGGGCAGGCGGTCTTGTTCCAACAAGGCTGCAGCCTCGGCCGCGCGGCCTTCCAGCAGCAACGCGTCGGCATAGCTGACGTGCGTGTCGCGCACCAGCAGAGAATCGGGATGCGCCGTCTCGAAATCTGCCATCGTCGCCAGCGCCTCGGGAACGTGCCCCGTTTGCAGGTACGAGGTCCCCAGGTAGTACGCCACGTAGTCGCCCAGATCTCCCGCCAGAGGTTTCGCCCGGTTGAGCGGATCGATGGCCTTGGCGTAGTCGCGATCGAGCACGTGCGCATATCCCACGACCAGCCAAGCAAGCGCTCCGGCATCTTCTTTCGCATGCGCTTGTGCGTAAGATTCCACTCCTGCATAGGCCGCAGGCGAGCGATCCTGGATCAGCTGCTGCGCCATGGGACGCAGGCTCGTGGAAGCCACAAAAGCCTGCCGCATTCTCCGCACGCGCGGGGAAATCGGCCGCCTGCGTTTCTTCGCGCTGACTCGCCGACCCTGCGTGGAACCAGTCTTTGATTTCTTGGTGCCTGCTGTTTTGCTGGTGGTAGCAGGCTTCGTCGCAGCGCTGCCCTTCGCTGCCGGCTCCGAGACCTTCGGCTTAGTGGGCGTGTTTTGACCAGAAGATGGATTTTTCGCGGGAACTTGGGGCGCCGATGAATCGGATGCTGAAGATTGTCGGGGGAACGCCCGCGCGAAGACAAAGACTCCGCTCAAGAGCCCGCACAGTATTCCCGCCGCGAGCGCCCGCCACCACTGGAGACCCAATCGAACCACCCTTGATTTGATGCGCGGAGACGCGCCTTGCCAGAGACCCGGTCCAGAAATCCTAACGCTTGAAGTTTGCACCCATCAGCGAGACATCATCCTCGGCCAGACTCCGCACCAGTTCCTGCTGAAAATAGTCGGTACCTGCCGCCACGGTATTCCCGTACCGCTTCTGGTAGGTGGAACGGCTCTTTTCGATGTCAGCCTTCAGGCGGTCATACACATCTTTATGCCGCCGGCCTTCCGCCACCTTGGCCTGATTGTACAGCTTGATCTCATCCACCAGAAGCCGGGCGAATCTTTGCGCCTTTCGGTGCGTGTCCGCGTCCAGGGCAGACAGCCCGGCAAACGGATCGGCCGCCGCGGCGGGTGCCGCTGCGCTCGCCGCGTGAGCGCTCACGCCCACCTCGACTATCTCGGCCGCAGGCTCGGACTCTGCCGCAATGTGCTTGGGAGCGTGTCCGGCGAAGGGATCCAGGAACGAACTCACGGTTTGCACCGGCACCGGAGGCGCAATTGTTTCCACCGCCTCAGTGCCCTCTTTTTGCGCCAGATGCGCCTGCTTGCGCAACGACGTCACTTCGAGCCACGCGCTGGTCGCCATCACCAGAAGTTCAAGCGCACTCCCGTCGAGCGTTCCTTCGGCTCCGCCGTCACCGTACAGCAGCGCCGCAACTTTGTCCTTGAGCAGAAGCGGTACCACCAGAATCTGCTCATTCGCCGGTTCGCCAAACCGTTCTACAAAGCCGCCGCCCATCTCGGCGATATTTCCCGGCGTTGCAGTGCGATTCTGATACGCGTGCGCGACCGGCCCGGCATGCATGTCCAGGGCAAAATCTTTGACTACGTCTTCTTCCGCAAAGCCCCGGCTTTGCCATCCCGTCGCCGCTCCCGCTTTCACGACGAACAATGCGATGCGCGCACTGTGCGTGCATGCGCCATCCAGCAACGCCTTCAGAATTTCCTTTTGTGTGTTATTGGCCTGGATGTTCGCGATCGACTGCAACAGCGTCGCCGCTCCGCCTCCGGGCGCGGCCTGAGCGGGCGCCGGCGCCGGCAGCGCTTCCAATACGCGCTGCACCAGCTCCGCCTGCAACTCCGGAAGCCGCTTCGCCAGAACTCGCGCGACAGCACTTTCGACGATCTGCTGGACTTCGCTATGTTCCGCCATGCTCAGAGAACCATTCCCAGCCGCAATTTACCTGATTCAATTCGCGAGTCGACGCCTTGATGGAAAACAACACTGCCCTAACTGCTGATTATACGGTACTTGTGCCGCAAGTTCAGGGTACGACAGGACGTGTTCGACCGCGTACGGCGCCACCCTTGGACTCTATAGCAAACGGTCGCTCCGCGACTACGTCAAAGCGATTGGGCAAAGGTGTTGGTTACCAAGTAGAATAACAGCTCAAGTTCGAGCTGGGGTCGCCCGAAAATACTGCATCGACAAGACCATGAGCGCCATCGAAAACAAAGTAGCAGCACCTGTGACCGAAGAGCTGGCGCTGGTGCAGGCCGCCAAGAAGGGCGATGACTCGGCCTTCGAAGAATTGGTTCGCAGGTACGACCGTAACGTCTTTCGGATCGCGCAGCATATCACGCAAAACCGCGAGGATGCGGAAGACGTGGTGCAGGAAGCGTTCCTGAAAGCCTACGGCAACCTGGCCCAGTTCCAGGAGCAGTCAAAGTTCTATACCTGGCTGGTCCGCATCGCGGTCAACGAAGCGCTGATGAAGTTGCGGCGCCGGCGGCC
>Ga0137388_10002064_pt1 | contig 12511 bp, 12 predicted proteins | sample 15con2h14AmetaG_FD_104644 | JGI IMG/M metagenome (GOLD analysis project Ga0137388, IMG submission 104644) | Vadose zone soil microbial communities from Angelo Coast Range Reserve, California, USA - 15con2h1.4A metaG | ecosystem: Environmental > Terrestrial > Soil > Vadose zone > Saprolite...
CCCGTCCTGCCCGGGCGCGGGGTGGTCTTCGGGGCGGGCCGGCGCCAGGGCACCGCCGGCCGGACTGTCGCACTCGGTCAGAAGCCCTTCCAACTCCTCGGCCGAGACCTGGAGGTGCTCGGCGAGCATCCGGCGAATCCACGGGTGCGGCCCGTTGTCGATGCCACCATTTTCCCAGCGCTTCACCGTGGTGGGATGGACTCCCAGCCGCTCGGCCAGTGATTCCTGGGTAAAGCCGAGCGCCCGCCGCCGGGCGGCGAGGTGACGCCGTTTGGCTGCCATCCCCCTCCTTTGGCCGCTTGCCGGCACCGGTCGGCCCGCCGGCCCTCCGCCCGCCCCCTCGGCGCCCCGCACGTGCCCGTCCTGTGCTCTTTGCCCAGATGACGTCATCTGGTTGTGTGCAGGTTACGACCTCACCCGTGGGCGGGCAACAATTTCGAGCCCGCCCACGGGTGACCAGGCAGAGGAGGGGAGACCCCGGCGTTGAAGGAGCCCCGCCGGACCAGCCGCTCCTTCCCTGGGGGAAGACCGGGGTCTCCCCTCCTGTGCCTGGACCAAGGAGGGAGAAAAGCATGGCACCGCAGCGTCACGGAACCGGTCGATGGCAGACCGTTCTCTGGATTGCCTGGAGAGCGGGCCACCTCGAGCATCAAGAACCGCTCTGCCTGGAGCATCGCGCCTACGTCTTCGAGCATACGCGGCCACCGCCCACGGCCTGCGGCGCAGGGGAGACCAGTGCAGCATGTGCGCCCAACTTGCGCATGGGCCACGCATTCATCAGCTCCCGTGGCGGGTCTCCCCGACGCGGCACGATCCTTCGTATCGCTGCTGAAAAGGTGTGGAAGTTTTGGTACGTAGGACAGCCCCTAATTTCCACACCTCCGACGCCATAGCGACGCCACAGCGGTCAGCCCAGCCACAGCGGTCAGCCCAGCCACAGCGGTCAGCCCAGCTTCAGCGGTCACCCCAGCTTCAGCGCGGCCGTCGCCGCGAGGGATCCATTCGCGTCGCGCAGCTGCACGGACCGGATCTGGTCCAGGGCGACGTCGACCGAGCGTCCCCAGCTTCCGGTGCCGCTGTGCATCTTGAAGCTGCCGATCGGCAGCGTGCTGCCATTCTTCAAAACCAGTTCGCAGGCGTAGGCGTCGCCGCTCCCGGCATCGCGGACCGTCATGAACACCCAGGGCGGGTTGTCGGATCGGGCGTAGACCTGCCCGGCAACGCTCTCCCCGCCCGTATGGACGAAGCTGGCCACCTGCACCACCGCCACGGACCCCGACCGGACGTGGCCGGGCACGTACCCCGCCGCGAGGCCGACGATGAGGGCGACGGCCGCGGCCACCGCCACCGGGCGCCAGCGGCGGGACCGGACGGGCGTCAGGCGACCCATCACCCGGTGGGTGAACCCGGCAGGAGGATCCACCTCGGGGGCCAGGAGCAGCAGTGCGTCGGCGGTGTCGGATAGGGAGTTCACGAGGTGCCGGCAGTCGCCGCAGCCGTCGAGATGGGCGAGCACGGTGGCGCGCTGGTCCCCCGGGAGCGTGCCGAGGGCAAGCTCGGGGGCCAGGTCCTCGACCTCCGCGCAGGTGAGCGGGCTCACGGCGACACCGAGCCCTGGTCGAGGAGGCCACGCAGCTTCAGCATGCCGGCACGGATCCGGGTCTTGGCGGTGCCGAGCGGGATCCCCTCGGCGCTGGCGATCTCCTGGGCGGTCCGCCCGTAGAACGCCGACATGACCAACGCCCGGCGCTGGTCGATGGGGAGCTGGGCGATGGCCCGCCGGACGCCCCTCGCCGTGTCGGCCATGACGACGGTGTCCGCCGGGCCGGGCTCCTGGCTGGGAAGGTCGAACATGGCCATCGAGTCCGGGTCGGACGGGCGTGCCCGGTGGAGCCGCAGGGTGTCGATGGCGAGGTTGCGGGTGATGGTCAGCAGCCAGGTCGCCACGGCGCCGCGGCGGGCGTCGTAGGCCCCGGCATTGCGCCAGGCTTTGGTCAGCGCCTCCTGGGCGACGTCCTCAGCGAGCAGGTGGTCGCCGACGACGCTCAGCGCCAGCCCGTAGACGCGGGCCTGGAACCGCTTGACGAATGCTGCGGCTGCCGCGCGGTCCCCGAGACCCATCCCCTCGAGGAGGGCCTCGTCGGACAGGCTGGTCGAACGCAGGCCGCGGTCCCGCACGCCTGATAGTACGTCCGCCCGGGCATCCGAGTTCATGCCATGGAATACGTATGCGCCGCCTCCGTGGATTCTTGGCCCCCCCGTGGCCCCGGCTCAGAATCTTCTTTGGCCCTAATCCGGCGTCCAACACCGCCTGAGGGACAAAGAAAGTTCCGGCCCCCCTGGACCCCCTGGTCAGGCCGACGCCTGGGCGAGGCGGATCCGGGCGCTCGTCGACTGCCCGAGGGTGTCCACCCACGTGACCCGCACCGTGTCGCCGGGACGATGGGCGGCGAGGGCGGCCGTGAGCGAAGAGGGTGATGTGATACTGGCGCCGTCCACCGCCACGATGGTGTCGCTCGGGATGATGCCGGCCGCCTCGGCCGGGCTGCCGGGGATGACCCCCACCACGTACGCCCCGCCGTTCTGCTGCACCTCCACCCCGAGGATCCCCCGCCGGGCGACCTGCGTCGGTGCCGGGCTCGGGGCAGTCGCACCGCCGGCGCGGATCCGGTCGGCGACCTGCAGGGCATGGTTGATGGGGATGGCGAACCCGACCCCACCGGCGGCGTTGAACCGCATGCGGGACGACGCGGCCGTGTCCATCCCGATGACCTCCCCCCCGGCGGTGACCAGCGGCCCGCCCGAGTCGCCGGGCTGCAGGGCGGCGCTGGTCTGGATGAGGCCGGTGAGATCCTCCGACGTCCCCGCGGCGGGGTCGGTCGCCGTGATGGCGCGGTCGAGGGCGACGACGAGTCCCTGGCTGACCGAGGGGGGGCCGGCTCGGCCGAGGGCGTTGCCGAGCGCCACGACGCGGTCGCCGATCAGCACGTGCGAGGAGTCGCCGAACGGGGCCACCCTGAGCCCGGACGCACCCTGCAGTTGGATAACCGCGACATCCTCGGGGACATCCCTCCCGACGACCGTCGCCGGGTAGGTGTGACCAACCCCGGCGACCTGGACCGAGATGGAGACGGCGCCGTCGATGACATGGTTGTTCGTGAGGATGGCTCCCGTCGAGGTGAGCACCATCCCGGTCCCCGCGGCGGTCCCGCCCTGGAACCCCAGGATCGAGTTGACGTCGACGGTGGACGGATCCACCATCGCGGCGATGGCCGCGGCGGACAGGACGCGCGGGGGCGCCGTCGTCGACGGCGCCGGGGTGGTTGGGACGACCGCTGCTGGGGGCGAGGCCGGCGGGGCGGCGGTGTCGCTCGGGAGGGCCCCGGGGGTGCTCGCCGCCGGCGTGGGGAGGCTCGAGGTCGCCACCGGGCTGCGCTGCGACCCCCCGACGATGGCGTAGGAGACGGCGACCACCAGGATGACGATGGCCAGCACGATGGCCACGGCCAGGAGGGCGGCACGGACGCGCCGAGGCGGGGCCGGTGGCGGCATGCCCGGTGGCTGCCAGCCGCCCCCGGAGGGGGACCACGGTCCGCCGCCGGAGCCCGGCCAGCTGCCACCGCCGTTCGGGGTCGTGGTGGGCCCGGGATAGGGGGCCGGATACGGGCCCGGGGCCTGGTGGGGCCCCGGGTAGCTGGCTGGCGGAGGGGGCGGCGCCCAGATCGGCGGGGTCGGCGCCCCTGCCTGGACGGGCGGGGGCCCGATCCCGGGCAGCGGCAGCGTGCGCTCACCCTCAACCCCACGTCCGTGGAGGCTCATGCTTCGTGTCCCCTTCGCGCGTGCCCGCCCCGACCTCGAAGCCAGTATTGCACCGTGCCGGAACGGGAAATCCTGTGGTGACCCTGTGCGGTTGCTCCGAAAGGACCCCTGCACCTGACCGCCGCGGGGTGTTCTCCCCGCGGTCGGCGGGCGATCAGAAGGCCGTCAGGGCTTGGCTGCGGGGGACTCCCGGTCGGCGGCGTTGGCGGCAAGTGCGGCGAGCACGCCCGGCGCCAGGATGGCCAGGAGATCGAGGACCCCGCCCAGCATCTTGGTGCTCGCGTAGGCGAGCCCCACGGCGACCACGAGGCCGGTGCACCCGCCGACGCCCGAGGCGAGATAGCGCCGCCGGTCTCCGCCGGTCAGGCGCCCCGACAGCCACGCCCCCACCCAGATCCCGGCAACGGTCACCGCGAGCACGAAGACGAAGAGGACCTCGACCGGGATGCCGGCGACGTGCCGCAGCAGCCCGGCGAGGCTGGCGCCGAGGAGGAGGAAGGCCCCCATGGCGGCGGAGACGACCGCCACGGTCACGACCCAACTCCCCCGGCGTGCCGGATCGACCGGGTGCGTGGGACGGCGGGACCGGCCCCTGCCGGACCGCGGGCCGGACCGCGGGCCCGAAGGATGACCGGATCGGGGGCTGTCGGGGCGCATGTCGCCGTTGCTTGCCGGATCGACCTTAGGCAAGCGCTTTGAGCTCCCGCCGCAGATCGGCGATCTCGTCCCGGAGGCGCCCCGCGTACTCGAAGCGCAGGTCCTTGGCCGCCTCGTGCATCTCCTCCTCGAGGGACTGGATCAGCCGGGACAGCTCCTCCCTCGGCATCGAGGTGACCTCGGTGTCGGGCCTGCGCCGGGACCGGCCACCTCGCCCCTTCGGTGCTGCGGCGTCGGGGGTCAGCGACAGGAGGATGTCCGAGACCTTCTTGCGGATGGTCTGGGGGTCGATGCCCTGGTCGAGGTTGTGCTGGACCTGGATGGCCCGGCGCCGGTTGGTCTCCGAGATGGCCCGTGCCATCGAGTCGGTGACCCCGTCCGCATACATGATCACCTGGCCCTCGACGTTGCGGGCCGCCCGCCCCATCGTCTGGATCAGCGAAGTCTCGGAACGCAGGAACCCCTCCTTGTCGGCGTCGAGGATGGCGACGAGCGACACCTCCGGAAGGTCGAGGCCCTCCCGGAGGAGGTTGATGCCCACGAGCACGTCGAACTCGCCGAGGCGCAGGTCCCGGAGGGTCTGGATGCGCTGGATCGTGTCGATGTCCGAGTGGAGGTACCGCACCCGGATCCCCATCTCGACGAGGTAGTCCGTCAGGTCCTCCGCCATCTTCTTCGTGAGGGTCGTGACGAGGGTCCGCTGGTCCCGCTCGACCCGCTCCCCGATCTCGTGGATCAGGTCGTCGATCTGCCCCTTCGAAGGGCGCACGACGACCTCGGGGTCCACCAGGCCGGTCGGGCGGACGATCTGCTGGACGACCTGGCGGGACACGGAGAGCTCGTAGGGCGACGGCGTCGCCGACAGGAAGACGATCTGGGGCACCCGCTCGATGAACTCGTCGAAGCGCAGGGGCCGGTTGTCCATCGCCGACGGCAGGCGGAAGCCATGCTCGACCAGCGTCTCCTTGCGGCTACGGTCGCCCTCGTACTGGCCGTGGAGCTGGGGGACGGTCACGTGCGACTCGTCGATGACGACGAGGAAGTCGTCCGGGAAGTAGTCGATGAGCGTGGAGGGGGCCGAGCCAGGCGTGCGGCCGTCGATGTGGCGGGAGTAGTTCTCGATCCCGTTGCAGAAGCCCACCTGGCGCAGCATCTCGAGGTCGTAGTCCGTGCGCATCCGCAGCCGCTGCGCCTCGAGCAGCTTCCCTTCGGACTCCAGGACCTTCAGCCGGTCGGCCAGCTCCGCCTCGATGCCGACCATCGCCCGGGTCATCCGGTCGTTGGAGGCGACGTAGTGCGAGGCGGGGAACACGACGAGCTCCCCCAGCTCACCCAGCACCTCCCCGGTGACGGGGTCGATCCGCATGAGCCGCTCGACGGTGTCGCCGAACAGCTCGACCCGGAAGGCGCTCTCCTCGTAGGCCGGGACGATATCGATCGTGTCGCCGCGGACCCGGAACTTGCCACGGGCGAAGCTGTACTCGTTGCGCTCGTAGGCCATGTCGACCAGCCGGGCAAGGATCGCCCGCTGCTCGTAGTCGACGCCGACCTTGAGCCGCAGGAGGTGGCTCTCGTACTCTTCGGGCGAACCAAGGCCGTAGATGCACGAGACGCTGGCGACGATGATCACGTCCCGCCGGGACAGCAGAGCCGAGGTGGCAGAGTGGCGCAGGCGGTCGATCTCGTCGTTGATCGACGAGTCCTTCTCGATGTAGGTGTCGCTCGAGGGGATGTACGCCTCGGGCTGGTAGTAGTCGTAGTAGGAGACGAAGTACTCGACGGCGTTGCCCGGGAAGAACTCCTTGAACTCGTTGGCGAGCTGGGCCGCCAGGCTCTTGTTCGGGGCCATCACCAGCGTTGGGCGCTGCACCGCCTCGATGACCCCGGCCACCGTGAAGCTCTTGCCCGACCCCGTGATGCCGAGGAGGGTCTGGCGGTCGTCACCGCGGAGCACCCCCTCCGCCAGCTTGGCGGTGGCGACGGGCTGATCCCCGGCGGCTGCGAAGTCTGAGACGAGTTTGAAGGCACTCACGGGCACAGTGTACGGGGCCCTCGGGGATTGGCTCGGGGCACGCCACGGGGGGCCAGGGGGCCCCCCGTGAGCAGAAGAACCGTTGCGGTTTCAGTGGTGGTGGGCGCTCGTCCAGGCACCGCCGGAGACCAACCCCGGCAGGTTGCCGAGCGGCCCGCCGGAGCCCATGAGGTTGTTGACCAGGTTCGTGATGGTGGCGGTCAGGCCGGACAGGATCGTGCTGGCCTGGGTCTGGCTGAGCAGCCCGGCGCCGAGGGCGGAGTTGACGGCCCCGGTGGCGATGGAGATCAGGCTCGAGATGAGCGACGAGGGGTTGACGGCGGCACCGGCGCTGCCCTGGGCACCGAACTGCCCGAACAGGTTGGTGAAGTTCCCCACGTTACCGAGGTTTCCGAAGTTCCCGAAGCTGCCGAACAGGCTGCTCAGGTTCCCGAGGTTGCCGATGTTCGGAAGGTTGGGGAGGCTGCCCGGGCTACCGAGGTTCGGGAGCAGGTTGCCGAGGTTGCCAAGGGTCGGGAGCTTCGTGAGGTTGCCGAGGCTGCCCAGGTCTGCAAGGTTGCCGAGATCTGCGAGGTTGCCGAGGCTGCCCAGGCTCACCGGCAGCTTGAAGGTGCTCCCGAAGCCGGCGCCGATGTCGCCGAACCCGTGGTTCACCACGTTGGTGACCAGGCTCGTCAGCAGGGCGATGATCTTGTCGGCCTGCGCCTGCGTGAGCTTGCCCGCCGCGACGGCGGCCTCGATCTTGGTCGTGGCGTCGGCGACCACGGTGGAGATCAGCTTGGCCGGGTCGACGCCCGCCGAGGTGGCGATCTGCGCCAGGCTCTTGCCGGCGGCGAGGGCGGCCTTCAGGTCGGAGACCGAGAGGTGGAGGGCCGAGGCGAGGACCTCGAGTTCGCCAGCCTCTCGGGCTTCGCCGGTGCTGGCCTCGACCTTGGTGGTGGCGGCCGCCGGGGTGGTCCCGGACGTGGAGGGCGTCGACACGTGCGTGCCGGCCGACACCACGACCGGGGCCTTCACCGAGGTGGCGGCGGGGGCCGAGACGTTGGTTGCGACACCGGCCTGCACCGAGACGGCGCCCGATGCGGCCGCTGCCGCGGCCGTCACCTTCGCGGTCGAGGTGGCGTGCTCCCCGGAGTGGGCACCGGCCGGGAGGCCGAGGATGAGTGCGGCGGCTGCGCCGCTCAGCATGGTCGTTGCGACGGCACCTGCAAGGACTGCTCTGCGCATCACGATCTTCCTTCCCGCTTGCGGCCTCGGGGTGGGTCCGGGTCTCTGCCCAGTACCAACGGCCGGTTACTGCTGTTACCGCCCGACGGCTCGGAAGGGAAACGGGGGAAAACGGGGGAACGGAGATTGCTCCGGAAGGGGATTACCTGAGGGCCCCCGGAGAAGGCCTCCCTGAACTTTGTTCCTCGTACCGCGCGGAGGCTCCCCGGATGCTGCTGGTGTCTTAACTCGACAACTCCTCGCCCTGGTCGCAGGCCTCGTCGGATGCCCCGCCTTGGCGGTCTTGGTGATGGACATGGTCGCCCACCGCAGCGAGGCGGCGACTTCCTCCGCCTCGATCTCGACGACCGAGCGCCAAGGGGTGCCGGCGCTGCGACGCGCCCCCACCCCCCGTCGCGACGAAGAGGTGAAGGACGTCGATTGGATCCTGGACGTGGATCGGGCTGGCTGGGTCGCGTTCACCAAGGACGAGCGAATCACCCGATATCCAGAGGAGCAGGAAGCGCTCGCCCGCAGCACCCTCCGGGTGTTTCCTATAGGCAACCAGCGCCTGAGGTGAGCGCGGCCACGACGATACGGCCGAGGCTGCGGTCAAGGAAGAACTCAGGCGGCGGCTGAGGGGGTGCGAGGCATGAGCAGCCCGGACGTCTTCGAGCGGAACGCCGTAGTCCTGCGCGACAGACTCCTGGTCCTCGCCGGCCCTAACCCTGCCGCGGACATCTGCCAATCGGGCTCCACCGTGGATGAAGATCGGCTGACCGAACGCTCGCTCCGGGTCGGCAATGATTAGCGGCTCTGCGGTGATCGGGAGGACTAGGCGTGCGGCCCACCCGCCCTCGTAGGTGATACGAGTGAGGTACCGCTCGATGACCTCGTGGAACACTCGCTGACCGGAGCGGACCACCGTAAGCAGGCGGAGTTGCTTGTCGCCGTGCGCTCGGGCGTAGTTGTACGGGACCTCGGCGCCGTCAGTGAAGAGGTGGTCCGAGGCCAGTGCATGCTCAAGTTCGCTCTCGGTGCGGAGCCGGTCGAGGGTTCGTCGACCGGCAGCCAGCACTCCCGGTGAGCGCTCCGCACTTCCTGGAAGGAATCTACGCCAACGGGGCCTCCAGGAGCGGCAGCAGGTCGGTCAGGCGCTCGATGCGCAGGCCCTCGAAGTCGGGGTAGCGGCCCGGCCGGTCGATCAGGACCCCCGTCATCCCCAGCTCCGAGGCGGCGGCCACGTCGAGCCTGGGGTGGTCCCCGACGAAGACCGCATCCTCGGGGGCGACGCCGCTGCGCTCCAGGGCGAGGCGGAAGATGGCGGGGTCGGGTTTCTCGACCCCCTCCTTGCCCGAGATCACCATGAAGGCGAAGAAGGGAGCCACCTCCATCTCGATCAGAAGGCCCTCCAGCCACTCCTCGAAGTTGGAGACGATGCCGAGCTTGAGGCCTGCGCCGCGGCAGGCGGTGAGCGTGGGGATGACGTCCGGGAAGAGCCGGTAGGACTCGTAGCTGGTGAACCGGCCGTAGATGACGTCGAAGATGGCGCCCGACGCGTCATCGATGCCCCAGTGGGCCAGCATGGTGCCGTACAGGTCGCGCCAGAACCTGCGGGAGGCCTCCCGGGACGTGGACCACGTGGTCTTCGCCTGGCCGATGGCCTCACCGACGCTCGGCGCCACGGTCGCCAGGGCCTCCTCGACGTCGCCGGGGGTCACCTCGTACCCGAGGCCGCCCATGATCTCCGAGAAGAGTTCCCCGAAGGAGGGGTACGGCGCCAGCAGGGTCTCGCCGACGTCGAAGAACACGGCACGCAGGGGCATGCCGGCCAGCCTACCCCCCTGGACCCCCTGATCTTCCTCTCGTGACCCGCTCCTTCGGAGCGTCTCACGAGCCCCGCATAGGAGCCAGGGGGGATGCGCAGCTCATCCGGCTCCGCTTCGCCCCGCCGGGCTGCTACTCCCCCCTGGACCCCCCTCCTCGGATCCGGCCCCGAACCGGGCCATGAGCTCCTCCCAGAGCGTCGCCACGGCAGCCTCAAGGTCTTCGGGGCTGCCCCGGTTGTCGAGGACGTAGTCGGCTGCGGCCAGCTTGCGCTCCGCGGGGGCCTGGGCGGCTATCACGGCGGCTGCCTCGGCTGGGGTGATGCCGCTCCGGGCGACGGCCCGCTCGATCTGCTGCGCCTCGTCGGCGGCGACCACGACGAGGGCCTGCAGGCCGACCCGGTCGCGACCCGCCGTCTCGACGAGCAGCGGGGCGTCGATCACGACCTCCGAGTCCAGCACGTGGGGGGCAGCGAGCCGGGCGGCGATCCCGGCGTAGATCAGCGGATGCGTGATGGCCTCGAGGTCCCGCCGGGCCCCCGCGTCGGCGAAGACGATCGAGCGGAGGTTCGGCCGGTCGATGCCGCCGTCGGGGCGGAGGACTCCCGTGCCGAAGCGCTCCACCACAGCGCTGACCGCGGCCCCGCCCGGCGCGAGGATCTCGTGGGTGATGCGGTCGGCGTCGACGATGACCGCACCCCGGTCCTCGAGCAGGCGCGCCACCGTCGACTTCCCCGAACCGATTCCCCCGGAGAGCCCGACGAGGATCACGCCCGCGGGACGACTAGCGCTCGAGGTCCCGCTTCATCTCCTGGAGGATGGACTCCAGCGACTCTCCGGACGGCGAGACCGCCGAAGCCAGCAACTCACCTTCGAATGCGGGTTCCGCCCCGGTCGGCTCAGCCCCCTCCGGCTCCGCCGCCACCCCGGCCACCTCGGCCGCCGGGTCGCTGGCGCTGGCGGCCGCCGGCTCGCCTGGAGCCCCGGCCGCGGTCTCCGCGGCAACCATCTCCGCCACGAGCGGCTCCGGTACGGGTTCCGGGGCAATGTCGAGCTGCGGCTCGGGAGCGATGTCGGCCGAGGCGGGCGCGGGCACCCGGGCCTCCTCCCGTTCGATCTCCGCCACCGACACCGGCTGGCCGCCGAGAGCCTGCTTGATCGAGAGGCTGATCCGCCGCCGGTCGAGATCGACGTCGATGACCTTCACGGACACCTCCTGGCCGAGCGAGACGACCTGCTCGGGCAGCTCGACATGGCGCTCCGCAAGTTCGGAGATGTGGACCAGGGCCTCGATGACCTCCGCCACCTTGACGAAGGCACCGAAGGGCACCAGCTTGGCGACGGTTCCCTGCACGACATCGCCCGGGTGGTTCTGGCGGGCGAAGGCCCTCCAGGGGTCCTCCTGCGTGTTCTTCAGGGAGAGCGAGACCCGCTCCCGCTGGAGGTCGACGTCGAGGACCTCGACCGAGATCTCCTGGCCGACCTGCACGACCTCGCTCGGGTGGTCGACGTGGCGCCACGACAGCTCGGACACGTGCACCAGGCCGTCGACGCCGCCCAGGTCGACGAAGGCGCCGAAGTTGACGATCGACGAGACGGTGCCGGTACGGACCTCGCCGGGCTTAAGGTTCTCGAGGAACTCCTTGCGCTGCTCGGAGTGGGCCTCCTCGAGGTAGGCACGGCGCGACAGCACCACGTTGTTGCGGTTCTTGTCGAGCTCGATGATCTTGCACTCGAGCTCACGGCCGACGTAGGGCTGCAGGTCGCGGACCCGGCGCAGCTCGACGAGCGATGCCGGCAGGAACCCGCGCAGGCCGATGTCGACGATGAGGCCGCCCTTGACGACCTCGATGACCGGTCCTTTGACGATGCCGCCTGCCTGCTTGATGGCCTCGATGTTGCCCCAGGCCCGTTCGTACTGGGCCCGCTTCTTGGAGAGGATGAGACGGCCCTCCTTGTCCTCCTTCTGGAGGACCAGGGCCTCGACGCGGTCGCCGACCGACACGACCCGGGAGGGGTCGACGTCCTGCTTGATCGACAGCTCGTGGGCGGGGATGACCCCCTCCGACTTGAAGCCGATGTCGACCAGGACCTCGTCCTTGTCGATCTTGACGACGGTGCCGGCGACGAGGTCCCCCTCGTCGAACGGCTTGATGGTGGCGTCGATGGCCGCCATGAGCTCGGCATGCGAGATGCCGACGTCGTTGTCGGTGATGGATGAGTCGTGGTCCGGCACGGTGCCGGGCTCGGCGGGATCGTAGTTAAAGGTTCGGGTGGACATTCGGACTCCTTCGTTGCCCTTCAGGGGGCCCATCCGGGCGGGGACTCTTCCCGCGCGTGTAGGCACGGAAAGGCGGCGTCAGTTTAGCACGCGAGGCTACTCCTCCAATAACGCAAACGGGCCACGGAGGGCTTCCCCAGAAAGGAAATCTCTCCTGGGTGGCCCACGCTACAACCTAGGATCGACGGCACGTCCGAAACACTCACGGAGAGGAGCTGAGTCATGCCGAAGTACCTTCTTGCTTTCCACGGTGGAGGCATGCCGGAGACCCCAGAGGAGCAGGCCGCGGTCATGGCCGCGTGGGGAGCCTGGTACGGCACCTTGGGCGATGCCGTGGTGGACCCCGGCGCCCCCGATCGGCGCCAGCTCGACCATCGCACCCTACGGCGCGGTGACCCGGGGGGTGGCGCCTGCCCCGTCTCGGGCTACACCCTGATCTCGGCCGAGAGCCTGGACGACGCCGTGGCGAAGGCGCAGGGCTGCCCCATCAAGGACAGCGGCGGCAGCATCGAGGTGGGCGAGACGATCGACATGGGGATGTGACCCTCCGTCCCCGCCCCCGGCTAACCCCAATACTGTTAACTTAAGACTACATCAGTGTTATTCTCACCCCATGCCGAGAGCGGGGTGGGTCAAGCCGGAGACGGATCAGCGGTTGTCGGATCACATCTCCCTGGGGGTACTTACACG
>Ga0137388_10002067_pt1 | contig 12505 bp, 10 predicted proteins | sample 15con2h14AmetaG_FD_104644 | JGI IMG/M metagenome (GOLD analysis project Ga0137388, IMG submission 104644) | Vadose zone soil microbial communities from Angelo Coast Range Reserve, California, USA - 15con2h1.4A metaG | ecosystem: Environmental > Terrestrial > Soil > Vadose zone > Saprolite...
CCATCCCGAAGGTGTTTTCAACCCATCCGCCGACGCCGGACCGCATCGAGAATGCGCAGAAAGAAATTGCGCGGATTTTGCCGAATCGGCCGGAATACATCGTCACGACTTCAGAATTCGACAACGTGAAGGACCGCCTGCGCAACATCATGTTTGCTCGCAAGGTGCAGGACCATGCTCCCGGCAAGCCTACCCTGCGTACACGGACAGAACAAAGGCAGAAAGGCCAAACCCAAGGGACACCTAACACCACCGATGACGACCGGCCTACCTTGAAGCGCCGCCCGGATTCTCCCTAGAAACGCCACGCCATCTCTCTGTGAAGACGCGATTGAAAACGCGTAGCCGTATCAGACCCCCAGAAACTGGCCTTGTAACGCAAACAACCCATACAAGTCTTCGTAACTTCTCCGCGGTCTAGTTTGGTGCTCACATTTCTCTTTCGCGTATCGGAAAGAGATCGCGATGGACAACGCAGTTTAGCTGTTTGGCATGGCGAAGCTGAAAGGGTCGAGGAGTCTGGGCGGTGTTGGTCGTGCCTCTGCGCAGAGCTTCTTGGAGATTGCGTTCCGCTGTTTTTCGAACGCAATTTTTTTAATCATTCTGCAAATAGTGCGGGAAAGGTTGAGCCAAACAAACGTTCGGTGAATCACAAGGTTGCGATTTTCTGAATTTCTCCAAGGAGGATGTAATGGTGAGGCGATCGATTTGGGTTGGATTTGTCGTGGTTTGTCTGGCGTGCGGCTTTAAAGCGCCGACTTCGTTGGCGCAAGCCGTGTATGGAAGCATTCTCGGCACAGTCACCGACCCGCAGGGCAGTTCTGTGGCGGGTGCCAAGGTCACGGTGACTTCGTTGACCAAGGGTATGGTGGAAGAAACGACGACGAACGAAAGTGGCAACTACTCCGTGACACACTTGATTCCCGATGCCTACAAAGTGCGAATCGAAGCGAACGGATTCAAAGCCCTCGACATCCCCTCCATACAGGTATCCGCCGACACGGGCTCGCGAGTCGACGCCACCATGCAGGTCGGGGCCGTGACCCAGTCGGTGGAAGTCACTGACGATGTTCCGCAGCTGAAGACAGACCGTGCCGACGTAGCCATCACATTCAATCAGAAGTATGTCGAAGACCTCCCCATTCTGAACCGCAACTTTACAACCTTCGAGTTACTGTCGCCCGGCACGCAAAAGCTGACCAGTTTTTCTCACGCCGCCACGGAAAACCCCCAGGGCGGCCAACAGATTTTCGTGAACGGCCAGCACTTCAGCGGCACGGCGTTTGAACTCGATGGCACCGATAACCAAGATCCCATTTTGGGAATCATCGTTGTAAATCCCAATCTCGATGCCATTCAGGAGTCCAAAATTACGCTGCAGAATTATGACGCGGAATTTGGCAAAGCCGTCGCTGGCATTGTCACCGTGCAAACTAAGTCCGGTTCGAATCATTTCCATGGCAGCGGTTTCTATGACTATCGCGGCGACGGCCAGGAAGCACGCAATCCTTTTACGAATCCCCCGAACGTGCCGCTTCCATTTGCCAGTTTTAAGCAGTTCGGAGGCGCCGTTGGAGGGCCGATTCTTAAAGATAAGTTGTTCTTCTTTGGAGATTACCAAGGCACTCGTCAGACGAACGGCATTACCAATCAGTTGAGCATTCCCACAGCTCTGGTCCAGAGCACCTGCAACCCGGCGACCAACACTACGGGATTTTGCGATCTGAGCGAATATTTGGGCAACGCCAACGTCAACAGCACGGGTCAAATCTACGATCCTGGCACTGGAAACCCCCTGAATGGATCCGGCCGGACGCCTTTTGCCTCCAACCATATTCCCATTGGCCGGATCTCTCCGCAGGCTGCGGCGATTCTCGCCCTCTTCCCAGCCCCAACTGCACCCGGTGTGACCAACAACTTCATTGGCTCGGGCTCCGGACCTTATAACCAGAACAGCTTTGACACCCGCATTGATTACAGCGCGCCTCGTGGCTTCAATATTTTCGGTCGATTCAGCTTGGATTACTTCAATCTTTCGGGCACCGGCACTCTGGGCGTCCTAGGCGGGGTGGGATTCGGTCCTGGCGGCTTGAACGGTTCTTCAACGGTGCACAACTATAGCCTCGCTACAGGCTTCGATAAACCCGTCGGCACTATCTGGTTGACCGACTTCCGCTTTGGATACTTCAAATACAATCCCCAGACGGCGTATTCCGACGGCAACGCCACGCCAGCGAACACGCTATTCCATATCCCCGATCTGAATCGCGGGACCCCGGATACCGGCGGTTCGCCCTCCTTCTTCTTTCAGGGAAACGGAGCTCAGCTCAATAGCAACGCTTCCTTCGGCGACGGTTTGAACGTTGGGCGCTGCAACTGCCCGCTCACGGAAAGCGAACAGCAATTCCAATTCGTAAATAATTGGACGAGGGTCAAGGGCGATCACCAAATCAAATTTGGAGCGGACATCCGCTATGCGGAAAACCTCCGCGTGCCGAGCGACGCCAACCGTACCGGCATTCTAAACTTCAACTCTGGCGACACGTCGAACGGGGGAACGGGCGGTCTGGATCTTGCGACCTTCCTTCTGGGCGACGTGACGAGTTTTAATCGCTTCGTGAGCACCAGTTTGAACGCCGCCGAGCGCCAGAAGCGCTGGTTCTTCTATGGGCAGGATACTTGGCGGGTGACGCCGAAGCTTTCGTTCAATTACGGCCTACGTTGGGAAATCTATTTTCCAGAAACAGTGAACGGAGCGCGCAACGGAGGGTTCGCCAATCTCGACCAGGGCATCATCCGCGTCGCCGGCGTAGGCAATAACGGCCTCAATGGTAATACGAACAACGCTTTGACCGCGTTTGCTCCGCGTCTGGGAATCGCTTATCAGTATGATCCGAAGACCGTGATTCGCCTGGGCTATGGTCGTAGCTACGACATCGGCGTGTTCGGCTCCAATTTCGGCCACGTCGTAACTCAAAACCTGCCGGTTCTCGCCAACCAGGATCTCTCGGATTCCAGCCTCAACTCGGCCGCTACGAATGATCGTAGCGCTATTTTCACCCTTGCACAGGGACCGCCTCAACTTACACCGATTACTATTCCAGCGGATGGTATCCTGCCGTTGCGCGGGCCACAGAACGCCGTTGACCCGCGGATCAGACCCACCACCCAACGCTTACCCACGATTGACGCATGGAACGCCACCGTCCAGAGACAAGTGACCGCGACGTTGAACGTGGAAGTCGCCTACATCGGCAACAAAGGCACGCATGTGTTCGCCGGCAACGGACCCGCATACAATACGAATGAACCGGCCATTGGCTCGGGCACGGAAATCGTGGTCTGCCATGACCCGACGACTGGTCTTCCCATCAATCCGTGCACGGCCACCTTCAGACCGTCCATTCCGCAGGCCAATCGTCGCCGCCTATTCCTCAACGGCGTGCCAGCATTTACGTACACTGGGCAGTTCGCAGGTCTCACCTGCTGTTCAGAAGACGTGGGCAACTACTTTGGAAATGATGCCAGCAATCACTACAATGGCCTCCAAGTGAAAGTAGAAAAGCGCTTCAGCCATGGCCTGCAACTGCTATCGCACTACACCTACTCGCATGCCTACAACTTCGACAGCAATTATTATTCGGTCAACCCCAAAGTCGCCTACGGACCGGACGACTTCAATCGCAACCAGGTCTGGGTGAATAACCTCGTTTATGAATTGCCTGTTGGCAAAGGTAAGAGATTCTTTGCCGACGCAGGTCGCTGGAAGAATTACTTGGTCGGCGGCTGGCAAGTCTCCAGCACCACCAATTGGAGTGGCGGCCTGCCATTCACGCCGACCATCGGCGAATGCGGAAACATCTCGGATGTGCACATATCCGACGACGATTGCCGGCCGAACCTCCTGCCAGGTCAGTCTCTCAAGACTGGTTTGCATCGCGATGCCAGTGGGAACCTCACTTGGTTCACCCCAGTTGCTCCGCTTGTCTATCCCGTCAATTTGGCCAACCCCACGGGGAACAACCCGTTCGCAGGAACGGATCTCTGCACGTTGCCGCGTCCAACAGCCGGCCCGTTCGCTCTCCCAGCTTGCGGACAGATCGGTAATATTGGTCGCAACTCCTACCGCGGGCCTCACTTCTTTGGCTCGGATCTTTCGCTCACTAAGGCCTTCAACATTACTGAGACCGTCATAGCCCGGTTCCGGTTCGACGCTTACAACGTATTTAACCACCCCGTTCTGGGCTTCAACAGCGCCCAGGGAAACCTCTCTGTGGATAACGGCGCTGGCGGCCGCATCACCGCTATCGAAACCGACGCTTCCCCGAACGCTCCAAATGGACTGCGCCAACTTCAATTCGGTGTACGTTTCGATTTCTAATCAACCTACAAACCAAAAAGGGGAGTTCTCGCGGAACTCCCCCTTCGACCTGCGAACAAATAGAGACGCCGCTAACTGTTTTCGACGGCTTGCAGGTTGCAGTCTCGCGCGTGTCGGCATAGCGCCATTACGGCGTGAACTTGTAGCCGGCGCCGTGTACTGTCCGCAAGTGCGCGGGGCGTGAAGGATCGCGCTCGAGCTTTTGCCGCAGCCTCAGAATGTGATTGTCAACCGTTCGTGTGCAGGGATAGTTCTCGTATCCCCACACTTCGTTGAGCAATTCGTCGCGTGAGATCACGCGGCGAGCGTTCTGGATCAAGTATTTCAGCGTCTTGAACTGCATGGTCGTGAGCACAACGGGCGCGCCTTTCCGGAGAGCTTCCATAGCGGAAAAATCGACAGTCACATCGCCAAACTCGACCGTGTTCTCCGCGCTGGTGCCCTTGAAACGCTGTACCGCTTTTCCGAGGACACCCAGCAGCGTAGTCGTATCGAAGCGTTCGCTAGAAGACTCAGCCACCGAGATTCTGTGCGCAGCAGCTTGATCTGCAGCCTTGGGCCGAGGAATAAGGACTATCACCGGAAGGAAGCGCGCCAATCGCTGAATTTGTTCCAAGTCCACACTTGTGATCGGAGACGGCGACTCATCGCAGAAGATTTCCGCGTCTGGCTCCGCAGAGGCCCGCGCGATTCGCGCGGCCCGGCTCTTCATAACCGCCTCGAAAACTTGCTCCCGGGTTGGACGATGCCGCCGGGCTATTTGCCCATAAGGTGGCTTCTCAGTAAGTATCCGCATTGCGTTTAGCTCCTTTGGTTGATCCCCAAGTACGGGTTCGCGTAGAGATTGGATGTCGGTTCCGCGGCGAAGGGCCGGCACTAACCGGCCTTGTTACGTACCTGCCTCTTGATACTCGCGTTTGCCCTTCAACCAACTGCCGTTGAAACCTGGCGCAAGCGCGTCTCGCATCTGCAGTCGCGCCGTCAGGAGCCGCGTTTTGACGGTCCTTACGGTTAACCCCAGCACTTGCGCTGTTTCGTCGATGCTCAGGTGTGCGATGTCTCTCAAGGCGAAGACCTCGCGGCAGTTTTGCGGCAAACACGCAAGTGCTTGCTGCAAAGCGTCTCGCACCCCCTTGCGCTCAAGCGCTGCCGGGGGGATTTCGCCCCAGTCTGTGAAATCTTTCGGAACATACTCGTTCTCATGATCCGTTTGCCGCTCGTCCAACGACTGGGAGAGGTCTTGTTTCCGGTCCTTACGAAGTCTGTTCCGAGCTTCGCTGATCGTGATCTGGATCAACCATGTGCTGAATTTCACCTGCCCACGAAATCCCCGGATATTGGAGAGGCCTCTGAGGATCGCTTCCTGAGCAACTTCTTCAGCCTCGGCCAAGTTCATCAGAATCGTCCTGGCTATCGAAAGCACCGCACGCAAGTGCGGCTGCACGAGACGCCAATAAGCCTCTCTGTCTCCCAGGCACGCCTGATGAACGAATGCCATCTCGTTGTTCTCCACGTCCACCTCGTTCCTGCCAGTAAGATTGTTATGGTCGTGATGGCTGAGATCGGCGTGATACCGGTCGTGCGGTTTATACCAGCGGCAGAGCGCAGATCGGGCTCCGGACCATCTCGATCCTAGGCGCTTTGCCGCAGGGCAATCTTCGGGAAGTCGACTTCCACTTCCGCAGTGTTATTGAAATAGTTTGTGAAGATATTCAGCGCCACATGCGCGATGATCTCGGCGATTTCACCATCGGAGAAGCCTACGCGCCGCACGGTCTCCACGTCCGCGTCCGTAGCGCGGCCCTTTTTTACAACCAGTTCGCGCGCGAATTGAAGCGCAGCGGCATTCCTCGCCGAACCCGACCTCGCTTCGCGAGCTTGGTCGATTTCGGAGTCAGTTAGACCGGTCAATTTGCCGATCGCCGTGTGAGCGGATACGCAGTACTGACAGGAGTTCTGCTCGCCCACTTCCAAGGCAATCTCCTCGCGCAGTTTCGCGTCCATGGCCCCGTTGGCCAGTGCGCCACTGAAGGAGAGAAACGCCTCCAGCACCGGCGGCGAGTTGGCCATGACCTTCGTCATGTTGGGTGTGATCTTGAGTTTGGCCTGTACTGCATCAAGCAGCTCCTTCGCCTTACCTGTGGCTGCTTGAGGTTGAATTGCCGCCAGTCTTGACATTTCCTAGTTCCTTTCCGACTTGAGTCTTGTTCTTGCGATTGCTTTTAGGCCCGAGTCTTTGCGAAGTGCTACCCTGGCGTGAAATAGCAGCGCCTTGGCGGCAGCGACCGTTACGCCCATCATCCGCGCTGTTTCCCTCATGGAGTGTTCTTGCAACTGTTGCATCTCAACCACTCCTCGCATCGAAGGCCGCAGGGCGCGGATTGCTCTTCGTAGAATTCTTTCCCGCTCGTTTTGCAAGCAATGTTTTTCGGGATTGGGAGCGCGGTCCGCTGCCTCCCAATGGCGGTCGATCGCGTCCGAATTGCCAGAACCATCCGCGGGGATTTCGGAAGAATTGCGCCTTTTCCGCAGAATCATCAACGCCGAATTGATTGCGATGCTCGTGAACCAGGACGAAAACATCGATCTACTCTCGAAGGCTTCTATGTGACACAACGCGCGTAGAAAGGAATCCTGGAGGGCATCTTCAGCATCTTCTCGATTTCTCGTGATGCGACATACGATTTGGAATGTTCTCTTGGCTAGAGGTTGGAAGAGTTCGTCGAAGGCTGCTCTGTCGCCGCACTTTGCGGCCGCCAGCAACGTCTGCTCGCGTTGCGACCGGGCTCTGCGAGCAAAAGCGGATTTGCTCCCCGACAAAGTGAGCGAACTAATGGTTAAGACCGCCATGGGATGCTCCTTAGCGCCTGGCGAATCGGCAGCCATACGAGTTGTTGATACCGCAGCACAGCAGGTTTCTGTTGACGCGGTGAGTGTGAAGCCCCAACGTCTTCCCGCGAAAGCCTCGATGGGGCCAGAAGAACATCCCTCGAAAGGGGGAACGTGCAAAATCTTCGCTCGACACAATGAGTCGATGTGACACCGACCCGGAGTGGACGATGGCTTCCCGGGTCCATCTATCACCTTCCGATCTTTGCTTGCTGTTCCTTGTAGGACAATTCCTTCTTGATCGTTTCCAAGTCCTTATCAGCTTTTTGCAAGCGGGCGCGAACCTGATCGATGGCTCTGAAGACGGCAATGTCATAGTCTGTGACGCTCACCTCGCTCGCGTGTTCGCTGAGGAACTTCTGAATGACGAGAACTTCTTTGAACAAGGATTCTTGCGGCGAATCGTCCGGCAAGTATTTGATCTGGGTTACGAGGTCATTCCACGCGACGTTGCGCACGATGGGAACGCTGTGGCCGCGTTCCTTCCCGTACAAAAAATAGAAACAACTCGTGATGAACGCGATAAGCAGAAACACACGGAAAGCTAAAAAGCGGATTGTTTTCATATGGCCCTCTCCCTTCTTCCCTTCGGTTGTTCTAATGCGGTTGGTGATCTGCATCCATGCGAAGCCGTTGATGTCCACTCGATTTGAGTTTCCACTCGCGCAGTGCAATAGGTGTCAGTTCACGCGGTGAGTGTGAAACCGCAGAGTCATCCAGCGAAACCCTCGATAGTTCGGGAAGAACATCCCTCAATACAGGGAGAAGCAAATTCTCCCTGGGTTCCGAAGTCACAATTCTTGAAGGCAGTTGACCGCGGCCGCCCTACGGAGTTTGTGGGAAGGCACAATCACAACGCGTCGCCCAAATAGTCTCGCGCGTACGGAGCCACCCGGCGTAACCGATGCAAGAGATGCTGCAATGAGCATGCACCCTGCATCTGGCCGGCGCTTGGCACCTGAAAAAAAAGAAGGACGTTGCGCTCCCCCTTTTGGGGGAGGCGCTGCACAGGCCGGGAAAGTACCATGCCTAGCCTAGCGACGATAAGCGGTAGGATAAGTCTGAGGACGAGTAAAATCGTGCCTCGAACTAAACGGCAAGGCACGTACGTCGAAAGCCTCGCACTAAAACGGAGTCTTGGGAAAGTAACCCGCACAAAAAAGTCACAGATATGAAGAACGCCCTACTGATTGTGCTCTGTGTGCTGTCGCTTGTGACTGGTGTTCGCGGGCACGCCGACCGCGCGGGCTCAGTCATTGCTCCTTCTCGTCTCGACGAAGTTATTGCACGTCGCGTGTTACGCGTGTGCACGACCAATCTGCGGGATTGTGCTCCGTCCATCCCGACAAGCCCCTTGTTCAGGGCGAGAAAGCCTTCACGGTTCCTCGCGGCGACGTGACGTTCCAGAATGTGTGAATTAGTTCTTACAGCTCTCGAAAGCGAACGGCGACTATCAAGCCGTGAATCGACAAATCGCTGAAGTGAGTGGTTCGTGTGCGCTTTCTGATTTTTAATTAGAAAGACGCTGCATCTTTGGAATCAATGAAACGCTGCCGTGTCTTACTGTTTTTAAGGAATTCATCGTGAGCTTCGTCGTGCTTCGCCGTTCCACTCTTTTAGTTTTACTTTTGTCCTTTCCTTTCTTAGCGACAGTACAAGACACGCAGCGGGATGCCCTGGTGTACGAGCAGTACAGCAATCAGTGGTTCGAAGGGGCATGGACACGTGTCGTAATTTCCGCTGACGCGGACTGGCTGTTATTAACAGCCTTTAGCGGCGGAGTGCGACTGGTCTCCTTGAAGACTGGGAGGGAAGATCCGCGGCGTCTGAGCGCCGGGCTCGACTCGCCTGCGGAATCAGCCGTGTTCTGCGGGCAGACGGGAGAACTGGCCCTTCGTGGGACGCGCGGCGCAACCCGAGGCTGGTTCCTTTCTGCTGGCGAGAAGCCGGAATCAATTCCAGTGCCCGCTGATGCGGAAGTGCTGTGCTCGTCCGATGGAAAGACCATGGCGTATTACCTGCCGGCACAGGCCAAGAGAGGGCTATCTGTTGGTTCCGCCGGAAAAGTTGAGAATTATTCGGTGGAAGGAAAAGTCAGTGGCATCGTGTTCTCGCCAGACGGCAAGGCACTCTATGCGCTGTTGTTCCAACCCGATGGAGCATCATCGTTGATTCGTATCACGCTACAGAAGCCGGGCACGGAGACCATTGCGAGGGATCTCGATGCGATTCCTGCGGCCGACGAGGTCCCTGGGGCAAACCATCTTGCTATCTCACCGGATGGACGCAGCATTTTTCTGGCGTTAGCCACCGATTCGGCACCCGACAATGCCATGCGCCACAAGCCTGACACCCAGCGTTGGCTCAAGATTTACCAGTTGGACCTAGCTTCTGGTAAGCGCCGCCTCGTGGTCCAATCTGCCAATCAAGACAACTTCAACGCCGCGTTTGCTGCTGGAGGTCTTTACTGGAGCCGGAACGTTGTTCGGGAATCTGTTGTACTGCTGCCGGTTGATGGCGGCGAAACAAAGGAACTTGTTGCCGATGGAGAAGTGCCGATATGGAGTCCCGACGGTCGCCGGATTTCTTACGTATTGGGCGGTTGGAGGCTGGCGGATTGGGCGATCAACTTGGACGCTGCGGTCGTCGATGTTGACGCACAGGGGCAAAGGGCATCCTCACCGAGAATTATTGTATCGGGGTACCACGAGGATTTCCCGGCAGCGTGGTCACCGAACGGACGCTGGATCGCATTCCACTCACATCGCTCGAAGACCCCAGTCCCCGCCTATGGCAGTCCGGGGAGCACGGATGACGTTTATATTCGCCGTGCGGACGATCTGCGTGCGCCCGAAATCCGTGTGACCGACTTTGGATGGGAAACCGGACTGCCTTTTTGGTCGCCTGACGGACGTAAGCTGATGTTCAGTTCATGGGTAAAGAACGGTCAACCCGGAATATACAAAGTCTGGCTTGTCACGATGGACCCCGACAGCGGGAACGTGCTCCGCATTGATAAGCTTCCACTGCCACCGGATATCCGCAGTGCCCAATCGACAGCCTGGTCTCCAACCGGCAAGGAGATCGCCATTGAGGACGACCGCGGCGGCGAAAATCGCAGCCTGTGGATTGTCGATGCTGACGGTGCTCACGCTCAAAAATTGATCGATTACAAAGGTTCAACCTACGGCGGGCTGGATTGGACACCGGATGGCAACACGATCATTTATTCTGCTCTCGCAGGAGACCGGATGCAGCTGTTTGGTATTCCTCGTCATCGCGGCTCCCCTCACCAGCTATCGCATGACGCTGCTAGCCTGTTGCATCCACGAGTCTCACCCGACGGCCGGTGGGTCGCTTGCACTCGTATCGTACAGTCCCTTCAAGTCTGGCGGCGGAGCTTCGGCCGACGCGAATCTGACGCTGGTCCCGAGGAATTCTTGCGTACTCCACCTTCAAATTAGTCCCGAGACCAAAACCTTTTCTCCTTATGTATAAGCCAGCTGCCGTCTGAAACCTTTGTTGCGTGAGTGTGTCTTATGTGCGTGCGCAAATCTAGAGAGGCAAAGAGTACGTATGCAGAACAACGGGTCCGCGCCTCATGAACTAAGATTACCGGAAGACAACGCGCGAGCCGACTTTCCTTGGTGGAAATGGTCCCGATTGGGAGAAATCCCACTGCGCGATGCGAAGGTCCCACAGACAATCACGAATGGTTGTGGGTCAACAAACCGCACGAGCCGACCAACTCTAATGGTCCGGTCGTTTTTCTCCAGGATATCCGGTCTGGATCATCGTCCTTCAATGACTCGATCTGGAGGCAGATGTTCAGACGCAATTCGTAAGCTTTTTGCTTGTTCATCGTTTCTCCCAAGATTCAGGGTTCTACTCAATAACCGCTAGGAGATTTTGTTGATGTCATCGCGCTTCTGCACCGTGTTACTCATCGTTTTCTTTAACCTGATCTTTTCTGCGAGCCTCACTTATGCCAGACAGCAGCGAAAATGCTTCACCGCCGACCAAAATCGAATCGTAGACACAATTAGCACACTGTTTACGGCAATCGGCACAGACGACGTTGCGAAGTTCAACTCCGTCACTGCGTCAGACTTTTACATATTCGACGGAGGCGTCCGATTCAACGGAGAAGACCTCATCGCCCTTATCAAGGCCCAACATGCCGCGGGCAAACGCTATGAATGGAACGTGACTGAACCGGACGTCCGCATCAGCGGTAACACGGCGTGGATCGCCTACGTCAATAAAGGGAGCATCACCGACACCTCCGGCACGACAAACCAACAATGGTTGGAATCCGCCTTCCTCCAGAAACAGGGGGGCATCTGGAAAGTCGTCCTCATGCACAGCACCCGCGTCCCCACTCCGCCTCAAGAGAACCATGGCAAATGACAGAGCCTCTGGCCGGCGTCCACCTCACGACGCACGTGTTCTCCCCTGTGCAACGGTTTCAGACACCCTCGCGGCCCGTTAACAGTGCGAGAGAAACGGAGGAGGGTTATGCGACTCAAGGCATCTTGGAAAAGGCACAACTCCTCTTTTCTATCTGGTTTTCTGATGGCGTTGGTGAAATCACTTCGATTAAGGAGACACAAGATTTGGGTGCCACACCTCAAAGGAGTCAGCCACGGCCTGGTCCGGTCACGCGAACGGAGCGAATCGCATCCATCGATACTCTGCGCGGTATCGCACTCCTCTGGATCCTTTTTTCAAATATGGACATCTTCTCGGGGCCGGAGACTTTCTTCGAACTTCCTCAGGGGCTTCCGGATACCACTTTCATGAACGCGCACCTCCACCTGAATCTTCTGCTTCTTCTTTTCAAATGGATCACGACCGAAGGGAAGGCCAGATTCGTCTTTTCCATGCTGTTCGGCGTCGGTTTGTGTTTGATGACTGAACGCGCTGAACGGATGGGTAGGACCGCAAGTCTGGCTGACATATATCTTCGCCGCAATTTCTGGCTTTGCGTTTTCGGGTTGCTCCATGGAACTTTGCTCTGGCCCGGTGACATCCTTCTGACGTATGGCCTTGCCGGACTCCTCGTTCTCTATCCTTGCCGGAAGCTGGGAGCGCGAACTCTCCTTATTCTCGGTGGGCTCGTGACCTGCGTCTCTTCGCTCTTTTTGCCGTATTTCTTAGGCGCGGCAGGGGACATCGATCTCAGCCGACAGGGTCAGGCCGTGGTTGGCGCTCGCCAAGCTGGTGCGGCGCTTA
>Ga0137388_10002068_pt1 | contig 12503 bp, 8 predicted proteins | sample 15con2h14AmetaG_FD_104644 | JGI IMG/M metagenome (GOLD analysis project Ga0137388, IMG submission 104644) | Vadose zone soil microbial communities from Angelo Coast Range Reserve, California, USA - 15con2h1.4A metaG | ecosystem: Environmental > Terrestrial > Soil > Vadose zone > Saprolite...
CGCCATTGTTCACCCGGCTATGGAGCACCGGAACACTATAGCACGGGAACCGATACCCGCACCGATATCTATGGACTCGGTGCAACGTTGTATGCCCTCGTAACGGGTCTTGTTCCCGCTGATGCCCTCCACCGTATGACACGGCTTGGGAATACAGGTATGGATCCTCTGGAGCCAGTAAACCAGATCGTACCGGCTGTTCCCACGTTTGTCGCCGAAGCCATTCACTGTGCTTTATCTCTACGCAGCGGTGACCGCTTCTCGACCGTCGAGCAGTTCTGGGGAGCATTACATGCCCCGCAAGCACAGCAATCATCGCCCGTGCTGCTTAGCTCGCCATCGATGTTTGCTGATCCATCCGCTGCTACAATGCAAGTGAGAAGAGGGAGTCCAGCCGCATTCTCGCAAAAGCGACTCCGATCCTTCCGTTCCAGGAGCCTGGGCGTACTGCTCCTTGTTTTACTTGCACTCGTCATCGGCGTCGGTCTTGGGATGGGTTTCTGGTCTGCTGTTGCAGGTCACCCAGGCCCTGCTACCCCGGTGACACCGCAGCACACGGCCACCGCTGCCCCTTCCACGCCTGGTCCGACATCTACGCCGGGCAACGGACATCATGGAAGTCATAAGAAGCATGACAATGGTGATGGCTCCGACTCTGGTAATTGATAATCCCAAAGCAACTCATCCCCACTAGCTGCTCTGCCTAACCCTTTTCAATGTGGCTGCGTACTCAGAAATTGGCCTGCACATCGGGACCTGTTAAGAAGCGCTCACTTATTCGTTTGATAATAAGAAGTTAATCAAAAAGTATTTAAAACATCAACATATAAATAATGCACGCTTGTTTACTGTTGCACGTTCTTTGTTCTGTGCCTGCGTTGGGGAGGTGGTTCGGGTATGAAGTCATTGTTCATGCAGAAAAACGGTTTTCTCCTCTTGCTGGGAGTCATCGCGATCGTCAGTGCTGTGCTGGTGTACCTGTTTATGGTGGGTAATGCTTCTATACTGCAACCCGCTACGGCGACACCAATGGCCAAAGAGCCATCCACACCTATAGCACAGTTGCATCCATCCAAGTCATGCAGCTCGAGGCAGCGCTACTTTCAGACAGGTATTGCCTTCCCACAATGGGGCCCCAAGGGCTATGGTGCGAGTGATACCAGGTGGCTTGCAGAACTGGTGGACATGCGTACGTTGACTGCTGCATGCTGGATAGAGATGCCGATCCTGTTTTTTCAGTCCTCTCTGACCTCCACAACTGTCATACCAGGACCGAGCACACCCTCGGTCTCATCGCTCAACTATGGCGTCCGCTTTGCCCATGTCCTGGGATTGCATATCTTCATCACACCGCTGTTACAGGTGCGTGGCCCACAACCCTGGGCGGGAGACATTCAGTTTTCGACCTTCAAACAGGAACAACAATGGTTCGCGAGCTACTGGCGAGCAATCAAACCCTATGTAGTAGCTGCTGCGCAAAATGGCGTCGAGCAATTCGCACTGGGGACTGAATACGAGTGGCTGCAAGTGCATGCGCCGAGCTCCTTATGGAACGGATTGATATCGGAGCTACGGAGTGTCTTTCCAGGAACATTGACCTACGATATGAATTGGACATCGGTGCATTTGCCACCGCCTTCCTGGATGCACAATGCTGATCTGAAGATGATTGGTGTCTCAGCGTATTTCCCCCTTGTCAACACGCCTAAAAGGGTCGACCCGCAGCAGATCTTCGATCTTTGGGAAAAAAAGGTCAAACGCGAGCTTGACACGTTTGCCGCAAGACTTGGCGAGCCTATTTTCATTTCAGAAATTGGGTACAGGAACAGCGCCGATACCCTGTACCGTACCTATGAGACAACCAGTTCTGCGCCACCAGATCCGGTGGAACAGGCAGCCGCGTACGATGCAGCCCTGGCGAACATCTTTTCCGATCAGCATATTCTCGGCAGTTTCTTCTGGGGATGGGATGATGCAGGGGGAGCATTTAATCTCAAGGGATCACAAGCTACCAGTGTAATACACAAATACTACGAAGCCCTACAGACATAGGGAGAAAAAATTAAGAAGTAGGGAGTAGAAAGATGGGGGGGTATGTCTAAAAATTTTCAGAAGTCACCGACTTCCTCGCACAATATACAGTCTCAGATGCAGCAAGATACATACTATTTAGCGCCTGCAACTACTCCTTTACTCGGCATAAAACCTGCCGTCGTTGATCCATACATATGCGAACGTGTGGAACGATATGTTCAATGGTTGCTCCTCAACAACAAGCTCCCGGTTTCTCCACAAAAGCTTCAGGCGTATCAGGATGCTGCCCTGGAGACCAAGAAGGTGGGGAAACACGAGGTTCGTCCCTTCGCACCATTTCAGGAGCGCACCTCAGCACTACATGTCATGACTTCAGATCAGATTGCGATGATAGCCATTCTAGCGGTCTGCTGGAGCATAACTCTCATTTTCTTACATCTGATGATGCTTGCTATCACTTTAGGAATTGTCACCCTGCTCTACCTATGTGGGTTTGTCACCAGCGGCATCCTTGTCACAAAGTCATTTCATAGTAGTAGCGGAGAAACGATTGATGAGAAGATCATTCATGCACTGGACCAGCTAGGCGTCAAGTGGCCGACCTATACCATTCTCTGCCCTCTATACAAAGAAACAGTCATTGTGCCTCAATTTGTTGAGGCCATCAAAGCTTTGCATTATCCCCTGGAGAAGCTGCAAGTGCTCTTTCTGACGGAGGAAAATGATAGCGAAACGCGAGCGACATTAGATAGAATGCATCTTCCTCCCAGTTTTATCATTCTTACGGTTCCTAAAGGTGTCCCACAAACGAAACCGCGTGCCTGCAATTTTGGACTGCTCCAGGCCAAGGGCCAGTTCATTGTGATTTTCGATGCAGAGGACAAACCAGAGCCCTATCAGTTGAAGAAAGCTGTCCTTACCTTCGCGAACCATGGACCAGAAGTAGCCTGTGTGCAGGCCAAACTGAACTACTATAATACTGAACAGAACCTGCTCACACGTTGGTTCACTGCTGAATACAGCACCTGGTTCGATATCATGCTCCCAGGGCTCCAGAGTACTGGCTTTTCACTCCCGCTTGGAGGCACATCCAATCATTTCCGCACAGAAGTATTGCATGCACTAGGAGGCTGGGACGCCTTCAACGTGACGGAAGACTGCGACTTAGGGTTGCGTATTTCCCAGTATGGTCTGACAACGGCCGTTCTTGATAGTACCACGTACGAAGAGGCCACTTCCCGCCTCAAAATCTGGCTTTTCCAGCGCTCACGTTGGATTAAAGGCTATCTTCAGACCTACCTTGTGCATATGCGTCATCCTGTACAAACCCTACGACGAGGTCATTTCCGCAAGTTTTGCTCTCTGCAACTCATCGTGGGCGCCTGGACGATCGTACTGTTCATCAATCCCATCATGTGGGCTTTGACGTTACTCTATATTCTGTTCCGCCCAGTACAGCTATATAGTATCCTTTTCCCTGGCCCTATCCTGTATATGGGCGCCTTCTGCCTCATCTTCGGCAACTTTTTTTACGTCTATATTCATCTTATCGGTTGTTTACGGCGTCAAAATTATGCCCTCATGAAATGGGTGTTGCTCATCCCTCTGTATTGGGGGATGATGAGTATCTCAGCATACATTGCCCTCTATCAACTCATTGTGAAACCCCATTACTGGGAGAAGACTCAGCACGGTACTCACCTGGCACCATCAGCAAAAGCACAAGTGCATACTTTATCGCCAGCTTTAGAACTGGAAGAACGAGCTGTAGCTGCTTCTATGCCGACTACGCGTCTCTTTGCCGTGACTGTTGGGAGAGTCTTCAAGCAGGTGACAACCTCAAACCAGTTTGATACGACAACGCAGCGTGTGATCGCCTTACGGAGGTCTCTTTCTACTCAGCTGGGCCAACGCAAAGTCCATCGACAGATACAACTGCCACGCATTCAAGACCGCTGGCTGTTTGCAGCTATTGTAATAGCAGCTGTGGCGAGCACTACATCTACTTGGTATGTTTTCCAGCACCATTGGACGCTGGCCTACGGCGATGCACTTTCGCACGTGGAAATTGCGCGCAGCGTTCTCGACAGCATTACCCCGGGCTTTGCCCAGTTGGGTGGTGTCTGGCTCCCGCTACCGCACCTCCTTATCACCCTATTCGTCTGGAACGATTATCTTTGGCAAACTGGCCTGGCAGGAAGCATTGTCGGTATGGGGTGCTACCTCGTAGCTATGATCTATATTTTCCTTGCAGCACGCCGACTCACTCGTAATAGCTGCGCAAGCTTCATTGGAACGCTTGTATATATACTGAATCCAAACGTACTCTACTTGCAAGCGACCCCTTTAACCGAGCCGGTATGCCAGGCAACATTTACAATGGCTTGTTATTACTTGCTCGCCTGGGCCCAAGAAGACAGGCGAAAATACCTGTTATTGGCCACTGCAAGCACCTTCCTTGCTACTCTAACTCGCTACGATGGTTGGGTCCTGATTGTTTTGTGTCCGGCGTTGGTCTCCATCATAGGAGCATTAAAACATCACTCTTTGCGCAAGATTGAGGGCAATCTTATCACTTTTTTTGCTCTGGGAATCTTTGGCATCATCTTATGGCTTCTGTGGGGCGAAATCATCTTTCATGATCCACTTTTTTTCCAGCATGGCTCTTATTCCTCGCAACGGCAGTCCCTTGCTTTACTTCAAAGCACAGAACATGGCAATTTCCCTATGGACATCCGGCTTTATACCATAGATACCATCGAGACTCTAGGTCTGGGACTCTTTCTGCTGGCTCTTGTCGCAATCCTTCTCTATTTGTCCAAGCGCTGGAAGGCACCACATACCCTGGTCGTGTTTGCTTTCTTGTCTCCTTTTGTTTTCTATATCGTCACCCTCTTTAGCGGGCAAGTAACATTGTTTGATAGCCTCGCAACCCTTTATCCCCTGGGGATTATTCCTGTTGGCGAAAGTAGTCACCTTTTCAACAGCCGCTTTGGCTCAGAGATGGTAGCGCCGGCAGCAATATTCATCGCGACCCTGGTTCCCACTGGGTCGAAAGCTATTCCTTTGTTGCGACACTGGGGAAAATTACTGGGAAGGAGCCTCCTGCTCCTCATTATTGTATTACAGTCAGGATGGGTTGCCTACGGCGGTGTTATCTCCATTATCGCGGAGACAAATCCTCCCTTCTGTGCATTTGGCAATTCTATTAATGTATATCTTGCACAGCACTACAACGGGGGGCGTATTCTCCAGGCATACTATCCTTTCCATCTTTCAGAATCAGAAGCAGGTATTCACCCTAGCAATATTGTTTATGAGGGATCGGGCTCACTTTGGGCACAGGCGTTACAATCTCCAGAAACAAGTGTCGACTGGGTGATCGACGCGTCGAGTGATGCCGTAGCAAAGGCCATGGCCCGTGCTGGCCACAGGTTTATACAGAACTTCACCCTTGTCGTTACTGGTCCCTATGGCTTGCGTCTCTTCCATCGGAATGGACTACCGCCGTTGCTGACACATCCGCTCTCTTCCTATTTACTTAATGAGCAGCAGTTCTGTTCACCGAGCAATTATAAGCTGGGATCAGGATAGGAAGATGCTGGGCAAGATTTCGTCTTTCGCCCTGCAACACCGGCGCATGCTGAGCATGGCTCGCGGGCAGCAAGCCTTTGTCTAACTGGTCACTCGCTTTTCATACTACTCTTGCTACTCTTGCTAACCCTTGATCACTATGACCGGCTTGAGGCGTGCCACCAGTTTCGCCAGGCCAGCGTTATGCACGACATTGACGACCTGCTGGGCATCCTTGTAGGCCTGGGGGGCCTCTTCAGGCAGCAGGTTCTTGCTATGTACCCGCACGGTGACCCCGCGTGCGTCCAATTGAGCCAGCAGATCCTTGCTAGTAATAGACTTTTTGGCAGCGGTGCGGCTCTGCCTGCGCCCGGCCCCATGACAGCAGGTGCCAAAACTCTGCTCCATTGAGCCCTGTGCGCCAACGAGCACAAATGAGTAGCGGCCCATGTCGCCTGGAATGAGAACGGGTTGACCGACAGCGCGATACCGATCTGGTACTGCGGGATGCCCAGCAGGGAACGCACGGGTCGCGCCTTTGCGATGGACACAGAGGCGCTGCACCTGCCCATCAACCTCGTACTCCTCCATCTTGGCGATGTTATGGCAGACATCGTAGACGAGCGGCATATCTTTAGGGCGCGTCCGGCGTCCAAAAACGCTTGAGAATGCCTGCCGCACTCCATGCATCAACAACTGGCGATTCGCCCAGGCGAAGTTTGCACCGCAGGCCATGGCCGAGAGGTACGACTTACCTGCATTTGACTGCAAAGGTAGACAGGCTAGCTGCCGGTCCACCAGGTGGAAGCCGAAATCGTGCTGCTTGGACTCGGCCAGCCTCACATAGTCTTCCGCGACCTGGTGTCCGAACCCGCGTGAGCCGCAGTGGATCGTGACGACGATCTGGCCGCGCTGCCCAATCCCCAGGGCCTGGGCGGCCTCCGCATCATAGATGTGATCGATGGTCTGCACCTCACAGAAGTGATTGCCCGATCCCAGGCTTCCGAGTTGCTTCATGCCGCGTTGTAAAGCAGTGTTCGACACCATATCAGGGTCAGCGCCGGCCAGGCAGCCATGCTCCTCGGTGACCTCCAGATCTTCCGCAAAGCCATAGCCTTCCTCTATCGCCCAGGCAGCTCCGCGTACCATCACAGCTCGCATATCCCCGGCACTTAACTGGTGCATACCCGCACCACCGACGCCCGACGGCAAATTATTGTACAGTTCATCGGCCAGCTTATCGACCCTGCCGCGAATTTGCTCGTGGAGCAAATCGGTGGCAAACATGCGAACGCCACAATTGATATCGAAACCGATGCCGCCAGGTGAGACGACGCCATACTCGGCATGAGTTGCAGCCACACCACCGACTGGAAAACCGTAACCCCAGTGGATGTCGGGCATGGCCAGTGAGTAGCCGACGATTCCCGGCAAGGTTGCCACATTCGCGACCTGCTGTAACGCATTATCCTGCAGGATCTGCTCAATTAATCCATCATCGGCATAGACCATGCCGGGTACATGCATGTCTGGATTGTAGCGCTTTGGTATACGCCAACGATAGGTATCGACACGCTCCAGGGGAATCTTTGTATCAGACTTGCCCATCGGGTCCTCCTAATATTAATGCTGGATAATTGTACTGAAGTCACAGTGATAGCCCAATCCCAGATAACCGCCAGGATCAACCTACCTGGCAAGTCTCTGGCAGCTTAGATGTCGAAGATGATGCGAGCCTTGTACCCGTCACCGGTAGGCTCTACAGCGGCTTCGTGCCAGGTGACGGCTTTAATTGCGCTGCTTAGCTCATGACGCTGTGCATCGTAGGGTTCGCCGGAGGCACTGCCCCTCAGAGATGTTTCTGTGAAGGAGTTGATCTCGAAGGTGCGAAAGAGGAGGTATTCAGTGTCGAACAGGAAGATGAGTTCGTTCAGCCACGCGATCAGGAGAGAAACTGAGTCGTGGCCTTCGACTTCAATTTCACGGCTGACCAACTCGCGTACCTGTTCTGGCGCAACCACCAGGCTCTCCATGCCTTGAGCTGCATGGATGAATAGCTCAGGAAGTGTGCGCCCGAAGGCATGTATGCCGACATCGGCGGTATGATCGAACACCTCATATGCGCTCTGCCCCATTACTCCCTGCCTCGAAGCACAGCCTCGCGGGGGCCCTGGAGAATGCTACGTTTGACCTGCATAACTGTACCCTTCCTTTCTTCATATGAGATGGCCGATTCTTTTGAAATATTACTGAAGCTTTTGTTGTTTGTCAATACCTCTAACCTGCAACGGCGATAACCAGTATGCCGACGAATATCAAAACAGCGCCTATCAAACGGACCGGGCCGAAGCCTTCGCCCAGCCAGCGCCAACCTATAAAGGCTGCCAGGACAATGCTGATTTCGCGGACGGCACCCGCGTAGCTGACACGAGCAAAGGAGTAGACATAGAGGACAAGCCCATAGGATGCGACCGAGAGGATGCCGACCAGGATGATACGCAGCCAGTTCGTGCGCCACTCTGCGACTACTGCGCGAGGTCCATAATGTAGCAGGAGCGCGGGCGCAATGAGCAACATGCTGAGGCCAAGGATAAACACTGTATAGGGGGCAGAAGGAACAAGGTGTACGGCAGCGCCATCGATAGCGCTGTAGATCGAGATGCAACAGGCCGTAGCCAGTGCAATAGCAACGCCGAGCAGGCTGGGCGTTGCAATCTGGCGTTGTGACCACCAGGCCGCGCTACCGACTATGATGAGACCTAGCACCAGAAGCGCCAGGCCAGCAAGACCGGTAGGACGGGGTTGCTCACCGAGGAAAAGCGCTGCCCAAACGACCAACAAAGCAGGAGCGGTACCGCGTGCCAGTGGGTAGACGAGCGAGAAATCATCGAGGTCATAGGCGCGAGTCAGACCGACGAAGTAGAGCGCTTCAAAAAGGGCACTGCCGGCGACATAAGGCCATATCTGTAAGGGGAGTGGGCGATTGACGATGAGAACCGGAGAGAAGCAGATTACTCCCACCAGGATCGCCCACCATGTGAAGACTTGTTTTTGCTTCGCGCGTTTGACGAGCAGATTCCACCCGGCATGCAGCACTGCGGCCGCGAACAGCAGCCCCAGCGCGGCCAGCGACATACCTCCTCCTTTTCTCTACACTACTCTGTCTACTCCGACTACTCCGACTACTCTGTCTACTCTACTCACCCCGTGTGTGCGCCCAGAACTCTAGCAAATCGCTTTTTGTCACAATACCTTCCAGTGCATCGTTATCCATGATGGCAACCGCCGATTGCCCGCTGCTGAAAAGCGTATAGGCCTCCTGGGCAAGAGCATCGCCTGCCAGTTGCGGGAATGGGGGACCTTGCAAGTCGCGCACGACGGTCGATGCCAGTGGTTCTCCGCTGGCAAGGCGGCGCAGCAGCAGATTCTCTGTCAGACTTCCTACCATATGACCATGTTCCATGACGGGAGTTTGACTGATGCCGTAACGACGCAACAGCTCGACGGCATCGGCGATAGAGTCGGTTGGGGCAACACTGACGACGAGCGGCATCGTACGGGCATGGGTGCGGCGATAGGTGAGAACATCGCGCAAGGTGGGTTCGATCGTTTCTGCCTGTACCAGCATATTGTTTTCGCGCATCCAGGTGTCGTTAAACTGTTTGCTCAGATAACCGCGCCCTGTATCTGGCAACAGGACCACGATGACATCATTGGATGTCAGCCGGTGGGCATAGGTGAGAGCGGCTCCGAGGGCAGTGCCGGCTGAGCCGCCTGCGAGGATACCTTCTTCACGCGCCAGGCGGCGCGCCCAGTAGAACGAGGTGCGATCATCGATACGGATCACTTCATCCACGACCGTTGGATCGTAGTTCTGTGGAAATATCTCCATGCCGATGCCCTCAACCTTATATGGTCCAGGCGTATCGCCAGAAAAGACGGAACCGGGAGGATCCGCCCCAACGATTTTAATATTTGGGTCCTGTTCTTTCAGGAAGCGCGCTGTGCCGGAGATGGTGCCACCGGTGCCAATCCCGGCCACGAAAGCGGTGATACGCCCGGCGGTATCGCGCCAGATCTCTGGTCCCGTGGTAGCATAGTGAGTGGTGGGATTGGCAGGATTGGAATACTGATCGGGGCAATACGCTCCAGGTATCTCGTTGGCGAGCCGGTGCGCTACATTTTTGTAGTGATCTGGTGAATCGTGCGTGACACTGCTGGGACAGATGATTACCTCGGCGCCATAAGCTCGCAGTAGACTGCGCTTCTCTTCGCTCACTTTATCGGTCATAACGAAGATGCAGTGATAGCCCTTGATCGCAGCGGCAATGGCCAGCCCATGCCCGGTATTGCCGCTGGTTGGTTCGATAATGGTACCACCGGGGCGCAGGAGGCCGTGTTTTTCACAATAGTCGATCATTGCGGGACCAATACGGTCTTTCACACTGCCACCAGGGTTAAACATCTCCATTTTTGCCAGCACCAGGGGCTGTATGCCGCTAGTCACTCGATTGAGGCGTATCAACGGGGTATTGCCTATTATGTCGAGCATTGAGTGATAATATTGCATCTCACCTGTGGTGGTGGCTGTTTTCTCATTCATTACTATTCCTCCGCGCATTATGCAACCATAGAAGCGGGCCACGCTGCGGCATCACCTGCTGCCCAAATGGTACCCAATCTTGGACAAGCAGCGTTCTCACCGCCCTGAGCCAGTCCGCCAAGTTCAGCGTTCCTGCCACATTCCAAGCTGGTATCGACTCAGGTACATCCCAACAGAGCATGTGGGTTGGAGCGTGCCCCGTTGGAATCAATGATAGCCCTGCCGCATTTGCTGGAGAGCCAACTCTCCGGGCCTGGCCTGTCAGTCTTTGCCGGGGTGTCCCTCTGACAAGCGACTCTCCCCTGACCTTTAGCCAGGCGAGGCGGCTTTGGCGCGCTTCTTGTCGCGCCACTGCCAATGCAGCTCATGATAAAAGCTGTGATGCGTGTTCACCGACGCGTTGTGGTCGGCATTGGCTTCATAATGACACTGCTCGCACCAGAACAGGTTCCCCCACTTGACGAAGATGCGCTTGCCGCTCTGGAAGAAGAACCTCTTCCCCTTCGCGCCGCATCTGGAGCAATATTGAGACGTGCCATGTGGGTTAATTTCCACCGTGACCACCGAGCAGCGAGCATACGCCTTCTCGCCCGCATACTGCCTGATCTTGCCGCGAAGCTGGTTGGCCTGGCGGCGGTTCATGCGCCTGGATTTCGATCCGCCCTTCGGTTTGATCTTGCGCAACCGCTCAAAGAGGAGGATGCAGCCGGGGTACTTCGCACAGATGGCCGCGATCTGACAGGCGACCTTGTGAGCCGTGTCCCCGTTGGTGCGCCTGACATGTCGCCAGAGGTCCTGATTGCTGCACTCGCCCTTGATGGGTTTGCCCGTCTGCCACTGCTTCTTGGCAATCTGTTTGAGGTGACGATAGCGCGCCTGGTCGAGGCCATGATCGGTCAGGAAGACCGTTTCGATGATCTGCTCATCCTGTCTGACCGTCACCACCGCGAGATTCTTGACGTTGAGATCGACGCCGACTGTGACCAGATGCGGGTCCAGCTTCCTCTCCACCACGCGGGCAGCCTGCACCTCTTTGGCCTGGGGAAAGTGCAGCGCAGCCCCCTTCCGGCGCAGGACCAGGGTGGGACTCTGCCGCTTCCAGTCCTTCTCCTTCATGCGCCCCTGGAAGTGGCGTGAGCATTTGATGGGGAAGTTCAGCCAGTCCCACTTCGTCCCATCGTAGACCTTCAGCCGCACAAAGCGATCATGAATCTTGGCGTCTTCTAGCTCTAGCTCGAAAGCGCCCTGGTAGAAGGTGGGATGATCAGCCGCTCCGGGCAGTCCTGGCTTGCCCTTCTTCTTCCCGCTTTTCTGCCAGGTCGAGCGCGCCGTCAGATAGCCGCGAGCTTTGCCAATCGCTTCCTTCATGGCAGCACGGCGCGCATGAGAGGGTATGCCGGGAAAGCGGGCTTTGAAGTTCCATTCAGGAGGGACGCTCGGATGTGCTTTGGTGGAAACGGTGCATTGTTCCAACCAGGAACGCAATTCTTCAGCAGTGAGCAGTCGTTCGCGCAATTCCTGATGCTTTTCGGAAAAGTAGATCACCTTTTCCGTCAGCTTCTCGTTGTGTGCCAGCAAGAAGTCCAGGAAGAAAGCACGCGCCTCGGTCAGGATGGCGGTGGTCTTCTCCAAAGCCGCCCGTTTCTGTGTGTTGGCTCCCCCGCAGGCCCGAGGCGAGAGGTCCAGCTCAAGAATTGTACTACGCGCTGCTTTGCCCATCAGGCCGCCCTCTCTTCCTGCTCAGACTTCGAGACGAGCATCGGGAGCGCCTTCTTGCGGCGCGGGTTGGTATGGGCGCGATGGGCAATCGTCTGCACCACCTGATACTCCCGCTCGGCTGCCGCGACTCGCAGGCGCTCTAGCCGACGGGCAAGGTTGCCTTCCTGTGTCTGCTTGAAGGTGGAGACGCGCGCATACAACACACAGCGCACCGCTTGTTCCTCCTGCCTCTGGAAGCGCTGGATTACAGCCATGCCGATGCGCCGATGATTGGCTGCCGTCCGAGCAACGTGCAGTTTCCCGGCCTTATCCCACCTGTGGAGCGTTTTGACAGAGATTCCCAAAGACGCCGCTGCTTCCTGTGGATTCATCCAAAGTTTGCGATTCATAGAGCAAATGTACCTGCTGTGGGCACTTTTGTCCAGTCTTTTTGTACCCATTTCTATTTACTAGCGTCAGTATAGCATAAACGCACTGGCAGGGTCAGGTCGCTTCACGTCACCAGCACGATCTTGATTTGATCAATGGACGAGGGGAGATGATCGGAACCAAAGGGGAGCTGTATGCGCACAGC
>Ga0137388_10002082_pt1 | contig 12461 bp, 9 predicted proteins | sample 15con2h14AmetaG_FD_104644 | JGI IMG/M metagenome (GOLD analysis project Ga0137388, IMG submission 104644) | Vadose zone soil microbial communities from Angelo Coast Range Reserve, California, USA - 15con2h1.4A metaG | ecosystem: Environmental > Terrestrial > Soil > Vadose zone > Saprolite...
CATTTTTATAGAGCAAGGAGAATGTGTACTTGGAAATTGAATTCGTTAAACCATAGTTGCGGTCGCGGTCCTCGCGTCCGGCGTAATAGTCCAAAAACGCCGGCGGGAGCAAATAGAAGAAGGGCATGAGGCAGCAACTTTCCCATGGTTGCTGGTTGGTTTATAGTCATGACCGCGTTGATAGATGGAGGCATTTATGGCAACCGCGAATATCAAACCCGAAGCCAAAGCCCGCACCTTTGGCGAGAATATTGAGAGCGATCTGGCATCGCGATTTTTGCGGGTGGTTGAGACCGCAGCCATTGCATCGGCGCGCACCATGGGGAAAGGCGAGCGCCACTTTTCCGATCAAGTGGCGACCGAAGCCATGCGTAAAACCATGGACGCAATCCCGATGCGCGGAACGATTGTGATCGGCGAAGGCGAGCGTGATGAAGCGCCCATGCTGTATATCGGCGAAAAAGTCGGCGCAGAGTTTCCTGATGGAACGGACGTGCCGGAGGTTGATATTGCGGTTGACCCGCTCGAAGGCACTAATCTCTGTGCGACCGGCGGCCCCGGCGCGATCACGGTATTGGCGGCATCCGAGCGCGGAGGTTTGCTGAACGCTCCCGACTGCTACATGGAAAAGATTGTGGTCGGACCATCCTGTAAGAACGCGGTCGAGATGGATGCGCCGGTTGCCGACAATTTGAAAAACATAGCAAGGCGGCTGGATCGAGATGTGGAGGACTTGGTCGTGATCGTCCTCGACCGTCCGCGCCACGAAAAGTTGATGGCAGAAATTCGCGCTGCTGGCGCGCGCATCCGACTCATCAGCGACGGCGACCTCTCTGCTGGGATCGCAGCGGCGGTGCTTGGGACTGGCGTCCACGCCGTCATGGGTTCGGGCGGAGCACCCGAAGGCGTGATTACGGCAGCCGCTATTCGCTGCCTAAATGGCTACATGCTCGGCCGCTTGGTGATCAACAAGCCTGAGCTCGAAGAGCGCATCGCGCGCATGGGAATTAAAGATAAAAATAAGATCTACACTGCCGAAGACCTTGCTCCCGGCAAGCAAATGATTTTCGCTGCCACAGGCGTGACCGACGGCTCGTTGATGCGGGGCGTCCGCTTCTTCGGCGAAGGCACGCGGACGTCATCGGTTATCATGACCCTGCGTACTGGGAAGGTGCGCTTCATCGACAGCATCCACCTGGAGAAAGGGCCAGATGTGAAGGTGAAGTTCGCATAACGTTCATTTCAAGTATTCCGAGTCCTTCTTCAAATCATCGGGAATTGACGGAAATGGCGGGAACTCTTGCGATGATCCCCTGAGAAGCGCAACTGTTTTTTCCGCGCGCAGGCTTCCGTCGTGAACGGCGATTTTGTGGGGCTTGTCCGGCGTGTAGCCTTCCCACAGGGAAACCCCAGCGTAGGCGCCATCTTTGCGGAGAACGTAATAGGTCATATCCACAAAACGTAGCTTGTTCATGTCACCGTTGTAGTTCCGCACGATGCGTTTCAGCGCGTCCATGCCGGCATCGAGTGGCGACATGCCATGGCGCATGTTCTCGACAATCGTATGCGCGCCGGCAACCTTGATGTTCTCTTCCCCGCTGCCGGTCGCGCCCGCCGAGCCGACATCCTGGTCGGTGTAGCATCCGGCGCCGATGATGGGTGAATCGCCGACGCGTCCGGGGAGCTTAAAGGCGAGTCCGCTGGTTGTAGTGCATCCGGAAATCTCTCCTCTTTCATTGAGAGCTGAGCAATGAATCGTGCCGGTGGGAGGGAATAGAACCCTCCGAATTGCTGTATGACAAAATTCTGGTTCAATGCCGATTCCCGAGGCCATATCCTCCAGTTTGCGCAGGCGCTCCGGCCATAGTTCAGAGTGGGGCGATGACGTGGGCGGCTGAAAGTGAGGATCCGCGAGCCCCGGACCCCACCAGTCATCGGTTGAGTGATATTCCTTCCATAGCATCCAAACTTTTCGTGAGCGCTCAGTGAGAAGATTTTCGCGCGAGAAGCCCATTGCGACCGCAAAGCGTTCCGCGCCTTCGCCAACCAGCATGACATGACCTGTGTGTTCCATCACCGCCTTGGCAACAAGCGAAACATTCTTGATATTTCGTACTCCGCCCACGGACCCTGCGCGGCGCGTAGGCCCATGCATGCAGCAGGCATCGAGTTCGACCACGCCTTCTTCATTAGGCAGACCGCCAAGGCCCACGCTGTCATCTTTGGGATCGTCTTCGGGACCCTTCACCACTCGGAGCGCCGCGTCGAGTGTGTCTCCGCCGCTGCTGAGGAACTTGTACGCGTCCCCGAGATAGTCGTAACCATTCCCGGCACAAACGATGATCGGGCGTTTGCCGCCTGCCTGTGCGGCTGGCGGCGACTTGGGCTCCCGCTCTTTTCTATCTTGTCCTTCCAATCCAAGCGAGAGTGAACCGACCACAGCACCGGTTAGAAAATCGCGACGCGAGACGCTCATGCAGGATCGATCTCCAAAAAGGATTGAAACGGCGAATAGAATAGCACGCAAAATTACAAAGGCGGCTGATCATGCCGGGAGGCAATAACCAACAATCGTGGGACTGGCACGAAGGAAAAGGTGACGATGCTATTTGCGGTTTAAGCCACAGCTGTTCCTCCCCGGCTCCGATCAGCGCGGAAACGCAATAAGGCGGCGATGTTGCCGACGCGGTCGAATTCTGGCTCATCTCGTACATACAAGAGTTCGACATCGCGACGAATAGCCGCGGGAATAATGCCATCAGAGACATCCTCCAGTTCCCGCGTACTGCGTCCGCAAAGCGGGCAGTAACGCACCATGTGCGAGTCAAGATGGGAGCATCCGGTGCACTCCACTGCACGAGCAGAATAGTTTTCCGCCATGATTAAAGTCTGGGCTTCGCCCACCTCAAGTGAGCGCAAAACGCGCCGTAAACCGGTCACTCCCCGGCCGTTGCTTTTAGCCTGACCGAGCACCTCTTGCACCAATAACTGGCGCCGCTGATCAAGAGCTTTATGAAGAATGCGATTGGCGTGTTCCCGCACTTCGTCATCGCTGATAGCGGCGATGTCAGCGGAGAAGCGGCCCAGCAGCCGGTTTTTCACATACGGATGCAAGTGCAGCTCAAAGTCGTGCCAGTTCGTGTCCTGGCATCCAATAACCAGCTTTTCGTACCGGCCCTGGTCGTGAGCCTGCTTCAGATGCTCAGCGACATCCTTGAAGTGGTGTAGCACCTCGTCATTCTTGCTGCGCTCGGCATGTCCGGCATCGTACCCGGCGAAACCATCGCTGCGTCCGCGCCGCGGTAGTGGGTGAAACATAGAATTGTGTTCGTGCAACTCATCGAGCCGTAGATCGAAAAAGCGAGCTCGATGGCGATCGACCAAAGCAATCCATAGCTGAGGATGCGCGCCCAGCAGCATTGCGATGGGCTTCAAGTGGAATCTCCGATTTACGAATAACTGTGTGCCCGGCAACTGCGGCGGCAAATCATATTCGCGCCAGAAATCGCGAGTTCCGCAAGCAAACACCGCCTTGGCCCGGGCTTGGTTGCCATGCAGGTGACCGGCTAGGTCGAGGATTCGTTGCAGGTCAGCCCTGGCGCACTTGTTCTTGCCGTTCTTCTCGGTCCCGTGCAGCGCTTCCCGGACCAGATCCTTCGCAAGAATGGCCTCTTCACGGTGAGATTTGTTCTGAGGCCTCCGCGGCTGAAAGTAAAAACTTAGGACGCAGTTATCGTCATCGTTGTACTGAAATTGTGCCAGCTCACGGATATCTTCGCAGGTAATCATCAGCATATCTCCTGAGTTGCGCCGTACTCAGACAGTTCCAGTGTTCTGAAGCAGTTTGTCTTTGAAGCGATTAGCGATAGGAGGCGAGCGGCGCAGCTGCGCGCGAGCCGCGGCGATTGAGGTACGAATTTCTTCTGGCTTGCGATCGGTTATCGCCGCGATTTCATCGATCGAGAATCCTTCGATTGCTTGCAGAATAAATGCTTCGCGATCGCGCGGCTTGGCTCCTTCTAATGCAAATTGCACAAGCGTAATCATCTCATCTGAATAGGCAATCTCTTCCGGGGTTGCGACGCGCGTGTCTGCGATCACATTTTCTTCGGTCAAGGCTTCATCGGGCTGGTGATATTGCAACTCCGGCTCATCGCTGGCGCGAACGTTGGGTCTGCGGGCGGACTCTTCCAGGCGCACAGAAGAACCGTCATCCTGGCCGCGCGCGGCAAGATCATTTATGGAACGAATCGCCAGACGATAGAGCCATGGTTCAAGCGCTAGCCGTTCCGGTTTTTCTGCGCCGTCGCCCAGAGCACGAGCGATGACCTCATCGATGATTTCTTCTTTGGTGATGGAATTCTCAGAAATCTGGCCGGCGTTCTCTCGAAACACGAGCTCGCGTTCCACAAACCGGTCAAGCCGGGATAAATTCGCGTTCACGTACGACCGTATGTCGTCCGAAGACACGAACTGCGGCTGCATGGCTGCGATGGTCTGCTCGAATGGGACCTGGGGCTCCGGGCGTGCCTTTTCCGCGCGACGACGGCGCCACTTGTGCGAGCTCCGCAGCAGGTCTTTATGTTTAGTAATCTGCTGCAATAGATCATCCACCGCGGCTTTGATTGCGGCGGGCGCGGTAGAGGCCGATTCTTGTACCGCCATCTGCCCCGAAGGAAGCCGCAGGTTAAAAGAAACTATGATTCCTTCGCGCGGCGAATTTTGCTCGATGTTTCCCTTCAAGTGCACCAGCTCAGGACGAAAAACCTGAAGCCTCTTTCGCAGCTTCTCTATCAGGTGATTGATTTCTTTTTCAACGTCTGGGGTTCGATGGACCCTGTAACTAATGTGGACGTTCATGCAGGCCTCGGATGCGGGAGAGGGCTCCCGTGAAGCTTGGTGGTCCCTACAAACGGGATTTTACACCCGCAGACTGCGCGCAGAACGCAAATTGAACTCAGGTTTTTCGCATTTTGGAAGTACAACTCCGGGCTTGGCTGGAGAGTCTAAAATCGTCGACCCAAAAATCGGTCCCATCGTTTCGAATGCGCTTGTGGAACTTATTGTTGACGGTAGTCATGGTCGCTGCATGCAGCGGCTGCGGGAGTCTGGGCATTGGCAACTCACCCGGCAGCAAGCTGGTTCCTCAGTTCGGACATGTTTTCCTTGTCGTGGAAGAAAATCACAGCTACTCCGAAGTGATCGGTAATGCTGCCATGCCATATCTAAACAGTTTGGTATCGCAGGGTGGTCTGGCGACCCAGTATTTTGCCAACGCGCATCCTTCCATTCCAAATTATTTCATGCTGACAACCGGGCAGCCCGTCAACACCGACGACAACTTCTCTGGAATGGTGACTGATGACAACGTGGTACGTGAGCTCGTGGCTGGCGGCAAGACCTGGAAGAGCTATGCAGAGAGCTTGCCCGCACCGGGGTACACTGGTCCTGATGCGCCTCCCTATCTGAAGCACCACAATCCGTTCGCGTATTTCTCTGATGTCCTGAACAGTTCGGCGCAAGCCAGCAATCTGGTTCCGTTCGGCCAACTCCTCGCTGATCTCACGAATAATCAGGTTCCGAATTATTCCTTTATCGTCCCCAACACGCAGGACGACGCTCATGATTGCCCGGGCGGAGCTTCCGCTTGTTCCGACTCGCAGAAATTGAGCGCCGCCGACCAGTGGCTGCAAACCAACGTCGGCAAGATATTGCAGAGCTCCGCATTCCAGACGGATGGCTTATTAATTATCGTTTTTGACGAATCCGACATTTCTGACTTGAATCACGGCGGCGGCCACGTGGCAATGATCCTGCTCAGCCCAAAAGCTAAAGCAGGATTTCAGTCAACCACGTTTTATCAGCACCAAAGCACCCTCCGAGCAACACTAGAAGCTTTGGGCATAGCCAGCCTGCCAGGCGCCGCCGCTGGCGCGACAGATATGGGAGAATTTTTCAAGTAAGGCCTAAGTGGATAAACCCAATCAGCCCCTTCCCCTTCATGCCAGGCAGAAGCTCAAGAACTGAGGGGATCAGACCTTTGTCCTCCTTAGGCGCATGACTGCCTGTTCCGTTTCATGGATAAAATTGCAATATGCGCGCAATGGTTCTTCAACGATCGGCGGAGGTGACGACCTCTCCGCTGACCTTGCAGGAGGTCACACTTCCGATCCCTCGTCCTGGAGAAGTTCGCGTGCAAGTACGCTGCTGCGGAGTCTGCCATACGGATCTGCACATCGTCGAGGGAGACCTGGCCCTGCCGAAACGCCCGGTGGTTCCGGGGCACCAAATCGTAGGAATTGTGGATGCAGTTGGCCGAGATGTCCGCGTAATCAAGGAAGGAGATCGGGTCGGCATTCCGTGGCTGTACTCAGCTGATGGCACTTGTGACTACTGCCGCCACGGGTTTGAGAATCTCTGCGATAACGCGCAATTCACCGGCTACCACGTTGATGGAGGCTATGCTGAACATGCCGTGGTCCGCGAAGATTTTGCGCATCCTATTCCCAAGACCTTTTCTGACGAAAATGCGGCCCCGCTGCTTTGCGCGGGTGTCATTGGCTATCGTTCTTATCGTTTGAGCGGCGCTCACGCCGACTCTCGTCTCGGGCTCTATGGATTCGGCGCTTCGGCGCATCTGGTGCTCCAGCTTGCCCGCCATGAAGGCTGCGAAGCGTACGTGTTTACAAGATCTCAAGCACATCGCGATCTCGCGAAGAAGCTTGGCGCGGTCTGGGTAGGAGCGGCGGAGGACGTGCCCCCTCAGCCGCTCGATGCGTCCATAGTCTTTGCCCCCGCTGGCTCGCTTATCCCACATGCGCTTCGTGCGCTACGCAAAGGCGGCATTCTCGTCTTGGCAGGGGTTACGATGAGCCCCATCCCCCAAATGGACTATTCGCTTCTTTATCAAGAGCGCCAGATTCGCACCGTCGCCAACAGTACACGCCAGGATGTGCGCGACTTTCTCGAATTGGCGGCGGAAGCTCCGCTCAGAACAGAAGTCCAGGTCTTTGATCTTGAGCAGGCCAATTCGGCCCTGCAGGCGCTAAAGAAAAGTGAAATCAAAGCCGCTGCCGTGCTGCAGATTTCTCGCTCCTAATCGAGGTGCCAATCAGGTTTAGATAACTATTGTTTTGCCCTTGCTTGCCGATACTTCCTCGATAGGGGATGAGTATGCCCGATTCCATGCCTCTCCAAACCGGGGAAGGCATTAGTTCGTCTGCTGCGCCCGAGACCCAGCCGCGTGCTCCACGATCTCGAGCACTACTCGACCGAGCAATTCTGGGGATTTGTTTTTTCGGCATCTATCTGCTGCTCACACGCTCTGACATCATTTTGCAAGCCAGGAGCGGATTCAGCGTGTGGTATCCCGCTAATGGTCTTGCCTTCGCCTTCATGCTGGGAATCAGCCCCTGGTATGCACCACTAGCGGCTGTGGCGGACTTTTTGTCCGCAGTGTTGTTCTACCACGAACGGATGCAGTCGTGGACCGTGGCGCTCGGTCCTGTCGGCACTATTGTCTATGCCACAGCCGCAATTCTCTTGCGCCGGCGGTTGCGAATTGATCTTGATCTGAGCCATCGCCGCGATGTCGTGCGCTACACATTGGTGACACTCGTCGCGGCCGTTTTTTCTACTGGTGCCGGGATAGCAGGATTGCTCGCCGATGGTTCCATCACCTGGCACCAATCTTGGTTATCGGCATTCAGTTGGTATAGCGGCGATGCAATCGCTCTGGTTGGAGTAGGTCCGTTTCTTTTGATCCATGTATTTCCGTGGGTACGAAGGCAGCTCTTCGACTTTGCGCCAGGGGGGCGTGTGCGGTCTTCGAAAACGCTCAACGAGGTGACCGTCGGCGAAGCGATCGAAATGGTAGCCCAAGTCATCGCTATTTTGTTAGTCCTCTGGGTAATGTTCGGTTCGCCTTTGGCGAAGCTCGGCTTCTATTATCTGAGTTTTCTTCCGGTTATTTGGATCGCCATGCGCCAGGGAATTAGCCGTGTTTCAGGCGGAATTCTTTTGTTTAATTTTGGGGTCGTGCTCTCCTTGCGTGTCTTTGATGCGGATTCCATTGCCACAATCAACCTGGGTACCCTGATGCTGGCGGTTTCTTTCACTGGCCTCATCGTTGGATCTGCCGTGAGCGAGAGGCATCGCATTGGCCACGAACTGCATGAACAGACTCTGTATCTGCATTCACTGATTGAAAACAGCCCATTTGGAATTGTCGTGCTCGATCCTTTGCGCCGGGTTCAGCTATGCAATGCCGCCTTCGAAGGCCTTTTTCTATTCAGTGCGCGAGAGATGTCCGGAAAGACTCTTGAGTCGCTGCTCTCGGCCAGGGATGAAATCGACCAGATGCGCGAACTGTCCGCACAGGTGTTTGCCGGGCAGCCTGTTCATGAGACAGTGCGCCACTTCCGGCGCGACGGAAAATTCCTGGAAATAGAAATCAATGCAGTTCCCTTACGCCGTGGTGGCCGCGTTCAGGGAGCATATGCGATCTACAACGATGTTTCTGAGAGGGCAAAAGGAGAGGAGGAAGCTAAAAAACACGCCGATTCCCTTAAACGCTGGGTCGAAGAGTTGCAGTTACGCACTACTCAGATGTCGCTGCTGAATGAAATGGGCGACCTGCTGCAATGCTGTGCCAACACTGTTGAGGCGCGCTCTGTGGTCTCCCGGCTCTGCCGGAAACTCTTCGCGGAAGCTGCTTCAGGGATGCTGTTCGAATTCAGTGCGACTCAGAATGTGGTTGAGGCGACCGCGTTCTGGGGAGACTCGCACATCTCGGAGTCGGCCTTTGCCCCGCAGGCATGCTGGGCGGTTCGCCGCGGCCGGCCGCACTGGAGCGAACCGGCCTCAGATGGAATCCTGTGCGCTCATTTTGCATCGCCGGATGCGGTGGCAGTGCTTTGTGTTCCTATGATGGCGCAAAGCGAGGTGGTCGGAGTCCTGCACCTGCAGTATGGGCTGGGCTGCGCTACCGGAACGGGCGGCGACCAGGAAAGTTTTCACAAATCACAGGAGACTCTCGCCAGTGCAGTGGCTGGACAAATCGCGCTCGCTTTGGCCAGTCTGCGGCTGCGGGAGACGCTTCGTGAGCAATCGATCCGCGATCCGCTCACCGGCCTTTTCAATCGCCGCATTATGCAGGAGAGCCTGAACCGGGAACTGCATCGTGCCCGCCGCAAGAACCACCCGGTCACCGTCGCCTTGGTCGATCTCGATCACTTCAGGCGCTTTAACGATACTTGGGGTCACGATGCCGGAGACCTGGTTCTGAAAACTATGGCCCAAATATTTCGCAGCCACTTTCGCGCCGAGGATGTAATTTGCCGCTATGGGGGCGAAGAGTTCTCAATCATTCTTCCTGAAGCTTCTGCGGAGGATGCCGCAAAACGCGCGAATGTGCTACGCGACGAAGTGCGAAAACTCACCATTCGTTATCTTGATCAGAATCTCGATCCTGTGACGCTGTCCATAGGTTTAGCGACTTTTCCGCAACATGGATCGACTGGCGAGCAACTGTTGCGCATTGCTGACCAATGCCTCTATCAGTCGAAAGCCGCCGGGCGCGACCGCGTCACCACGCCCCATGCAAGCGAGGATGTCACGAAACGCGAGGCTTCGGTAATCGGATAAAAGCGAAATCAGCTTCTACAAGCTGCCTTAGCCATACGCACGACAGGAAGCGACGCGCCGTTCGCAAGCGGCACTTCAGTGCGCTCGATCTCGACGTAGCCTCGGGCTTGATACAGCGGAACCTCGGTAAGCGTCGCGCCCATCTCGAATCTCTGGAATCCGGCGGCCATCGCGGCATGCTCGCAGATCTCAAGAATCTTGCTTCCGATTCCTCGTCGCGCCCATTGCGGGTGGACGAAGAAGGCGCGAATCTTTGCCGCATCTTTGTGCGGATCAAGAAGTTCATCTTCACGCCCTCGCCGATGATCGCTGCCGAACAGGGTCTTGCGTTTGCTCCAGCCGCCACAGCCGACCAGCATGGAGTTGTCATTCAACACGGCTTCGGCAACGAAATACGTTCCATCGGCAATGAGCTGTGTATCCACGCCGAGCAGTGTGCCCAGCGCACCCTCAAGCTGGTCACTTGTGTAACCCTGCGGCATCAGTCCACTGACGGAAGCCTCGATGAGCACGTGTAGCGCCGGGACATCCGCGGGAACTGCCATCCGAATTTGAATAGCTGTTCGAAGCGACTCCACAGCCCGCTCCAGTAGCGCCCAATTCTAGACAATAGGCGAACTGGCTAATTATCCTAGCAGTCATGCCAAAGGAAAGTACGGGGATGCAACATGCCGTCGCGATCGACGGTGAGGAGATTGTTCAAATCTATAAGTTGATCCGGCCCCACGTACGAAGTACACCAGTGATCGAAGTTGACGGTGCCGATTTCGGGCTGGCCGGGATCAGTATTGTTCTGAAGCTCGAACTGCTCCAGCATTCGGGATCATTCAAAGCGCGTGGTGCTATGGCGAACCTGCTGATGCGGAATGTCCCGCCGGCGGGAGTAGTCGCGGCTTCAGGAGGAAATCACGGAGCCGCCGTTGCATTTGCCGCTCATCGCCTGGGAAAGCCGGCGCGGATTTTTGTCCCGAAGGTAGCGTCCGCCTCGAAGATCGAACGGATTCGCGGCTATGGCGCTGAACTGGTGATCACGGGCGATCGCTATGCCGAAGCGCTGGCGGCGAGCCAGGAGTGGGCGGCACGGTCGGGGGCGATGGAAGTGCACGCTTACGATCAGATCGAGACGCTGCTCGGCCAGGGAACTGTGGGATTGGAACTCGAGGAGCAAGACCCGGGGTTGGACTCGCTTTTGGTTGCGGTCGGGGGCGGCGGATTAATTGGTGGAATTGCAGCTTGGTATGCTGGGCGAATGAGGATCATTGGCGTTGAGCCGGAGGCTGCGCCAACGTTGGCGATGGCGCTTGAAGCTGGGCACCCGGTCGACGCTCCCGCGGGCGGAATTGCCGCCGATTCGCTAGCACCGAAACGTGTGGGGGAGCTGATGTTTCCGATCGCCCAGAAATATATCGATCAGGTTGTTCTGGTCCCCGATGACGCGATTGAGGCAGCTCAGAATTCGTTGTGGAATATTTTGCGTGTTGCCGCAGAACCGGGTGGCGCGGCGGCATTCGCGGCCTTGCTCTCGGGGAGATATCAGCCAAAGCCCGGCGAGCGAGTTGGGATAGTGGTTTGCGGCGGGAATACGACGGCTGTAAATTTCGGGAGCAACGGGCGATGAGAACTTAGAAATTCGCGCTCTGCGAGTTTGTCGGTAAGCTTTTTGACCAGATAGTGCTCAAAATTCTCAGGCGCTAACTTTTTCTCGTTCTGCACGCGCCTGCTCAGCTTTCAGTTCATCCCAGCTGGGCAGCGAAGTGTCGCCAGTAATTAGACGCGCGCCACGTTCGTAGGTGAGGTAAGACCAGGCCCATTGGATCATGACAATCAGCCGATTACGGAATCCAATCAAGAAGAAGATGTGGATGAACAACCATGCGAGCCAGGCGAGGAACCCGCTGATGTGAATCTTGCCGAACTGCGCGACAGCAGCGGCGCGGCCGATGGTCGCTAGATTTCCTTTATCAATATAGTGAAAATTCTGGCGTGGTTCGCCACGCAACTCGCGGCCGATGTTGTGAGCGGTTGCCTTCCCTTCCTGCATTGCGACCGGAGCTACGCCCGGCAGCATCTTCCCACTTTCATCTTTCAGCGACGCCAGATCGCCGATGACATACACTTCCGGGTGACCAGGAATGCTCAGGTCCGGATTGACCAACACGCGTCCGGCGCGATCAATGGGTGTGCCGAGCTTGGTGCCTAATGGCGATGCCGCAACGCCGGCGGCCCACAAGACGACCGCAGCCGGCAGGCGAGTTTTGCCCATCAGCACGGCGGCGGGTTGCATGCCGGTGACCATAGCGCTGGTTTGCACCTCCACTCCAAGGTGGCGTAGTTGCGCTTCGGCACTGCGCGAAAGGTCCTCGGGATAAGCCGGAAGTATGCGCGGCCCGCCTTCGAGCAACACGATGCGGGTGCGCTGGGGATCGATAGAATGGAATTCGTTTTTCAGTACGTGGCGCGCGATTTCGGCCAGGGTGCCGGCGAGCTCTACGCCAGTCGGGCCTCCGCCCACGACCACAAAATTGAGAGGCGAGTGCCGGCCAGTTTCGGCGGCATCGCGTTCCGCCAGCTCAAAGGCCAGCAGCACGCGGCGGCGAATTTCGATGGCGTCTTCGACGGTTTTCAGCCCCGGTGCCAGCGGTTCCCATTCATCGTGTCCGAAATAAGCATGGCTGGCTCCAGCGGCAACGATCAGATAGTCGTAAGAAATATCGCCATCGCCAAGTTTCACAACTTTCCGCGCGAGATCGAGATCCTGCACCTCGCCCATGAGCACCTGAACATTGCGATAGCCGCGGAGAATCCAGCGGATGGGG
>Ga0137388_10002084_pt1 | contig 12459 bp, 10 predicted proteins | sample 15con2h14AmetaG_FD_104644 | JGI IMG/M metagenome (GOLD analysis project Ga0137388, IMG submission 104644) | Vadose zone soil microbial communities from Angelo Coast Range Reserve, California, USA - 15con2h1.4A metaG | ecosystem: Environmental > Terrestrial > Soil > Vadose zone > Saprolite...
GTCCTTACCGCGAGCTTCTGGCGATTGAATGGGAAGATATACTGACCCTCCTAGAGGCGGCGGGATCGCGCATGACCGTCGGGATCACGGCGGGCTGGGTGGAGCGGGATGGACATGTGGTCCCGTTCCCGCGCAAGTTCCGCGAAGCGGCCGGAGTGATTCGAGAAGGGATCCGGCGCGGGCTCCTCGAGGTCGCCAACCACGGCTACACCCACTGCGTGCTTGAGGACGCTGCGTTCAGGCCGCGGCTCTTCTCCGGGAACCGGCAGTTCCATCGCGAATTCCTCGAGTGGCTGCCCGAGGGCACGCACCGCGAACACCTGGCCCGTGCCCAGGGGATACTCGAAGACTTCTTCGGTAGCCCCGTCCTCACCTTGGTTCCACCCGGTAACGCCTTCGCGCGCAAGACGCTCGACGCGGCGGCTGGGCTCGGGCTCCGGTACCTCTCGTGCCGGGACGCGGGGCGCCACGGCCCGGCCGATGGGATGATGCTGATCGACGATGAGCACGTCATGGCCATTCACGATCGCGACCTGATCTTGAGGGGGCTCGGCTGGCTCCGGGACCTCCTCCGACCGCCTTCGGGTGCGCCCTTCCTCACTGTCCGCCAGGTGGGGGAGCGCCTCGCGAAGTAATGGTTCTCGGCGCGGTCGAGGAGCTAGGGCAGGCGTGCACGCTCTGCCGGAGCCGCTTGGTCCGGCGGCTGTTTCCCGCGCGCGATCGTCTCCATGGCCTGCCTGGTCAATTCTGGATCGCGCGCTGCGTCCGCTGCGGGCTGATCTGCACCTCTCCGCGCCCTGAGGGTCCGGCCCTGGCGGTCTACTACCCCGGGGATTACGCGCCACATCGGGCGGCGGACGCTCAGGGGGCCCAGGATCCGATCGCCACCGCGGGCCGCTCGCGCGCGTGGCGGTGGCTGCGGCGGCGGTGGATCACCCGCCACATCTGGTGGATGCCCGAACTTCCGGCGGGCGCGCGAGTGCTCGAGCTTGGCAGCGGAGCGGGCCACTTCGTTCGCGCCGCGCTCGCGCGCGGCTGGGAGGTGAACGCCCTGGAGCCCGCCGCGGGGCCCGCGGAACGTCTCGGCCTCGACGCACAGGTCCACGTTCACCGCGAGCCGGCCGAGGCGCTGGACGTCGCGCCCGGAAGTTTCGACGCGATCTTCGCGTGGATGGTCGTCGAGCATCTCGAGGACCCCGGAGCCGTGCTCCGCAAGATCGCGGCGGCGCTGAAGCCCGGCCGGCACTTCGTCTTCAGCGTGCCGAACGCGGGTTGCTGGGAGTTCGGAGTCTTCCGCGGCCGATGGTACGCACTGGACGTGCCGCGACACCTCTGGCACTTCCGCCCCCGGACGCTCACGGACCTGCTCGTCGAGAGCGGGTTCCGGGTCGAGCGGGTGTTCCATCAGAAGACGGTCAAGAACATCACCGGCAGCCTGGAGTACATCGCCGAGGACTTTCCCGGGTTCGGCCGGATGGCCCGCAGTCTCAGCCGGGCGATCTCGAGGCCCGAGGTCTCCTTCGCAATCGGCGCGCTCCTCGCCGCGCTCCGTCAGGGAGGCCGGCTGACCGTGGTCGCCCGCGCGGTGGTGGGCGGCCAACCCCCGAGGCGCCTGCGAGTTCTGCTGCACAAGCCGCTCGTCCGGGCCCGGGGCCTGTACTTCCGCAGCCAGCAGTATGTCGAGGCGCTCCAGCGGCTCGGCTGCGTCGTGCAGGTGCTCGACTTCGGGCGGCTCCCGTGGTTCGGCCGCGTGTTGCGGCTCCTGGGCGTGCTGAAACAGGTCGGCGTCTCCGCCCTGGCCTTCACCCGCTGTGACGTGGTGATCGTCACGCCCCATCCGCTGGTGGCGTTCTACGTCGCGATGGCCAGGCTTCTCAATCGGCGCGTGATCATGGACCAGATCCTCACCTACGTATCCCACGACGAGGTGTGGCCGTGGTTCCCGCGCGCCCTGGACGCCTGGACGTATCGACGGGTACACGGGACGTTGACCCACTCGCAGGCGATGCGGGAGGAGTTGATCCGGCGCTTCGGCTTGGAGCCGGAGAGCGTGGAGGTGGCGTATCCTGTGCTCGATCTGACCTTGTTCTCGCGCCGGTACGCCACCGAAGCGCAGGCCCTGCGCCAGGAGCTGCACATCAACGCCGCCGCCTTCGTGGTCCTCTACCACGGCATGTGGCACCCGTGGCACGGGATGCCGTACCTCTACGAAGCGGCCCGGCTTCTCGAAGGGCGCCCGGAGATCATGTTCGTCTTCATGGCCGGAGAGGGCCAGCTCAAGCGCCCCAACGTGTTGCTGGTGAAGGAGCAGCCCTTCGAGACGCTCCCGGTCTACCTGCAGGCCGCGGACGTGTGGTGCAGTGGCTTCGACACCGACCCCCGGGGCGAGCGCGCGTTCTCCTCGACGCTGATCCAGGCCCTCGCCTTGGGCCTCCCAATCGTGACCGGCCGGACCGGCGAGCGCGGCGACGTGCTGCGCGATAGAGTAGAGGCCCGCCTGCTGCCGCTCCGCGATCCTACCGCGATCGTGGAGGCGATACTCCAGGTCAAGGCCCGGCCGGAGGAGGCCCGAGCCATGGGCGACCGAGCCCGATCCTTCGCTGAGCAGCACTTCTCCATCGACAGGCTGGATCGCGCTTTGTCGGCCCTCCTCGATCGAGCACGGGGGGATAACGCGTAGCGTTGTCTTCCCGTGAACTGTTAGTTCAAATCTTGAACATTAGGTATAGTAAAAGCTCTGCTCGCGATGGAACGAAACCAGGAACGCGATCTGGAGATCTTGACCGCCATCGGCGAGGGTCGTCCGCTCACCCAGCGGGACCTCGCCAAGCGGCTCGACGTCGCCCTTGGCCTGACCAACCTGTACCTCAAGCGGCTCGCCAAGAAGGGCTACGTCAAGATCAGCGAGTTTCCTGCCAAGCCGGCCGTGCGCAAAAGGCTCCGCTACCTCCTCACGACCAAGGGCATCGCCGAGAAGACACGACTCACATACGAGCACGTGGCGTACTCGCTGAGCCTGTACCGCCGGGCCCGGCAGACGCTGAGTGAATCGCTGGGTCTGCTTCCGGAGCACGGTGTCAAGCGCATCGCGCTGTATGGCACGGGGGAGGCGGCCGAGCTCGCCTACCTGACGCTGAAGGAGTTCGGGCTCGAGCCGATCGGCATCTTTGCGCGGCAGGCCAGTGGGTCCTTCCTGGGATTTCCGGTTCGCGCGGCGGCCGAGCTGCTGGACGAGGAGTTCGATCGCGTCATCCTGGCCACCTTCGATCTCCCGGAGAGCCTGCTCCTCGAGCTGGCCCAGGTCGGGCTGCCCGCGGAGAAGATCTTCACCCTTCGTCGGCCTGTCCACCCGCCGAAGGGCCAGGGAGACGCGGCGTGAGTCGCGCCACCGACGCCAGGCGCTTTCTGTTGCTGCTGCGCACCTATCTGAGGCCGCATTGGCGTGCGGTCACGCTCCTTCTCGTCACCAGCTATCTGGCTACGGTGCTCGCGGCCCTCTTCCCCGTGCTCATGGCGCCCATTCTGGACCTGGCGCTTGGCGGTGCCGGCAGCGCCCACGCCGCCGGCGGGAAGATCAGCGCCGGTGGGCTGAACCTCAACAACCTCGGGGCCGCCTTCTTCCAGTGGCTCGGAGTGCAGGGGGTCGAGGACCGCTTCCGAGCCATCGCCCTGCTGTGCGCAGCCTACGTGACGGTGGGGTTCCTGAAAGGATGGCTCGACTTCGGCAACTACCTGATCGCGCTGTCGATCCGGGTGCGGGCGGGCGCGGCCATGCAGATGGACCTCTTCCGCCATCTCCTGGGGCTGTCCATGCGCTTCTTCACGACGCACCGGACGGGCGAGCTGCTGTCCCGGCTCGAGAACGATACGCGCGCCGCCACCGGGGGCCTCGAGATCATCGTGGGCACCGTCCTCACGGCCCCGGTACTCATCCTCTTTTACGGCTATCTGATGGTCCGCACGAGCCCCCGGCTCGTGGTCGCCGCGCTCGGCGCAGTGGGCCTGCACTATGTGGTCACGCGACTCCTTCGGGGGCCGATCCGGCGCCTGGCGTCCGACCAGTTCACCAGTCTCGCCGAGCTGGTGACGCGATTCCAGGAGGCGATCCTCAGCATCCGCGTGGTGAAGTCGTTCGGCGCGGAGGCGTTCGAGATTGGCCGGCTCGGCCACACCATGCGCGAGGTGCTCCGCGTCAACGTCAAGTACGGCGTGTACAAGCACGTGGAGGAGCCCGCCCGGGTGGTCATCAACTACCTGGTGGAAGCCCTCATCCTCCTCCTCGCGGCCTGGGAGCTGCTCGCGGGCCGGCTCGCCGCGCCCGCCTTCTTCCTGTTCCTGTACGTCGGCCGGGTCGTGATGACACAGATCGGCCTGCTCGGCGGCGCCTACACCCAGATGCAGAGCACGCTGGCCGCCGCCACCCGCATCGATGAGCTATTCGCGGTCGCGCCGGAAGTCAAGGACGGGCCGGACCGCATCGACTCCTTCGAGGATCGGATTGCCCTCCACGGCGTCGCGTTCAGCTACGGGGCGGAGCCGGTGCTGGACGGCGTCGATCTCGAGATCGGCAAAGGTGAGGTCGTGGCCCTCGTGGGGCCGAGCGGCGCGGGCAAATCCACGCTGGCCGATCTCATTCTGCGCTTCTACGATCCGACCGGAGGCGTGATCACGATCGACGGACGGGATCTGCGGACTCTGCGCCAGGATTCCCTCCGACGTCTCTTCGGGGTGGTCCCTCAGGAGCCGTTGCTCTTCAACGCGACGATCCGCGATAACATCGCCTACGGGCGTGAGGGGTTGTCGGAGGACGACATCGTCCGGGCCGCGCGCATCGCCAATGCGCACGAGTTCGTCGTGGAGTTCGCCGACGGGTACGACACCGTCGTAGGCGACCGGGGCGTGCGCCTCTCGGGTGGCCAGCGGCAGCGGGTGGCCATCGCGCGCGCCATCGTGAGCCGCCCCCCCATCCTGGTGCTGGACGAAGCGACCAGCTCCCTCGACAGCGAGTCGGAGCGGCTGGTCCAACAGGCCATCGACCGCGTGATCGAGGATTCGACGTCGATCGTCATCGCGCACCGGCTCTCGACGGTCCTGCATGCGGACAAGATCGTCGTGCTGAGGCGTGGCGGTGTCGAGGCCGTTGGTGACCACTCGGCCCTCCTGGCCCAGAGCGCGACGTACGGGCGACTGTACCGCATGCAGTTCGCCGAGGAGGAGTCGCTTGGGCGTCTCTGACCGCCCGTACTTCGCCTGGCTCCGTTCCGCCCTCGAGCGCTACGAAAGGCGGTCAGGGCATCTGGGCGCGCTGGGGCGCGAGCGCCCCCGGCTCGACCTCTGGGTCCTGGCCGGCTCCCGCCCGAACCCAAGCATCGAGTTCGTGCGAGACGCCCTGGGGCCGACGCGCACGTCGCTGCGATTTCTCGACAAGTTCTCGGAGGACCCCGGCGTCGAGCGCGTCGACTTCAACGACCTCAAGGCACTGCCGGACGACGCGTGTGATGTTCTGATCATGTCGAGGGCCGCGTACATGATCACGGTCGCCGAGGAGTTCCTGGACCATACGCGCCGGATCGTGAGGCCCGGAGGGCTCTTCATCGTAGACTGGCTTCAGGGTGCCGCCGATGCCCCGGCGCTCCACTTGCCGGGACGGCACGACTACGCGGGGTCTCAGGCCCTCTTCCTGACGACCTATTGCGATCCCCAGTTCATCGCGGAGTTCTCGGGAGAGTTCGAGGCGTTCCTGAAGCACCTGAACCGACCTCCGGTGTGGGTGAACCTAGAGGCGCCGGGGACGCGGCTCCCGCCGTGGCAGCGCGTGAGAAGGGCGCTATCCCGTCGAGTCGGGAGTCCGGCGGTCATCCCTGGGAACTGTCTCCAGGCGATGCGTACCGCGCTGACCCGGGCGGGTAAGCGCCTGATCGAGCCGGAGCTCATGGCGCAGTACTTCACGATCATGTTCCGGGAGGCCCGGTACTTCTACCCGCTCTCGGGGAAGTTCTACCTTTACCTGCTCACCGTGCTGCGGCCGGTGGGGAAATAGAGGCGGGAGGCTGCCGGTGACGAGAGGGCTCTCGGAGTTCAACTGGGGCGAGAGCTGCGTGATGGTGACCGGGGGCACGGGCTCGTTCGGCAACAAGTTCGTCGAGCTGATGCTGAGGAAGTACCGACCCCGGCGGCTGGTCATCTTCAGCCGCGACGAACTGAAACAATCGGAGATGACCGCCCGGTTCAGCGACTCGTCGCTCCGCTTCTTCGTCGGTGACGTGCGTGACCGGGAGCGCCTCGAGCGCGCCATGCACGGGGTGGACGTCGTCTTTCACGCGGCGGCCCTGAAGCAGATCCCTTCGTGCGAATACAATCCGTTCGAGGCCATCCAGACCAACGTGATGGGCACCAAGAACGTCATCGACGCGGCCATCGACCAAGGTGTCAAACGAGTGCTGGCGATCAGCACCGACAAGGCCGCGAACCCGATCAACCTGTACGGGGCCACCAAGCTGTGCGCCGAGAAACTGGTGGTCCAGGGCAATGCCTACGGTTACGCGCGCGGCACGCGGCTGGGCGTCGTCCGCTACGGGAACGTCATCGGGAGCCGGGGGAGCGTCATCCCGCTCTTCCGAGAGCAGCGGGCCTCCGGCACGGTGACGGTCACCGACCCCGCGATGACGCGCTTCTGGATCCAACTCGAACAGGGGGTGGAGTTCGCCATCCGGTGCGCGGTCGAGATGCGGGGGGGAGAGATCTTCGTGCCGAAGATCCCCAGTATGCGGATTATGGACCTCGTGGAGACGGTGGCGCCCGGTTGTCGGGTGGAGGTCATCGGCATTCGACCCGGTGAGAAGCTCCACGAGATCCTGATCTCGGAGGACGAGAGCCGTTACGCGCTGGAGTTCGACGACCTGTTCGTGCTGGAGCCGGCATTTCCCTCGTGGACGACGGTGCCTCGGGGGGGCGGGAAGCGCCCAGCCCCGGGGTTCCGTTACTCGAGCGACACCAACACCGCGTGGCTGTCCAGCGAGGAAATGCTGGGGATGGCCGATGGCTGAACGGCTCGCTCTTCACGGCGGTGCACCGGTCCGCACCACCGCATTGCCCTACGCCCGGCAAACGGTGGAGGAGGACGACGTGCAAGCCGTGACGGCGGCCCTCCGGTCGGACTGGCTCACCACCGGGCCGCTCGTCGAGGCCTTCGAGCGGGCGGTGGCCGCAATCGCGGATGCCAAGCACGCCGTCGCCGTCAGCTCGGGCACGGCGGCTCTGCACGCCGCGGTCTCGGCTGCGGGCGTAGGCTCCGGCGACGAGGTCGTCACCTCGCCGCTCACCTTCGCCGCCTCGGCCAACGCGGTGGTTTACCAGGGCGGCACGCCGGTGTTCGCCGACATCCGGCCCGATACGCTCAACGTAGACCCGGAGGCCGTGGCGGCCAAGGTCACGTCCAGGACTCGCGCCCTCCTGACCGTGGACTTCGCCGGGCAGCCGTCGGAACTCGGCCGGCTGGGGGCGATCGCGCGGAGTCAGGGGCTGACCCTGATCGAGGATGCGGCCCATGCCCTGGGCGCCAGCTACAAGGGTCGGCCGATCGGCGGCATCGCCGATCTGACGACGCTCAGCTTCCACCCAGCCAAGCTCATCACGACGGGGGAAGGTGGCATGGTGACGACCAACCAGGATCACCTGGCGGCCCGCCTCCGGCGCTTCCGCAATCACGGGCTCGAGACGGATTTCCGCGAGCGGGCGGCGCGGGGCACCGCCTATTCGCCCATGGTGGAGTTGGGCTACAACTATCGGCTCAACGACCTCCAGTGCGCACTCGGCCTCTCTCAGCTGGGCCGCCTCGACTCATTCCTCAAACGCCGGAGCGACATCGCCGAACGCTACACGGTGGCCCTCGCGGAAATCGCGGCGGCTCGCGTACCTGCCGTGCTGTCGCACGGCCGACATGCATGGCACATCTACCCGGTGCTGCTCGACCTCGATCGTCTCAAGGCCGATCGCGACACGATCCTGACAGCGTTGCGCGCGGAGGGAATCGGGGCGACTGTGCACTACGTGCCGGTCTACTGGCACCCGTTCTACGAGGCACGCGGCTATCGACGCGGACTCTGCCCGCAGGCCGAGGCGGCCTACGAGCGTCTGCTGACGCTGCCGCTTTTCCCGGCTATGACCGACCACGACGTGGACGACGTCGTGACGGCCCTGGTCAAGGTCCTGCGACACTTCGCGCGATGAGGCCGGTGGGACGCGCGGTCTTTATCACCCACGGCGGACCGCGGATCGGGCTCGGCCACGTGAAGCGCTGCCTCGCGCTGGCCAAGGCTCTCGTGAGCGAGGGCGCCGAGGTCGCTTTCGTGGCGAGCCCGGATCACGAAGTGGCGAGGGTCATCACGTCGGCGGGCTTCGACGTGGTCCAGTGCGTCTGGGAGGGCGATCCCGCTGCGGCCTTCGACGCGCTCGGCGACCGCGGTGCCGACACCGTGATCGTGGACGCCTATACCGCCCGCCCCGAGCACTTCGAAGCGCTGCGGCCGCGCGCCGGCCAGCTCGTGGCGATCGACGACACGGGCGAGCGCCGTTTGCCGGTGGACGCGGTGGTCAACGTCGGAGCGGGGACCGAGACGCTGGAATACAAGGTCGCTCCGGGCACGACGCTCCTGCTGGGCCCGCGCTATGCGCTCCTGGACCCGACCTATGCCGAGGTGCCGGTGCGGTCTGCGCGCGCGCGGGTGGAGCGGGTGCTGGTGACGCTTGGTGGAAGCGTCCATGTCGATGCGTTGCGGGCGGTGGTAGCGGCGGTGGATGCTGTGGTCGACCGTGTCCGCGTGGACGTGGCGATCGGGCCCTTTGGCGGAACCGCCGTCCTCGAAGGGGCCACGCACCCAGGACGCAACCACGTCGTCTTTCACGGGACTCTGCCTGACCTCCGCTCCCTCATGCTCGAGGCAGATTTCGCGGTGACCGGAGCGGGCGTGACACTCTACGAGGCGGCGGCCACCGCGACCCCGGCGGTCATGGTAATGACGGCACTCAACCAGCAGCGCAACGTCACGGCCTTCGAGCGCGCGAGGGCGGCGCTGTCCGCCGGCCACGTCTCGGAGCCGGGCCTGCCGGCGAGGGTCCGGACGGCCGTGTCCCGACTGGCCGCTGATCCGGCGCTCCGGACGTCGCTCGGCGCCGCGGGCCGAAGGCTCGTGGACGGAGCGGGAGCCCATCGCGTGGTCGAGGCGCTCGCGGCGCTGCCGAGCGTACGGAGGTGAGGATGGAGGCGCTCAAGGTCAAGATCGGTGATCGGTCGGTGGGCGACGGCGAGCCGTGCTTCATCGTGGCGGAGGCGGGCGCCAACCACAACCGCGATCTCAGCATGGGCAAGGAACTGATCGACGTCGCGGCCGTGGCCGGGGCCGACGCCGTCAAGTTCCAGACGTATTCAGCCGAGACGCTCTACTCGAAGAAGACGCCGAAGTTCACCTACCTCGAGAAGACGACGACGAAGGACACCTGGCAGCTCATCAAGGACATCGAGTTGCCGCGCGAGTGGCAGGCCGAGCTTCAAGCGTGGGCACACAAGCGCGGCATCATGTTCTTCTCGACACCGTTCGACTACCGCGCGGTGGACGAGCTCGACGCTCTCGGGGTGCCCGCGTTCAAGATCGCCTCGTTCGAGATCGTGGACCTGCCGCTAATCGGCTACGCGGCTGCCAAGGGCCGGCCCATGATCCTCTCCACCGGGCTCGCCACCTACGAGGACATCCACGACGCGGTCGCGACCTGCCGGAGCGCCGGGAACCGGGACATCGTCCTGCTCCAGTGCGCCTCACTCTATCCGGCGCCCGCGCGGCGCATCAACCTCCGCGCGATGGAGACGATGCGGAAGGCCTTCGGGGTACCGGTGGGCCTGTCGGACCACACGACCGGCATCCACATCGCGGGCGGGGCGGTGGCCACGGGGGCCTGCGTGGTGGAGAAGCACTTCACGCTCAGCCGAAGCCTGCCGGGGCCCGATCACCCCTTCGCGATCGAGCCCGGCGAGCTCAAGGACATGGTTGGGCAGATCCGGGACATCGAGGCCGCCCTCGGCGACGGGCAGAAGGTCGGCCCGGCGCCTGAGGAGGAGGAGATGCACCAGAAGGCGCGGCGGAGCCTCATCGCTGCGCGGGCCATTCCCAAGGGCACGCGTATCGAGCGCGACATGATTGCGATCAAGCGACCCGGGTTCGGCATCCGGCCCAAGCTGATCGATCTGGTCGTGGGCCGGGTCGCCCGGATGGACATCGAGGAAGACATCGTGCTGACTTGGGATCTTCTGTGAGCCGGATCGGCTCCAACCGGAGGGTGACCAGCGTGACGCTCCGGCCGGCGCGGCCCGAAGACACCCACCGCGTGTGGACCTGGCGCAACGATCAGGAGACCCGGCAGGCGTCGTTCGACCCCGCGGTGATTCCGCTCCATCTCCATGAAGTCTGGTTCCGAGAGAGCCTCCGCCGGGCGGATCGGCGGATCTACATCGTGCTGACGGACGAAGCGGAGAGCGGGGTGGTGAGGCTCGACGTCTCGGGCCGGGAAGCCGAGGTGAGCATTCACCTGGCTCCCGAGTGGCGTGGCCGCGGCGTCGGGACCTTGGCGCTGCGTGCTCTCACCGACCAAGCCTTTGGCTCGCTCGGACTCGAGCTGCTCGTCGCACTTGTCAAGGCGGGCAATGTGGTCTCGCGGGCCGTCTTCCGCGCCGCCGGCTTTCTCGTCGATCATGAAGGCGACGTGGTCCGGCTTGTCAGGTCAAAGGAATGAAGGGAAACGCGTTCACCTATTTCCTGCTGACGGGCCCCAAGCGGTGGCGGGTCCAGCTCTCGAATAGCCTGCGCGGGACGACGAGCTGGCGTGTTCTGCGGGCGATATATCGGGGCTGCGCGCCGATCTGGGCCAATTCGGTCACGTGGGCGGTCACCGTCGCGATCCGCCGTCGGTTGTACCGGATGGACCCGCGCAGCTACTGGCAGCTGGAGGGCGGACAGAAGTACCTGGAAGACGAAGCTTTTCTGCTGGGTCCCGGCTCGATGAGCGAGAAGCAGGGCCGATTCTTGGCGGCCGAGATCGAGGCCTCAGGAGCGACAAGCGTCCTCGAGGTCGGGTGTGGCTACGGGCGCATGCTCAAGGAATTGAGCAAGAGCCTCAGCAGCCGACTGTGCGGCGCCGACTTCAGCGAGTCCCAATTGGTCGCGGGCCGCGAATACCTGGTACCCACGGTAATTCCGCTGGTCCTGGCCGACGCGACGCGAGGCCTGCCGTTCCGGAGCTCGAGCTTCGATCTCGTGTACACCCAGGGCTGCCTGATGCACGTACCGTCGCCATTGGACAAGACCTTCCGAAGTGAGCTGGCCCGGGTGTCCCGTCGCTATGTGCTTCAAACAGAAGAGTTCACGGACTCAGTGCACACGTTTGCTCACGAGATCGAGGGCCACTATCGAACCTTGGGGTACCGCCTCGTCAAGACGATGCCCTACCCTCTCAATCCGGCGGGCCAGACGCTGACATTTCAGGTCTTCGAAAAGCGAGTGACCGGAGTAGACGGACCGTGCGCTTCTTAGTGATTGGGGCAGGATCGATCGGAACGAGACACAGCCGGAACCTGATCGATCTCGGTCACGCCGTGACGCTCTGGGACCAGGATCCGGCGCGTCGCGACTCGGCGAGACGCGAGCTCGACGTGGAGATCGCGAACAGCTTGGAGCATGGTCTGGGGCGATGCCCTGACGTCGTTGTCGTCTGCACCCCCCCAGCCACCCACGTGAGTCTTGCCCGGAGAGCTGTCGAGGCGGGCGCCCACGTATTCGTGGAGAAGCCGCTGGCTGCTTCCTCTGACGAGGTCCCCGCGCTCCTCGATGCGGCGAAGCGAGGTGGACGTGTGCTCGCGGTCGGCTTCAACCTCCGCTTTCTTCCGAGCCTGCGTCGTGTCAAGGCTCTGCTCGATCGCGAGCGCGTGCAGAAAGTCTTCTCGGTGCGAGCTCAGTTCGGGTTTTACCTGCCGATCTGGCGGCGTGACCGCGACTACCGGGAGAACTATGCGGTCAGGGCGACCGAGGGCGGAGGCATTCTGCTCGACGCGATCCACGAGCTGGACTATCTCGGATGGCTATTCGGCGAGCCGCAGGAGGTCTTCTGCACGGCCGGGCACGTGAGCGCCCTGGCCGGGGATACCGAGGACCTGGCCGAGATCACGATCCGCTTCGCGTCCGGAGTACTCGCCCAAGTACACCTGGACTATCTCCGGCGGGCCTACCGCCGGGATTTCGAGATCATCGGAGAGGGCGGCGTGATTCTCTGGGACTACTCGGAGCGTTCCGTGCGGATCCTGGGACCGGCGCCCGACCAGGTCGAGATCGAGGTCGGGATCGACGACCGTCCTAACGAAGCCATGTACGTCGAGGAGCTGCGACACTTCGTCCGATGCATTGAAGGTCTCGAGGA
>Ga0137388_10002088_pt1 | contig 12447 bp, 7 predicted proteins | sample 15con2h14AmetaG_FD_104644 | JGI IMG/M metagenome (GOLD analysis project Ga0137388, IMG submission 104644) | Vadose zone soil microbial communities from Angelo Coast Range Reserve, California, USA - 15con2h1.4A metaG | ecosystem: Environmental > Terrestrial > Soil > Vadose zone > Saprolite...
AGCCCAAGATTGGCGCGCTGATCGACACGGGGGCGCGCATTCGCGTAGTTGCGATAGAAGCGTCACCGGCTGTTCGCGAGTGGGCGCGCGACGGGAAGATCGAGCTGGAGCCCCGGCCTTTCTCGGCGGAAGATTTGGACGGAATATTCCTCACAGTCGTAGCCACGGCCTCGAGCAGGTTGAACGAGTCAATTTATCGCGAGGCGCAACGGCGCGGTGTGCTCTGCAACGTGGTCGATGTCCCGGAATACTGCGACTTCTTCTACCCGGCAGTGGTTCGGCGGGGAGATCTGCAGATCGCCATTTCCACAGCGGGACAAAGTCCCTCCCTCGCGCAGAAGCTGCGGCAACAATTGGAAAAACAGTTTGGCGTCGGGTACGCCGCCTGGGTGGCGGAACTGGGCGAAACCAGAAAACTTATTCTCGCCAGCGATCTCGATAAGGAACACAAGCTCGAGTTGCTGCATTCGCTGGCCAGCAGGGAAGCGGTTGAAGCGGCGCTGGAAGACGCGCCAGTCCTGGCCGCAAAAGGAGAGGGCGCGTGAAGGGGAAAGTCTATCTGGTGGGCGCTGGACCGGGAGATCCGGAATTGTTGACGTTGAAGGCCTTGCGCCTGCTACGGACCGCCGACGCCGTGTTACACGACGACCTGGTCGCGCCCGAGATCCTGAAACTGATTCCGCCCACAGCGCAGATTCACAACGTGGGAAAGCGTTGCGGGAAGAAGAAGATTCTGCAAGGGGAGATCAATTACTTGATGGTCGCCTTAGCGGCCTCGGGACTGCATGTCGTCCGCCTGAAGGGCGGAGATCCTTTGATCTTTGGACGTGCGGGAGAAGAGATCGAATCCCTGCGCCGCGCCAACATTCCATACGAAATCGTTCCCGGCGTTACTTCAGCGCTCGGCGCCGCTGCCGCTGCTCAGATTCCTCTGACCCACCGGCGCGCCTCGTCCGCTCTGGTGCTGATCACTGCTCATCGTGCGTCGGAAAACGATGCAACCGACTGGAGCAAGTTTGTCGGAAGCGGGGCAACTCTCGTCATTTACATGCCGGGCCAGAACTATTCGGACGTTGCGAGGAAACTCACATCGGCTGGACTTGCGGAAGAAACCCCATGCGCCGTGATTTCGCGAGCCACTACCAAATACCAGCGAACCCATCGCACGAGCGTAGCGAAGCTGCATCGAGCGCCGCAGTTGCCCGCGCCAACGCTGCTGGTAGTTGGTGAGGTGGTCCGTTTCGCTGACCCGGTGGCCGTGGTCGACGAGTTTGTTGTACCGCACATGTCGGAAGGGAACAGCAGCTCGATTCCCCTGCAACTTTTTGAGAACGTCCCGCTGCAAGCTTCGCGCTCGACAGCGGATGAGGAGCCAATCGCGTGAAACAACAGATTGCACAAATACAGCTGGCGGCGGAGAGTTGGAATCCGCGTCAGGTTCTTGCCTGGGCTTTCGGGAAATTCGGAAACGAAGTGGCCATCTCTTCGGCATTTGGGGCTGAAGGCATGGCGCTGATTGACATGGCTTCTCGCGTCCAGAAAGATTTCCGCCTTTTCACCATCGACACCGAGTTCCTGTTCCAGGAAACTTACAACCTGATGGACCGAATCGAAGAGCGATATGGAATTACTATCGAAAGAGTGTATTCGCTACTCCCACCGGAGGAGCAGGAACGCGTCCACGGAGCCGCGCTGTGGGGACGCAATCCAGACGAATGCTGCAACCTGAGAAAGGTCGAGCCGCTGCGACGAAAGCTGACGGACCTGTCAGCATGGATTACGAGCATTCGTCGCGACCAAACTTCAGTGCGCGCCGGTGCCCGCAAAATCGAGTGGGATGAAAAATTTGGGCTGGTGAAGGTCAATCCGCTCGCCGATTGGTCCTCGGCGCAGGTATGGCGCTACATTCGAGAGCATGACGTGCCGTATAACACTCTGCACGATCAGAACTATCCCAGCATCGGTTGCACGCATTGCACACAGGCCGTCAAATTCGGAGAAGATCCGCGTGCGGGACGCTGGCCGGGTTTTGCGAAGACCGAATGCGGTCTGCACATGATTGAGCCGGCAGCCACGTTGCACAAGGTTCAAGCCTAGGGGTTCTCTTCGCCCTAACTTGCCTCGCAGTAGGCGCTGGAATTTCCGCCCCAATCCGCGAGCGGCTCCTGACGTGGAAAGAACAATCGATGCAGCCGCTGCACCGATTCTTCCACGCGCGATTCTTCTACAAGGAACGAGATGCTTCGGTCCGAGGCGCCCGGGCAAGGAACGCGAACATCCATATCCGACACGGCTGCGAAAATACGACTCGCTACCTCTGGCTGGCGGCGAATATCTTCTCCGACCAGACAAACCAGAGCCTTGTGATTTTCCCAGCGGACGCTGGCGAGGCCCTCCAGATCAGCCGCGATGCGGGGGAGGGCTGCGGTCGAACCCACCAGCAACGAGACGCGGCCAATCGAAGTCGCCATGATGTCGACCGGGCACGCATGCTGATCAAAGACCGCATAAATCGTCCGCAGCAGTTCTGAGCTCACTCCGTGCGGAGCTTCGATCTCCACTGCAGCCACTTTCCGTTTCGCAGTAATCGCGCTGACCACGCTCCCAGTATCCGCCCGCGCCACGATCTCAGTTCCCGCGCCTTCCGGGCGTCTGGAGTTCAGAACGTAAACTGGAATATTCTCGCGCATCGCGGGATCAAGGGTCGCGGGATGCAACACTTTGGCTCCAAAGTGAGCCAACTCGGCGGCCTCGTCAAAACTCATCTTGCGGATCACCTTCGCGTCCGGGCAGAGCTTTGGATCGGTAGTCATGATGCCGTCGACATCGGTCCAGATTTCCACGCGAGATGCGTGCAAGGCTGCCCCAACGATCGCTGCGCTGAAGTCGGAGCCTCCGCGGCCAAGAGTCGTGGGAACGCCCTCTGCGGTGGCGGCGATGAAACCGCCCATCACCGGAACCTGTCCCAGCCGAAGCAGAGGCTCGACCGCCTGCTGAAGCCGTTCACTGGTCAGGCTCCATACAGGAGTTGCCTGCTCGTGGCGCGCGTCGGTAACGATGCAGGAGCGGGCATCGATGTGCACCGCATCAACCCCAGCATCGCGCAGCGCCGCGTTGACTAACTTGCTCGAGATGCATTCGCCGAACCCGAGCAGCCGGTCGTGCGCCGGAGGACTCAGTTGGCGGCATGACGCAGCATCGGAGAGCAGAGACTCCAAATCGCGAAACTCGGATTGCAGTTCACGAGCGAGTTTGTCCGGTGGTTCATTGCTAAGCAATTCCGCTGCCAGTAGCTCATGCCGAATGTAAAGGTCCCGCGCCATCGCCAGGGCGGAGCCGAGATGTCCACTGGCTGTGGTGTTTCCCGCTTCCTGAAGTTGATCCGTCACGCGCGCAAGGGCGCTGACCACGACCACCGGTTGTGCATGAAGCCGAGTACGAACGATTTCAATCAGGCGGCGAATGGCATCGGCGTCTTCTACCGACGTACCGCCAAACTTCAGAACCACGAGATCTTCTCCCGTTTCAAATCTGCTTCGCTGCGGCAATTCGGTCATAAGGTCAACTCCGATCCTGAAATTTGCGGGCACAAAAAAACCCACCGCCAGTTGGCTTCTGGCGGTGGGTTCCGATCTTGGCTATGAATGCTCTAGCTTATCCGGTCCCGTCCTCCAGAAGACACGTAATTCGTGCCGACATTGTGGTGCCTGTCGAGCTAATTCGCGTGGCCTTCTGGATCACGGTATTCATAAAGAAGCGGCTCTTCTTATGGCAGCTGAATTCTAGCCGGCATTCCTGAGCATTGGAAATCAAAAATCTCGATCTAACCAAGTCAAATTTTGAATCCTAGTAGCATGTCAAGCCTGAGTGGGGAGCTCTGATTTCTTGCCAGCCATCTGCTTCAACAGAGTGATAAACGTAGTGGTCGCGACAGAGAGTGTCCGGTCGCGCCGGTAGGCTAAGCCGAGTTCCCGGAAGAGTTCCGCGTCCTCCACATCAACCAGCTTGACCCTGCCGGCCTCAACCTCATCGCGTGCGAAAGAAGCACTGATGAGCGAAACTCCCAGATCAGCTGCGACAAAGCTCTTGATCATGCCGATGCTGGGAAGTTCCATTCGAACCTGCAGTTCCGCGCTGTGTGGCCGGAATAGCTTGTCCAGAAGCCGGCGCGTATGCCCGGTCTTCGGGAACAGGAGCGGATGCTTCACAATCTCGCGGATGGAGACCGCCTTGTACTTGGCGAGCGGGTTCTTGGGACTGACCATCAGCATCAACTTGTCGCGGAAGATAGGATGAATCTTCAAGCTCGGACTCTGAATCGGTAAGGTGAGCACTCCCACCTCGATCGATCCGTTCTCAAGTTTTTCCACGATTTTGTAACTGAAATTGCGGTAAATGCTGATCTGCACCGGCGGATAGCGCCTGCAATATTCCCCGAATACCTCCGGCAGTACGTACAAGCACGTCGCCTCGTTCGCTCCTACCCGCAAAGTGCCGCGGGGGGTGCTGCTATGGTCGGCGACGGCGACCAGCGACTCGTCGCGCAGATTCTTCATGCGCTCCGCGTACTCGAAAAATACCTGTCCGGCGGGGGTCAGCTTTACGGTTTTGCCAGAGCGATCAAGCAGACGGTCGCCATACTCCTGCTCCAGTTGGCGGATCTGGGCGCTGACCGCCGATTGCGAGCGGAAAACCTTTTCTCCGGCGCGAGAAAAGCTGCCTTGCCGGGCAACTTCCAGAAACGTGATGAGCTGATCGAAATCCATCGGTTAGTGCGTGATTATAGCGAAGTTGGCGAAGCTGGGGAAAAATACGCTAACCCTATGGTCGTGCGGCCGACCCTGAAATTTGCATGCCCTGCATCGAAATTCTGAATTGTACTTTCTTGATCCCCAGGCAGTATCTATGAGATGCACGAACCTGTTCCTGAGCCGAAGTGTGCGGCGCTTGTTGCCTCTCGAAACGCCCAAGAACAACTGATTCGAAAGAGGTTGAGCTGCCCCATGGAGACCATGATGTCTCACCCGAAATCACCGAATGGGCTGCCTCCGGCCCAGGGCCTGTATGACCCTGCGCACGAGCACGACGCGTGTGGAATCGGGTTCGTCGCCAGTGTCAGCGGGCAAAAGAGTCACGACATCATCACCAAGGGAATCCAGGTTCTACTCAACCTCACGCACCGCGGCGCCTGCGGCTGCGATCCGGAAACTGGCGATGGCGCCGGGGTTTTGATCCAGGTTCCGCACAAGTTCTTTGCCCGAGAGTGCCACACGTTGGGATTCGAGCTGCCGGAGCCGGGCAGCTACGGCGTCGGGATGACGTTTCTACCCGTCGAGAAGCATCCGCGCCTGCAGTGCGAAGGGATCTTGGAACGCATCGTTCGCGAGGAAGGGCTCACGGTATTGGGCTGGCGGGACACGCCGACCTACGCTTCAGCTATTGGTCGCGTGGCGCGCGCATCGCAGCCTTACATTCAGCAGATATTCGTCGGCCGCGCTGCTGGGATGGACGAGGACGCCTTTGAACGCAAGCTGTACGTGGTACGGAAGCGCTCGGAGAACGAAGTCAGAGAGTCCGGGATCGAAGATGCGGAGATGTTTTACATCCCTTCGCTCTCCTGTCGCACCATCGTCTACAAGGGCCTGCTGCTCGCCCCGCAGATCACCAACTTCTACCGCGAGCTTTCCGATCCCGACGTGATGAGTGCCTTGTGCCTGGTGCACCAGCGCTTCTCGACCAATACCTTTCCCAGTTGGCAGCTGGCGCATCCTTACCGCTATGTCGCACATAACGGCGAGATCAACACGCTCCGAGGCAACGTAAACTGGATGCACGCGCGCCAGTCGCTTTTGAGTTCGCCGCTGTTTGGCGACGACCTGAAGAAGCTGCTTCCTATCATCGATCCCGGCGGCAGCGACTCGGCAAATTTCGACAACGCCGTGGAATTGCTCTTCCAGGCAGGACGCAGCATTCCACACGTCATGGCCATGCTGATCCCGGAGGCATGGGCGGGCAATCCGCACATGAAGGCGGACAAGCGCGCCTTCTACGAGTATCACGCTGCGTTGATGGAACCATGGGACGGACCCGCCGCCATCGCATTTACTGACGGCCGCGTCATCGGCGCGACCCTCGACCGCAATGGCTTGAGGCCGGGGCGGTACGTTGTCACTAGCGACGACCTGGTAATCATGGCATCTGAAGCCGGCGTCCTCGACGTGCCGCCAGAGCAGGTTAAGAAGAAAGGCCGTCTGCAGCCCGGGAAAATGTTCCTGGTAGATACGGTCGAAGGCCGCATCGTCTCCGATCGTGAAATCAAAAGCAAGCTGGCTTCGCGGCAGCCTTACGCGCAATGGGTCAAAGAGAATCAGATCACGATTGATCAGCTGCCCGAGCCGTCGCGCATGCACTATCCGGACGCCGAAACAGTTCTGCGCCGGCAGCGCGCGTTCGGCTACACCGATGAAGATGTAAAGATGATTCTCGGACCCATGGCCTCGGCGGGAGAAGAGCCGGTCGGGTCGATGGGAACCGATACGCCGCTGGCTTGCCTTTCAGACCGGCCGCAGTCGCTTTTTCACTACTTCAAGCAACTCTTCGCGCAGGTGACCAATCCTCCGATTGATCCGATTCGCGAAGAGATGGTGATGTCGCTGATCAGCTACATCGGAAGCGAGCGCAACATTCTCGAGGAGGCGCCCGAGAATTGTCACATGCTGAAGCTGGAGCATCCATTGCTCACCAATCGTGAGCTTGAGAAGCTGCGCCGCGTCTCCAATCGCGATCTGCTGGCGACAACCTTGCCGACTCTGTTCCACGCAAGCGATGGAGAGTCCGGATTGAAGCGGGCCCTCGATGAGTTGTGCCGGAGAGCGTCGCATGCGGTGCGAGCGGGATACTCTTTGCTGATCCTCTCTGACCGCGGCGTCGACAAAGACTACGCTCCCATTCCCAGCTTGCTGGCATTGGCTGCCGTGCACAACCTGCTCGTCCGCGAAGAGACCCGTACCCAGGTTGCTCTCATCACCGAGTCGGGCGAACCGCGCGAGGTCATGCATTTTGCCTTGCTGAGCGGCTATGGAGCGAGCGCGATCAACCCCTATCTCGCGTTGGAGACGGTCGAAAACCTTGCGTGGCGCGGCGATCTGCTGGATGGCATGACTCCGGACCTCGCCGTGAAGTTGTTCATCAAGTCGGTAAAGAAAGGCTTGCTGAAGACCTTTTCAAAGATGGGCATCTCGACGCTGCAGAGCTATCAGGGCGCGCAGGTCTTCGAGGCAATTGGGCTCAACAAGGAATTGATCGATGCCTACTTCGCCGGTACGACATCGCGGTTGGAGGGAATCGGTCTCGACGTCCTCGCTCGCGAGGCACAGTTGAAGCATGAGCATGCCTTCCGCCCGTTGACTGAATCGGAAACGGAGCTCGCGGTCGGCGGAAATTATCATCAGCGCGTCGATGGCGAGTACCACCTGCTCAATCCGTTGACCATCAGCAAGCTCCAGCAGGCGGTGCGGCAAGACAGCTTCCAGACATTCCAGGAGTACACGGACCTCGTCGACAAGCAAAGCAGCAACCTGTGCACGCTACGCGGCCTGATGAAGTTCAAGAAGACCGACACCGCGGTTCCCATCGAGGAAGTCGAATCGGCCAAAGAGATTGTGAAGCGCTTTACGACCGGCGCAATGTCGTTCGGCTCCATCAGCAAAGAAGCGCATGAGACGCTGGCCATCGCCATGAATCGCATAGGCGGAAAGTCGAATACCGGCGAGGGTGGTGAAGACGAAGAGCGCTTCAAGCCGGATGCTAGCGGAGACCTACGCCGCAGCGCCGTCAAGCAGGTTGCCTCCGCGCGCTTTGGCGTGACGGCGAACTATCTGGTAAACGCGGACGAATTGCAGATCAAGATGGCCCAAGGGGCAAAGCCTGGCGAGGGCGGACAACTCCCCGGGCACAAGGTGGATGAGGTCATCGCGCGAATCAGGCACTCGATCCCCGGAGTCGGCCTGATTTCTCCGCCGCCCCACCATGACATTTACTCGATTGAAGATCTGGCGCAGCTGATCTACGACCTGAAGAACGTCAATCCGCAAGCCCGCATCGCAGTGAAGCTTGTTGCCGAAGTTGGAGTAGGCACGGTCGCAGCTGGCGTAGCGAAGGCTCACGCCGATGTTGTGCTAATTAGCGGAGATACCGGCGGGACTGGAGCATCGCCGTTAAGTTCGATCAAGCATGCCGGCGTTCCCTGGGAACTCGGTTTGGCCGAGACGCAGCAGGTCCTCTTGCTGAATGATCTTCGCAGCCGAATCCGCGTGCAGACCGACGGCAAGCTGCAAACCGGACGCGACGTCGTGATTGCCGCGCTGCTGGGCGCAGAAGAATACGGCTTTGCCACGACACCCCTGGTAGCGATGGGCTGCATCATGATGCGCAAATGCCATCTGAACACTTGCTCGGTAGGAATCGCAACCCAGGACCCGGTGCTGCGCAAGCAGTTTCAGGGACAGCCCGAGCATGTCATCAACTTCTTTTTCTTTATCGCCGAGCAAGTGCGGCAGTACATGGCACAACTGGGCTTCCGCACTGTGGACGAGATGGTCGGGCGCGTCGACTTGCTCGACGTAGAGCCGGCTGTCGATCACTGGAAGGCTCGTGGCCTGGATCTGTCGGCGATACTGTACAACCCGCCCGTGCCCTCGCGGGTCGCGCGACGCTGTGTGCATCCCCAGGATCACGGTCTGCGTCAGGCGCTGGACCATCAACTGGTTGAGCACTCGCTCGATGCTCTGCTGAGTCTGAGCCCCGTTGAAATCAATTTGCCAGTGCGCAATGTGCATCGCTCGGTCGGAGCAATGCTGAGCGGAGAGGTAGCACGCCGCTATGGCTCGGGCGGACTGCCGGACGATACGCTGCGAATCCATTTGAACGGCTCGGCCGGGCAGAGCTTCGGTGCATTTCTGGCAAAAGGTGTGACGCTCACGCTCGAGGGAGATGCGAACGACTACGTGGGCAAGGGTCTCTCGGGCGGTCGAATCATCGTGTACCCACCACGAAAATCTGTCTTCGCTGCGGAAGAGAACATCCTGATTGGCAATGTTGTGCTCTACGGCGCAACCAGCGGCGAAGCATTCTTCAACGGAGTTGCCGGCGAGCGTTTTGCCGTTCGCAATTCCGGAGCAACCGCCGTGGTGGAAGGCGTCGGCGACCACGGCTGCGAATACATGACGAACGGCCTGGTATTGGTCCTGGGATCATGCGGGCGCAATTTCGCCGCAGGCATGAGTGGCGGCGTGGCCTACGTTTTCGATGAACGTCTGGACTTCACCGAGAAGCGTTGCAACCAGCAATCGGTCGACCTCGAGCCGGTGATTGAAGCGCAAGATGAGGAGATCGTGAGAGACCTCGTCACGCGTCACCTGGATTTGACCGGCAGCCGGCGTGCCAAGTGGATTCTGGAAAATTGGTCCGAGATGCTGCCGCGGTTTATCAAAGTGTTCCCGCACGAGTTCAAGCGCGTATTGGGTGTTCCTCGTAGCACGCAGTCGTACATTCCCGGACAAACCATCGCTGTTCTCGAAGAAGCCGAGCAGGTGCAGCATGGGTAAAACCACCGGCTTCCTCGAACACTCTCGTGAGCTTGCTCCGCGTCGTCCCGTGACCCAGCGCGTCAACGACTGGTTTGAAATCTATCTCGACCTTCCTGAGGAAAAACTGCGCAGCCAGGGAGCGCGCTGCATGGATTGCGGCGTGCCGTTCTGTCAGACCGGCTGTCCCGTCAACAATCTTATTCCTGACTGGAACGATCTGGTGTATCGCGGCCGCTGGCAAGAGGCCGTACGTCAACTCCACGCGACCAATAATTTTCCAGAGTTTACGGGCCGGATTTGTCCCGCGCCGTGCGAGGCGTCGTGTGTGTTAGGAATCAACCAGCCACCAGTGACCATCAAGCAAAACGAGAAAAGCATCGTCGAGCGCGGATTCCACGAAGGCTGGATTCGCCCCGAGCCGGCTAAATTGCGCACCGGGAAAAAGGTAGCTGTCGTAGGCTCCGGCCCGGCGGGATTGGCCGCCGCTCAGCAACTGTGTCGAGCAGGACACTCGGTCGTGGTCTACGAAAAGGCAGATCGCATCGGTGGCCTGCTCCGCTACGGCATCCCCGAGTTCAAGCTCGAGAAGCATGTAATTGATCGCCGCCTCCAGCAAATGTCCACCGAGGGCGTGAAGTTCGTGACTGGCGCGGAAGTTGGCCAGAATGTTCCGGTCGAGAATCTCCGACACGAGTTCGATGCCATCGTCTTAGCTGGTGGCGCTGAGCATCCCCGCGACTTGAAAGTCCCAGGGCGTGAACTAAAAGGAATTCACTTCGCGATGGAGTATCTCCCGCAACAGAATCGCCGCTGTTTGGGCGATACGCTCGATCCGGCAGCGGAGATCCTAGCCACCGGCAAGCGCGTAGTGATCATCGGTGGCGGAGACACCGGCGCCGATTGCCTCGGAACCTGCCACCGCCAAAAGCCGCTCTCCGTGCACCAGTTCGAAATCATGCCGAAGCCACCCGACGAGCGTTCCCCGCTGACGCCGTGGCCCATGTGGCCGATGCAACTGCGCGTCGAGGGTGCACACGAAGAAGGCGGCATCCGCGACTGGAGCCTCGCAACTACCCGATTCAGCGGTTCTGACGACGGTCAGGTCAAGCAACTACATGCGGCGCGAGTTGGACCTCCGCCCAAGTTCGAACCGATTCCAGGTACAGAGTTCACCATGGAAGCGGATCTGGTCCTGATCGCGATGGGTTTCCTCGGTCCGGTTCGCAACGGAATGATCGAGCAACTGGGAGTCGCACTCGATCACCGCGGCAACGTCGCCACTGATCAGAGCTACATGTCGTCCGTGCCGGGAGTCTTCGCGGCCGGCGACATGCGCCGTGGTCAGTCTCTGGTTGTGTGGGCGATTTCCGAAGGCCGCAAGGCTGCCGCCGCTGTAGACGCCTACCTGCGAGCGACGCCTGTACGAATTCCCTCGGTTGTCTCCGTGGCACAATCAGTAGCCTCCTGATCATGACAACTTGCGCCCGGTTCACGATAAGATGACTGCGCAACGGTCATGATCGGACTTCCGGACATCCAGGCCGCTCTGGGGCGAATTCGCGAATCGATTCGGGTGTCTCCCTGCACGCACTCCGAAGCTTTCTCGAAGCTCACCGGTAGTTCCATCTTCCTCAAACTCGACAACCAGCAGCGCACCGGCGCATTCAAGGAGCGCGGGGCACTGAATAAGCTGCTCACGCTGAGCCAGGAAGAGCGCGCTCGTGGTGTGATCGCGGCCTCGGCCGGCAATCACGCGCAGGGCGTGGCCTATCACGCTGGAAGACACGGCATCCAGGCACGGATTCTCATGCCCCTCCCCACGCCGTTGACAAAAGTATCCGCCACGCGCGCCTACGGAGCTGACGTCATCCTGCACGGAGCTAATTACGACGAGGCCTACGACAAAGCCGTGGAGCAGGGACGTCAGGACGGCCTCACGCTGATTCACGCGTTTGATGACGATGCCGTCATCGCGGGGCAGGGAACTCTGGGCCTAGAAATCCTTCAGCAGCACAGCGACATCGAAGCCATCATCGTGCCGATCGGAGGAGGCGGGCTGATTGGAGGAATCGCGTGCGCGGCCAAGGAGAGTAACCCGGCAGTTCGTATTTTCGGAGTGCAGCCCGCGAAGATTCCCTCCATGAAGGCGGCAGTCGCCGAAGGCAAGCCTGTCACGTTGGCTTCGGCGAAGACAATTGCCGACGGCATCGCCGTCCGTCGAGCTGGAGAGCGCACGCTTCCCCTGGTGCAGAAGTATGTCGATGACATTGTCACCGTGGAGGAAGAGGAAATTGCCAATGCGATCCTCCTGCTTCTGGAGCGCGAGAAGACACTAGCCGAAGGCGCCGGCGCAGCTGCGATGGCTGCAGTTCTGAACCGTAAGCTGTCCCTCGCCGGGAAGCAGGTTGCGGTGCTCGTCTGTGGAGGCAACATCGATGTCACCTTGCTCGCCCGCATTATCGAGCGAGGCCTAGTCAAAGACGGCAGGCTGGTTCGCCTGCGAGTTCATTTGCCTGACTACCCCGGCGCGTTGCACCGCTTGACCGGCATTCTGGCTGACCACCGAGCCAACATCGTGGAAACTGCCTATGACCGTGCCTACCACGGTGTGAATTTGGGGGATACTGCGATCGACATTACGATGGAGACTCGTGGCCCCGATCACATTGCAGAACTCCTGGCCGCATTAGTTGCATCCGGATACACGCACGAAAGAATTCTGTAATGAATCGCGCGGCAGTGAGCTTGCGGAAGCCAGGTTCCGCGCGGGCTACGGTGAAGATTGACTCACCTGAGGCGGCTTCTTGCCACCGCAGAGCAGCAGGCATAAGACAAGGGCACCGCCACCAACTCCGGCCCC
>Ga0137388_10002089_pt1 | contig 12446 bp, 8 predicted proteins | sample 15con2h14AmetaG_FD_104644 | JGI IMG/M metagenome (GOLD analysis project Ga0137388, IMG submission 104644) | Vadose zone soil microbial communities from Angelo Coast Range Reserve, California, USA - 15con2h1.4A metaG | ecosystem: Environmental > Terrestrial > Soil > Vadose zone > Saprolite...
CTTCGAATTTCGCCGCGGTCTGCGCTCGGCCCGCGGCCGCCCCGGTCTCCGGTTTCTCCACGGCGTCCGCGACGACGTCGTCGTCCGCGGAAGTCGCGCGAAGCGCCTGTGGCGTTACCCGACGCTTCCGACGAAGCTGCTCCCGGCTCTTCCCCCTCGCCCGCTACGCTTCCGGCCTCGGCAAGCTGCCCGTCACTATTAATCGCTGGACCACCCGCTTCCAGACCGGGACGCGGACGCGCCTCCATCACCGGACGATTCGCCGGGATCACTTCATCCAGGTCCTCATCCTGCTGCTCCAGATCCATGAAATCGGAGACGTATAGAAAGGCGTCGCGTTCCAACCCAATGTCCACAAAGGCGGACTGCATGCCTGGCAGCACGCGCGTTACTCGGCCCTTGTAAATCGAGCCCGCTAAGGTGTATTCGTTTTCTCGTTCGAGGTAAATTTCTGCTAGTTGATCGTCTTCCGTGATCCCCACTTTGGTTTCGTGGGGCGTGGCCGATACAAACAATTCCTTGTTCATTGCTACTCCGGTTTTTCTTCACCGGACCAGAAGCGCAAGGCGGACCAAGGGATCGATAGCGTTCAGCGCCGTTCCGGGTAGGAGCGGGCGCGGTCCCGGAGTTCTTCCCGGAACCTACACTGCAGTGAATTGTTCGTACTCGTCTGCACTGATCGCGTTAAGCCTTCTGTCAGGTCTGTGGCCACTCTCTCGCATTCCGCTGAGGGGGCCGTTCCCCGCCTGACTGGCTTCAATCCTGTCCGGCTTTCACTTCGCCGGCATTCTGCCCTCCTTTTTCGCGAGGGCCTTCGTAATCTTATTTACTGCTGAATCTTGTTTCCTGACGCCGTTTTCGTTGTTGATAAAACCAGTTGAAAAGAGCGCCCCAACTTCCGCCAAACCGTCTCAGTTCACGAAACGGCGCATCCTGACGTTCATTACCATCCCCAGCGCCAAAAACATGAAAAGAACGGAAGACCCGCCGTAACTCATGAGCGGCAGAGGTATTCCCGTGACTGGCATAAAGCCAACCACCATACCGATGTTGACTAGAATGTGAAAGCTAAGCACAGCCACCACACCCATCACCAGGAATGCACCCGAGCGGTCGGGCGCCGTCTGTGCATTCTGGGTCAATCGCATCAGCACTATGAAGTATAACAGCAGAACCGCTAGAGCTCCTACAAACCCATGTTCTTCGGCAAACGCCGCAAAAATGAAGTCGGTCTGCGGTACCGGCAGAAAAGCCAGATGCGTCTGCGATCCCTGGCTGCTCCCCCAGATCCCGCCCGATCCAACCGCAATGAGCGATTGATTCACTTGATACCCGGATCCTTGCCTATCCGCATCCGGATTGATGAAACTCGTCAACCGTTCCTTCTGATACGACTTCAACACCTTCATCCACGCCACCGGAACCAGCAGCCCCATGATCATCAGCACGATCAGCGCCTGCTTCCATCGCAGCCCGCCCAGAAACAAACCCATGATCGCCACGGGCAGATAAGTTAGGGCCGTTCCCAGGTCCGGTTGCGCCAACACCATCAGCATCGGGAAACCGACAATCGCGCCCGCCTTCAGAAAGTCCAACCACGACAGTTCCCGCTCGTGCAAATCCGCGAAGTACTTCGCCACCGCCAGAATCAGGATCAGCTTTACCCACTCCGACGGCTGAAAATGTCCGCCCCCCGGCATCTTGATCCAGCGCCGCGCTCCCAGATATTTTTGGCCGAAAAGAAGCACCGCGATCAGAGACGCCAAGGCGGCAACATACATCCAGTGGATTTGTTCGAGCAAGGCTTGATAGTTGAGCAGGCTGACCATGAACATCGCGCCCACGCCCGCTGCAATCCAGTAGATTTGCCTGATGTGGGCTCCGGCAAATTTCGTGTGCTCGGTCGCACTGTGAATCTGCAGCACGCCCAGCGCGCAGATCACCAGCACGAAGCCCATCAGGACCCAGTCGAAATCTCGGTAGGAAACGTAACGCGACATGGATTCAGTCGCTGACTCCAGAACTCATTGGCAGGAACTCACAGCACAAGAACTCGTTCGCAACAGAATCACTGGCAGGGATTCGTCGGGCACGCTGGACTCACCGGCGGTTCCGACCGCGTCAATATCCAGATCGTAGCCCCACCAATAGCAGCCAATCCGCCATAGACTACTGGCGGCGAACTCATGATTCCTCCACCCGCCGCTGGCGCTGCCCCGGTTCCCTTTCGACGCCTTTTCTTCTTCTTTTCTTGATCGGCAGTATCGTCGCGTGTGGTCTCCTGCCCCTGCGTCACGGTTGTCGTCCCCTTGTCGTCTTGCACCGTCAGGTCGCCCTTGTTGGCCGCGATCTGCACGCGCCCGTCCACGTCGGTCACCTGAAACTCGGTCCACGTATTGGCCGCTGGCTTCACCGTCACGTCGCCGGCGCGGGCCGCCAATCCGCGCGACGTCGTCACGCGCACTGCGCCATGCTCAAGCTCCACTGCCAGCCCCTCAAATTTCACCAATGAGTCAGCCAGCACCATCACGCTCGATCCGTTCGATTGAATACTGGCCGTCGAATCAGGACGCGTCTGCAACATGTCTCCCGAGAACACGGCTGCCGATTTCGGCACCTCGCTACCATTTAGCCAAGCCGCACCATTTGTGTACAGGATGGCCGACGCCGTCTCTCCCGCCAGCATCATTTGCGCCGGGAACAGGATCAACAGCAAGCAGCACACAGCAGACCGAAACGCTGACTGTGACATGGTTCGGGTGACTCCCGCATTTCTGGATTTCAGTTATCGTAAGCCTCTAGAGGGTTGCCGGTCAATTCGTTTTGTTCGCGCCCGTGTACTCCTGGGTCACTGCCGGGCCGCTGCGGCTCGCTCATGGCACGGGTCGACGACAGGATTCCCCAGGAACATCTCGCCATTCACGCCCTCAACTCTCACATCGAGCCAGCGGTTCGCCGCATGATGCCCGGAAATTTTCATCTTCAGGTAATTGTCCGTCAGCGCCTCGGTGAATTCCGCCTCTCCCGATAGCAGTGTGATCGCCTCGACCACCGTCCCCACCAGCGACCGCATAAACGCCGCTTTCTTCTCTGACGCAATTTCGCGCAGCACGCGGTTTCTTTCCCGAGCCACTGCTACTGGAACCTGCCCAGGCTGCTCCGCTGCCGGCGTTCCTGGACGCGGCGAATATGTGAAGACGTGCAGATAAGTGAACGGCAGCTCTTCGATCATGCGCCGCGTCTCGTCGAACTCCGCTTCCGTCTCGCCCGGAAATCCCACCATCACATCGGCGCCGATCGCCGCCGTCGGCATGGCCGCTCGAATCTTCAGGATCTTCTCCCGGTAGTTCCACGGCCGGTACTTGCGATGCATGCGCCGCAACACCGCATCGCTTCCAGACTGCATCGGCACATGCGCATGCTTGGCAATCCGCCCGGACGCCGCCACTAAACCGATCAGTTCATCACTCCAATCCATGGGTTCGACCGAACTGATCCGCAATTTTTCAAGAGAGGTCTGGTCGAGAATGGCGCGAATCAGAGATTCCAGTCGCAGGTCGTTGGTCATTGGTTTTAACTGAGAGCTGACAGCTGAGAGCAGAGAGCTGGCTTCCAGATCCCTTCCCCACCGCCCCAAATTGATCCCAGAAATCACGACCTCGCGATAGCCCGCTTCCACCAGCGTCCCCACTTCCGCGATGACGCGCTCCTTCGGCAGCGAGCGGCTCTGTCCCCGAACATACGGAATCACACAGAACGAGCAGCGGTTGTCGCATCCATCCTGCACTTTCAGGTTTGGGCGCGTCCGCTCGTTTGCCGCTTCAAATACCGGAGCCGCAAGGAGTTCGGTATGCGCAAAAATATCCCCCACAAACACATTGCTGAATTGATCCCCGGAAAATTGATCGTTAGAAAGTTGATCTTGAAAAAGTCGCCCCAGCGGCACGAACCCGGAACTCGAGGATGAAGCAGCAGAGGGGAAAGAAGAAGAAGTCGCAATCTCCGCCGCCTGGTGCTTGTGCGAATTACCCACTACCCACGTCACACCCGGCAGCGCTGCCAGTTCTTGCGGCGCCCGCTGCGCGTAGCAGCCTGTCACCAGAATGCGGCAATCGGGATTCACTCGCCGCAGTCGCCGTATGGATGCGCGCGCATCTTTATCCGCGCCCGCGGTCACCGTGCAGGTGTTCAGCACCACAATTTCGGCGTCGCGAGCCACCCTGGCGCGCTCCAGTCCACGCTCCAGAAATTGCCGCTCCAGCGCGGCCCCATCCGCCTGCGTAGCGCGGCAGCCAAAATTCTCTATGTAGAAGCGAGCCACGTTCCCATAGTAAACGACTGGATGCGGCTCAAGCTCTCGGGATCGCCCGCATGAAGGTTGCTGCGAGCTCTTGCCGCAGTGCTTGGCGCAAGAAGCCAGCCGCCACGCTGGATGAGCATCCCGCTGGCCCGCCTCCCAAAGTTCAAAGAATAATCAGGCGCTCGCGGTCTGCCGCCCGTGCTGAAAGCACTCGCGGCACAGCACGGGACGTCCTTGGGTCGGCCGGAATGGCACCGTGGTCTCTTTCCCGCACTGCGAGCAGTTCGTCCGCGTCTCCGTCTTCGCGTACGAATGCCCGCGCGAGGGTGCGTGCGACGTGGCTCCAAGCACTGCCACCCGCTTGCCCTTGCAGTTCTTGCAGCGTTTGGGTTCGTTCTTGAACTGCTTGTCGTGGAAGAACAGCTGTTCGCCCGCTGTGAACACGAAATCCGTGCCACAATCGATGCACTTTAAGATCTTGTCCTGGTATTCCATTGAAGAGGCGCTCCCATTTCCGCGTCCCTGCTCTGCACGGGAGACCCGAATAGGGAAGGATCCGGTTCACATCGTGGGCAGGGGATTTACATCCCCCTCATGCTGACCCCTGGATTCGGCCCGCCATACGGTATGCACCGCATGGTTACTGATTTATCGCTACTGATTTACTGATTACGACAACTGCTGGGGAAAACTCGATTCTTCGCTTCGAACCATTTTCGATCCTAACTATTTTCGAGTGCGAGTTTCGAGTGCGAAGAACGGGCCGTCCCCATCCGCGAACGGCCCGTTTTCCTTAGTCCTGTTCCTTGCGTGCTTTCTTGCGGCTGCGCTTGCGAGCCAGCGCTTCTTTTACTCGCTTCCTCTCGCCGGGCTTCAGGTAAAACGAGTGACGCTTTACTTCCTTAATAATGTCCTCGGTTTGCACCTTCCGCTTGAACCGCCGCAGCGCGTTTTCGAGGGATTCACCCTCTTGAAGTCGAACTTCCGCCAACGGACTACACCCCCCCACTCGCCCAAACTGGACTCGTTAGTTATGGCAAGCATTGCTGTCTCAAGTCAAGTAGATTATGAAAGAATTTTCATCTTGCCTCAAAAGTCGAGCCGCATCGACAGTTGCATCCGTCGCGGAGCAAATGAGCTTGTCGGCTTCATGAAACCTGTAGGTTGCTGATAATAAGCGGGATAATAAGCTCCCCCCGCGGATTGCGAGTACTTAACGAACGCTCCCGCCGAATTGTAGTAGCCGTTGTCGGTCACTCCATACCTCTGATTGTCGCGATTGAACAGGTTGAACGACTCCCCGGTCAACTCCAGATGATATCGTCCGCCTAGATTCATTTTCCTTCCTACCCTCAGATCCATGGTCGCGTAATCCGGACCGAGAAGTGCATTGCGTCCATACTTCGACAAACGGTCATTGCTCGTGTTTCCGTCCTGATTCGGATCACCCGACACCGTAGCGTTCGTCGGGCGTCCGCTGCCATACGTCATGATCCCCGAGATTTTCCAGTGATTGAACATCGCCGCTAGGATCTTCTGTCCCGCCTCAAACGGATTCGGCTCCTCAATCGCTGAAATCGTCAGCCGCTGCCTCTGATCCGTAACACTCGACGCCCGCTCACTCTTTGTTGAGTACGAGTTCTGGACCGTTGCCGGCGCTCCCGCCACTAGCGCGTCCTGTCCGCTGTCGATCGCGTGCGCCCACGTATATGCCAGCCGGAAATACATCCCGCCCGCCATCCGCTTGTGCAGCGACACCGTCATTCCGTGATACACGCTCGAGGACGCGCTCTCAAACTGGTTGATTGCCCCCAGTTGCGATATCGGGCGATTCACAGTGTTGATACATGGCGGAAACGGACAACTGATGCTCTGAGTCGTCTGCCACGTCGCAAACGACTCAACGTTATAAAACGCATTTTGAAAATTGGCGCCGGTCGTGTCGTAGATCGGATAGCTATAAAAAGTCGGCGGCGGAAGATTCACATCTCGCGCCCGGATCATATCCACCCCGTGCACATACAGGTAGGACAATGTTCCCGTAACACCGCCAGCCAGTTCCCGCTCCAGACTCAGACTTCCCTGCTGTACCCGCGGCGTTTTAAAAGACGGCGAAAACGCTGCAATCTCGCTGGTCGCATACTGCTTCCAGGCATCCGGCAGCGTGCACGAGACCGGACCCCGCGGACAGTTAAACGCCGCGTTCGGATAGGAAGGAAATACCTGCTGCTGGTAGAAATTCGTATTGTCCAGGGAAAGAAAGGTATTGCTCATTCCGTTGTTATTCATCACCGCCGACTCATAAATCTGCGGAATGCGGGTATAGAAAATTCCAAATCCCGCCCGCACCATCAGCGGCCGGTCGTCGCCGATCGCATAACCAATTCCCACGCGCGGCGCAAAATTCTTCTCTTGCAAGGGCATCTTCCCCGCCGCCGGCCACAGCGGATTACTTACCATCCTCGTCTTCGAAAACGTCTGCACGTCGTAGCGCGCACCCAGGCTCAAGGTGAAGTGCGGCGTCAACCGTACGGTGTCCTGCACGAATCCCGCATAGTCGTTGCTGTTGGGATGCGACACCGGATTCCCAAAATTCTGCACGTAATATCGCGGCACGTTGTGCGCCCACGCTCGCAGCGGCGTCAGCACCAGCCCCCCGTGCATCGGCACAAACGTAAACGGATTCACCGGAATGTTCTCGTAGAAATACTCCCCTCCGTATAACGACGGAAAGTAGTTGTAGTCCCAGGTCAACATTGCGTCGCCGCCGAACTTCCACTGATTTCGCCCGTGGCTCAGACTCAGAGTCTCCGCTATATGGAGCCGGTGTTCCCGCGTCTGCCGCGGCAATATCGACGACTGCCCAAAATTCTGGAGCCAACCGTAGATGCTCGTCCGCACCGCCGTCGTATTTGAAAACGATTGCTGCAGATCACGCGAAAACTGCACCCGCAGATGGCTCGTCAGCCGCGGAGTAATGCCGCTCAGCAAACCCACCGACGCGCTTTCCGTGGCCACATCCTCTTCCCCATTCCCGCTGACCGCGCTATTCGTAATCGGACTCGCCGGATCAAAGAAGACATTGTTCGCCCCGTAATAACGTGATGTGCTCAGCCGCGCCGAAAGATGCTGATGCGGCGTCAACACCCGATCAAGCTTCACAAATCCCGTGTCCCCCAGCAATTTCGCGCGGAACGTCCCGCCCATCGTCGAGAGCTGCGCCGCCGACGCAAACACCAGCGTCTGATCACAGGCTTGCCCCCCTACACCGGGATCGCAGATCTCGTAGTCCCCTGGAGTCGGGTACGTGCCCAACTGTGGCACCACTACCGTCCGGCCATTGCTGAACTGCACCACCGAAGGCACATGAAAGATGTGCTGGTCATATCCCGCAAACAAAAACATCTTGTTGCGCTGGATCGGTCCCCCGATCATCCCTCCAAACTGCTGCTGCCGATCGCCCGGATTGAAACCGACAAATGCCGGCTTCGCTCCCCCCAGTGAACTATCGCGCAAAAAATAGAACGCGCTCCCATGCCACTGATTCGTTCCCGACTTGGTCACCACATTCACCACCGCGCCTCCAGCCCGTCCCGACTCCGCTCCATAACCACTCGACGACACGCGGAACTCCTCGACCACCTCGTTTGAAAACTGGTAAGGTGCGCGATACCGTCCCGATGCCTGCGCGAAGAAACCGTTATTGTCGTCGCCCCCATCCACCAGGAAGCTGGTGTTATATCCCCGAATCCCACCATAAGAAAGGTCGCCATTCGATCCCGAAGTTAACCCTCGCGGATCCTGCGTCACTCCCGGTATCAGCAACAACAGATCCGTAAACCTCCGCCCGTTCAGCGGTAGATCTTTGATCGCCCGCTCATCCAGCAGCGCCGATACCGAACTCGGATTCATCTCCACCATCCGCGGAGCATCCGCCACCGTGATCGTTTCCTTCGGCCCGGCCACTTTCAGCTTGAATGTCAACTGCGTTGCCGCTCCTATCTCCACCTGAACCACCGGCGAAATCTGCGGAGACATGCCTTCCGCCTCCGCCCGCGCCGAATACTCTCCCGGCGGCAGCAAGTCCACCACGAACCGTCCCGCCGAATCCGTCGCAGAGTGGTAGCGGATTCCGGTCTCCACCCGGATCGCCACGATGTCGGCGGTCGTAATGGCCGCTCCCTGGGCGTCCAATACCACGCCCCGCAACGCGCCCGTGGACGCATCTTGCCCCCAAACCACGGAAGCCGCAAGAATGAGTTGAAAGAGGAATATCCGAAAGATAACTACCTGGATAACATTGCGCGTAACCAGAAATGGCTGACTGCGGCGGCACATACGAATCCTCCCGTGTCCGGACTTCGGAATCGGGAGCCGATTCCAGGGACCCCGCCATCTATATACCACTTTGCGTCTGACCAGAATGTGACGCACGCACCTCCAATATGTTCAGTTATCTTTGAGTCGTTAGGTCTTTGGTCTTTGGTCTTTGGTCGTCGTCATTTTGATTTTCCTCAAGAAAATTACAAGAGTATAAAGCCTTGCACTAATACCGCATTGCAGTGCAAGGGTTAGGAGAAGTCAGGTGGGCGGAGCGGGGCGTCCGATGCGGGATCTCGGGTTAGGAAGGTTCTTATCTTTGTGAAGATTTTTTGCACGGACCCGATTATTTGACTTGACTTAGTTGGGAATTGCGCTAAGCTTCCTGCGTCAGCGTAGGCCACTACGCTTCCCCCAGTAGCCTCACTGAGACCCCGGGTCGTTAAGCCTTCGAAAATTTAAAAAGACTCCCAGGAGGAGATTCCTTTTTGAACGTCTGATCGGGTAGGAGGCCTTAGACGGTCTCTGTTCGCGATGCGGGATGTTTTCCTGGCCTCACGCATTCCCTTGCAAGGGAAGGAGAGAAATTCATGCGAAACCAAAATTTGCGAGCGGCATTGCTGCTCGTATGTTGCGCTCTTTTGATGACCGCATCCGTCGTCATGGCCGGGACGCGGCCCCAACTCACGGCTCAGACAACCACAACCCAAGCCGGTGCGGTCGAGGAGGTCGTGCTGGGTGATCTTCCTCAAATCACGCCGGCGATCGCTGCCGGCGCCAAACAAGCGCCTTTTCCGCGTAATCCCCACTTCACCGATGCTCAATATCAGGCTGCCAAGCTGGCCGCGTCAAAGGCTGCGGTGGGCAGCCGGCCACAGGATGGAGCGCATCTTCTCGTTCCGCGAAGCGGGGCATCGCCGTTAGGCGGGGCATCGCCGTTAACGCCGGGCAATTTTGTTAATTTCCTCGGCCAAAGCCAGGGCTGCAATGGCCTTGGATGGACTCCGTCCGACATGGGGCTGGCGGTGGGGCCAAAGAATGTCGTCCAGGTGGTCAATGAGTGCATAGCGGTGTACAGCAAGACTGGGGTACTGGCGTTTGGCTACCCGAAGGATCTCTGCACACTTATGAAACGGGTTCCGAACTCCGGCGGTGCCGGCTGCTTTGACCCGCGCGCGACCTACGACTGGAGGGCAGCCAGATGGATCGTGAGTTCCAGTTACCAGGATAATCTTGGAACCGCGTGGCTGGATCTCGCGGTGAGCAAAGGCGGTCTCCCGACAGGGGGTTATAGTATCTATCACTTCGCCAGGGGACCAGGACTGGCGGACTATCCGACGCTTGGACAGACGGCGTACAGCGTCGGCGGCGACAACGCGAATAACTCGGTGATCACGATTTGCGACAACTTCTTTGGGTCCACCTTCTATGCCGAGTGCCTGTTTATTCCCAAGGGCACCATTCTTGTACCAGGTTCTGGGGCTTACGCTCCTCCAATTCCCAGCATCCCGGTTGTGTTTGACTTCACGCTAGGCGGCGATGTGCTGGACACCATGCAACCGGTGAATGTCTCTGACCCAGAAGATAACCCAAAAGCGCAGTACGTGGTGGACAGCGTTAACTTCAATGGGACCGACGGTTTTTGCTCGCCGGCGGGCACGGATAGCGGCCTAATTATCTGGTCATATTCCGACGCCTCCGGCTCTCAGGGAATCAGATTCTCGGGCATCTATACGGGCTGCAATACGACCAGCCCGTACTTTTACCCGGGGAACGCTGACAATGCTAATTTTTGCAGCGCTTGTATCGAAACCCTCGACAATCGAATCAGCGCCATGGTGCACTACGGATCGGGCCGGATCTATCCCTCGATTGACACCAACGATGGAGGAGCCAGCGCCGTGCTTGGATGGACCGTACGTCCTTTCCTGGACGATAACGGCGGGGGCTGCACCGGAGGCGTCAATTGCCCCGTGTTGTCTGGCACGACCATAGAGCAGGAGTGGTGTTACGACTGCGGCGCAGGCAACTTTGCGGAAGCTTACTTTGGAGCGCAGGCGCCGACGCCGAATGGCGACTGGACGATGTTCGCCACCTTCTCCAACACGGGCGTCTCTCCGGGCCAGTTCTATACTTCGAACCCGGTGAGTTTTCTGTTTCCGTTCCACGACGGGGGCTTTTACAGTTGCGTGAATGACGCCTCATACAACCAGTTTCGTTGGGGAGATTACGACGCTGTGGCTGTGGATTACCCCGGCATCAACAACGACTCCGCGGTTTGGGGTAGCGGCATGTACGTCCAGTCCAGCGGCGCCTGGGGTACTTGTATCGCGGCAAACCAACCCGGACAGTAATCCGGAGTTTGGATGAGAATGTAGCACCGTCCGGGCCGGGCCAGATTCATGGCCTTGCCCGGCTTTTTTATGTGAACGTCTTCTTGCCGGACTGGGTTGGTGGGCGACAAGTGGCGTGTCGCCTTCGGCTGGAGGCATGCTAGCATCACCAGGTTTTCAATACGAGTGGGAGGGATGGGCGTGCATCATCACGGATTGAGGGCGCTGGCGCTGGGTTTCCTGCTTGGGTTTTGCGTACTGACGACAGCTGCCACGGTGGCACAGACAGGGTCCACTGCGGCTTCGCAGGCGGCGACGCAAGGTGCGAGTGTGGGGCAGGACATGCCAGTGATTACCCTGGATGGCTTTTGCGAGAGTGGGTCCGCCGCAGCCGCGCGGGAGGGGTTGCCCTGCCTGACGGTGATAACCCGCTCCGAGTTTGACGGCGTTGCCGAGGCTGGAGGGGCCACAACACCCGAAGGAAAGGGCCGGTTTGTCCAAATCTACGTTCAATACCTATTACTGGCGGGGGCGGCGCAGAAGCGGGGGATGGACAAAGACCCGCACTTCCAGAGGATGTTGGAACTGGCGCGCCTGCAGTTGTTGACCCAGACACTGATGCACGACCTGCAAGCAAAATCGGAGCAGATATCGCCGGAGGAACTGGAAAACTTTTATCGGGAAAATCCCGCCGAGTTCGAGCAAGCCGAACTTCTTCGTGTCTACATACCCCGCGCCAAACAGGTGGACCGTGCAAACCGAGTGCAGAATCCTATTCCCGGAACCGAGCCCGAAATGAAGACGCTGGCCGAGAAGATTCACGCTCGGGCAGTGGCTGGCGAGGATTTCGAGAGTCTGCAAAAAGAAGCGCTCGCTGCGGCCAATTCCCGGGAGCCGGAGCAAGCGAGTCTTGGCAAGCTGACGCGCGAGCGGCTCAGGCGGACTCAGCGTGGAGTTTTCGACCTCAAACCTGGGGAAGTTTCCGCGGTGCTGGAAGAGCCTGAGGGCTACTACATTTACAAACTGGTTTCCAAGAGTGTGCCACCGCTTGAATCCGTCAAGAATGAAGCGAAGACGACGCTGCAAGCCAGGCGCATGGATACCTGGATGAAGAACATTACCGGCGGGGCGCAGGTTTCGCTGAACGAGCAGTACTTCGGAGTCTCCGCAACAGCGAAAGATCTTGCCCCCCACTGATCGTTGGCGCGACTGCCGCCACATCCACACCACCAGTAACCACCCAATCCGTCGGTCCCAGCTTGCAGCCGCCGTCCCTTCCTCTCCATTCCGTTCCCCTATGCAACTCTTTTCACTTGGGGATCGTCTCTGACACCGCAAACAATTGATAACTCTGTGCAATCAATCTGGTCATGAGGTTGCATTTTAGGAATACATCGGGCGATCCCCTCACCGAAAAGTGAACCGGAACAGAGTAAGTCGGAAGGTAACTTCAGTAACCAGAGGAGTTCGCGCCATGAAAAACCGCAAAAGGA
>Ga0137388_10002103_pt1 | contig 12407 bp, 14 predicted proteins | sample 15con2h14AmetaG_FD_104644 | JGI IMG/M metagenome (GOLD analysis project Ga0137388, IMG submission 104644) | Vadose zone soil microbial communities from Angelo Coast Range Reserve, California, USA - 15con2h1.4A metaG | ecosystem: Environmental > Terrestrial > Soil > Vadose zone > Saprolite...
AGCAGCTCGCGAGCTCGTAGCGGGGCCGGCCCGCCGCCGCGCTAGACCAGCCCGAGAAAGCCGTTCGCGAAGGCGAGGGCGCCCACCGCGCCGATCGCCAGGCCCCCGTACCACAGGCTCCGGCGATCGAGGACGGCGGCCATGGTCGACAGCACGATCGCGATCTGCAGCAGGCTCGTGCCGACGGCGAAGCGGTGATGCTGCTCGAAGCGCTCGATGGCGGCGCGGTTGGCCTCGTCACGCTCGCGCTCGGCCGTGCGCGCCCGCTCCTCGCTGGCCGTGATGTCGGCGCGCTGTCGCTCCACGTCGGTGGGCCCACCCGGCGCCAGCTCCTGGATGTGGAGCTTGATCGACTTGGCCTGCCGGAACGCCCATTCGTCGGAGGCGCGGCTCTGGGCCAGCACCGCCTCGTTCTTGCTGAGGATGCTCTCGGCCGCGGTGCGCTCCGCTTGCAGCATGCAGAGCGAGGCCAGCACCGCGAGCCCAGCGGCCGTCACGGCGACGCGGGTGTTGAGGCCACGCCGACCGGGGCGATCGCCTTCCTCCAGCTCCGCCAGCTCCTGCGGCTCGAGCGTTTCGCGTCCCATGATGCGGAGAGACTAACGCATCGGATCGAGCGCACCAAGCCGCGCGAACGCCCGCCAGTCGTGCGTCATCAGGAGCAGCCCCGCGAGGCTCGCCGCGGCCATCGTGGCGAACATGGCGCGGTAGCCGGCGAGGTACGCGATGGCGCCGCAGAGGGGCGTCCCGAGCACCGCGCCCCCGTCGAGGGCGGCGGTGTAGAGGCTCACCACGGTGCCGTGAAAGCGCGGCGGCGTGCGGCTCACGGTGAGACCGTTCAGGACGGGGAAGAGCGAGCCGTGTCCGGCGCCGCATGCCACGCCGGCCGCCACCAGCATGCCCGGCTGAGGCAGGAGGCAGAGGGCCGCCAGACCGAACGCGAAGACGCCGAAGGAGGGCACCGCGATGGGGTGGGCGCCCACGCGGTCCGGCAGCCGCCGCCCGAAGATGCGCAGCACGATGGTCGTGGTGGCATAGGCGGCGAAGAAAGGCGCGGCCCGCGCGATGTGGAGATCACGCGCGAAGGGCGCCACGAAGTAGAAGGCGGCGTTGATGCCGGCGCCGAAGAGCACGGTGGCGGCCATCACGGGGAGGAGCCCGCCGCGCACCATTAGCCGCGCCAGCTCGCGCCCGGCGGCGCGTGGCGCCGGCGGTGCCGCGCGCGCCGGCGCGGGCACGCGCTCCTCGACCAGCGTCGTGAGAGCGAGGGAGGCGAGCGCGAACCCGGTCGCGGCGAGGAAGAAGCCCGGGAAGCCGGTGTGCGCGATCACTCCTTCGCCGAGCCAGGGCCCGAGCCCGTTCGGGGCCATGCCAGCGACCCCGAAGATGGCGATCCCCTCGACGCGCCGCCCGGCCGGCACCAGGTCGGCCGCGTACGTGAAGTAGGAGGCGAAGAGCGCGCCACCGACGACCAGATGAAGCGTGGCGAGGGCGTATAGCCAGGGGCCGGTCCCGCCGAGGAGGAGGAAGGGGGGAAACGAGGCGACGTTCACGACGCCGCTCCAGAGCAGCACGCGGCGGCGACCGAGGCGATCGAGCAGCACACCCACGGCGGGGCGTAGCGCCACGCTCACGGCGAGCCCGGTGCCCAGCACGAGCCCGATGGTCAGCTCGTTGCCCCCCACGGCGCGGATGAAGAGCGGGAAGAGGAGGAAGATGCCCATGCTCATCCCGCCCGTGAAGTGGATGGCGCACGCGATCCAGAAGGTACGGGTGTAGAGGCGCGGGACGGGGTTCACGCGCGGGGGTACACGGGCGTAGGATCGGGTGGGAGGCGGCGCATGCGCGAGATCGTGGATGGCATCTTCACCTGGTCCTGGCTCTCCGAGCCACACGGCTACGATTTCAACGGCTATCTCATCCGCGATGCGGAGGGAAACCTGTGCGTCGATCCCGTCGAGCCCTCCGCGAGCGTGCTCGCGCGTCTCGAGAGCCTCGGCGTGGCGCGCATCCTGCTCACCAACCGTAACCACGTGCGCCGGGCCGCGCTGATCGCCGAGCGGACCGGCGCCTCGATCGCCATCCATCCCGCCGACGCGGCCCACGCGCGTGCGCAGGGTGCGACGATCGACGCCGCGCTGGCGCCCGGGGAGCGGGTCGGGTCGTTCACCGTGATCGGCGTGCCGGGGAAGTCCCCGGGCGAGATCGCGCTCCACTGTCCGCGCCGGCGCATTTTGCTCGTGGGCGACGCCGTGGTGGGAAACCCGCCGGGCCGGCTCTCCCTCCTGCGCGAGAAGGTGATGGACGACCCGCCGCGGCTGCGCGCCAGCGTCGCCGCGCTGGCCGCGCTCGACGTCGAGGTGCTGCTGCCGGGCGACGGCGCGCCGCTCCTGCGCGACGCGGGAGCGCGGCTCAGCGAGCTGGTGGCGAGCTTCCCGGGCTGAGGCTACGATGCCGCGGCTGCCGCCCGCGCATCAGGCCAACCACCACACCGGCCGCCCATGGTATCCCGCGCGCGCGATCAGCCGCTCGCGCGCGCCCGGCCAGAGCGTCAGGCGGACGTCGGCCTGGTCCATACCGGGCTCCATGCGGAGCCACGCCAGCGGTGCCGCGGCCGTCGCGCGCGCGCCGGCCTGCTCGAGCGCGTCCCGGACGCGCCGTCGTCCCGCCTCGTCCAGGTACTGCATGACGATCGAGTGGAAGACGACGGTGGCGACCTCGGGCGCGGGACGGGTGAGCTGCGCCGCGAGCCACTCCGGCGCGTCGGCTGCTTCGAGCACGGCGGGAACCCGGCGCGCGACCTCGAGTGCCCCGCGCAGCAGCGCCAGGCGCTCGCGTTGGTCGGGCCACACGTAGGAAGCGAGCGTCACGCGGTCGGCCTCCGCCCCCGCGTCGAGCGGAAGCCGGTCACAGCCGGCGCGGGCAAGGACACGACACGCGACCTCGAGCGGCGGCAGGCGGTCGGCGAAGACGTCGGCGAGGCGCACGGGTGAGCTCGCGTCGCCCCAGCCGCCCGCGGGAGCCTCGTAGCGGTAGTGGTCCCAGCGCAGGTTGAGCCCTGCGCTGGCGCCGATCTCGAGCAGGCGGAGCGGCAGGCCGATCTCGCCTGCGACGAGCAGGAAACCGCCGAGGAGCGCCGCCGCGCGGCCGACCTCGTTGGTCTGCACGGGCGAGCGCACCAGCTCGCGCAGCGGGTCGCGATGCTCCTCCAGCGTGGCGCGGAACGCCACCCAGGCGCCGTCCGGCCCTTCCTCTCCTCCGGCCGACGGGTAGTGGCGCGCGAGCGCCGGCGCCCGGCCCTCGAGGACCAGCCGGTGCACGGCCCCCAAGAAGCGCAGCGCCAGCGCCGAGCCGTGCGCGTCGTCCTCGTGTCCGGCGAGCACCGCCAACGCGGGCCCGCCCGCCTCGACGTCCGCGGCCGCCTGCTCGAGCAGCGTGGCGTACAGCGGCGATCCCAGGCGGGCCGTCCACGCCCCCTGCTCGCGGAGCCGATCCGCGATCGTGCGCCGCGCTCTGCTCAGGGCCGGATCGTGAGCCGCGGATGCCGGCGCCAGAAGACCGCGCCCATGGCCGCGGCGGCGAGCAGGTTGCCGACCAGCACCTCGGGCCAGGTGAGCGCGCGCAGCACGGGCTCGGCGAAGAGCATGCAGGCGAGCAGGAACCCGAACTCGAACACCACGAAGAAGAGCACGATGCCGAATCCGAAGCTCGGGTTGCGCTCCGCCAGCCCCACCAGGCGCGCCGCGCCCATCCCGATGATCAGGAAGGCGAGCACGTGCACCCAGGTGAAGCTGACCACCATCTCGAAGTCGACGGGGAGCGCCTCGGGTGTCGCGAGCCCGGCGCTGCCGCGGAAGAGCGCGGTGCCGAGGACGGTTGGCGTGTGGAAGGGGCGCCCCCCCACGCCGTCCAGGGCGAGGAACCAGAGGGCGATGGTCGCGGCCCCGACCAGGCCGGCGAGGATGCCTTCGGCGTAGACGGTGGTGACCTCGTCCCCAACGGTGCCGGAGACCGCGCGGTTCGAGAGGGTCGTCTCAGCGGCCATGACGTGCTCCTTTCTCGGTGCCCGTCCTGCGCGAGCCTTATGCTCCGGGCGGGGCGACGTCAAGCGTGTCGCGCGCCGGTCGAGACGGCGGCGAGCGCTGTTTCCACCCGCCCCATCGGCGTCGCGAGCTGGTGCTCGCGGGCGAGACGGGCGAGCACGCGCGGGTGCGCCGGCGCCCCCGGCAGTGCCAGGTCGACCGGCGGCAGGGGCACGTCGGCGACCGGGAGGACGACGCGCCGCGCGGCCGCGAGGTAGTCTCGCGCCGCCTCGAGGCGGCGCGCGACGGCCGGCTGGAGCGTCGTGGCGGCGAGCACTGCCGCGAGCGAGCCGTGCTCCGCCACGAGACGCGCGGCCGTCTTCTCGCCGACGCCGGGCACGCCGGGTAGCCCGTCCGACGGATCGCCGCGCAGCAGCGCGAAGTCGCCGTAGGCGCGCCCGGGGATGCCGTAGCGGCGCGTGATCTCGGCCTCGTCGACGTGGAGCAGCTTGGTGACGCCGGTGAGCGGATAGAGCACGCGCACCTCGGGATCACGCACCAGGGCGAACAGGTCGCGGTCGCCCGACACGATCTCGACCGGCTCGCGCGCGCGCGCGGCGAGGGTGGCGATCACGTCCTCGGCCTCGAAGCCCTCGGCGCCGGCGACGGCGATGCCGATGGCGGCAAGCACCTCGCGCCCGAGCGCCTCCTGGGGCGCGATCGGGTCGGGCTCGTCGGAGACCCGATGCGTCTTGTAGGAGGGCAGGGCGTCGACGCGGAACGCCGGCCGCCAGTCCTCGTCGACGGCGATGCCGAGCCGCCCGGGGCGCCGGTCGGCGATCAGGCGGGCCAGCATGTTCAGGAACCCGTACACGGCGTGCATGGGCACGCTCTCCGGGATGGTGTGGAAGGTCCGGAAGAGGAGGCTCGAGTAGTCGACGAGCATCAACATCGGCGCGCGGGCGCGGCCTATCGCGAGGCGCGCCGGCATTGCAAGCTCGGCCCCGGCCGATCTATGAGAGGGTCGTCCCCCCATGGCCAAGCGGCAGAAGCGCGTCTTCATCCTGGGCGGCGGCGCGGCGCTCGGCGCGCACCACGTGGGCGCGCTCAGGTTTCTCGAGGAGCAGGGTATCGTGCCCGATGCCATGATCGGCAGCTCGATCGGCGTCATCAACGCGTGCTGCTACGGCTCGGGGGGCGTGGCGCAGCTCGAGAGCGCGTGGAAGGAGTTCAGCTCGCTGCCGCGCATCTTCTCGCCTAGCCTGCGGCACAACCCGATCGTCGGCGTGTCGCTCTTCTCGATGGACCGCCTGACGGGCGCGATCGAGCCCTTCATCGACTTCGAGAAGCTCTACGCGAGCCCGCTCGAGCTCGAGTTCGTGCTGCTCAACCTCTCGCGCGGACGGGCCGAGATGCACTCCAAGCGCGACTGCGCCGACTGGCGCGAGCTGCGCACCATATCGCGCGCGGGCTACGCCATCCCGCTCCTCTTCCCGCCGATCCAGTTCCGCGGCGACTGGTACGTGGACGGGGGCTTCGCATGGAACGTCCCGCTCGACCGCGCGATCGATCTGGGCGCGACCGAGATCTACCTCCTCGCACCGATCGCGAGCCAGCTCCCCTACCTGAGCCGCTTCCGCACCTTCGCGGGCTTCAGCCAGCGCTTCCTGGACGTCATGTGGCGGACGATCGGGAACGCCGGCTACCTCTACGCGCGCATGGACGAGGGACGCTTCCACGGCGTCCCGGTCACCGTCGTCGAGCCCGGCGAGCAGTGGAGCGGCTTCGGCCCGCTCGCGGTCTTCCACGCGTATCCGCGGAAGAACCGGAACCTGATGGCGGCTGGGTATCGCGACGCGAAGCGGGCGCTGGCGCTGCGCGAGCGGCTCGAGCAGTCGCGGCGCGGGGCGCGCCGGCGCGGCCCACGCGAGACCCCGGCCGCGTCCGAGGGGACGCCGGACGTCGGCGAGGTCCTGCCGCTGCGTGGCAGCGAGACCGACGCCGAGCCCTAGGCAACGAAAGAGAGAAGGGGGGCCGGACGATGCCGGCCCCCCCTCGTGCGGTCGAGCGAGTCTGTCCTCGCCGGTGGCGTTACATGCAGGTCCCCGGAGGCGTGTTGCATGTCCCGGAGCAGCAGTCGCTGCCGGCGGTGCAGGACGCACCGGGCAGGTTACAGCAGCCGCAAGGGATGACCGCGTTGGAGACGCACTGCTGCGTCGCATTGGGGCAGAACTGATTGTTGCACGTCGTACCCTGCATCGCGCATGGAATCTCGCAGTTGCAGGTGCCGGCACTCGGGATGAAGACGCACTGGAGCCCTGACCCAGGGGGGCAGCTGCCGGCACACATCGGCGGCGTCCCCGGTTGCGCGACATCGTGGCACGGGAGGGTGGTGGTGCTCGTGGTGACAGTCGTCGAGGTCGGCACCGTCTGCGTCGTGGTCGTCGAGCTCACGCCCACGACCTGCTTCAGCACCGGCGCGCAGAGGATCACGGGCTTCCCCACGGCGACGTTGAGCTCCTGGCCGAACTGATCCAGCAGGTTGACGGCGATCTTCCCCTTGGTGAAGTTCGCGAGCGTGGTGCAGTCGCCGTTGGGGCACGTCTTCGCCTTGATCTTGTAGCACTTGAAGTGCGGGAGCCCGGGTGCCGTCACCGGGTTGGGCCGGCAGTTGGCCACCGAGCAGCCGGTGGCGTTGCAGCAGGCCTTCTGCGAGGGCACGCAGAGGAGCACCGGCTGGAGCCGGAAGAGCACCTCGCGCCCGAACTGGTTGTCGACCTGGACGATCGGTGTCTTGCTGATGACCGTGCTCGGCTTGTCCGAGATCTGGTAGCACTTCAGGTGGTTGCACGCCGGGTCATTGGGTGTCGTGCAGGCGGTGCCCTGAGCGGCGGCCGAGCCGGCGAGGCCCGCGACGAGGGTGGCCGCGAGCAGGAACGGAAGGCGCATTCTCGACATGAATCACTCCTCTCCTGGGTGTGGAGCCGTTCACGCGTATCCGAGTGGATGAAACGCAGGCCCGTGGAGGGCAGAGGCGGCCCCCTGGCCGTCAAGCGTTCCCAGGGCGAGGTGTGACACCGCGCGAAGAGCATCGCGCCGCGCGCACCATTCGCGCCTTCCCCCGAGAGGCGCTGCATCGCCGCTTTTTCCCGACCTCCGCTCGCCGCACATAGTGCCGCGGCGGTGGCCACGTCAAGTCAAAATCTGGCCGGCGGCGAGGGACTCCGGCTCCTCGAGCAGTGCCTGCAGGCGCTCGAGGGCGCGCGCGGCGTAGAAGCCGTCCTCCACCCGCTCGTCGTAGGTGTAGCGCAGCGTGAACACCTCGCGGCTGGCGATTGACCCGTCGGTCAGCACCGCGGGGACGCGGTGCAGCCGGCCGATGGTCACGAAGATCGGGATGGTGCCGTACTCGAAGAGGTGATGGTACGCCGCGTCGAGGCCGACGCTCCCCAGGTTGGCGATGAAGGCGGAGGCGTAGAGGGGGTCGCCGGCGGAGAAGCTGGCGGGCAGGCACCCCCACGCGTCCAGCCGGCGCACGACCCGGACGCCCAGGCGGAGGACGGGCGCCGGCAAGCGCAGGAACGCCTTGATCTCGCGGTCGGTCGCCGACTCGCGACCCGACCGGCCCTCGCCCACCGCCGCGGTGATGCGGTCGACCATCGCCGCGAGCGGCTCGTCCGGATCGAACGCGACCTTCTTGGTGAAGAGCGGAGCGTCGCGCTCGAGGCGCTGCTTGGCGCTGAAGGCGAGCCAGATGCCGCGCCGCTGGTAGAGCCGGCTGCCGGCGACGAAGCGGTTCAAGCGCGGGAACTCCGTCAGCGCGAGTCCGATCGCGCGCAGCACCAGGTGAAAGAGCGTGATCGCCCGCTCCGGCGGCCGCCCGGCGTTGAGCCGCTCGAGCGCGCGCCGCGCCGGCTCGGCCGCGACCTCCTGCTCGAAGAGGACGAAGGCGCCGTTCCGGGTCGGCATGAGGAACGGCATGATGCGGCGCACCGGGTGCACGGACGCGACCGGCGTCGCGTCGGGACGGGAGAAGAGCGGCATGGCCTCAAGCCTCCACGGCGCGGCGCCGCGCGGCGCCGCGCGCCTCGAGCCAGCGCTCGGCGTTGCGCAGCGCGAGCGCGATGATCGTCTCCTGCGGGTTCACGCCGATCGAGGAGGGGAGCGCGCTCGCGTCGGCGACCACCAGGCCGTCCGTGTCGTGCACCGCTCCGCTCGCATCGGTCGCGCCGCCGCGGGCGTCGCTCGCCATGCGCGCCGTGCCCATGATGTGGACGGTCATGAGCTCGACCGTGTCCGGGACCGGCGGGCGCTCGTGGATACGCCGGAGCTGGTCGGGGTCCTCGAGCATGGGCAGGTCGGCGAACGGGAGCAGCACGCGCCGCGCGCCTGCGGCGAAGAGAAGCTCGGCGGTGAGCGCGACGCCGCGGTGGAGCGTCTGCAGGTCGCGCGGCGAGAGGTCGAAGAGCATGTAGGGCTGGCGGTCGGGGCCGAGGACGACGCGGCCCTCGCCCTCGTCCTCGACCAGCGTGGCGGCGGTCAGCATGTGGTTGTACTGCCGCATCCACCCGGCGTTCTCCTCGCCCATGCCCGGGAGCGCGGCCGCAAGGAGACCCGGCGGCACGGCGGCGTAGCCGATCAGCACGCCCTGCTCGCGGAAGTGATGGATGTGGAAGGCCTGGTGCGTGCCGATCCACGGATCGAGCGGGCGCTCGAAGAGGCCCACCACCTTGGCGTTGGGATGCGTGTGGAGCCCGCGTCCGATGGCGCGCGCCAGGAGCCAGCTCCGCTTCATGATGCCCGGCGTGTGGCGCGCGCCCGCGGCGAGCACGACGAGCGGCGCGTGGACGTGGAAGCGGCCGCGCGCACGGCCCGCGTCGTCGACGAACCGGCCGCGCACGCCGATCGCACGCCGCCCCTTCCACAGCACGCGGTCGACGCGCGCGTGCGTCACCAGGAACGCCCCCGCGGCCAGCGCGCGCGGGATCTCGGTCACGTGCATCGCCTGCTTCTCGCCGGTCGGGCAGCCGAGCGCGCAGTTGTTGAGGCCCATGCAGCGGCGCATGTTGCGCGGCGCGCGCGCCGTGGGCCAGCCGAGCCGCCGGGCGCCCTCGACGAAGAGGCGCGTGTTCTGCCCGAAGGTGTCCTCCTCGTTCGGCTCCACGTGCAGGATGCGCTCGGCCTGGGCGAAGTAGGGCTCCATCGCCTGCGGCCCCGTGTCGGGGAGGCCGAGGTCGCGCTCCCAGTGCGCGAGCACGCGCTCGGGCGCGCGCCACGACATGCCGCCGTTGATGACCGTCGAGCCGCCGACGCAGCGGCCCTCGACGAAGATGATCGGCGGCCGGCCGAGGATCATGCTGGTGCCCGCGTCGCGGTAGAGGCGCTGGATCATGGTGGCCGGGTCGGTGACGAAGGTCTCCGTGCGGTGGAGCCCTCCCTCCTCGAGCATGAGCACGTCGAGGCCTGCGTCGCGGAGACGCGCGGCGGCGGTCGCCCCGCCGGCGCCGGTGCCGACCACGACCGCGTCGGCGGCGTAGTCGCGCGCGCCGTCGAGCGCGCTGCCGACGATCACGTTCGGGTACGCGATCCGGTGCTCGGGCGGTACCAGGCGCTCAGCCGGCGTGGCCATGGAGGAGCTCCGCGCGGCGGCGCGTCAGCGCGTCGGCGCGCCCGGCCCAGTCGATCCCGAGCGAGGCGAGCACCTGGGCGTGCTGGTAAAAGGCGAGGAAGACGAGCGTGCGGAGCCCCATCAAGAGCGCGCTACGCAGCCCGCCCGCGTGCTGGAACGCGGCCAGGTACGCGACCGCCTCGCCGGGCGGCAGCGACGTGAAGCGGCACCAGCGCCGCGCGAAGAGCGGTGGCCCGAGCTCGACCAGCCAGAGGCCGAGCGGCAGGCCGAGGCGCAGCGGCCAGGGCAGGAAGGGGAAGAAGCGCTCGATGTCGCGCAGCACGTCGTCGTCGATCGGCTGGTCGAAGCCATGCCCGCGCGGCCGGATGGCGGCGACGACTGCTCGCAGGATGCGTGGCGAAGGGGACACCGGCCGGCACCCTAGGAAAGGCCGGCGTGGTGTGCAACCTTTGCGCGCGTGGCGCTCCACGAGTTCCAGGTGAGCTCCGTCGTGCCCGCCACCCCGGCGGAGGTGTGGGCGCGTGTCTCGACCGTCGAGGGCATCAACTTCGAGCTGATGCCGCTCGCGCGCATGACGTGCCCCAGGCGGTTCGCGGGGATCGATCCGGCCGTGGTACCGCTCGGCCAGCGCCTCTTCCGGAGCTGGATACTCCTCTTCGGCCTCCTGCCCATCGACTACGACGACCTGACGCTCGTGCGCGTCGAGGCGGGGCGCGGCTTCCTCGAGTCGTCACGCATGCTGAGCCAGCGGCGCTGGGTGCACGAGCGCACGCTCGAGGCGGTCCCGGGCGGCTGCCGGGTGACCGACCGGATCGGCTTCGAGCCGCGGCTCCCGGCGGCCGCGCGGGTCTTCCTGCGCGTGTTCCGCCTCTTCTTCGCGCACCGGCACCGGCGGCTCGGCGCCTTCTTCGCGAGAAAGGACGGATGATGGCAGAGACGCTGATCTTCGAGCGGGACGGGCGGATCGGGCGCCTGCGGCTCAACCGGCCCGCCAAGCTGAACGCGCAGACGCCGCAGATGTGGGCCGAGCTGCGCGACCTCGGCCGCTCGCTCCGCGACGACAGGGATCTGCGCTGCCTCATCGTCAGCGGCGAGGGCCGCGCGTTCTCCTCCGGCATCGACCTCTCCGAGATCACGGGCCCGGGCGGGCTCGCGGCGGCGGCGGGCACCGGCGAGGACCGCCTGGCGGCGTTGATCCGCCAGGGGCAGGAGGCGTTCACCTGGCTCGTCGGCGCGCCCTTCGCGAGCGTCGCCGCGCTGCGCGGCTACGCGCTCGGCGCGGGGCTCCAGCTCGCGCTCGCGTGCGACCTACGGGTCGCGGCGCGGGGGACGCAGCTCGGTGCGCTCGAGTTCCGCTACGGGCTCCTGCCCGATCTGGGCGGGACGGCGTGGCTGCCCCGCCTGATCGGCCCCGCCAGGACGAAGGAGCTGGTCTTCACCGCGGCCCGCATCGACGGCGACGAGGCGCTGCGCATAGGCCTCGTGAACCGCGTGGTCGAGGAAGCGGAGCTGGACGCCGCGGTCGACGCCCTGGCGGAGACGATCGCCGCGCAGCCACCGCTCGCGCTCATGCATGCCAAGCGCGCCATCGACGCTTTCCCGGACGAGGAGCGGAGCCTCCAGCTCGCGGCCGAAGGGCAAGCGGTCTGCCTGCGCTCGGACGACTTCGTCGAGGCGGGGAAGGCCTTCCTCGAAGGGCGCGCGCCCGCGTACCGCGGCCGCTGAGCGCGGTTGCCTCCGCGCGACGCGCCCGACTATAAGGCTCGCGTGCCGTCGCCGGGTGAACGACTCGTCGCGTTGCTCCGCGCCGAGCCGCCCGACCGCGCCGCGATCGCGGCCCTGTTCGACGGGCTCCCGCACGCCGAGCGGGTGGCGGCGATGACGGCCCTCTCCGGGCCGCGCCTCCAGGCGCGGCTCTACGGCTCGGTCGCGGGCGCGCCGCCCGTGACCCTCGCGGACCTGGTGCCGCTCGACGCACCGCCGCTCCGCGAGGTGATCTTCCACGGCAAGAACTCGCTCCCCGCCTTCACGCTCTTCCAGAAGCGCTTCTGCCGTCCGCCGCGCAGGAGCGACGAGCTCTGGGGCTACAACCACCAGGCGCTCGCCTGGCTCACCGGCCCGGGCTACTTCGTGGTGCACGAGGAAGGCGGCCGCGGCAGCGCCATCGATTACCGCGAGGTCCCGCCCGAGCACCCGCCCGGCTGGCCCGAGGTGAAGCCCAACGACCGCGGATTGTCGCGCTTCGTCTACGGCGGCATGGTCGACTACATGCGCCGCGTCGCCCGCGACGTGTTCATCGGCTCCGCGCACCGCGGCGGCAAGGAGACGGGCAACTACTTCGTGCTCTGCCGCGAGGGGTGAACGATCATGTCGCGGATCGCCGTCGTGTTCGTCGCGCTGCTCGCCATGCTCGTGCTCGTGCCCGGGCCCGGGCACGCCGTCTTCCACTTCGCCAACATCGACGAGATTATGTCGGGCGTGGGCGGCGATAGCACCGCGCAGTACGTCGAGATCCGGATGCTGCTCGGCGGGCAGGGCAGCGACGCGCACACCCGCCTGACGGCGTTCAGCTGCGACGGCAGCAGCCACGCCATCCTGCTCGAGGTCCCGGACAACGTGTGCCCGGCGAACGCGGATGGCCGCTGGACGATGGGGACGGCGAGCTGGGCGACGGCCACGGGCGTCACCCCGGACTTCACCTTCCCGACGTCGGCCGCCTTCGGCAACGCCTGCGGCATGATCTGCTGGGGGGCGCC
>Ga0137388_10002106_pt1 | contig 12400 bp, 9 predicted proteins | sample 15con2h14AmetaG_FD_104644 | JGI IMG/M metagenome (GOLD analysis project Ga0137388, IMG submission 104644) | Vadose zone soil microbial communities from Angelo Coast Range Reserve, California, USA - 15con2h1.4A metaG | ecosystem: Environmental > Terrestrial > Soil > Vadose zone > Saprolite...
AAGAATCTTGAGGAGATTCTCAAGAACCAGGCGCATCCGAAGAACCTGGTAGCGGTGAAAAAGTCGGGCACACCTGTGGTCGCGACGCCGAGCCTGACCGCCAAGGCCCTCTTTCTCGCCAGTGCTCACGATGAGTTTGAAATGCTCGATTTCAATGCAAATTGGGTTCACGTACGGATATCGGGCCTGTCGCGAGGATGGATTTGGCGCAACAGCCTCGAGATGCCAGACAGCATCCCGGATGTCGTCGACGCCCACGCCGCGTCCGCCCCAAGACCTGCGGCAGACGAACTCTTTCATGTGACTCGCGAGGAGACGGCTCCGTTCCCCGGCGATTGGGCGCCTCTTCGCAGCAAGAACGTGAAAATAATTTCGGTGCAGAGGGTTGATGAATCTGCGAAGGACGACGGGTCGAAGCTGAAGCTCGAATTCGCAAAGTCTCTACTGGACAAGAACTATTCGGAGTTAGAAAAGAAGGCACAAGAGTTGGCCGGGATTGTGCTGATCTTCGACTCGGCGGATGGAGGAATGATCGCGGTTCCGGTCGCTGTTCTGACGCAATGGAAGGCGGGCAAGTGGTCGGACGCTGCGCTTTGGCATCAATCTTTTTTTGATCCGCCGGAAACTTTCAGTTCGACCGGCTTGTCCGCCAGCCAGTAGTTGACGCGGAGTTTTTTGACGCGCGCAGAGGGCTGCCTTTTCTCAGCCTCTTTCGAGCGCCCCGTTTAAGACGAGCTCGTCACTTGCTGCAGACTACGTGATTTATCTGCCGGTGCTGTATCGCGTTAATGATGGGAAATGGCCTTGCGTCCCTTACCACGGCGGAGAAACTGGGATCCCGCATCGCGATCGTGCTACTTCGCGGTTAGCGCGATTCGCCGAAACCCTGCCAAACCCGCTGTTTTCTGCTGTTTGTGTGAAGTCCGCCTGTGGGGTCCTGCCTGATATGCCAAAAAGCAAGAGATGGCATCCAAGTGTTCGTGCCGCACCGGATCTATACTGCCCTGACTCGAACGTACAGCGATGTGCTTCAAAACCATACTCTTTAAATGGCTGCGGCGCTCTCGTACTATTTCGTTCTCTCGTTTTTTCCAGCTCTTATCTTCTTGTCGGCCATGGTGGCGTACTTGCCCGTTCCCAATCTTTTCGATCAGGCACTGAGCATGCTGGCGCGTTTCTTACCTGCCGAGAGCATGGGCCTGGTCCGAAAAGTGTTAGCCGACGTGATAACCCCGAATCGAGGAGCGTTTCTTTCTGTCGGTATTCTCGGCACGCTATGGGCGGCATCAGGCGGGTTCTCGGCCGCTATTGAAGCCTTAAATATTGCCTATGATGTCGAAGACGATCGGCCGTTCTGGAAAACTCGTCCTCTGGCCATCGGATTAGCCTTCATCACCGGAGTCCTGTTGCTGGTTGCGCTCTCGGTGATGATCGTGGGGCCCAGATTCGGAGAATGGCTGGCTGGCCGGGTTCATCTCGCTGGCCTGTTCGTACTTCTGTGGCCCTACATTCATTGGTCGGTTGTAATTGCATTCACGCTGCTGGCTGTGGAAACCTTGTACTTTCTTGCTCCGAATGTTAAGCAGCGTTTCCTGGCAACTCTGCCCGGTGCGGTTCTTGCCGTAGGTTGCTGGTTGATGCTTTCCTATGTGTTGGGCGTTTATTTCCGGCATTTCGCAAACTTCAACAAGACTACGGAACGCTGGGTGCGGCGATTGCGCTGATGATCTGGCTCTACTGGACAGGATTCGCCATGCTGCTGGGCGCAGAACTCAATGCCGAGGTGGCCAAGATCAGCAAAGAAGGTAGGATCGAAGAAAAGCACGAGCCTCCGCCCATTACAAAAATTGACCTGGCCGTCTGACAGGATCTGCTCCAGGATAAGAACCAGGACAGGAGCCAGTGGCGTGAACTACAACGAGCTCAACGATGGCGGCGCCGCATTCTCCTCTGCGCCGAACTGCTTATTGGGCTGGTTGCCCATGTGGAACACAATCGTTGCTCCGTTGGCGACGTCAGCATGACGGAACCATGCCTTTGAATACGGCTGGCCATTGAAATTGATTGATTGAACGTACTTGTCGTCTGGTGACTGCCGCTTTGCTTCGACGACTAGACTCTTGCCGTTACCAAGCTCGACGACCGCGCGGTCGAATAACGGAGTGCCGAAGACGTAGTTTCCGCTCACTGGATCAACTGGGTAAAAGCCGAGCGCGCTAATGATGTACCACGCGGACATTTGCCCGCAATCTTCATTCCCGGCTAAGCCATCTGGCTGATTGTCGTACATAGCCTCGAGCAGATAACGCGTTCTCTCTTGCGTCTTGTACGGAGCCCCGGCATACGAATAGAGATACGCGATGTGATGACAGGGTTCGTTGCCATGCGCATATTGGCCGACCAGCCCCGCTATATCCGGGGGCGCATCCGGCGGAAGTTTTGAACTTTGATTGAACAGCTCGTCCAGCTTTGCCAGAAACGCCTCTCGACCGCCAAACAGCTCGATGTACCCCTTGGGGTCGTGCTGGATGCCGAACGTAGTCTCCCAGGAATTGGATTCGGTGTAATCGTGCCATTGCTTAGAGTGTCCCATTCCCCTCGGATCGAAGGGCTCAGCCCATTCGCCGTTTTCAAGGCGCGAACGCATGAAGCGCAACTTTGCGTCGAAAACATTGCGATAGTTCCTGGAGCGTTCGAGCAGGAGCTTCCTGTCTTCCGTGGCTCCCACCGCGTCCGCCAGATGCGCGACTGCCCAATCGTCGTAAACATATTCGAGAGTCTTGCTCACGGACTCTTCTTCTTTGTCCGCGGGAATGTAGCCAAGCTTTCGGTAGAAGCCTAAGCCACGGTAATCGTCGACCATGGCGCGCTTTCTCATCACCGGATACGCTTTTACCAGATCAAGATTCGGGAACTTCTTGACGCAAGCTTCGGCAATTACGGCCGCCGAGTGATAGCCCGTCATGCAGCCCGTTTCTCTTCCCTGTAAGGGCCAGACCGGTGCTCCTGCCGGACTTTCCTCCGCCATGCGGATCAGACAATTTACGAAATCGGGGACGCGATGGCTTTGAACAAGTGTGTATAGCGGATGCGTAGCGCGATAAGTATCCCACAGCGAGAATGTGCTGTAGTTATGGAGTTCAGGCGGCAGATGATGGACCTCGCCGTCCATGCCTCGATACTGGCCCTCGACATCGTCGAACAATGTCGGCGCCAGCATCATGTGGTACAGCCCGGTGTAGAAGATTTCTTTCTTCTTCTGGTTCGAGCTCTCGATGCGGATGCGGGAAAGCTCACGTTGCCATGATTGATGCGCCGCCCGGCGGACTTTGACAAAATCCCACTGGGGAATCTCGGCTTCCAGGTTCTTGAGGGCTCCCTCGGCACTCACCCCGGAGATGCCGGTTTTGACGTAGATCACCTCTCCCGCGGACGTCTGGTAACGGATCGAACATTTAAGATGCTTGCTCCGGCCTTCGTAGATCCCTGGACTTAAAGCCACATTGTCGGAAACGATTTGAAAGTTTTCGAATGGCTTCGAGAACTTCATGGCGAAGTAAATTTGCCGTCCGGGTGCCCACCCGGCGGTGCTGCGTCCACCCAGAATCGTGTCCTTGTTTAGGACCTTCAATTGTGACCACACCACCGTGTCCGAAGAATCACCGTAGACGTGAGTGAGATCTAGAATGAAGTGGCTGTCGGCGTTCTGTGGGAAGGTGTACTTGTGAATTCCGGCTCGTTCCGTCGCGGAGAGTTCAGCACGGATGTCGTAATCGCGAAGAATGACAGAGTAATATCCGGGCTCGGCGATTTCGTCGGCATGATCGAAGCGTGAGCGATATCCTTCTTCCGGCTTCTCGCGCGTGCCCGGAGTCAGCTTGACTGGCCCCGTGCCCGGCATGAGCAGTACGTCAAGCATGTCTCCAACGCCAGTTCCACTGAGATGGGTATGGCTGAAACCCATAATCGATTTGTCGGAATAGTGGTAGCCCGAGCACCAGTCCCAACCGATGTTGTAGGTATCGGGACTGAGTTGCACCATGCCGAAAGGCACCGTCGCGCCCGGATACGTGTGCCCATGTCCTCCGGTGCCGATTTTAATCTTCACGAACTGCGTTAGATCTTCGTGGGAGATATTTGTCGGCATCGCCAGCATAGATCGCAGACCAGCGATTTCGCGGCGCAACCCCAGCAACCCGGGCAGGGCCAGCATCGACCCAAAGAATCCTCTTCTGGTAATCATTGGAGGCTCTCATGATACCCGAGTACGACAAATCGCACTCGTGATCCGGCAGAAAGCTACTGGTGCGCTGCGCTCCGAACGTTTTCGAGACAAAAAAGGGGCGGAACTGGAGATGTGTTCCGAAAGGAACATTTTGTGCTGGCGGAATTGTATGTACACCGACAGAAATGTATGTACGGGCCTGTGGACAGCTGTGGAACACTGTGGATTTTGCCCGAACGATATTGCAATATCCTGCAACCTTGACAGTTGCCGCCACCGGGCTTATCGTTCCACCAAGTTAAGAGCGAGTCGACCCCGAGGGCGTTCGGGCAAGCCAGTCTTCTCGCGTTTCTTCCCCAGACAGCACCAGATGTGTGTTCTTTCATGGATTGTTCCCTATGAAACTCCAATGAAGACTGCTCGCAAGACTTTCATCGCCGCAGCCATAAAGCACTTTGGCCCAACCCACTCAACAGATCTTTGTGGGCCCGGACGCAACCTGCGGCGTCAAGGCAACATGCAGTGCGCACCTAATAGGCTCATAACCCTTCCGGAAGTGTCCAGGCGAACATTACTCCGCCGCTACTGGTCAGCACAAACTGTCGACCGTCAAGTTCGTACGTGATTGGAGAGCTCTGAGTGCGCGAGCCCGAGCCCGCGTGCCAAAGAGTCTTGCCGTCGCTCGAATCCAACCCAAGGAAATTGCCCATTGCGTCGCCAGTAAAGGTGAGCCCTGAATCCGTCGTCAGCACGCCTGCGCCTGATCCTCTGGGTCCTAGTTCATGGCTCCAGCGGATCTTGCCAGTCTGATAGTCGATGGCCTCGATCACGCCCTTGCCCCAAACATCGTAATCTGCGCCAGCCCATCCGTAGGCTCCATCGGCGGGCTTGGCAAAGTAGATGCTCCAGCTAGGATGGGCATCCACGATGAACAAACCATTCTTGGTGTCGAAGCTGGGGGAGCGGTAATTGGTGAGACCACCCTCGTCGGGCGCAATAAGGCGTCCATCGGGTGCAGGCTCTTTGGCGGGATTTGGAATCGGACGGCCGTCCTTATCGACTCCGAGCGACCAATTCAACGGCCCGTAAGCAGTGGTCAGCAGGTTCTTGCCGTTGGTGCGGTCGAGAACTACGAAGTAGCCGTTGCGTGAGGCCTGCATCAGCATCTTCTTGGGCTCGCCGTGAAAGTCTCCATCGACCAGCACTGGAATCTGGACGGCGTCCCAGTCGTGCGTATCGTGCGGAGAGACCTGGAAGGCCCACTCTAACTTGCCCGTGTCCGGATTTAGCGCGACGATCGCACACGTGTAGAGATTATCGCCCGGCCGCGTTTTGCCGTTCAGGACGGGAGTCGGGTTCCCGGTTCCCCAGTAAACCAGATTGAGATCCGGATCGTAGGTTCCAGTCATCCACGTCATTCCCCCGGTCGCCTGCTTGGGGGTTCCAGCCGGAGGAGTGGCATTCCACTGCCACTGCGTTGCGCCTGTCTCCGGATCAATCGAACGGATGTAGCCGGGTAAATTATCCAAATCCCCTGAAACACCAACAATCACATGGTTTCCGACGACGAGCGGAGCCATGGTGGTCCAATATCCTTTCGCGACGTCGGCAACCGTTATGTCCCATAGCACGGTCGCATCTTTGCTGTTGAGAGATATGAGGTGTGCATCGGGAGACAAAAAGAAGAGATATCCCTTGTACATGGCCACACCGCGATGCCCGATGTGATCCCCCTTGTCTTTCGGGTTGTTGTAATGCCAGATCTGGTGGCCGGAGCGTGCATCGACAGCCCAAATGTTGTCCGGGACGGTGAAGTACAGGATGCCATCTACCAGCAGCGGTGAGGATTTGATTTCAGCGCGCTGGTCGGTCTGAAAGGCCCAGGCAAGAGTCAGATTCTTCACGTTCTGCGGGGTGATTTGCGCGAGAGCGCTGTGACGCCGGCCGGAATAATCACCGTGATAGCTCGGCCAACTGTCGGCGGGCGGATGCAGCAGCATCTGGGAATCCACCCCTTGCGCGAGTGCAGCGGGGTGCAGTGCAGCTACGAACAGGGCAATCACAGCAAGAAGAGATGCAGTTTTCAGAACATTCATTTGGATTGGGGCCGTCTCACACGAAAAATACTGCGATAGGACTCACCGTCTACCGCAAAGTTTGTAAATACGCCATGAGATTATGGATGTCGGCGTCGGTGTACTTATCAAACAGGTCAACATGGGCATTCAACGACGGGTCGACCTTGTATTGCACATCGCGAGTCCGCCAGGATCGATATGCACCCGTAGCATCAATGAGTCCAACCGTAAACTCATCGAGGTAATCCAGAGTGCCGGTGATCGTTTCACCGGAGCCAGGTGTTACCGTGACTTTGGATTTCGCGTGTTTGGGATACAGCATCTGCTCTTCGAGCTCAAGGCCCTGGTAACGCGATGCAATCCCGGCAAGATCACCGGTCGGCGAGTGACAGGATGCGCATCCGCCCGCACCCTCGAAATACTGCTTGCCGGCCTCGACGTTTCCGGTTTGCAGATCGGCGACATCTACCCCTTTGCGCCCGCCTTTTTTTGTGGGCGCATTGTTCTTTTGGGTATGGATAAAGGCTATGAGGCTGGCGATCTGTTGATCAGAGTAGTCAAAGCGGGGCATTCCCTTCTCAGGGCGCCCAGTTCGGACGACTGCGCCAATCTTGTTACCGCCTACATCGGCGGTCACCAGTTTGGACCTCGTAAGGTCCGGCCCAGTTTCGCCCCCGCCAGCGTCGCGGCCATGACAAAAAGAGCAGTCGCGCCGGAAGAGCGTGGCTCCGCTCTGGACCAGAGCCGGCGGATATGACTTGCGAGCAACTGTGCCGCTCTTCTTGACTGCCCTCTGAGTTGGCACGCTAGGAGTTGGTGTTTGTGCTGTGGAAACGGCGAGACCGATGAGGAGCAGAATCAGTAGTACTCTCCAACGCAACACCAGGCCAAGAGATTTCATCCCGTAGAATATTCCTCCCCTCTTCATCGCGCATCGTTGTGCACTTGCGGCCGCGGATGTGAAGCCGTACTTCCTTCGGTCATGCCCAGCACCCACCTGATCGCTTCAAAGTACATCTTGCGAATGTCGGGATCATTCCAGGCTTCCTGTGTATGACCGAGGGTCGAATAGAAGACGCGTCCTTTGCCGTACATTTTGTCCCACGCTACGGCGAAATCATGGTCCGCCCTGTGGATACGCGGGTTGTTCGCGTAGTTGAGTTTTGCGGGATCGAGACTCAGCAGAACGTTGACCTTTTCGCGCGACCACTCTTTGGCTTGATAGATTTCGTCATACTTAACGAACGCCGCGGGAAAGTGCCGGACCGCGGGAAAGTTAGGGTCTTCGTTGACTATCGGCGCGCTGAACGTTGACCACGGGTGCTCGTCGAACCATCCACCGATCATCTCGCCGTATTCGGGCCATTTGTAGTTGGTATCGAGGGCAGCGTGGACGCCCACAAAACCCTTTCCATCGTTCTTGATGAACGACATCATATCTTTTTTCTGGCTGTCGTCCAGGTCGAGCTCGCCAGTCGTGCTCACGAAGATCAGGGCATCGAAGTAGCCGAGGTTCTTCGCGTTTCTTCCCAAGTCTTTCTTCGTGATGAGCTCAACATCGGTGCGCAGCACGGCATCCCAGAGACCGCTCTCGCGGCCCATGTTATAGATCGCGACCATTTCATCCGAAACCGAATCGTGCTCAAATCCCTTGGTCTGTCCGATCACCAGAATGTGCTTGAGACGTACTTGCTTCTCGTGCGGTACGGGTGGAAGCGAAGAATCCAACGCCGGCTGACTCTGGGCGACCGTGAGGGCTGCCAAAATCGGCAAGAGAAGGACGAACGGAGCTATTCGAACCTGGCGCAAGCGACCTCCCTCAACAGCAGTCGTTCCGTCACATTTTCTGGCATGAAGCGCTCGGACCGCACATGTCCTGCGACGTCGTCTAAGTTAACACAGGGCAGCCCCCACGGTTTGGGTCAGACACGCAGCGCTGGTTTGCTAATCTTGTGGGTTTCACCCTACCCTTGCGTCGGACAGCCGGTGAGGGCATGACCGATGTTTCTCCCGATCCTGCGATAAAATGACCCGTTCGATTTGAGGAGATAGAAAGCGTATGCGCGTCGGAGTCTTTACTCCCCTGTTGTCGCAACTGCCGCTGGCCGCGGTTCTCAAGAAACTCAAGGCACTGCAAATCAATACCGTCGAACTCGCCACCGGAAACTATCCGGGCGATGCGCACTGCAAACTCTCGATGCTTGACGATGCCGCCGCCCTCGCTGAGTTTCAGAAGGTGCTGGCTGATCATGGCGTCACGATCAGTGCCTTGAGTTGTCACGGCAACGCGCTGCATCCCGACAAAAGCCGTGCGCAGCAGGATGGGGAGGTGAGCCGCAAAACCGTACTGCTTGCTGAAAAGCTCGGAATCCGCGTGGTCGTCGACTTCTCGGGATGTCCCGGCGATTCGCCCCATGCCACTGCTCCCAACTGGGTCACCTGTCCCTGGCCCCCAGACTACCTGAAAGTGCTCGACTGGCAGTGGAGCGAAGTCGTCGCGCCCTATTGGATCAAGCACGCAAAGTTCGCCGCCGACCATGGCGTAAATATCGCCATCGAAATGCATCCCGGGTTCGTAGTCTATAACCCGGAGACGATGCTAAGGCTGCGCTCCATCGCTGGACCCAATGTGGGTTGCAACTTCGATCCCAGCCACCTCTTCTGGCAGAGCATCGATCCCATCGCTGCCATCCGCGTACTCGAAGGCGCAATCTTCCATGTCCATGCCAAAGACACGCAGCTTTACCCTGTGAACTTGGTGCGCACTGGCGTCCTAGATACCAAGCCGTATACCCAAGAGCGCGAACGTAGTTGGATTTTCCGCACCTGCGGTTACGGGCACGGAGCCGAGTGGTGGAGTGAGTTTGTTTCCACATTACGCATGTTTGGCTACGATTCCGCCCTCTCCATCGAGCACGAAGACAGCCTGCTCTCGCCGGAAGAGGGTCTAACCAAGGCTGCCAACTTCCTCAATAGCGTCGTGATTCGGGAGCAACCTACCGCCGCCTGGTGGACCTAACGCGCAGAGAAAAGGCGGAGAAGAGACGCATGAAACCAATCAGAACGTCTATTTTCGGCACCGGCTTCATGGGCCGCGTGCATCTTGAAGCGGTGCGCCGGGTGGAGTCGGTTGAAGCGGCGGCAATCGCGGGCAGAAACGCCGAGGCGGCGCGACGCATGGGCGTGGGTTTTTCCATATCCACGATTGCGACCGACTACCGCGAGATCCTGCGCGATCCGGCGATTGACGCCGTCCACATCTGCACACCCAATGCGCAGCACTTTCGCATGGCCAAGGATGCGCTCCAGGCGGGCAAGCATGTGCTCTGCGAAAAGCCACTGGCTACGAGTGTCGAGGAGGGCGAAGAACTCGTATCTCTAGCGGCTCAGCGTGGTGTCCGTAACTGCGTTTGTCACAATCTGCGCTACTACCCCATGGTGCAACAGATGCGGCGCCTGCGCGAGGCAGGGGACTTGGGTGAGATTCTGGTCGTGCAGGGTACTTATTCCCAGGACTGGCTGCTGTATGACACAGATTGGAATTGGCGTGTCGACTCCACTGCCGGTGGTCCTTCGCGTTGTATGGCCGACATTGGATCGCACTGGTTTGACATGGCGGAACACGTTACCGGACTGCGTGTGAGCACGCTTTGTGCCGACCTCCAGACGTTTCACGCAACCCGTAAGCAGCCGAAGCATTCGGTTGAGACCTTTGCCAATAAGCTGCTGGGACCGGAAGACTACGTTGAAACGGCCGTGGATACTGAGGACTTCGGAGCTGTGGTCTTCCGCATGGGAGCGCGCACGCGCGGCTGCGTTACTGCCAGCCAGGTCTCCGCGGGACGCAAAAACCGCCTCAGCATTGAGATCTATGGCACTAAGTCTTCTGTCGCATGGGATCAGGAGCGGCCCGACGAACTGTGGGCAGGCCACCGTGATGAGGGCAATGAGGTGTTCGTCAAGGATCCGTCGCTACTGAAGCCCGCAGCCCGCAGCTACGCCGATCTCCCCGGCGGCCACAGCGAAGGGTATGACGACACATTCAAGCAAGTCTTCCGGCGTTTCTACGCCTCGATCCGCACACCAGGCGGGGCACCTGAGTATTCGCAGTTCGTCGATGGACTGCGGCAACTCAAGATCCTCAACGCTGTTCTGCAGAGCCATCGCACGCGAAGTTGGGTCGATGTTCCAGAACTGGAAACCGGTAAGTGAAACGAAGTTACCGCTGGGGAGGGCCGTCCTCCTGCTTCACAGTTTGGCCTTCACCTTCGAAAGGCCAGTTCTTATCGAGAAGGGGTTCTTTCTCCCGAGTCTCTTTTGGGACACGATCTACTTTTAGATTCTCGAAGAAGTGCACGCCTGTCTTTCCTGCTGTCGCGATATCCAGGTCGCCGTCTCCGTCCAGGTCTTCGACAACAAACTGCGTGCCGGCTCCAGCAGTCCCATTGACTGAAATTGGGAAGCGCGTAAACTCCCCCGTCTTGCGGTCAATCTTGTAGTAATAGATCACCAGAGGATCATAGGACCCTGGGTCGTTGACATTGTGTCCGCGGTAGCGCTTGACCGCGAGCAATTCGGGAACTCCATCGCCGTCGATATCGATCAGCTTGAGCGCATGAATCTGGGAGTACGACTCGTCGATCACGTGCTTCACCCAAGTCCTGCTTGTCCCTTCGCCCTTCTGTTCCAACCAGTAGAGGCCGTAGCTGTGTCCCTGGCCATAGATGATGTCCGTCCTGCCGTCGTTGTTCACGTCGTAGCCGATGATGGGAAAGCCGGCATCGTCCAATTGCCAGTCTGCGTGCCATTCCCACTTATCGTTGTTGGCGTCGATATTCTTGAACCAACCGTAAGGGGTCAGAATGTCGGCCTTCCCATCGCCATCTACGTCAGCGACGCCGATACCATGCCCATCCTGCTCTTTCCCTCCGACATGGTGCACTTTCGGTTCTGGACCTGAGAAATCAACCCACAGAATTCCCGAGTGGTTGTAGTGCGCGAGTACGAGATCCGGCTTGCCATCTCCGTTGATGTCACCCGTCGCTCCGCCCTCTGTGTCATAGCTGTCGGTGATGAAGTGTTGCTTCCACATCACCCCCGGTGTCTTCGGATTCCCGTACCACCACAGTCCGTTCAACATCCACCCGGTCGTGACCACATCCGGGGCGCCATCATGGTTCACGTCGAAAGTCCATTCTCCGCAGTCGGAGACGAACTCCGCCAGAATGCCTACGGTTCGGTATTGATGGCGTTTCCACTCGCCGCCCATGGGCCCGGGATTCTCATACCAGTAGGCTCCGCTCAACAGGTCGGGGCGACCGTCGTCGTTCATGTCGAGCGTGGTGACGCCCTCGGCATGATCCGTGCCCAGGCGGTGAGCGAGGAAAGTCATCTGAGGAATGTTTCCGGGCGGATTCCCGGGAGTGGTCTTACGCGCGCTTTGTTCCGCAGCAACGCAGAGGCACGCCCCCCACATGGACACAATGACAGGAACTGCAAATTTCATATTCTTGAGCAAGTTGATTCTCCGGTGCGTTCGATCTTGATGGATTTTGCTTGCTGAAGCTGTAAAAACTCCAGATCCTCGAGGCGATATTTTCTTTCATACCAGTTTCATTGAATCAGGATCCCACTTCACCACAGCGCCGCGATCGAGGCTGAGATTGCTTAGCAGTGCTGCTCCTGCGGCGCGAAAACCGAAAACGGCGTCTTCCACGACAGGCTTCCGCGAGCGAACCGCCGCAAAGAAATTCGTGAAGTGGTCATAGCTGTCGCGGTAGCCGTCAGGAGCTACATATTTCTCGAATCCAGCTGTCGGTGGTCCCGACGGATGCGAAATGGGATACTTCTGCCGGTAGCTCTCAAGGATCCGTTTTTGCATCGCTTCTGTGAAGGTACTAATTATGTAGCCAGGTTCCTTTTGGAGTGGCGCGCGGCTGATGCTGACCGAGTTGCCGGCAATCTCCATGGTGCCTTCCGAGCCGGTGAAGATCAGCCCTTCGCTCTCCTCGCCTCCGTCCACGAAGTTCACTCGCAGGCTAAGGTTGAACCCCTCCCGATAGTCAAACAGCCCGAGCATCACGTCAGCAGCATCTCG
>Ga0137388_10002112_pt1 | contig 12388 bp, 16 predicted proteins | sample 15con2h14AmetaG_FD_104644 | JGI IMG/M metagenome (GOLD analysis project Ga0137388, IMG submission 104644) | Vadose zone soil microbial communities from Angelo Coast Range Reserve, California, USA - 15con2h1.4A metaG | ecosystem: Environmental > Terrestrial > Soil > Vadose zone > Saprolite...
CGCCGCAGCACGCCGAGCGTATATCTTTCCGCGAAGGTGATCTGGTGATACATCATCGGTACGCTTCTTTCTCTTGGCCGAGATTGAAGATTACCGTATCCCAGGTCACCTTTTTCTTTCGGGCACCGTGTTGCACTTACTATATGAATGCACGCCGCCTAACAAGCGCTTGAAGCTGACGGCGCGCGTAGATTGTGGAATGAATCTTTCTTCAGCGCGCCGCAGCTTAAGCGCGATTCGTTAGGCTGCCGACCATGACGACGAGTATTACCAAGACCAGGCCAGCGTGGCTCGTCGTCGTGCGTGCCGCTCGCCGACTCGCAGCCCTTTACGCAGTAGGTGTCTTCCTTCTTGCAGTGCCCCTCGTCGCTGCCTTTAGGTACCTGCTGCCTACGCTTACCATCCCAGTGGTTGCCGTTTTCGGATTCGCTCTGGGCTTCCTCGGCCTCGCAATTGGCAAGCGGTTGGGATTCGCAATCCTGTGGTCTCTGCTGCTAGTCGTTTGGATTGCGTCGCTGCAAGACGGGATCTACCAGGCGAACGGATCCTTCCTGTTCTGGACCATGTTCGCTGCGCCGCTTTACATAATTACCGCGATCGGGCTCTCTCCCACGTCGCGCGGCCTGCGGTTGGAGATGCTACTCACCCTCGGTGCGTGGGCGATCGTTGTGAGTATCGCCGTCACGGGAGAGATCTACATCGACGCCGGCGATCCGATTCCCGCAGCTTGGGACAACTACGTGTGTGCAGCTTGGCCGATGCTGGTAGCTGTTCGAGAGCTGGTACGCGTCGTGCTTTTTCCACGCCGGGCCAATCAACATGAGGCGGCAGCCTAACACGCGCCTGAAGCTGACGGTGCCCGGCGTCTATGGTAGACTTCCATTTGTGATCATTTCTGTTCGGCGCCGCAGCTTAGGCGCACTCCATTAGGCAGCGACACCCCAGTGACGGGGCGACCTAGCTTTTTACCGATCGGTTCAACCTGGTGCCTGACATGAAATCGGATTTTGCCGCCGTCGGCTCGAGAATCCGAAACGCGGGCGTGCTCGTGCTCGCATTCCTGGCGACGGTGTGTCATGAGCCGACGGGCCCGAGCCAGCGCGTCACGTCAGTTAGCGTGTCTCTCGACAGCGCCCTCGTGTACGTCCGTGACTCGCTGTTGGGCCATGCGGTTGCCCACGACGCCCAAGGCGGCGCGGTGGCGTCTGCCACGATCACCTGGTCCAGCCGCGACACCAGAGTTGCCAAGGTGAGCCCGGCCGGCTGGGTCACGGCCATCAACGGCGGGCGCACCAGCGTCATCGCCGACGCGGGGAGCGCCCGCGACAGTCTGATCATTATCGTGCTGAGACGAGGAGTGACCGTGTTATCATCTCGTCTCGATACCTTGGTCTTCATCAAACAAAGCCATCAGCTGTTGGCTTCGACGAGCGATAGTGCCGGTCCGGTGGCGGGGTCGTACCTGTGGGTCAGCCGCGACGCAAGCCTGGTTAGCGTCACGCAGAGCGGCCGCATCACCGCACGCGGGCCCGGCGCGACCTGGGTGGTCGCAACGGAAGACGGCGGGACTCGCGATTCCGCTCGAATCGTGGTTCGCCAGCGGGCGGCGCGCGTGGCGATCACGCCAGCGGTCATCTCACGCCCCGTGGCGCGCACGCAGCAATTCTCCGCGGTGGCGGTCGATTCGGGGGGAACCGCCGTCGCCGGGCTAACGACCACCTGGTCATCCGATGTTCCCGCCGTCGCCGTCATCGATACCGCGGGACTTGCGACGGCGGGCGGGACTGGAGTGGACTCCATCCGTGCCCAGATGGGCGGGGTGAACGGACTCGCTGTCCTGACCGTGAGCCCGCTCCCCGATCTGCGGTTCACGCGCGACACGTTTGACCTCGGCGTCGGCCAGTACGCCACCAGCTTTGCGCTGCCCACGCCCCGTGTTGTCACCGACTCACTTCGCCTCGACGAGTCGTTCTACGCTCACCTTGGTGTCGCCGACACGTTGATTGCCGTGGCAACAGAGTCCTTGCCGGTCCGCGAGCAATTCACTCTTGTCGGGCGCCAGCCCGGCGCGACAACGCTCACGGCGTCCGCACCCCATTATGTGTCCGCGAATGCGGCGATCCGCGTGTCCACACCTCGGCTCTCGGCTACCCGGATCGTTGCCACGTCTGATACCGTGTCGACGGACGAAGTCCTGCGGCTTCGGATCTATGTGGCGGATTCACTCGGCCACGACCATTTCTTGGTGGGCCCGCTCACGGTTACCGCGCAATCGTCCGACACGACCGTGGTACGCCCGCAGGCCGACACCTTGATCGTCCTGGCGAATGACGTTGGGGTGAACACGGCGGTGCTGCCGTCGCGGGCCGGATCGGCGTGGGTACGCTACACCGCCCCGGGGTATCGGCCCGATAGCCTCCATCTTGTGATTGTGCAGCCCCGGCTGCAGTTCATTCAGCCAACCGGTACCCCGCTGCACACCGCGACGATTGGCGTGGGTCAATACTTGGGAGGCGGCTTGGCATTTGTCGGCAACGGTAGCGTGCCGGGGCCGGATACGGCCAGGATCTCCATCACGCAACGACATCCCGAGCTTGTCCAAATCCCGCCAAACGAGCTGCAGCAAACGGTGCCCCAGGGCGGCCGGGCGACGCTCGAATGGTCGGGCAAGGCTCTGGGTCTCGACACCATCGTCACCTCAGCCCCGGGATTCTCCCCGGACACACTGCTGCTGTATGTCACGACCCCTCGGTACGGAGCATGCCCGTTACCGCTGACCGTGCGCAGAGATCAGTTAGCGCATATGGGAATCATGGCCCAGGACTCGACAGGCGGCTCGCACTACCTCGTCGCGCCCGTTAAGGCGGTCGTGACATCCAGCGACACGACGGTTCTGACCCTGGCCTCGGACACCGTACCAGTGGTGAGTGGTATTAGTTGTCTCAACGGCTATGCCAGGATCGTCCCAAAGTCTCTCGGATCGGCGACGTTGACACTCAGCGATCCTGCTGGCGGGTACCCGACGCTGGTGACGCCACCAATTACGGTCCAGCCGACACCCGTCCTGATCGGGTTGGGTTATCCCGTCTCACATCGGACCTCGCTGGGGATGCATCAGCGACTCAGCCGAGACAGCATCCCGTTCGTCACCATTTTCGATTACTTCGGGTCGCCGGTCGTCGTAAACCTGCGCAGCACGAATCCGGCGGTCGCGTCGGTGTCTCCCGCTCAAGTGGTGCTCGGGGATGGTCCACAGCTGGTCGAGATTACCGGCGGCGATACCAGCGGCACGGCGTGGATCGTCGCGGAGGGGCCGGCGATCACGCCTGACAGCATGCTCGTGGAAGTGGGGCGTCCTCAGTTCGTCGTGCGGGGCCGGGGCGTGGGACCGGACTCGATCTACGCCATCGCCGTGGAGGTGCGCGACCACTTGGGGAACCGGCGCATCGCCGCGGAACCTGTCGTCGCGACCATCACCTCGTCGAATTTCACCTATCTCGTCGCCGATTCGTCGACCCTCACCGTGCCTGCCGGCGCGGCAGCCAGCGGGACCAGTCCCGTGCACTATCTCACCCCAGGTTTCGGCATCCTTCGGGCCTCGGATCCTCGCGCTGCATATTATCGCTACGAGCCCGGATCGACCGGCGTGCTTCCGCACTCCCCATAGCTCAGTTCGGACGCGTTGTCGGGCCTCGTTGATCCGCTGCCTAACACGCGCTTGAAGCTGCCGGCGCCCGTCCCCAAATGATTACGGATCGCGTCCTCGTCTCCGGTGTGGTAGAATTTTATTTGTGAACCTTCACGTTCGGCGCCGCAGCTTAAGCGCACTCCGTTAGGCGCCGGCCGACTGGAGTGTTGTGGCGGTGTCCGATTCCATCCTTGACCTCCGATTTGACGAATTCCACGATCGCTTCGTGCCGCTCATCAAGGCGCGCGACTATGCAGCGGCCGAGGTTCTGTGCAGGTCGTATATCGAAATCGCCGACCAAGCCGGCGACGCTGAGGCTGGTGCCATGTTTGCCAGCTTCCTGTCTACCGCGCTCTCGATCGTAGGTCGCAAGGCCGAGGCTCTTGAAGCGCTGGAAATGGCGGAGCGCTACGAACCAACAGTGCCTCGCCACAAGATTCACACGGCTTCCTACTTGAATTGGGTCTTGGCCCGACCTCACGACGGGCTGAGAAAGCTGGAGGAAGGTCGGCAGTTCCTGCAGACCTTCGGTGACAAGACTGACTGGCACAATGAGTGGGGCGTCGCAGCGCTTGCCGTGGGCAGGGAATCGGAGGCGATCGAGTCGATGCGGGCACTCGCCGATCCTGACCGCCTCGCCATCATGCGGACGTATATCTCCTTGCACTATCAGGTAGACTTGCGACTGGTAAGCAAGCTGGTTGAGAGGGGGCTAGCTCGAGCCGAGTGTATAGCCTATCTCGAGGCGGCGGAAGCAATTGGCGCAACCAACAACGAGCCTCGCGATGAGGAGCCGCTAAAAAAGGTCCGAGACCTTTTGAGTAGAGCGCAGGCCGGCGCCTAACAAGCGCTTGAAGCTGCCGGCGCGCGTAGATTAAGGAATGAATCTTTCTTCAACGCGCCGCAGCTTAAGCGCGATCCGTTAGTGCAGCACGGAGAAGGTCGATGCGCACTCGCGATGATATGGAGTCGGATCGGGCCTTGCGTCTCAAGAAGGTCCTCGTGCGCACGACGGCGGTTATCGGGATGATCAGCTTGCTCTACTCAGCATATCTGTACTACGACTATAGGGCGCGGATGCCGACCGAACCTCAGCCGAACGCGGGGGCGGACCTATCCGGTTGATCTCAAGGGCGACACGTTCTATACGACGAAGACGGAGCAACGCCGTTTTTACGCCACGGAGTACATCTTCTTCGCGAGTGTGATCACTATCGGCGCCGCGAGCTGGATTCGATGGCGCCGCTCACATTCGCGTGCTGCCTAACACGCGCTTGAAGCTGACGGCGCGCGTAGATTAAGGAATGAATCCTTCTTCAGCGCGCCGCAGCTTAAGCGCGATCCGTTAGGCAGCGGACGATCACCTTGCCACGCACGAGCGTTGGCTTGACAAGCGTACCCCGCTGGTTGTACGTACGCCCCGAGCAGCGCTGTCGGGGCGGCTCCGCCGTCCTGTTCTCGTTGGCCTCGGACAGGTGCAGGCTAGCGCGGATCCGTTTGGCGTACGTGCAGTAGATCTGAGGAGGGTTCGTCATGGCGTCACTTTCCGAGCGGGAGAACCGGGAGATCGAGGCGGCCAAAGCCTCTGGCAACACCCCGGTTGTCTTCATCCACGGCCTCTGGCTGCTGCCGAGCAGCTGGGCCAACTGGGCGGACTTCTTCAAGCAGGCCGGTTACGCGCCACTGACGCCGGACTGGCCAGACGATCCGGAAACGGTCGAAGCGGCCCGCGCAAACCCGGACGTCCTCGCCAAGAAGTCCTTGAAGCAGGTCGCCGATCACACCACCGAGATCATCAATGCCTTGGACAAGAAACCAGCGGTCATAGGGCACTCGACCGGGGGCTTGCTGGCGCAGATGCTCGCGGGCCGGGGCCTCTCGGCGGCCACTGTGGCCATCGACCCCGGAGTCTTCCGCGGCGTTCTGCCGCTGCCGGTCTCGGTGCTCAAGGGAGTCGGCCCGTTCCTGGTCAACCCGCTCACGCGGCGCCGCGCGATCACGCTCACGTTCGACCAGTTCAAGTACGGCTGGGCGAACGCGCTGGACGAGAAGGAGGCGAAGGAGCTCTACGACACGTTCCACGTCGCCGGCTCTGGGATCTCTCTCGTGCAGATGGGTAACGCCAACCTCAACCCGTGGACGGAGGCGAAGGTGAACACGAAGAACCCCGACCGCGGTCCCCTGCTGATCATCGATGGCGAGAAGGACCACACGGTGCCGTGGGCGATCGCCAGCGCCGCCTACAAGCGGCAGAGGCGCAACCGCGCCGTGACGGAGATCGTGAAGATCTCGAACCGAGGCCACTCCCTCACGATCGACCACGGCTGGCGCGAGGTGGCGCGTACGGCGCTTGACTTCGTCAAGCGGTTCGCCTAGGAGGACGTTTTCCCGGCGCTGGAGGTAGGCCAGCCTCCGTGCACGCGAGTCACGGTCCTGGCGCATCTCGTTAGGCGGCGCACACCTCTCGTCAGAATGCCACGTTGATTCCAGCAGCACCGGGCGCGACGGTGAGGCGGATGCCGGCAGTATGCACAGGTACCCAGGTCTCGCTTCGGATCGAACTGCCAATGACGAGACCTACGAGCGCGCCGCCCGCGGCCCCCACCAAGGCGCCACCTGCCGCTTGCTCGCCCTGATTAGGATAGAAGATGCAACCCCATCCCTTCGTGCAGGGCCGCCACGTTGCTGACCCGATCACAGCACCGGTCAATGCACCGACGACAGCCCCAACGCCAGCGCCTGTTCGCCCATGGCCATGACGCGGTGCGACCGTCTCGAGTCGTCGACCCCTGTCGAGCGCGATGGTGGTGATCTCTGACGAGGCAAACACGGGGCTGGTCCAGATCACGACGGTGTCGCGCTCAAGTCGGACCAGGCTGCCGATTACTGATCGCGCGGGTTGGCCTGTCGGCCGCCGGGATTATGACTCGTACGCGCGTCCCCTTGATCAACTGGGGCTCGGTCTGTGCGGACGATACCTCGACCAGCGTGCACGCGGCGCCGAGGGTCATTGCCACCAGTATGGCAATACGGCGTAGCTGATGAACGAGGCCTGCGCGGGAGACGGGAACGGGCGACACGGGACCTCCGCTCTTGGGTTCGATCCACGTTCGCCTCGTGCCGTCAAGGGATGGTCAAGTGCGCCGCCTAACAAGGGCAATAACATACTTGACACACCAAGCCTCCTAGGGTAGCTTTTCTGCATGGCCAAGACCCCGAATCTCCCCAATAGTCTCAGCGCCGCGATCCGCTACTTCGCGGACCCCGACGTAAGCCACACTTTCCTCGTGTGCCTGCGCTGGCCGCATGGTGTATTCTGTCCCGCCTGCAACGCCAAGAACCCGATGTTCCTCAAGACTCGGCGCATCTACAAATGCCGGGATTGTGGACGCCAGTTCTCCGCAAAGCTTGGGACGATCTTCGAAGATAGCCCGCTTGGACTCGACAAGTGGATGCCCGCGATCTGGATGCTGGCCAACAGCAAGAACGGCATCAGCTCCTACGAACTGGCACGGGGCCTCGAAGTCACTCAGAAAACCGCCTGGTTCATGCTGCATCGGATTCGGCTGGCGATGCAGAGCCGCACCTTCCGCAAGATGCGCGGCGACGTGGAAGCGGACGAAAGCTTCTTGGGTGGCGCGGCGAAGTTCATGCATTTCGGCAAGAAGAGGCGTGTCGTGCGCGGGACTGGCGGCATGGACAAGGTTGCCGTGTTCGGCGTGTTGGAGCGCGGCAAGGGCAAGAAGGAGTCTCGCGTTGCGGCATCGGTCGTGAGCCGTATTCGCAAGAAAGACTTGCAAAAGCAGATCCGCGAGAAGGTGAAGCTGGGGTCCGCGCTCTTTACGGATGCCTTCTGGTCCTACAAAGGCTTGGAGAAAGTGTATCAGCATCAAGTCGTGGACCACGCCCACAGCTATGTCGAGGGGAAGGTCCACACCAACGGCCTTGAAAACTTCTGGTCGCTCTTGAAGCGCACCATCAAGGGCACCTACGTCAGCGTTGACCCGTTCCACGTCGCCGCGTACCTTGACGAACAAGTCCATCGGTTCAATAACCGTGGCCTGAATGATCGAGGCCGCTTCGTGGATGTGGTGCGCTCCATCGTGGACCGACGCCTCACCTACCGCGACCTGACTGGCGCAGACCTGAGCCTCGCAACGACGTGAGGCTAAGAGTGGGCGCCAGCTACTCCGAGGCCGGAGAAAGAGGCGCTGATGAGGAAGCCCCGCACGAAGCCCGACCCGACGCCGTTTGAGAAGATGCGAGAACTCACGCGGCGTCTGGTCGCCGTGCCCAAGTCGGAGATTCCAACGAAGCGCAAAACGACAAAGCGGAAGCGACACGCCTAAGCCAAGAAGTCGATGTTGCCCCACGCAACGCGGGTCGTCCTGACGTTCACCTGCACAATGAGCACTACGTCATTCTCGGGATGGTTCGACACCTCGTCTTCGTTGTCCCCCTCTGTTTTGGGTTTCATCGGAGTCAAGAGGCGGTCCGTTTCTATTCGCAATTCAGTAACCAATGCGTCGTTTTGTAGCAGACAGAACATTGGATCTTCGTCGGCGTCCGGGGTCGCATCGGCGGGCAATTCATTGCAGTTATCTGGCACCCGCAAACCATCCAACAGCGTTACAATGCGACGGTCAATATCACCACCGCCCCCGGACTTCAGAATGTGGCCAGGCTCGTCCCGCCGTAGAAACAGGATATCGAGACCGCACACCAACGCCTGCGATTCATTGACCAAAGGCACGAAGCGGAAGCCGCAACGCGCATATGTGTCAGCGATAGCGTCTAGCCACGGCTTCGATCCTGCGATAGGTCGTGACCGAAGCGCATGGTGCTGCTTGTAAAGCGAGGCCAGTTGCTTGTGAATGGCCTTGCGGACTTCGTGCTTGTTTTTGACTCGCCCATCATTGGGGGTCGATGCACTGAGGCGACCTTCATAGATCAAACGAAAGTCCACAGACTCCTCCGAGAGTTCATCGGCGTCATACTCACCCGAGTTCCACCGATAGACGCGCGCGTCCTTTCGTCGGGGACTCATGCACCATCCCCGGCTTGGGTCGCACCCTCATTATACTCTAGCGGAGAGGGTTTGGTGAGTCTAGTATGTTGTTGCCCTAACAAGCGCCTGAAGCTGGCGGCGCGCGTAGATTAGGGAATGAATTCTTCTTCGGCGCGCCGCAGCTTAAGCGCGATCCGTTAGGCCGCCCGATCATCGTTCAGAGAGTCTTCTGGCTGCCGGCGCTTCGGCGCTTCATTCGACTCGAGCGCCTCGAACTTCGATTCCGATGCGGTGTAGGGCTTCCCGTGTCCCGCTTAGTCCCCATGGTCGTGATCCTCCTGGCGCCATGCGTCGCCGGCTGTCCGATTCCCATCAGCCATACTGAGACAGTCTCTCCCCCTATCGTCGGCATCGTGCGGTGGCCCGACGACCGGCCCGTGCGGAACGTCCCGGTCGCTGTGACCGCGGGCTTTGGTTCCACGTGCGCCGAACCCGCGCTGCGAGACTCGACCGATGCCGCCGGCAGGTTCAGCCTCCCGGCGGCCAAGAAGACATATCACGTCTCCTGGGTGATCCCCAATTTCGATCGAGCGGTGCCGGCATACACCCTTTGCATCGGGACTGGCGACACAGTGTTGCCCGCATATGCGGGATTGGGGGCACTACAAGGCGACGCGCCGCTCGACTCGATCACATGCGTGCAGTGGTCGTGGCGTGACAGTCTCCGAGCGGCGTGCTCCGGAAACATCGAGCGGTCCCTCGTCAGCGGCGGCCGCTGGATCGACGGAGAAGAGGCCGGTCGCTACCCGCATCATCCTTACGCGCGAGGACTCGATGCCACCCGGCAGAGGACTGGGTAGACGCGTGTGGAGCGGACCTCCCCGACCCCATCGATACTTCGTCGTCGTCGTGCAATGGCTCGAGCAGTCTGATCCCGATGGTCCGGCCACCGTGCGGACCGTCGCCGAACTGCCGTTACGAAAGGACGTGGAGTGGGCGGGGGAGCTTTCGCTAGGAGGGATGTTCGGCCGTTGGTGTGCGTCCGTTGCTACTACTCGCCTCACCCATACGCTCTACTGGGAGAACCAGAAGCGGGAGGTGATTACCTTCACGCTCGGCCCACCCGGTCAGGCCCACCAAGTGCCGGCCTGTTGACGAGTCTGCCATTTTCTGAGCCACGCCGTTTTAGCGGGCGGCCTAACACGCGCCTGAAGCTGGCGGCGCCGTTTTTCTGTTGTAGTCTTCGATTTGTGAGCACTTCAAGCTCGCGCCACAGCTTAGGCGCATTCCGTTAGGCAGAATGCGGCTTCGATGAGCATTGATCCAAGGTTAGACGCGCAATTGCGTCAGTGGGGCGTCGATCTCGAAGCTGCCTATCGAGACAAGGGCACGCCTTTGCCCGAAGGCCTAAGCGGGGAAGATCTGATTCGCAGCGCTCTAGATGAGATGGAATGGGAAGTAAACAGCCCGGCAGGGCAGGCGCGCGCGAAGCGACTAAAGGAGCTCGCTGAGCAGGTTGCCGCTGAACTTCCCGGCGCTTGAAGCCATTTCCTCTCTTCATCGCAGGGTGGGTCCTTTCAGGACTCGGCGCTGTGGTAGGATCAATCCTGGGCAACGCTGCGGGGAAGCCCGGATTGTTCGGCGGAGCACTGATCGGAGGAGTGGTTGGCATCGGCGCGGCGGTATTGATTGGTTCCAAGGTGCGGTGGCTTCCGGTGGCCGATCGTCTGGGGGCATTTCTCGGCGGGAGTGTCGGATTTGCGGTAGCCGCCCCAATTGCGGTGTCCAATCTCCATACTCCCGTTACTCCACTGCTGATCTGTGGGCTTGCTGGAGTCGGTTTGCTGCTGGGCGTCGGTGTCGGACGCGGTTGGCGGGGAAGCTCCTGAGCGCGTGCCGCCTGACACGCGCCTGATGCTGGCGGCGCCATCCTGCTGTGGTAGTCTTCTATTTGTGAAAACCAAAACATCGCGCCGCAGCTTAGGCGCACCTCGTTAGGCCGCTGCCTCAAAGAGGTACGTCATGTCTATCAAGGTGGAAGGATCAGCTCCACTCATACAGGGCTTCGACATGCCTACCGCTGTCGCATTCTATCGCGACGTGCTCGGGTTCACGGTGGTTAGACAATCCAGTCCGGGTGACGATTTCGATTGGGGGCTTCTCAACCTTGATGGCGCGGAGTTGATGCTGAACACGGCCTATGAGAAGGAGGACCGCCCGCTGGCGCCGGACCGTGCGCGCATCGCCGCCCACGAGGACACTGCGTTCTATTTTGGTTGTAAGGACGTTGACGCGGCTTATGCGTACCTCCGAGTACGAGGCGTCGATGTCCAAGAGCCGACCGTCGCGCCGTACGGCATGAAACAGCTGTACCTCAAGGATCCAGACGGTTACGTCATTTGCTTTCAGTGGCCAACGGCCTAACAAGCGCTTGAAGCTGGCGGGGGAACCTCCCTCACTTTTGTAGACACTTCCACCTAACCAGCGGGAGGTGTCTGTGCCACGGGCAGGGCCGAAGAAGGTTCAGGAATACAGTGCGGAGTTCAAACTCGCGGCGGTGCGGTTGAGTCGACAGCGCGGGGTTCAGGTGCAGGCGGTGGCGGCGGCGCTCGACATTCATCCGTTCATGCTGTCGCGGTGGCGGAAGGCCGTGCGCGACGGGGTGCTGCGCGGGAAGCGAGTGGCGGTGAAGCTGCCCCCACCGCGCGAGATCCGCCGGCTCCAAGCGCTCGAGCGCGCGCATGCGCTGCTGCAAGAGGAGCACGCCCTCCTAAAAAAAGCTATCCGGTTCTGGGCCACACGAAAGCTGACGCGTTCGCGTTCATCGACACGCACCGGGGCCAGCACGCCGTGACGCGACTGTGCACGGTGTACGGTGTCACCCGCGCCGGCTACTACGCCTGGCGGCGGCGCCCGGTGAGTCGCCACGCGGCGCAGGACCGGGAGCTCGAGCGACGGATTCAGCGACTCTTCCAGCGGCACCGGGGGGCCTACGGCAGTCCCCGCATCCAGCGCGCACTACACGCGGAGGGGTGCGCCATCAGCCAGCGCCGGGTCGCGCGGCTCATGCGCGCCGCGGGCTTGCGGGCGCGGGTGGGGCAGATCTATCGCGCCAATCCGCGGCTGCATCGCTTCTACGGCCAGCACCCCAACCGCCTGTGGGCCCGCGTCGCCACGCGGCCCAATCGGGTCTGGGTCGGCGACATCACATATCTCCCGGTCGGCGGTCGGTGGCGCTTTCTCGCCGTCGTGCTGGACCAGAGCTCCCGCCGGGTACTCGCCTGGCGGCTGGGCTGCACCCGCGACGCCCGCTTGACGCGGGGAGTTCTGGATGCGGCCGTCCGCCGCCGCCGTCCCCGCACCGGGCTGATTTTCCATAGTGATCGGGGCAGCGAGTATGCCGGCCACGCGTTTCGCGATCGGCTCCGCGCCCTGGGCATTCGCCAAAGTGCGACCCGCGGGGGCACCCCCGGCGACAATGCGCACATGGAATCGTTCTTTCATTCCCTGAAGGCCGAGCTCATCCACGGTGCTCACTTCGCGACGGCCCGGGCGCTGCGGCTCGCGCTGAGCGGCTATTTTCACTATTACAACTACCGGCGGCTGCATTCCGCCTTGCGGTATCAGTCTCCAGCGGAGTACGAGGCTCGAATTGCCTAACAACCAGTGTCTACGAATTCGAGGGAAGATCC
>Ga0137388_10002113_pt1 | contig 12386 bp, 14 predicted proteins | sample 15con2h14AmetaG_FD_104644 | JGI IMG/M metagenome (GOLD analysis project Ga0137388, IMG submission 104644) | Vadose zone soil microbial communities from Angelo Coast Range Reserve, California, USA - 15con2h1.4A metaG | ecosystem: Environmental > Terrestrial > Soil > Vadose zone > Saprolite...
CCAACCTGTTCATCACCAAGACCGTTTGGGCGACGCTCCTGGCGCTGGCCACCGGCATCACGCTCGTGCCCTACCCCTTCCTGCCGCGCCACCTCACCATCATCGACGTCTTCTCGATCGGCGTGCCCGCGTTCTTCCTCGCCCTGGCACCCAACCTGCGTCGCTACGTGCCAGGGTTCGTCGGCCGGGTGCTGCGCTTCACCATCCCTGCGGTGATCGCCATCGCCATCCCCGCCTTCGCCGCCTTCTTGCTGGCACTCGCACATGACTTGCCCCTCACCCAGCAGCGCACGGCGGCCACGATAGTGACCATGATGGTGGGGCTGGGCGTGCTCGTGATCCTGGCGCTGCCACTCACCTGGCAGCGTGGCCTGTTGGTGGCGCTCATGATCGCGGGCTTCGTGCTGCTCTTTCCGTTTGAGGCGGTGCGCCGCTTTGCCGCCCTCGATGTACCCAGCGCAACCCTGCTGCCGACCCTGCTGATCGGGGTTGGCGGGCTACTGCTGCTGGCTGGTGCCTGGGCGATGGCAGCGCCGCACCTCCGCTACGCCCGCCCGGCATGAGGATGCCGCAGCCGCGATGAAGGCAAAGACCATCCCTCCGGAGTGTCAAGCACCACCTGCTGAGGGACTCCTCTCCCCTGGTGACGGCATGAGGGAAGCTCACCACATTCCAGCTGGCCACCCCAGCAGTACAGAGAGGAGTTCCTCTCCCTTTGTGAGGGCGCGTCTCGCCCAGGGATACTCAGGTCGCACTCGGCCCGCGCTGCCGCACGCCTGTCTGCCGGCCTCACGAGGAGCCAACGACATGACCGCCGGGGTGGTGCGAAGGCCCCGCAGGAAAGCGTTGCGAGGTCTCCCTGACCCAGCCCCCGGCACCCAAGGCCGCACACAGGACGAGTGGCGAAAACGCGAGCGCCAGGATCGTCCCCTGTGCCTCCCAGAACTGCTGCTCGGCTTGCAGAGCGGGCCACCCACCCTGGAGGAGAGGGATCAGCACGGCTCCCAGGAGTTCTCCAACCGCCCAGGCAAGGGGCGCGAGCACAAGTGCCCACCTCGATCGGAGCAAGCACGTCCCGCTCACCACCGACAGCACCATTCCCAGGACGACCGTACCGAAACCCCACGCCGCATCAAACAGTTCCCCTCTCCCCCAAGGCCAGCTGACCAGTGCGCCAGCGACCATGGGCAATATGACGCCAAGCAGGGACAGCGCCCTTTCGATCCATCGTCGGGGCAAGGCCGCTGATAGCCCAGACTGCCCCGCAGGAGGTGTCGCTGTCTGTTTGTCCTTAACAGGAGCGGGTGCCTGTTCTCCACCCGGTATCCTGTCATCAGGGATGCGGTGAGCGATCATCTCAGCTCCCCCCTTTCCTCAAAGAAGGCCTTGATGGACACATGATTCGTTCTCAATGGTAGCGTACCCGACACACATCACAACGGTATCACAGGAGCATGGCCTCACCTCACAGGAGCACCACACCTCCAAAAAGCAAGGGATTTTCCCGACACTCTTTTTTAGGGGCATCCTATGTGGCACAACCGTCCGGCACTTCCTATTCATCATAAGAGGGGCCAACATCTTTTTTCGGGGAGGGAGATACGAAGACCACTTCTACGCCTTCTGCTGGGGGGCTGCTCACCCCTGGAAGTGCAAAAAAGGCAGACACGTTGCTGGAAGACCGGCTGGTTGAGCCGACCGCATCGCGACGAACCAAGCAGCACTAGGAGTCAAGCGGGCCGGGCAAGGCACGTTCCGCCTCGTCCACCAAGCGCTGTTCATGGTGGCGCATGATGACGATTCCCGCGAGCATGAGGAGCACGGCCAGCACGAGGGTGATCGGGCCAATCGGTCCTGTCAACCGATGGATGTTGTCACCGAGGAAGTACCCTCCCAATCCGTAGAGGGTGGCCCAGACGATGCCCCCTGTGGCATTGAAGAGCAGAAAGCGCGGCCAGCGCATGCGGTTGGTCCCGGCCAGAAAGGCGGCCCAGGCGCGCAGCACCGCCACGAAGCGCCCGAAGAAGACGACCTTGCCCCCGTGCTTCAGGAACAGATACTGCCCCAGTTTGAGCCGGCGTTCTTCCAGGCGGATGTAGTGACCGTAGCGGCGCAGCAGGCGGTAGCCACCCTCGCGTCCCACCCAGAACCCGAGATTATCGCCCAGGATCGCCCCGCTGGCGGCTGCCACAATGACCAGGGGGATGGACAACTGGTGAGTGGTTCCGGCAAAAACGGCGGCGACCAGCAGCATGGTCTCGCCCGGGAAGGGAATACCTGTGCTCTCGATGGCCACGAAGAGCAGGACCGCCCAGTAGCCGTAGGTGGCCAGGAAACGTAACAGGTCGGAGGTAGCCAGATGGATCATAGCACACCGCTTTCTTGCATCATGACGAAACTGCGAACGCGCCGTAGGAATGGAATGCGAAGCCGATCATAGGCGACACCGCTGCAGATCCGGCACCGTGGAGTAGATTGGAGGAACGGCTGCTCCTTGCGCGTCGGGTGAGACCCTCTCTGTCCTCTTACCAGGGTCTCTGTCATTTGTCAGATTTTTTCTGGCAGAAGCGCCAGGAAATGAGGCAGAGGTGTGGGTATCCCCGCAGTGATGGGCGCTTTGGCATCAACGTACAAGAGAGCAAACGTCTTCACTCACTGCACAGCAGAGGCATCCTTGTACGAGCGCGCCGAAGCTGCCAGAACGACCAGCAACTGTCATCACGCCTACGCCTGCCAATGCGGCCAGCGCTCAACTGTGCCAGAGCAAGAGTCCACCTAGCGTTACGATGCAGGCTCCCGCAAGAACGACAAATGATGAGCACCACTCAGCTAGCTGGCCGAACTCGGCCAGGGCCACCCATACCTCGCCTGGTACAAGCACGCCCAGCCCGAACCCACCTGCCACAATACCAGCCCCTATCACTGCTCCCACAGCTGCTCCCAACGCAGATTGTACAATACCATAGCCGATCACAACCCCTATGATTGCTCCCACGCTCATGGCAATTATTCTCGTCCACCCTTTTCGTCCCATATGTGCCTCCTCGTTTGCGCCGACCGCATTCCCTCTTCTCATGGTAATGTACGCTAGATCACCGTCTTTGTTGCGTATGAGCAGACACTACGTGAAACCCTGGCCTGCTTCTTTCTTCCCCACCTGTAGACCTGCGACACAGGCTGGAGGCGAGCGTTAAGCGCCTGCGTAGGTGACAATCAGATCGGTGACATAGCCCAGCAGGAAACCAATCAGTAGGCCCCACATCACGATTTCAGGAGCTCTCTCCCGTTTCGCCTGACCAAGCAGTTTGGCGACGACAGAGAGAATCGCGCCGGCAGCCAGGGCGAGAAACAGAATGAACACTTGGGGCGAATGGAAGATGATGCCCACCACGGTTCCAAGGAAGGTGGGACCCCGCCGATGAATCCCAAGAGCGCCATGAACTTCCAGGAAACGGACTGGCCGCTTAAAGGACCGGCGATGCCAAATCCTTCGGTCATATTGTGCAGGCCAAAACCAATAATCAGCACCACCGCAAGTTGGAGGGCTCTCGTCGCGCGGATTGTCCGATCGCCAGCCCTTCGGAGAAGTTGTGGAGACCAATCCCGGTCGCGATGAGGAGAGCCAGGGTGTGGGGAGCGTGTTCTGCTTTCTCGGCCAGAGCGGTCACGCTGGTTGAGAGCGTTGGAGAAGAGGCACCGGCCGAAGCCTGGGCCACGGCAGGAGGAGCAGTGCGCAGTCGCACCCGTCCGAACAGCAAACGATTGAAATAGACCAGTCTCACCGAGCCCAGTCCAATACCCAAGACGAGCAAGAACACATTCAGCGAGAACACGCCTGTTCCCGTATGATGTGTCCGTACCTCATTTAGGGAGGCATTGATGGGATCGCTGGCCTTGCTCAGCACATCAAAGAGTAAAAACATGAGGATCCCCGTGGCGAGCATCGTCAAAAACACTTTGAGCGATGGCGGGAGGTGTTTGAGGAAGACCAGGGGCAACCCCAGAAAAATCGTCAGTCCAGCGAAAGCACCAAGAAGGAGAATGGCTCCAGTAGGCATAGGTCATCCCTTTCATTCCGTCCTGTCATGGAGAATAGCAATGATATTAGGGTGCCCTAATATCATTGCTATTCTCCATGTATTTTCTTTCGGGTGCCATTTCCCTCTTTAGTGCTGCGTTCGTTAAGTGGTGATAGAAAAAACTATGCGAAAGTGGCACAAGCAGTCTCTGCAGGCTGTTCCTTTATGTTCCTACATTTAACGAACGCAGCATTAGATTCCTGGATCCCTGAAACTCCCAGATGAACCAGAGACAGTTGAGTCAACCGCCCAGCCCGTCTTTGTGACACTTGCTGCAGGCACTCGCAACGCACGAAAGGCGGGGGTTTCGGCAAGCCTCGTGCCGTGCGCATCCAGCAGACGCACCAGCGCTCCCTCATTGACATCCGCCGGTGGTGTTCCCTGCCCTTGGGTGGCGGTGCCGAAGCCTGGCAGGGCTGCGGTCACATCACGGAGGGTGAGTGTTCCACGTTGGAGCACGAGGAGGCTTTCGATCTGTTGCGCTCGCATTTGCAAATCGATATCGGCATTCGCTTCCAGGGAACGTTCGAGGTACTGGTAAAACACCGCTCCAGTGAGTAGGAGCAGCACGGCGAAGGCGGTGGTATACCAGGCGGCCAGTTGCAAGCGCAAGCTGAACGGAACAGATCGACGCAGCGTGGTGCACGTCACACGCATGTGGCGAAGTGTGTTCATCACACGGGCTCCTTCAACTGATAGCCCGAACCATGCACCGTCTGGATCAGGTCGGGTTCTTCCGCCGCACACAGTGTCTTTCGCAACTCTACCCCAGTCGCTCGGATGACCACCAGCCATCCCATCTCTTTGAGAGCTCCCTCTCGTGGCGTGTCAATGCAGCAACGACTTCGGCGTACTCTTCAATGAGCAGGCGGAGGCTCACCAGCGTTGGATGGGTCGTCTCCTGTTCCAATTAGGTCAGACGACGACGCAGGGCTTCGACAAGGCTTTGGAAATACCACACCTTTTCCTCTCGGCTGGGATGCCCCCACCCCTCTGCGCCTTCCAATTTGAGGCGTCGTAACAACGCTCGGCTATTCTGCAACTTGTCTGCAACGATCACCAAAAGCGCGGATCACGATGCCGTTGCTACCAGTTTGAGATACGCTTCTTTGCGTTCCCTCCAGGGCGGCTTCGGAAAGGTCTCACTCTCAGTACAGGCCTCGACAATATCGAGAACCTCTTGCCCCAATTTGTCGCGAATTTGTCCGCGCGCTGCTGCTCCTTGATCCTCAATCACATCATGGAGGAGCGCTGCTGCGACCGTGGTTTCATCACCACCATTGGCCTGGACGATACCGGCAACCTCCATCAGATGCCCCACATAGGGGATATCAGGCACAATCGACTTCTTCTTGCGTTGGCGCCTATGGAGTTTTGAGGCAAGTTTGACCGACTCAACTATGGTATCCATCATCTCCTCCTCAATGCGACAGATCTGTGCGAAATTGACAACAGCATGCTCAAAGGCACCGTCTCGTCTGACTTGCCATGAGTCGTGGAAAACGACGACAGAAGCGTACTCTTCCGCAACTGCTGTCTGTCTGCCTCAACCTGTATTACCTGGAAGAGATGAGATGGAGATTAAAAGAGGAGTGGACTGGGGGCATTTCTGTGGCCCCTCTGACGCCTTCGTGGCAACAGTCTGACCAAAGCTGAGATCGTTGAGCGTCTGCTCATCATCGAGCCAGCGTCTGCTGAGGGACAGCAACAACTGGCCTCCCTCTCGTTCCAGCTTCTTGAGCAGGAATTGCAACGGGAAGAGGACTGCCCCTTGCCCCTCAAGAGGGAGGGCAAGGGGCAGTCCTCTTCCGGGACCTGACGAGGCATTTAAGATCTCATCTACACGCCGTCGAGGTCCTCATGGAACAGCAGATGTTGTCGGGCATCAGGACGGACAAAGCCAGCTGGGAATGCAGGTCCTCTTGGGAAAGAGGACCTCAAACGAGCACTGGCACATGGTGCATGTTACAGCGCAGTGACACTGCTCAGCGGGAGCGTACTCGCCTCGGTGAGCGAGGCCAACGGCAGCGTGACGGTGAAGCAGGAGCCCTGTCCAAGCTGGCTCTCGACCGCGACCGCCCCGCCATGGGCTTGGACGACCCACTCGACAATGGAGAGCCCGAGCCCGCTGCTGCCGCCGCCGGTCCGTCTACGTGCCGCATCAGCCCGGTAGAAGCGTTCAAAGATGTGGGGCACATGCTCCGGCGCGATGCCGATCCCTGTATCGCGCACACAGAGGTGTGCCTGGTTCTGTCGTGCCTCGACGGTCACGGTCACCCGCCCGCCGGGATTGGTGTAGCGCACAGCATTCTCCACCAGGTTCATGACGACCTGGATCAGCCTGGCTTCATCTCCCAGGATCGTGACCGGCCTGGGCGCCTGCACCTCGAGCGTGATCCCGCGCTCGGCCGCCAGGAGCGCTGCGTTGGCCGCTACCGCACCGGCCAGCAGGTCCAGGCGCACCGGCTCTCGTTCAAACTGTGTCCGACCCTCATCGCCCCGCGCCAGCGCCAGCAGATCGCTGATGAGGTGGCCCAGGCGCTCGGCCTCCGCGTTAATGCCCTGCAAGACCGTGATGTAGTCCTGCTGCCTCCTCGCCCCGAGCAACGCCACATCCGTCTTGTTGCGGATCACGGCGACCGGGGTGCGCAGTTCGTGGGAGGCATCGGCTACGAAGCGGCGCTGGCGGCTGAACGCCTGGTCCAGGGAGTCGATCATCTCGTTGAGGGTGAGCGCCAGGTACTGCACCTCGTCATGCGCTCGCGGGACCGTGACGCGGCTTCGGAGGTCGCCCGCCTTGATGCGCCTGGCTGTCTCGGCCAGGCGCTGGATCGGTGCGAAAGCGCGGGCGGCCAACCAGTAACTGCCGATGGCGCAGGCGAGTAAGACCAACAGCCCCACGACGAGGAGTTCCCCGACCAGTGCGTGCAGGAGGGAATGCAACTGGGCCAGCGACTCGCCCACCTGGATCACGGCAAAGAGTTGGCCATTTTCGGTGAGTGCCCGGCTGACAAGCCGCACTTCCTGTCCGTCACTGCTGGTGACGGTGCCCTGCCAGGGTGTGCCCTGCAGGGGCTGCGTGATGCTCTCTGCGGGCACGCGCATGGCGCGAAAGGCCGGTGTCTGGTGCAAGAGCGTGCCGTGGGCATCGAGCAGGCGCACCAGCACCCCATTGTTGACATCCACGGGCGAGAGCCGCTGATCGTTGGGATTGGCGTCGAAGCCGGGCAGGTCGCCCGTCACATCGCGAACGGTGATCGTGCCACCGCTCCACGCAATCCCTCCGGCGATCTGCTGGGCGCGCACTTGCAGCGTCGAGTCCAGGCTCGCCTCGAGCGAATGCTCCAGGTGCTGGTAGAAGAACGCCCCGGTGAAGAGCAGCAGCGCCGCGAAGACGGCGGTGTACCAGAGCATCAATTGCAGGCGGATGCCCAACGGGAAGATCCGAGGGATGAGAGCGTTCATGGGGCTGGCTCCTTCAACTGGTAGCCGGAGTGGCGAATGGTGTGAATGACATCGGGCTCGCCTCCGGCACAGAGTTTGGTGCGCAGGTAGCCGATGTAGACATCGATGACGTTGGAGAGGTGCTCGGCATCGTCGTCCCAGACGTGGTCGGCAATCATGCTCCGGCTCAGCACCTGGCGGGGATGGCGCAGCAGGAACTCCAGCAGCGCATATTCCTTGCTGGAAAGCGTGATCACCCGTTCACCCCGGCTTGCTTCGTGCGTCCGTGTATCGAGGGTGATGTCCAGGAACTGCAACACGGGTGACCTGGTGGGGCCTTCGCGCCGCAGCAGGGCGCGCACCCGCGCCTCCAGTTCGCGGAAGGCGAAGGGCTTGGCAAGATAGTCATCCGCGCCCAGATCCAGGCCCCGCACGCGGTCCTCGACCTCCCCCAGCGCGGTGAGAAAGAGGATAGGGACCGTGCGGCGCTGCTCGCGCAGCTGGCGGCAGACCTCCAGGCCACTTGGACCGGGGAGCAGGATGTCCAGAATGATGAGGTCATACGGAACAGTCTCCCCCAGCGCGAGCGCATCCTCGCCATTGGTCACCAGATCCACCGCGTAATGGCAATGCTCCAGGCCTTTTTTCAGGTCAGGTCCCAGCTCAGGATGGTCTTCGACGACTAACAGACGCATGCAACACTCCTCACGAACGGCGCTGACGAAAGACAGTAGTTCTCTGCTCTAACTATACCCGAAGCAGATGAGTTGCCGATGAGAGCACGGTACTTTTTTCAAAGGATAAGCTACAGGAAAAATGCCGGGAATGCAACAAGCGGGCAGCGTTGCCAAACATCTGGAGATACGCACGATGAATACGTCAAGACAGGCTCAGGAAGTGGTTCCCAAGCTGGATACTGCACCTGTTTCACTGGCTCTCAGTTCCCTGATTGAACTTGGCGGCATAGCTACACTCCCAGGGCAACCGCGAGCATTGCCCTGGTTTTTTCATGGTCATGGGTGACCTTCCTCTCTCTGTCCATCCCCACCATGGTATCCCTGAGAAGAAGGCCACTGTTTCTGCGACTGGGATGGGATGCGCCCCCAACCTTGCTGTTGTGGCGGTGATTGCGGCGGAACCTGTTGGCCCCACCCCTGTTGTTGTGGAGGAACAGGTTGAGGTGAAATCGGCTGCCCGTCCCACCCCTGTTGTTGTGGCAACTGCGCAGGTGGAGACATCGGTTGTCCCCAGCCTTGCTGCTGCGGAGGAACTTGTTGGCCCCATGCCTGCTGTTACTGGAATGGTGGCTGCGGAGGCTGCTGTCCCCAGCCCTGCTGGGGTTGACGCTCCCAGCCATGCTGCATGACAAGCTGCTGAGAGGCCACCGAGTCAGACAACTCTGCTGCATGAGCGGCGCGCGCTCTGCGATCATTGCGGAGATGACGCCAGATGTAAAGGGTGATCAGCGCAACCAGCATCACGATGATGACGATGTCCAGGCTATGGAAGATCGGACCCAGCTTAGTGAGATTGCCTCCTATCAGCGTCCCGACATACGCCAGGAGCAAACACCAGAGGAAAGAGCCGAGAAAGGTATAGACGCAGAACTTGACCAATGGCATGCGGGTGATACCAGCGGGCAGTGAAATGTAGGTACGGACAACGGGCAAGAGGCGCGAGAAGAAGGCTGTCGCGCTTCCATATGTCTTGAAGAAAGCATCTGCTTTCTCAGCATCATGTTGAGAGATAAGGACGTAGCGACCATACTTGAGCATCAGTGGTCGCCCTCCTGTGTAGCCAATGCCATAGGCGACGATCGAGCCGACCAGGCATCCAAGGGAGCCGGCAAGAGCTACCAGAATTACACCCAACAAGGGGTTGATCCCACCTAAGATCTTCCCGGTGACGAGCATGACACCCGCCAGCGGCATCACAATTTCGCTCGGTAAAGGAATACAACAACTTTCAATAGCCATAGCCAGCACAATGCCGACCAGACTCGTGTGCATATACACACTGGTGACCACATTCGTGAGGAACGTGGTAATATCTGCCAGATACACAATAACCTCCTTCAAACGCCTACGCGAGAGCACTGATGTCAGGGCTGCTCCATCGCGCTTGCCAAGCAGCCAGAGCAAAGAAGCTGAGCTGGAATGACGTGCGGCTCCTGCTCTTCCTACTCTACCCGATGCACATGAATTGCAGATGAGAACTCGCACCTTGTTTCATCGCTGTCTCCTCTGCAGAGGCTCTCGTGATGAGTCGAAGGCAGGAGCGGATGATGCCTGGAAGGTCTCCTCAGACAACGATCAGCGGAGGCACGAACTCGCCTAAAGGCGCTCTTGCCTCGGTAGCAAGAGGAGAGGTGTACGAATAGCCGCTCATGCCCCACCTGTTCGTGCTTTGCAGGTGTCCTCCCATCCACCCACGAACGAGAGGACACGAAGTCCTGTTCTCATTTTCGTCTCATGTTTGGCTGCTATAGTAGCCTCCGGAGGGGGCAAGTACCCACCCATCGCTGCTCACCTCTTCGGCAGAGGGTCACAGCACAGAACGGAGAAGACACACTCATTGTTGCAGAGTAATACAGCAGGCCTCGTGACTTTGCTTACCACCTACGGCTATTGGGCCGTCTTTGCCTGTATTGCAATCGAGAGTACGGGCATCCCTTTTCCCGGCGAGACGATGCTGCTGGTGGCAACCATTTACGCGGGCACTACGCACCAACTCGCGCCCGTACTGGTCATTGCCGCGGCAGCCAGCGGGGCCATCCTGGGAGATAACCTGGGCTTCTGGGTTGGGCGCGAGGGCGGCTACCGGCTGCTGTGCCGCTACGGTCACCTGGTCCTCCTCAACGAGCGGAAGTTGAAACTGGGTCTGTATCTCTTCCGCAGGCACGGGGGGAAAGTGGTCTTCTTCGGACGCTTCGTGGCCGTGCTGCGCATGTGGGCGGCCTTCCTGGCCGGAACCAATCGCATGGCGTGGCCTCGCTTCCTGCTCTTCAATGCCCTGGGGGGCATCATGTGGGCCAGCCTGGTTGGACTGGGAGGCTATTTCCTGGGGGACAACATCCATCGACTTACCGGACCGGTCGGGATTGGTGGAGCCGTGCTGGCGGGACTGCTCAGCATCGCTTTTCTCGTCTTCTTGCATCGCCATCAACACCGCTTGGAGGATGAGGCCGAGCGAGCCTTGCCCGGTTCTTTGGATGAGTATCGGAAGGCGCGGAGAGACGAGAGGCAGTCTCGTCCTCGCGCCGGGCAAACGCCTCGGCGCACGGATAGCTCCCACCAGCGGCTCGTCGAACTGATCGGCGAGGAACAGGCCACGGCGCTGGTCTGCGAGACGTTTGATCGTGTGGGCCAGGCGTTCGCTCCCTGGGGGCTGCAGGCCAGCACGCAGCCCTCTACGGGCGAAGCCGAGAAACGTTCAGCCAAGAAAACCGTCTTTCATAAAATTACCTTACGAAAGGAGACCGTTCTTCATGAATAAGCAAACACTTTTCTGGGGTGGCATGCTGCTGTTTCTGGTGGGTGTGGCCGGGGGGATCTTCTTCCTGATCCCTGGCATTCCTCACCTCATTGCCGACTCGAGCATGCATGTCAAACACGCCATCGCCGCTTTCGCGGTCGGGGTGCTGGGCATGCTTGCCTCGATTGTCAATCGCCCACAATCACGCGCATAGTCAAGCGCCGGCGGGAGCCTGGTTGTCCGCAGACCTTTTTCTCGTCGTCTGCGGACATGCTCGCGGCTTTGAGAGAAAAAGGCGCTCTCCAGAAGCCTTTCGGAGAAAAAGGAAGAACATGAATCTGAACATCTGGCAAATTCTCGTACTGGCCCTGCTCCAGGGGGTGACCGAACTCTTCCCGATTAGCAGCCTGGGCCATACCGTCATCCTGCCTGGACTGCTGGGGTGGGGCGATCTCGTGCGCAATCAGCAGTTTCTGCCGCTCATTGTCGCCTTGCATCTCGGCACGAGTATTGCGCTGGTTCTCTATTTCTGGCGGGATTGGTATCAGGTGGGACGCGGCCTCGTCGTGAGTATCAAACAGGGCGAGATCCGTACAGGAACCCAGGAATGGGTGGGCTGGCTCATCATCATTGGCTGTATTCCTGCGGGGCTACTTGGCGTGTCCTTGGAAACCCCGCTCAAGCAGTTGTTTGCCACTCCTCTCGTGGCCGCCAGCTTTTTAGTCGTGAACGGCTGCATCCTCTTTGTGGGAGAAGTGCAACGTCGTCGCGCAGAGAGGCGGGCAGTCAGTTTTCCCAGCGAGGGGCAAAGAGGGCACCTGGGGCAGATAGTCCCCCAGAAGTGGGAGGGAGGAGGCTTGTCTGTTGACCAGCAGGAAACGCGCCCGCTTCCGTCTCACTTGTGGAAGCCAGCATTTGGGAATGCTGGCGTTCTAACGGTGGCTTCCCCAGACCATTCGCCAAAACCGCGAGGGATACAGATGCGCCCCCTGGCCTCACTCACCTGGAAAGAGGCCCTGCTTATCGGTCTGGCGCAATCATTGGCACTCATCCCTGGGATCTCCCGCTCGGGCGTCACGATGGTGGCAGGACTAGGCGTGCGCCTCTCCCATGAGGACGCCGCGCGCTATTCCTTCTTACTGGGAACGCCGCTCATTGGAGCAGCCGCGATCCTCGAAGTGCCTCAACTCTTTGGGCTCCCTGCCACCACGCTGCTGCTGGTGCTGATCGGGATGGGCGTGTCGGGGGTGGCCGCGTTTCTGAGCACCAAATTTTTGCTCAAGTACTTTGAGACGGGGCGTCTCTATCCCTTTGTCTACTATTGTTGGGGAGCGGGATTGCTCTCCTTGATGCTCTTCCTGACCATTCGATAATGGCTGGAAGCGCTCG
>Ga0137388_10002114_pt1 | contig 12386 bp, 7 predicted proteins | sample 15con2h14AmetaG_FD_104644 | JGI IMG/M metagenome (GOLD analysis project Ga0137388, IMG submission 104644) | Vadose zone soil microbial communities from Angelo Coast Range Reserve, California, USA - 15con2h1.4A metaG | ecosystem: Environmental > Terrestrial > Soil > Vadose zone > Saprolite...
GATGCTTGCGATAGCGCATCCGTCGGTGTTGCCTTCCGCCATGCGGAACGACGTCGGCACTCCGGTCGCGATTATTTCGCAGCTCCATACCCAGCCTGCATGTGCCCCTGTCAACGCTTCGCCAGCAGCCTTGCGGCTCCCCACGCATGACTCGGGGTCAGGATGGCTCGCTACTCCTTTCCTGTATGACTCTTTCATTCAGAACTCCACGCCAGTTTATCCCGGCGCACTCCGCAACCTGCTAAATGGCCCGTCCGACGACGGCTCATTGCAACAGCCTGGTCTGCGATGAATCGAGCGGCAGCGAGCCACCGCCAGACTCGTCAGCTGCCATGTCAAAATCGCAGGTCGAAGAGTCGGTCGGCGCCAGGCACGGGCAACGTGATGTTGCGCCCAGCCCCCCTCCGGAATCAGACACGTCACCCCGTTTACGTTTGCTCACAGGGACTGCGGCACGTCGGCTGGGTACTCGCGAGCGCGGCGCGTGACTTGCGCACAGGGGCGCGCTCAGCTCAGCGTCTGATGCGCGCCCCCCGCGCCGAATGGGGGAGACGATGAGCGACTGCAACGACGGGTCACGGGCTGGAGCGCTGTAAAGCTACTTCCTGGCCAATAAGGCCATCCGTTGGTTGACTGTTAATCGTCGTCGCCGTCAGGGGACCTGTCGAGCCAGCAGTACTTTGTGCTTGATCCGCCGAAGCACTTGCGAGGAAACCGGCGTACGAATCGTTGAGATTCCACCGTTGAGTCAGTGTGCCCGAAGGGCTCAAGGTAACGCCCTGCGCCCAGTTGCTCTCCGCGACCATAAACGCTCCGATAATGAGATCACCGCTGCTTGTGGTTGTAAGCGATGGTGCGGTTACTGTGCTCGAACCTGTCGCGACCGCTCCGCTTCCGCTCGGTGCACCCGGATCGATGGGGGTTCTGTTGTTCACACCCGAGTAGCAACTCACGGCTCCTTCATAATACGTCTGTGCCCCGCCAGAAGTCGTCCACGTATAGCTTACCGGGTCACTCAGACCCGTCCTCCGCCAAAAGAGCCCCTGGGCCCCACCCGCAAAGTTCGGATCCTGGCGGATCGCGGTCCATCCCGAAGGAACGTTGAGTCTTGCGTTTGTGGTGAGTGATATCTGAGCGACGCAGATATTCCCCGCTGGTGCGGACGACTGCGAAGGCATCCTCATGGTCAATCTGCTGGGTGTTGTGAAGCCGCTGCCGCTCACGGTTGCGGCAAGGAAGGCGACTCCGTTACTCGGTGGGGGCGGATTGGCCGGCTGTAGCGCGACATCCTGCGCTATAAGACCGTCCGACGACTGGCCGTTTCTGATTTGTACCGCGAGCTGGCCCGTCGCCCCTGTATAGTTTTGAACCTGGTCCCCTGCCGCGCTAGCTAGAAAATTTGCGTCTGTATCGACCATGTTCCAACGGCCGCTCAATGACGCCGGCAGCACGATCTTATCCCCTTGTCCGAAATGGCTCTCACTAACCACGAAGGCCGCGATGATGGCATCACCGCGGTTTTGAATGTTGATCGACGGGGCGGTGATAGCCGTCCCCGTGGCAGTCAGCGCCATACCGTTCGGCGCACCAGGGTCAATCGGCAAAGAAGTGTTAACGCCTGAATAGCAGCCGATTCCTCCTTCGTAGAAAGTCGCGCTGGACGTCGTCCAGAGGTAGTTGACCTGCTCATTCGACTGAGCAAGGTGCCAATACAATCCCTGCGTCAGCTGATATCCTAGGAAGTCCGCGCGGATGGTATTCCAGCCTGTCGGCACCCCTAAGATGTCATTACCCAGTGCAGCGAGATGAGCTATGCATATGGCCCCGGCCGGAAGCGACGAAGGCATGTTGAGAATTAGATTGCTGCTCGGGGTGGAGCCGCTGCTGCTCGAGGCGGAACCGACGAACGCGATTCCGGTGACTATCGGGTTGGCAGGCTGCAACGCGACTTGCTGCGCGATCAGACCATCGCCCGGTTGGCCGTTCGTGGTCGTGATCGTGGGGCTTGCGGAAGAGCCTATGCTGCTTTCGGCTTCATCTCCGGCTGCCGCTGCTATATAGCTCGCGCTCGCGTCGGTCATGTTCCATCGCGGATTAAGCGACGCGGGGAGATTGACTACGTCCCCTTGATCAAAGTTGCTTTCAAACGCGGCAAAGGTAGCGATAACCAAGTCGCCAGGGGTTTGCATAGCTGCGGACGGCGCAGCTATGGTCGTACCGTTTCCGACTGCACCGACGCCTTTTGGTGCACCCGGATCGAGAGGCGCGAAGATATTGACGCCGGCGTAACAACTGATACCGCCTTCGTAAGGCACTCCCGACTTGGCAGCGGTCCACTTGTAGTCCGATGGCTCCCTCAATTGAACAAGATGCCAGTAGAGCCACTGCGACGCGAGATTACCGAACATGTCGGCGCGGATTGTGTTCCAGCCCGCTGGAGGAGTTACAGGATCGCTGCCGAGAAGCGCCAGTTGTGCGATACAAATTACACCTGACGGTGTCGTCGGCATCCCGAGCGCCATCTCATAGCTCGAGTTGGAAATGCCACTCCCTCTAAGGGCGGCCAGGAACGTGACCCCAGTGGGCGATGGCGGCGGATTCGCGGGTTGGAGCGCAACCATTTGGGCTACCACTCCGTCCCCGGACTGACCGTTGGTCGTACTAACAGTCAAGCTATTGGTTGGCCCTTTATACCCTTGGCTCACGTCACCCGCTGCGCTTGCGACAAAGCTTGCGTTCGTATCGGTCATCCGCCAGCGCATTACCAGCGCTTTCGGGAGATTGATGACAACGCCCTCCCCAAAGCTGAATTCCGTCACCATGAAGGCCCCGATGATGAGGTCACCGTTTGTTTGGGTGGTAATAGAGGGTACGGTAATCACTGTTCCATTGGCGATGGCTCCAGATCCTTTCGGAGCGCCGGGATCCACTGGTGCGAGAGAGTTAACCCCTGAATAGCAGGCAATACCCCCCTCGAAGAAAACTTGGCCATTGGCGCTCCAAGTGTAACCGGCCGGCTCAGAGGCCTGTGTAAGGTGCCAATACAGGCCTTGCGTCGCTTGATGCCCGTTTATGTCTTCGCGGATCCTGACCCATCCTGCCGGGGTAGTAATTATGTTGTCACCCGAGACCGCCAGATGTGCCACGCAGATATCGCCGCTCGGCACCGGAGATGGCATCATCAACGGCATGGTGGTGGCTAGGGCGGACCCACTACTACTCGTGGCTGAGGCATCGAGAGTAATAGCCGCATGAGCGGTAAAAGCCCACGAGCAGATCACTGATAGAAAAAGGATCGCGACACCGTTTCTCACTAGTGTGGGCAAACAGAGCGTAACGATCGTTCTCGCTTGCTTCATCGTCGCCGAGCCCCCTTTTTTGTGATACGTAGTGATTAGTTACGCGATCCCAGCACACCTCTCACTACCACCAAACACCGTTGGCACCGAAGGAGGCACTGAATACGCTAAAAGGAGCGAGCTCGCGAGCAGGAATGCTTATTTCTTAACGCGTGGCAATCGTTCGGCGGATAATCGAGGAGGGCTGTGAGGGTAAGCGCATCATCATCAGAAGTGCGCCCGGCATGGGATTCAAACCCCAAATAGTTTCTCGGACTGAAATCACGGACGGCCGGAAAAACGAGCCAGCCAGCGACAAAATAAGGCCAGAATCTGAATTGAGAGGCACTACGGAAGTCAGCGACCTTATCCGGGCGGCCCTGTGCCGGAGACGGCTTGAAGCCAGCGTCGCATCAGTTCTTTTTTCTTACACAAGGCCCCGAGGCTACGTCGTAAGCCAGCGCGACCTGTTGAGTGTCTCCCACACCATCTTCGTTACCCTCTTGAAGCAGCTTCACGGACCCTAGTACGCTCAACTACGCCGATCCTGTGAGGTTTCGTTGGTTGGGGTTTTGTTCTGCCTGGCATACCTGACTCCGACGTCACAATTTCCCTAATGTTCTGCGATAAAAAGACAAAGAGCCAAAGCTCCTTGCTAAAAGTCGCAGTAAGGAAGAATGCCGCGACCGCAAAAGCGATCAGCCCAAGTCGGATTGCAACTCCGGCTTGATCCAACTGCCAATCTCCGATACCGACTGCCCGTTTCTCAGCAGCCCGACAGTTTCGGAGTGCGACCACAAGAATCCCAAGAAAAAGCGCTAATGATGGGATTCCGCCTTCCGCGCCTATCTGCACATACGTGTTGTGCGCGATGAAGCTTCTGTGGGCAGTACGAAGTATTCCTGGATTATATTGAGGAAGCACTTGTTTGAACTGGTCAGGTCCAACTCCGAATATCGGATTGCTCGCAATCATGCGAAGACCACCACGCCAAACCTCAATGCGCGAGCGTGTCGATAACTCGTCGCCGTTCATCGGCCCATCGCCTGAGACCTTGACATGCCTTAACTTGTCCCATGTCGTCTGAGGAGAAGCTAACGCCATCATGGCAACTGCGCCCCCAACCAGCAACAGTGCCCGAAGCTTTCGGCTCGATTGAAACCACCCGCCAACCGCGAGGACCACCAGAGCAACGAGTCCTCCGCGTGATTGAGTGACGAATACCCCGAAGGCGAGCAAGACTGTGGATCCAAGAGCGATGCCCCGCCACCACCGGCTCTTGTCATAGCACAGGATCCAGACGCTCACGGGTATTGCCATTACGATCGCCAGAGCTTCGTAATTGGAGTCATCGACGGGTCCGTTGGGATGCAGGTAATGAAGAAGATAATACTGCTTGTAGAGCCAAAGAGTGCCGAACGCCTCCGCGAACATGAGCGTTCTTATGGCTTTGACGAAACGGTTCGGTGTGGAGATTAGTTGTCGCGTAGCGATGAGCAATATTGTGAAAGAGACGATTTCGGAGGAGAATGCCAACGGAAATGGCCTTTGCAAAAGTACCGTAGCGAAAAGCGGAAAACACGCAAAGGCCCCATAAAGTAACGAAATCGGTGTAGACAGGTGCCGGGCCGCGTAACGAGGACGAGGCAGCAAGAACGATGCCGCTAAGGTTAGAAGCCCTTCGATCTTTATCGGAGTTACGGGGAAACCTCCGATGCTAACCAAGGTAGCGCCAAGCTTCGGGTGTGTTTGAAACGGTGTCAGCAGCAAGAACAGATAGTACAGTGTCAATTGAGTGTCCTTGCAGCTCGGTCAGCGCCCGGTCGAACCTCGGAGACCGTCTTCCTTCGGAAACCCCGACAGAGTCGTAGATTCTGCCTCGCTTCGCCGGACGAGATGTTTTTGCGGCGATGGACTATAGGTTCCAACGATAACCGCTGCCACAAGCTCAATGCACCCCAACCATAGGAGAAAACGATCAACTAGCAATTCGATGAAGCACAATGGCGCAATGAAGAAAAAGAGAGGACGCGCCGGCAAATAAAGCAGACTCTCCTCGGCAAGGCCCGCTGATCGACATAGGTCAAGCAGACGCTCGCGGGTGTTCGCACGATAGTACGTCGGGAACACATCATTCGCTTCACGATAATCCAGAAAGCGGATTATTCGAAGTACGAGTCGCCTAGGGAGAAGCGGCTCCAGTAGGCGCGTAAAACGCACCTCATAGCTTTCGATATTTGGCGTATGGATTATCAGCTTTCCGATGGGACTTAAGACTCGCGTGAACTCGGCTAGAACTTTAGTCGGCTCCATTAAATGCTCCGCAACATTGTTCAAGGTGATCAGGTCGAAGCTGGAGCATTGGAATGGCAAGTTCTCGAGCCTGCAAGAGACGCAATTTGAGAGACTCCGATGTTTTCGAAGAGTGGACGAATCAATGTCGCAACCCACAGCGAAACCCGCCTTTCGCAATACGGTTTCTTCAGGCGTGCTGGACTGAGTTTCCAAAATCTGGTGGCCGCTGCCCGCGTCCAGCCACCTATCCCCCGGCTTCAATGCCTCAGCGATCAGGTCGCCATATGTAATCTGGGTGTATTGCCGCGGTGACCGCAGTAGTTTTTCGATCCACACGTACGAGCCCCGTCCGAGATAACGGTCAAGCCAGTGCAGTACAGAAGTAAAGCAATTCACAGTTTTCAACTTTATTGGTCCAAGAACAGGCTCCAAACGTGATTTGTGTAAATCGCCTCGGTAGCATAACACCTGATGCAAGAATGATCACAGCGGGCCTCTGGCCCAATGGACGAGGATTGTTGACCGCGCTACCGGAAGTGGCGACTTCGCGCTGACGTGCTCGGCGTCTCATTCATGCCAAAATTCACCAATAGCGGCGATTTATAGGCTCTTAGCGTACTGGCAGCTGCCGGAGAAAAGAGGGTCTGGGCCAGCTTCCACTGCTCCAAGTTGTCATGGTAGGGATGAGACTCATACGCAGGACAACAACATCTCGGGTGAAATGAGCAAAGCAGCATGCTCCCTCGGATTCGAGTAGGCATATCGGATGTGCGCCAGACCACAACAAATGGGGTCAACTTTGTCTGAAGGAAGATGTCGAAAAATACGATACAAGGGTCCCAGACAGAAGATGTTTTTACGGCGTGGCTATTATCGCGGCGCGGCGCTTATAGTCTTTTCTCTGCTGATGGCGGCTTCGGCGCAAGCCGCGAGCGTTGGTGGACTTCAGGATTGGCAGTCACGGAGCGGCGGCGCGTTGACCTTCCTTCAGTATCCCAACTATCGCGGCTTGTTGTTCGACGACTACTCGCAAATAATCAAACTAGTGGTGGACGTGATCCCGGCCAATCTTAAGGGCAGTCCGGTGCTCGCCAACCTGGCCCTGACGGTCAAGCTTACCCAGGGCTCGATTACGGCAGCCACAGTGAGACTGCCATCCTCAGGATTCGGGCTACACGCCGCTGGACGTTCTCACTGCCCCAGCGGCGCAAGTTGTAATCTCGTCACCATCGATGGTAGCAGGCTTGCCTACGACACGAGTTATACATTAACTGCCAGCGTCACGAACAGCCACGGTGCGCTGTTCACGCAACCTGCTCACGAGACCTATCGGGTCGTGCGCCGCCACGCGTCGGATCGCTCATCAATGAAGGTCTTCGTCGATCAAAATAACATTATCAACTATGCTGGCCACCCTACTTTCGTGCTCGGAAGCTGGGACGGCCCCGACGATGGGCCAGATCCCTGCGCACGCTCTATTATTCCAGGTACACTGCCGCACGCCGACCTTATGCATGACCTATCGCTAAGCAGCCTGTCTCGCACGACGAGGCTCCAAGAGTATATGAACCTCGTTCATGGGACATGCGCCCAATCCGAAATCAGTAAGGAAGCCGCCTACCTGAATTCGGTCGCCGGTACGACCCCCAAGTTGGGCGGAATGAGAGAGACACAGATCGGAGCAGCCCATTGGTTTTTTCACGGACTGGACGGTACCACGACGAGCGGCACTCCTAGGTTCCAAACTACGGCGCCGCACTTCTGCTGCGACCGTACCACCATTACCGGCCCCAGCACGATCGTTATCAAAGGGGCGGGCAATGCAGCTGGAACGGTCGATTTGAAGACAACCATAATTGGTCATCCTGACTTGAAAACGGTAATACTGGCCACAGAGCCGTTACGCACGATCAAAGGGAATGCGGATTATTACGTCTGGGATCAGGGTACCTATCCCCATCACCGCGAAACCGAACTCCGAGTAAGTTGCGGCCGAGGCGCGCCGATCTGTCCCGTCGAGCTTCAGACCGCGATAGCAAAGGTTTCGGCGAGGCTGACCAATGTTCCGGCTTACTACATATACGATGAGGAGACTCCGGACGTTGCACCCGTGCTCACGGCGCAGGTCATCAACATGGCGAAGAGCGACCCGTACTCAATTATCTATGGTAACATAAACGCTAATTATGTATACGCTGCACTAGTGAACCCGAACGACGCGCTGAAAGGATTGTGCGACGCATGCCGCAAAACAGCGGCAGTAAACGATGCCTCCTTTGTTGACCTTATGTATTATCGCGACGCGGGCGATGTGATCGCTGACGATTCATTACCCTTCAACTTCTGGAACTGCTACGACCCGTCGCGGCATGTTTCGTATGTCAATCCCCGTTGCCGGGGACCTTGGTATATTCCCGAGTCCGCTCAGTGGATCTACTGGGCGAAGGAAGCCGTGCAAGGTTCCCGTCCGATCTACGGTCAGATGGACTTTTATGCCGGAAGTGGAGCTGGCGGAACCTGGCCTAATCTTCAGCAGATGCACGATCAGGCATGGACCTATGTTGTCGCTGGCGTACAGGGCTTATACTATAGTAAGTTTACAAGTCTCTTTGTGAGTCCCGCGCCACCGAATCGTGCCAATCAGGAATTGTACTTCGGAACCATAAGCAAAGAGCTTGGCGACATCAATGACGCGCTGGTTAGTGAGGATGACAACACTGCATTAGAGGGCGTCAGTCGTGGACCCTGGGACGATCAGGTGCTGAGTGCGAACCCGCACATTCGTGTCAAATTGAAATCCTCGCAAAGCGGGTCGACCTGCCCTGTGGAGAGGACCTGCCGCTGGGTGTTCGCCTATAACGATACTTCGGATTTGCAGAGCAATGTCAAATTTACGCTGGCGTCACCCCTGAGCACTGTCACGCGCTATGGTGCACCCGATACGGGCCGTCCGAGGATTCGTGGAAATTCATTCACTGATACGTTTGGAACTTTCGAAGCGCATGCGTATCGAATTCTAGACCCATCGATGGCAGCGACCCATCCTCCGGCTGACTTACGTTGAATCAGGTCAGCCAAACTCACCGTAGGGTTCTGCCAAGAAAGAACATCGATGGTGAAACCCCTGGCATGGTCGGCTCGAAACCGGTCAACATTACTCCAGCCAGACCGATTGGCTGGTTGAGTTCTTGTTGAGCTTTCGGACGCCGGCGTTGATCACGTCCCTGTCCCCGATCAAACTCACCGAACAGGCACGGGGCAGCAGGTTAGTCGCAAGATCAACAAGACCGCACCGTTAGCCTAGATCTATGCTACCGCGCCGCGCTCATGGCAATTCCCAGGGATTATCCGGCGATTGCGCTGATGATTCTGGTTGAAGCTGGCGACCTATGGCACTTCTCCCATGATCGCCAGTTTCTGACTTTCTGCAGAATGAAATTCACGAAACCGTAACGGGGGAAAGCGAGCGGGAGCTATATTGCCATAGCCTATGCTCTCGAAGGTGATGTGCAGACAGGCTAAGGAAACCAGCAGAACTTGTAGGGAAGTGGCCATAACCCAGGCGATACGATGGCATGCGCTGTTAGAACGCAAGCCCCCGGTGATGCGAAATTAGCGAGCTGGACTTGAAACCTGTGGATTAAATGGACAGAGACCTTTAGGTTGCTCGTTCTCGATCCGCTATGATCGCGCCGTTCTCCATGAAAAGCGGGTTGCTGGTGATCGGCTCAGGGTAGTAGCAGCGCATCGATCTGAAGCTTGCGGCTCACGTTAATTGATGCTGCTCGGAATGTGGGCAGATAAGCTCTAAGCAGATAAGCGAAACGTAAAAAATTGTGGTGAGCGGCCATGGTAAAATATTTCCACGGACAGCGGCCTGTCGGGGTTTCCAGCAAACCGAACCGTTGTTTGATTGAATTTCTTCAAACGATTCTGGCGGGACTAGATGCGCAGCAAACAGTTGGGGAACAGTTCACTCAGGAGCGATTGGCGGAACTAGGTGCGGAGTTCAACCTGGCCGACAGCGACTGGGGGCAGTTCTACTGCATGATTCGTCGTCTGAAGGAGTAACTGGCCAGAAAGCTCAGCACGGCTGGCATCGACCGCTCTCATCAACTGTGAGGCAAGCCAAAGCCGCCTTTTCACCGTTATGTATCGGTTGGAATGAGGTGGGCGAGTTCGCTCATCCTATCCAGTCGATTCGGCAAGTTGCTTCTAGAAAGACCAACTTTTGGACCCTGCAGCCTCCGTAGGTGAATTTTGACGCCCTTATCCCCATTTTCAGCTACTGTAATCCTTGCTTCGTAGGGCAGCATACCTTTATCTTACTTAAGCCAAACCCTCCAAAAGTGGGCGACATAGGTCAGGATGAGGTGGGGACACCTTTGGAGCAGGGGTACCGGCGATTTTTCCTATCCTATAAGGGGCGCATCATGAACCCACCGGAAACCGCTACCGATGCAACACGCCGTCTGGAGATGCGACTTGGCGATTTCGGCATTCCTGGCAAGTTCGTCGATGAAATCATCGGCCATCACACGGTGGTCAACTACAACAAGGGATCTATGGTCTTTCTGCAGGGTTCGCCGGCCGACGTGATGTTCTTGGTTCTCGCCGGCTTAGTCAAGGTTTATTGTCCACGGCCCGATGGAACCCGGATACTGGTCAAGCTCGCTGGTCCCGGGGACCTTATCGGTCACGTTGATTACATCGACTCCAGAGGTCGTCACGCCCAAGTCTTTGAGGTCGAGGCACTGACCAAGTGCTCGGTCGCGCTCTTCACGCGTGAGTATGTCATCAAGTTGCTGCAGTCGCTCGACCACGCCGCCCTGCTGCAAATGGTCGAGCGCCTGAACACGGCCTGGTCTTCTATGGCGCAATGGTTTGGCACCTTTCTGGGCATGTCATTTCGGGAGCGGCTCGAGGTCGTGCTCAACGAGTTGGGCGCGAAGTTCGGAGTGAGAGACACGCGCGGAATTCTCCTGATGCCCGAACTGGCGCACGCTGATCTTGCCGACATGATCGGAAGCTCGAGGCCGATGGTCAGCCGCCTGATTGCAGAGATGACCGAAGAACGCTTCCTGCTCCGCCAAGGCAAGCAGTTCATACTGCTTGAATCTTTCAGCGTTGGGAAATCGGATTCTCCGGGACAGTTGAAAGATCGACCGAGGAGTTCTTTCGAATCACCCCCGGCACAGGCACCAGGAGGCCCCTTGTATAAGCATACCATTGCGGGAAAAAACGGGAGGCTATCGGTCCTGCCTCTCGTTCCTGCCCCCTCCAAACGCGATCCCAAAGGACTTGGCCTCTGAATCAAGCCGGGCCAAAGAGCGCACAGGTTCCTCTCCCGTGGCCTTTAAATCGGCCCAAGGTACACACGGTGGTAGCCGTGCGAAATCGGTCACCGTCCACGCTCTTGAAACCTGAAATCTACTAGTTCCGCAGGAATCTCCGGCTTTTCACCGTTTCGATGCTTGATTCGGTTAAGTTGGATGATTAGCGTCAGCCGGTCTGGCTAGGGTGTTGCCGATGAAGTGATTGCGCATGCGTAGTCTCCTCGAAGCAAGTCCCGACTTAACCTACCCCAGAAGGACCACGCGATGGCGAAGAGCAGAAAGATTCTCACGATAGTCGAAGTCTCGGATTTTCTGCGGCTGCATCCAACTACCGTCTACCGCCTCGTTAGAAAGGGCGAATTGCCGGCCTTCAAAATCGGTGGTGGGTGGCGCTTCAGCATGCATGACCTCGATCGATGGTGCATCGCAAGGAGCGAGGCCCATACTTCCGCGCGGGCTGTTTTGAGGCCGTGAACGTCGTGAGTTTATTCGTCTGTGCGTGCCGAGTTCTGGCGCTCGAGCTTCAACGAAATTACGGAATTACGCGGTACGGCAGAAGCTATGCATCGAATCGGCGCGCGGCTATTGGGCAAAAAAGCGGCTAGCCCATCAACTGCCGGGGGGCGAACACGGCGGCATCGCTCCATTCCCCCAACAGGTATTAAACCCATCGCTGTCACGATCAATAGAAGAGGGGTTCGAGGTCTGTCCCCAAGGGTCGCCCATCACTAGGCCCTCTGAGGTTGTTAGAGGGGAACTCCCGCTGCTTGTGAGTCCGAAATCGAACGCTGGAGCGAGAGAACTCGGGGAGTTGGGACCATATTCTGCAAGCGGCAGGATACCGCCTGACGAGGAAGGGGCTTCCTCGATCCACTCGGCCGAGAGCTCCGAGGATTTGTAGTTGAGCGTTGTACTCCAGGTCTGAGCCCCGGTTGTGTCCTCCATCCTCAGCGTCCAGGACTGATTCTTTTTGCCAACTGAAACGAGCTGAAGCGATACTGTGATCGTGTCACCAGGGCTTATCGACATTGGAATCTTTTTGATTGGGTTCGGCAGCGCCTCATACCAGGCGTAGTACCTCCTTCTCGAAGACGAAGCATCTTGTTCGGTACCCAATTGAAGCAGGCTATTGTCTGCAACTGTACAGTTGGCGTTCTCGCAAAATCCACCTATTCCAACCCAGGTTGAAGAGTATTCAGCCGAGAAACGGGGATCAGGAAAGTAAGTGACTGTAGGAACTACCCATGTGCCCTGCGCCGAAGTATAGGTTTGTCCTGTCGCAAAATAAGCCGCCACGTATCCCGACCAGTTCGTCGACACCATCTGATTCAATAGGCTCCGCACCACGCGGCCATCCGTTCGCCGGAGCACTTGGATAGAGTAATGTCTTGGCGTGATCGTCTCTTCCGCTTGTGGC
>Ga0137388_10002116_pt1 | contig 12380 bp, 10 predicted proteins | sample 15con2h14AmetaG_FD_104644 | JGI IMG/M metagenome (GOLD analysis project Ga0137388, IMG submission 104644) | Vadose zone soil microbial communities from Angelo Coast Range Reserve, California, USA - 15con2h1.4A metaG | ecosystem: Environmental > Terrestrial > Soil > Vadose zone > Saprolite...
AAGCGACTCCCAGCGCGGCGCGCGGGACAACGATATCTTGGTCGAGGGTCAGCAAGTTGTCCTGGTCTATGCGGCGGTCTTTTCGGGCTGTGGCTTCAGCGAAAAGCGTTGTTCGAACAGAAGAAAGAGCGGTATCGTGGCTACTACCGTGACAGCCACCGAGATCGGCAGCAGCAGCCAAAACCATATAGCGGACTTCTGCGCGGAGGACCACATAGCATAGAGCAGCAGCCGAAACACATGCAGCGCTCCCCCATGGATCAGGTAGTACGAATAACTGATATTTCCCAGCCATCGAACTAGGGTCTGGCTAAAAAACCGTTTGAGTAAACCATCGAAAATCAAGCTAAAAAGCACAAAGGCGAAGATCGTCACTGACAATATCGCGACGCGATAGAATGGATAGTAATAGCCGGACCGGCCGACCACTTGAACACCGCTGGAATGGCTAATCAGCCAACCTCCGGCGATTAGAGCTACGCAAAACGCTGCGATAGTAACAATTTCACCAGCAGCTTTCAGCCTACCCTCCATTACGCGAGAGGATATACACTCGTACAGGAGTATGCCGACAAGAAACATCGCGAGCCGTATAAGGCCGAGCGCGTCGATAACGAACAGCAGCGCATGAAGCATTGCCAGGCCCGCAAAAAAGATCACGCGTTGGGCGCGGGTCCATGCACGCATGCCGAGAGCGATGACCAGAATCGGCGCGACGATGTAGAAGAAAAACTCGTAGCTAAGCGACCAGGCGATCGGGATGATCGGAACGATCGGAAAGATACCGGGCAAGAGCAAGATATTCTCCAGTACGTAGGTGAAAAAATCCCCCGGTGATTGCCGGCCAATTGCACGCGGATCAGAGAAAATGAGGACGGCGGCGACGTGTAAGGCGAACACGCAAAGAAACGTGGGATAAATGCGTTCCGCCCGCCGGCGCAAGAAGTGCATCAGTTGAATCTTTCGTCGCAGCACCGCTCCGTAAATGAGATAACCGCTGATCACGAAGAACAAATCTACACCAGCGTTGCCGACCGCCGACGTAAAGCGCGAAAGTCCAAGTGTCAGGCTATGGCGAGGGGCAAGCGTCGAAAATAGCGCATCATAATGCACAAAAAAGACGAGCAGAATGGCCAGCGCCCGCAGTCCTTCGATCGGCAGAATCCGGCCGTCCGACGGGAGATCGAAGGACTGGTGGCACCAGCTTATGGCACGCAGGCCGATGGCGCGGAGAGTAACCCGGGTCGAAGGAGTTATCCCGTCATAGCTTCGATCGCGGACCGTCCCGGCGCTCATCGCACTGTGATTGCCTCCGCTTGCCATCGCTATTGTCTTATAGTCGCGTACTTTTTATAGCCATGCAGACGCTCTCAAATGCGGATCAATGCGGAGACTGCCGAGACTTGCGGAGTTGGCATTCATACGCGATTCGCCATCGGATGCCGCCAGTTGGGCACTCGCTACAGCAATTTCTCGAAAGCTCTGCGAGAGGAAGATGATTATCCAGAAGGGTAATGACTCGACGGAAATCGAGAGCGCGGCGACGCAAATGCCAATGAGGCTGATCTGCATTGAGGACGCAAGGCCTGCCAGGGCTACGTCAGGACTCTCTCGTGCCGATCTAAAATTCGAAATCGATACGCCCAACATCGCCAAAAACAGCAAGAGCGCGGGGATTCCGGCCTCGGAGCCGATCTGAATGAAAGTGTCGTGGGCGAGCCAACTGCGATGAGCGAGCTTGAGGATTTGCGGATTGTAGTCAGGCGCGACCTCCTTAAAGTGCCCGAGGCCGACGCCAAATATCGGATGCGCTTCCATAATGCGAAGTCCAGCCTTATCTAGTTCAACGTGAATGCGAGTGGAGCTTTCACTGCCGTTGAGCGGCTTACCGACAAATTTGATGCTTTTAAATTTGTACAACAGCTCGCTTGGACCAGACGTGAACAGCACAAGCGCGGCGAGCGCGAGCCCGAGCATGCCCGCCAGTTTGTGACGGGACTTCGCCACCAGGGCCAGTCCAATGATTCCCTCGGCGATAACGCCGGCCCGAGAACTGGTGAGGATAATGGCGCAGGCAAGCAGCAGGCCACACAACAAGCCGATGCGCCGCCAGAACCGGCTCTCCTCGTAACGCGCCATCCAGAACGCCAGCGGAAGCGATAGTAGCAGCATCAAAGCTTCGTAGTTGGGTTCGCCTTCGAGGCCCCACGAGGTTGGTGCATGCTCGATGAAGTGCTGCTTGTAAACCCACAGGCTTCCGAAGGCGAAAGCAATTACCAGTGTCCGCGCGACCTTGAAAATACGCTCCCGCGTTCTCACCAGGGGGACGATCGCAACAAACAGGAGTCCTGCAGAGATTAACTGCGAAATGGCTCCCGTCGGCGTGGGCAAGCCGTACGCCGCCGTTGCGAGGACCGGGACGATCGCGAACGGCAAAAACAGGGCAACCAGCGGACTCCGCAGATGCGGCGCAGCGTCCTGCGGGATGGGGGCGACCAAAGCGACCGCGGTGGTGAGCAGGCCCAGAATCTTGATCGGCGTAATAACCATCCCCCCGGCTTCCAACAGCACCGTGCCGAGGCGCGGGTCGCTGTGAAACGGCGTAACAAATAGCAGAAGGTACAACAGGCTCATCGAACCGATTCAACTTCCCGCTTTAGCGCGCCGATCATAGATCTTTGAATGACATCATTGAAATGCCTCACACACCGGCAAGCGCCCGAGGACGTGTTTCGAGTGATCGTCCCCTTGTTTGTCCGGTAGCGCCCGCCTGATTAAGGAGATTGAAATAAGTATCGACGAGCCGGACGCCAATAACTCTCCAATCATAGATGCTCGCCACCAGCTTGTGCGCGGCGCCTGACAGCTGGCGGCTCCACTGCAAGTCGTTGCGCAGGCGAGTAACCTGCCGCACGAAATCGGCCGGTGTATCCGCAAGACACAGATGAATTGCTGGCATGGCGCGCAGACCCTCGGCGCCGATCGTGGTTGAAACCACCGGCACGCCCGCCGCCATCGCTTCCAGAATTTTAAGCCGCGTACCGCCCGCCACTCGTATCGGCACGATCGACGCAAACGCCGTCCCGTAATACGGCCGCACGTCTGGCAGCGTGCCCGTGACTTCGATTCCTGGATCAGCAGCAAGCGCTTTGACTTTCTCGGGCGGGTTGCGGCCCGCAATCGTCAGCACGATGTCCGGCAATTGACGCCGAATGAGGGGCCAGATTTCACTTACAAAGTACATCATCGCGTCCACATTGGCCGAATAATCCATACTGCCGCAAAACAGCAGGCGATCACGTTTTGCCCATTCATCGGCACCGTCGCCGCTTTCGAATGATTCCCTGAAATAATCAACGTCGACGCCGTTTTCGACAACGCTTACGTTGGCCTCGGGCTGCCTGTCCGTGAGCGATTCGCCATCCCGTTCGCTCACCACGAGGTGTAAATCACAACAATCCAGAAGTGTACATTCAATTTTTTCTAGCTGGCGCGCGGCGCGTCGCATGTATAAGCGACGGAGCGGTGAGGCGGCATATTGCGAGTGGCGCATGACCACCTCGGACTCAACATTGTGCCAGTCGAGAACTATGTACTTGGGACGGTGCCGGGATGCTTGAATTATGCGCAGGTACGGCGATACCTCGATACCTTCCAATTGAACAATGTCGTAATGCGTTGTTGATAGTTTGGCGCGCAGTGCGGCCGCCATTTCGGCGTTTTGGAAGTTCAGAAGTGTGACGGGGGTCTTGCCCAATGCACCGTGCACGAGCTTGCCGATGGTGTACGTCCGGCCCTTCGGCACGATCGTCATCCGGATTTGCTCATTGGACCGCGCACTCGGCAGCGCTTCGTGAGCGTCGTGAAATCCCAGATGAGTCACCTCCATGACCTTCGAGAGTTCGCGAAGGAGATAGTAGTTGCGCAACTGCGCACCGGTCGAAGGACGCGCAATATTTACCTGGCCGAGTTGGAGTAATCTGGGTTTCATCGCGACGGATCTTTCATGAACGCGTGGATTCAAGAAAATGATGGTAATTCCAAGCGACCACCTTGGCAGCGTCGCGCCAGGATGACAGCGCCCGGGAATCGCCGGTCACAGGCAGCTGCTGGTACGATTGCCGCCAAACGCCATCGTCGCGTTCATCGCTGGCCAGGAGTGCCGACAATGCGAAGAATTGTTCACTCGCCGAGGCATAAATCAGGCGGCGCGGCGATCCCTTGGGCGCCTGGTTTATCCATCGCGGCAGCGACTTCACGCTTGCCAGCATTCCATGGCGCTTCGCGAGCGACGCCCAACCGCGGATTCGTTGGACCCTGTCCTGTTTAGCGAGCCATCGCTTAATAAGTTCGTCGTCGCTCGTGCCGGCGTCGGCGTCCGTAAGGCGCTCCAGCTCCCAAGCCCACAACGAATGAACGTCTTCGATCAGAACGAGCAGATCGTCGGCGGTCGTGATCGGCAACCACTGAGACTCTCCGAGTTTGTACTTTGTCGTGAGCCGGACTTGTTCGGCAAACCGATTTAGTGGAATCGGTACGCACGCCGCCGTCGCCGCCAGGGCTAGAAGTCTGGCCGCGCGTCCAAGATAAGTCGATTCATACTGGCGCTGGAAGACCAGGAATGACGTCGCCATGTCGAGCAATAACTTGGCGGCCCGGTAACGGGCGGTTTCAGTGAGAGGCTCGATCTGGTCCGCTTCGCAGACTGCTTCCAGCAGTTCGATAAGCCGGTTCATCAGGAGGTGAAAAGCATCCTCCAGCGGTATGTCAGAGGCCGAGAATCTTGGTGCAAGATCCAGGACCCGCGTATCGCCCCAGATTACCTTCCCGTGCTCGAGCAGCTCATAGGCGAAGATGTGGGGACGGAGGCTCCTGAGATAACCGGGGCGAACCGGACTTAGTCCGATCTCGGCGTCTATGGCGTTCGCGCGAAGGCGGGTCTCAATTTCGCGTTTGAGTTCGGGCAGACGTTCGCTTGAGGGAAATGACGCGCCGTCGTCGAACACTATGAGGAATTCGGCGTCGCCGATAAGTCGAACCCATCCTTTGTAACAAGACCACGTGCCTTCGTCCCGCGCGAGGCTGCCGGTGAGGACGATAGCGCGGAGACGAAGCTTATACACGTGGCCTAGAACCGCGCGAACCGCTTCGGCGATCTGCGTTGTGGCGGTCATCGGAGTTAGGGACGCGGCGGCACTCAATTGACCCGACCTTCCGTTGCGCTAAAGGCCGCGCAGTCCGAAGTTGAATCCGGACGCCGGCAAAGCGCAGCTTCGTAAACCGCTTCGGTTTCGTCGACTTGGCGGCGTTCGCTGAAGTGCTCCTCGGCGAATCGGCGGCCCGTGCGGCCTAAATTGCGCGCCAACTCGGGCGAAGCGATTAGTTGGGTGATTGCCGCGCTCAGCCGAGCAGGCTCGCCGGGTGGTACAAGCAGACCCGTTTTGCCGTCAATCACAATTTCGATAGTGCCGTCGACCGCGGTGGCAACCACGGTGCGCGCCGCCGCGAATGATTCGATCACCGCGAGCGGCAAACCCTCGTAAAAGGAGGGCAATACGGTGAAATGCGCCAGCGCGAGCCAGTCAGCCACGTTGGTCTGATAACCGGCAAACACGACCGAGCGGTCGATGTTTAGTCCCTTCGCATAAGCCCGTAACTGCTCGCGAAGGCTGCCGTCGCCCAACAATACCAGTCGAGCTTGCGGAAACGACTCGGTCACCAGCCGCCACGCATCGAGCAATATCCGGTGACCCTTTTGCGGTTCGAGCCGAGCCACTACGGCAACGATCGGCGCATTTTCGGTGATACCCAGAGAGCGGCCCATCTCCGCCGGCGCTTTGTGATCTGGGTCGAAGCGCTCCACCGGTATCCCGTTGCGCACCACCACCACCTTCTTCGCGGGAAGACGTTTCACGTTAACCAGGTAATCGCGATTGGCGTTTGAGACGGCAATATACTTAGTCACGAAACGGCCGACGAAGCGATCGATCCAGTAGTTCCCCTTTATCCATCCCCGACGCCAGTGTTCGCGTATATGAGGCGTCTCGATTATGACTGGCACACCGACCAGCCACGCGAGCGGCGATGCCAATCTACTCGCTTGGAACATATGCGAGTGAACAATGTCGACCGCCTTGTGTTCGATCAAGCGGACCAGACGGAATGCGCCGGCCAAGTCGCGCGCGCCACTGAGCGAGATCGGGAACAACTCAACCTCAGCGGGCAAGTCCGCAAGAAGCATGTTGATCAACGCAGGTGGCGCGGCGAGCATCGGCCGAAATCGTGCGCGGTCGAGGCGCCTAAGCAGGGTCAGCACATGCTCCTCGGCGCCGCCTCTCACCAGTGCGCTGTCGAAATGCAAAATATTTATCCGGCGCTTTACGCTCATCGGCACCACGCCGCTTCCTCCAGACACCGGAAAATGTCCGCGATGGTTGCCATGACGTGAGCCGGACGCCGATTACTCAGAAAAACTGCATCCGAGTAGGGATCGGCCGGATGATACCCGTGCATACCGACCGGATGCCATCCCGAGCCGTTGAAATCGCTCCGCGAAAACAGCCATCCCGGGTCAAGCAGAAAGATAGTCTCGCCGTAGCGCCGGTCCAAGAAGTAAATTCCCAGGCTCCGCAACTCGGCGTCATCGAGAATTCGACCGCATTGCGTACGCTCGAGCTCGGCGGTTATCGCCTGACGCGCGCCCTCGCCGAAAAACCAGTAACGCGCCATGGTCGAATCATACACGGACAGATAATCTTCCGGCATTTCGAAGCCGAGCCGCTCGATCTTCCCGACCAGGTCGTATTCCGAATGGACCGGCGTCATGCCGTGATCGGAAACTATCGTGAACGTCGCCTCCGGGTCCCGGCTCAGTGCAAGTTCGAAAACCTTCCTCAATCCCTGCGCATACCATTCGAAAGTCCGGCTAACCGCTTCCAGATCATTGCATCGACTGTGCAAACAGCGATCGATTTCACTCAAATATAAAAAAAAGAAGTCCGCGTCGCTTGACTGAAGGTCGAGGCGAATCTGCTCGAATCCCTGCGCGTCAGAGAAATTGTGGTAAGAATAGACTCGGTATCGGATATTACGCTTTTCGAGCAAATCGAAGACCGAGGTTGAATTCGCGATCCCGCCGGGCGAATAGATATTTGCTTTTTCCGTCCAATTGAACCAGGGCAGTAGCTGCGGGCTGACACAGCACTCGAACAGCGGGCCCATACCCAGCGCGCGGCGACCCAGTTCCTTGATCAACTTCCTGATTATTCGATTGTCGACCATCCGATTCGGCAACAGTGAAAGCCAACGCAGCCACCAGAAGGGTGAGCCCTGGGGATCATAGTAGAGCAGGTTCCAATGGCCGGTTTGCGCCGGACTGAGACCGGTCAAGATAGTGGGAATCGCTCCTGAGCTGAATCCTAGCACGGTTTTGAGTGGCATCCGAACCGGCAATTCCGTGTTCAAAAAAGGACGGTCCTTGATGAACTCCCAACCCAGCGCGTCTATCAGGACGAAGATGTTGACACGCCGGCGCTCGAGCGAAGCGCCCGCCGCTCCATTGGCCGCAATCTGAACCATGTCGCTTGCGGTGTTCATGGAATCGATCGCACAAGACGCGGTCCGAGGCTGTTTGCAACCGCAAGCGGCAGATACCTCCAGACGTTTGTCGCCAGCTTGAATTTTGGGTTGTCAGAGTGCAACTCAGGGAATGCCGCGCCCGGCGCGAGCCAGTAATACCAGTGAAGCGGCCGCTCGACTGGATTCCAGTGTCGTTTGAACTCATAAGTACCGCTTCCGGGTGAGCAACGTCCGAGATCGATCTTGCTAAATCCCTCTTCGATCGCTTTCTGAATAAATGCCCAATACATCAAGACATGCGAATATTTCTTGCGCGACTCCAGCAGGGACGCCGACCACGGAAGTTCGAGCGTCGTACGATGAGCTGTGAGGAAGCCGGCCGCCACTGGCGTATTAGCATCCCATATGGAGAGTATGCGAATGCGATCGGGCAGGTGGTGAAGCTGTTTTTCAAAAAACGTTCGCGAATACACAGGCGTGCCGAGATTGCGCATATTAACGGCAAAGATGTCGTAGAAACGAGGCAGTGCCTCCATTGCGCCCCATTCGATGCGCAGATTATGTTTCTGAGCCTGCCGTATTTTATTGCGCATCCCGGAGCTGAGACGCTTCCAATAGTCATCGGCGGTTGCCGGTAGATCGATTTCCATAGTGACCTTGTTGGAAGCGCATTTCCATGGGAGTGCATCCGCACGGCCTTGACGTAATTCGATATGCCGCGCAGCGAGTTCGCGGCCTAATTCCACGGCACGAGCAAGAAGGCTGTCGCGAGCGTCGCTGCTGTCGGCGAGAAAACCGCCATAGCTGGAGAACGGAACTGAGACAAGAAAATTGCCGAACAGGCGGCTGCGGACCTGTACTAGCGGCAGAACTCCTGTCATCTTGCCGCCTTCGACCGCAGCCAGGTAAAATGTGCGATGCCCAAAGCTTTCCTCGATGATCTCCTTCCAGGCCCACCGATGGTAAAGGCTGTCCGGCGCGGTTGCTTCTACGTAGCGGTCCCACGGCTCGGCTTGGGTGGCAAACTCCACTCTCAGGCCGTTCCCGCTATTATGAGTTTCCCGGATAGCGCCAGGATTCACGGCCATTGTTCCTCCGCGCCTAGTAAACCCGAGTCGCTGTGGCCACGCGACGACGCCGGAATCTCCCAGACGTCGAATCGCTTTCCGGACAACGCGTCGAGCACGCCCACTTGGGCCGCTATCAACCCGAGCATGATGTAGAACGGGATTGAGAGTGGACGTGCGACCGGGCGGCCGCGAGCGGACTGAAGGAGGCCGACAGCCGCCACCGCATAAAAAACGATCTGCCCAATGAGGGCTGTATCGAGGAAGGCCGAGTCGCGCGCGAGTACCGCCGACGACCCCAGCAGCGCGATCATTGGAATGACCGATAGCCAGCGCAGAAGCTTATGGGAAACGAACTGCCAGCCCCGTATTCCGCCGAAGGTCCCGCGCAGGTTGAGCATCGCCGCCATCCCTTGTGCGCACATCCGCCGTTGGCGCTTGAACTCTTCGAGCGGCGAACTGGTATCGCGCTCGAGGACCACCGCGCGCGGCTCGTAAGTTATGTAATAACCTTCCGCCGCCGCGCGCATCGGGGTTTCGAGGTCGTTAGCGAAGTCAGGGCACAGGCGGTGAAAAAGCGACGACCGCATACAGAAAATGGCACCATCGCATACCAAGACCGAGCCGATCCGACTCTCTAAGCGCCTCAGCATGGACTCATAGCGTCGGTACAGACCGACCGTACTGGCTAGCGCCTGCTCCTCTCCCCGTGCGACTGAACGAGAATCGCCCGTCACGCAACCTACGCGCGGATCGGCGAAATGGCGTACCATCAGCCGCAATGCGTGCGGTGGAATATGCGCGTTTGCGTCCGTAAAAAACAGAAGATCGCTGGTTGTGATTGCGGCGAGGCGGTTGAGCGCACGGACTTTGCCGCTGCGCCGCTCCATTCGAATAAAGGTCAAGCGCGGGCCGGCGAGTCGGCGAACGATTTCGTCCGTGTTATCATCAGATGCATCGGATGCGATTAAAAGCTTCAGCTTATCCGGTGGGTAATCCCAAGCCAGTGTTTCAGAGATCTTCCATCGGATGTCCTTCTCTTCATTGCGGGCTGCTATTAGCACCGAAACCGAGGGAAGAATTTCTCTATTCGGAGACCTTGGGCGCACGCGCCACCAAAGAGCGGTGATCGCCAAGGCAATTGGATAGCCAGCGTAAACGTATACAAGCCAGATCAGAGCCAGATCGAAGACTATTCTCATTGCTCGCTCGCATCGAAAGCGGAGTGCCAAGTCGCGTAATGATAACCTGTTTTAGAGCGAATCTCGGAGGTTGCGCTCTGCCAGCAAGCAGGATTGTTCGCCAAAATGCACCCAAAAGTATTTACGCCGGCTTGGATCGGTTCGTCCGCCACAAATTACGTCAACCGGTTCGCCCAATGGTGAAAAAGCGAGGTTCTGAAAGCGCTGTAGTACTATGATTGACCGTCATCATTTCCCAACCGGGGTTGACTCGCCGCTGCCGATTTCCTTGTAGCAGTTTGTTCGCCAGTCTCCGCCTCCGTGTCTGCGCGGCCCGGTCTCCGGATCTGTTACCCGTGATGGACAATCTCTAACAGGCCTTGTGCCTTCATCGCGTCAACGAACTCCAGCATCCCGTGGACATCACTGTTTCGGGCCCAATCGTTGACCGGCAGTGTTATCGTTTTCTCCGACAACTCTTCCGCTACGGGGCAACTACCCGCCCTATAGCCAACGTTGACCCAGCCGCCACGACTGATCGGATCGACCGGCGATACGAAGCCCGGAGCGATGTTGACGCCCCAGGACCAGCTCTCGCGAATTACCTGCTCACGCTGGCCGGTCCGCAGTGGATAGCATGAAAAAACCGCGCAAGAGTTCGACAACAACCCGAGCGGCGACACTCCAAGTTGGGTGGCGTGCGTATGGAGCTGTTGTCCAATATGTTGCCGCCGTTCGATACTCATGCGACCATTACGCAGCATTGAACGCACTTGATGCGCCGTGACACCAGCCATTTTCTTCGTGTAATCGTCTGTGGCTTTGTACTCAAGCTCCGCGCGTTTGAACTGCCCACTCGCAACGCCCATCGGCGACCAGAACCGCAGCAGCCTGCGCAAGTGAGTTATGAATCTGCTGCCCCTGAGAACTTTGAAAGCGAGGTACTGGGCATTCAGAATCGCGACTTCTGACATACTCGGCTGACTAAACGATGCATGCAGGCTGGCCACCCGCCGCGCAATCAGCGGCTCGTTGGCCACAGCTAAACCGCCGCGTCCAGCGGCCAGAGGTTTACTCCAATGAAACGAATAGAATGCACCGACGCCAAATGAGCCAAGCGGTTGACCGTCATACGTACTCCCGTGAACATGACAGCAGTCCTCGATCACCGAGAGCCGGTGCTCTTTCGCGATTTCCAGCAGCGGCGTGAGATCCGCGGGAATGCCAAAGGTGTGCTGAATAATCAGTACACGCGTGCGTGCCGTGATGCGGGCCGCGACAGCGGCAGGATCGACAGTATATGTTCCCCGCATAATGTCGACATAAACGGGAATTGCCCCCAACGACATTATCGGCAGGATGACCGCAAGGCACGTATAGGCCTGAACGATAACCTCGTCGCCGGCTTGCACCCCCAGTGCGCGCAGCAAAACATTCAACGCGGTTCGGCCGCGATAAAAGTAATAGGAATTTTGGGGTTGTGGGAACGTTTCAATCGCTGGGTGCAGTTTTTTCGGCGCTCGAGCGGCAAGTACGGCCGTTGCCTTATGGACGGATGCAGAAAGACCGCGGACTTCTCCTCCACAGTCAATCACGATTTTGAGCAAGCGTCCGCCCTCCCATGGTCTCCTTGTAGAGAGAGTAGGCCTATCTTGACGGACCATAGCCTCATACCCCACCCAACTGTTCTAATTTATATGCGAGGACGCTAACTCGGCGCGCTTATTTCTTGACCAAGTTCACTCAATATTCAGCTAATCCTTGCTAACAGAGAGCCAAAAGAGTGGGGTTACCGTCATTCCCCGTGCAGACCAAAAGTTGAACGCCTTGGGAGGAGAAAACGCTGAGATGGTAAGGACTACGCACAAGAGGGGCTCTTCTTGTCTTCGGCAACCTCTACGAGTATGCGCGGCTGGCATGGTGAGCATTGACGCTCCCTGATGGCTTTACTTGGTTAAATACCGGCAATTCACCTCAATCCCAGTCTTCGTCTGTCCGGTGCCGAATCCTCTCACCTTGATCGATCTGCATGACCCGATCGACCCGAACCCGCAGATTGGTCGGAGATAGCAAGCCAGGAACAAGCCAGGCGACGATCACTCAGAACGGCTTGGTGACCACCATTATGATCGCCGGCCCCATTCCTGACAATTACGCCGATTCTGCCTTCCAATGACCAACCCCATGAGTTCGACTCGCCGGTTACGGTTGGCACGCTGAGCGGCAGCGCGTCCTATTCTCAGGATCTGATACGACCTGCGAGGATAGCGGTTACGTCTGTTCGAAGGGGCTGAAAAATACCTCTGCTTGGAATAGGCAGGCATTGTAGCAGTCGCAGGAACCGGGGCGTGTGCCGGGCAGGGCAAAACCCCCGCCGGCCTGCGCGGCCGACCTTGGGGCTTCCCGCACACAACTGGAGGTATATCCGAGAGGTGTGGAAATAGAGAAAAGGCGATGTAGCCTTCCGGGTTGACGAGACCCAGCCGGGGAACCGGCAGGAAGGAGGACACCGCCCATGCAGAGCATAAGCCGAGCAGAGCGCCGTCGGTCAAGA
>Ga0137388_10002117_pt1 | contig 12379 bp, 9 predicted proteins | sample 15con2h14AmetaG_FD_104644 | JGI IMG/M metagenome (GOLD analysis project Ga0137388, IMG submission 104644) | Vadose zone soil microbial communities from Angelo Coast Range Reserve, California, USA - 15con2h1.4A metaG | ecosystem: Environmental > Terrestrial > Soil > Vadose zone > Saprolite...
ACCGCCCCGTGCTCGGAAGATTCCAGCTACGCCAGACGGTTTCTAGTGGCGGCCACTGACCCGCGAAGAACGAAGAGATCATTCTTCATGTGGCGCAGGAAACCTTTATCGGCGCTGCGTCGTAATAGCTTTCGAGGTGAAACCGAATGTTGCCTTGGATGACCTTTCCGCATCAGAAGGCTTACAAGTAGTGGTGAATGAGCTTTGACTATTCACTCGCTTCGTTAAACTTTGCAGTGTTCTGGATTTCTCGTTGGCCTCCTCTAGTTAGGCTGGAGCCGAGGGGTCGGTTCAGTCGAACCACTGCCAAGGAACAGGTAGGAGGGTACAGCTGAGCAGCATAAGTCTATGCCTAAAACGGCTTGTGTCAAGTCAAGTTATTGGAGTCAAAATTATTGGGGGTGAAGATGCAGAAATGCCGTAAGGTCACCGAGAAGCTTGAGTACGTGACTCCTAGCGGTGCCTGCTCGGACGACAACCCCGCAATCACCTTCAAGGCGGCAACGCTTGACGAAAGCAGACTGTATACATGCGCTTCTACGGAAGTGATCGTCTTCGAAGTGCCGACAACGGGCCGGCTATCTTTCCTTGCCTTGCTTCAACGACCTTCATCACGTTTTACCCACCCCGAATGGCACCCTTATTGTTGTCGTTACAGGACTTGATTTGGTCGTGGAGGTTACCCCCGAAGGTGAGATCCTGAGGGAATGGAGCGTAATAGGTGAGGACACCTGGGCCCGCTTCTCGCGACAGATCGATTATCGCAAGGTCCCCACCACGAAGCCGCACCGATCTCATCCGAATTTCGCATTCCTGCTAGAGGGCGATATATGGACTACTCGGTGCGACCAGAAGGACGCCATCTGCCTCACCGGGAGGGCGCATCGACCTACTCGCTACTCGCCCGCAGCGTTGCCGGTATTTTCGCGGAGTAAACACGGGAACATCTCATGTCATTCGGCTCCTTGCAAGTGAACACGCAAGAGGCGCCGCCCATCGCGGCCGAGGGCAGACCTGCAGCAACAAGCGGTCGGGCCAGCAGCGGGATGTTTCATGCACTCGCGTGGACAGGAACAGCAACGTGGACAACCCAGCTGATCACGTGGGCTTACACGATCATCGTTGCCCGGATGCTCCAGCCTTCCGATTATGGCCTGATCGGAATGGCAAGTGTCCCCTTAGGCTTCCTGATGATCGCGAGCGAGTTCGGAATTGGCACTGCTGTGGTTGCGATGCCGGACCTGCCCGAAGATCAGATATCACAGTTGAACACAGTAGCTGTGATATCCGGAGTCGTGTTGTTCGCATTGGCGTGTGTGACGGCGTACCCTCTGGGGCACTTTTTCAGAGCACCAGATCTGCCGCTTGTCGTCATCACCCTGAGCCTGATCCTCGTCATAACATCCTTCAAGACCGTTCCGGATGCCCTTCTCCAGCGAGAGTTCTGCTTCAAGCTGCTGGCGCAGATCCAGGCCGCCCAAGCAGTCAGCTACGCAGTTGCAGCCGTCGCCGCCGTGCTGTTGGGAGCGAGATACTGGAGTTTGGTGATTGCCAGCCTCGCCGGCGTAACTGCCTCTACGCTGCTTGTGCTTCGCAGCCGCCCGCATGCTTTTGCCTGGCCCAAACTGCCAGCGCTTCGCCCATCACTGGTTTTCAGCACACACGTCCTGGGCCTGCGCGTGGCGTGGTACTGCAACGCCACTGCGGATTTCGTGGTCGCGGGACGCGTCCTCGGGGCTGCCGCTCTGGGCTCGTACAACGTTGCGTGGACCATTGCAGAGCAGCCGCTGCAGAAATTCACGGACCTCGTGACGCGGGTCGTACCCCCATATTTCTCCAGAGTGCAAAACAATGACGCAGCCTTGCGGGGATATGTGCTGACGATCACACAATCGCTGTCGTTATTGACGCTGCCGGCCACCTTGGGGCTCGCGCTGGTGGCCGACGACTTCGTTACTGCCGTGCTTGGTCCGAAATGGGCGAACTCAGTACTGCCGCTGCGCATCCTCGCCGTCTACTCGGCGGTTCGGGCAATCACGAGTTTTTTTACGCCGTTGTTGAACACCAGGGGCCAATCCCGATTTGTAATGTGGAACCACATATTGGCTGCGCTGGCCTTTACCGCGGCCTTTTACCTGGGCAGCCGATGGGGAATCGTGGGAATCGCCTTGGTATGGCCGCTGCTGTATCCGTTCACCGTAATCCCGCTCTTTATCCGAATGATAAACGATCTCAAGTTGCCCCTCCATACTTACGTCAGTTCCCTATTCCCGGCATTGAGCGGCTCATTGATCATGATCGTTTCACTGCTGATCCTGAAGAGTGTCATTCCGGCACGTGCGATACACGCGCGACTGGCAATTGAGATCGGCGCCGGCGCGGCGATTTACTGCGTGACGATAGCCGGGCTGTACCCCGGACAGTTGCGTCGTATCTACACCCTCATTCGACCAGCTACCCAGGCTGCTCCGTTAGCGGCTGAACGGCCGGTGTAAGTTCATGTGCGGCATCTGTGGCATTTTCTTTCTCGATGGCGAACCGCCGGTCAGCGGGGCAACTATCCGACGGATGACAGCCACCCTGCGGCATCGCGGTCCGGACGACGAAGGAGTGTACGTCGGTCCTGGGATCGGGCTGGGGCATCGCCGCTTAAGCATCATCGACCTAGAGGGAGGGCATCAACCCGTCAGCAACGAAGATGGCACCGTGTGGGTCCTGCTCAACGGTGAGATCTACAACCACCGTGAGCTTCGCTGCGAGCTAGCCATCCGAGGTCACCGATTTTCGACGTGCTCTGATACCGAATCAATAGTCCATCTCTACGAGGAAATAGGGGAGGAGTGCTTTTCGCGACTGCGTGGCATGTTCGCCATCGCAATCTGGGATGTTCGGCGTCGTCGGCTATTGCTTGCGCGAGATCGAGTGGGGAAAAAACCGCTTTTCTACGGAGCGATAGGAGACCGGTTCGTATTTGGGTCGGAGTTAAAGGCTCTCCTCGCATCGGGTAATTTCCCACGCGATATCGATAGGCAGGCATTGTCAGATTATTTTTCGCTCGGGTACGTGCCCACACCCAGAACGATCTATCACGTCGCCCGGAAGGTACGGCCTGGCCACTATCTCGTGGTGTCGCGATCGGGCATACGCGAGATCTCCTACTGGAACTTGTCGTTTCGCGTAAGCGAGCATCGCAGCGAGCAGGAATGGTGTGAGCGAATCCTCAGCAGCCTGGAAGAAGCCACTCGGATCCGCCTGATGAGCGATGTGCCACTGGGCGCGTTTCTTAGCGGTGGGGTGGACTCTTCCGCAGTCGTCGCAATGATGTCCCGTGTAGCTAGCGGGCGGATCACTACATGCTCGATCGGATTTGCGGAAGAAAGCTTCAATGAAGCTGATTTTGCTCGCAAGGTTGCCACCCAATTTGAGACTCAGCACTTTGAGCGCACGGTTCGCGGTAACGCACTAGACGTTGTCGAGAAGCTAGCCTGGCACTATGACGAACCATTCGCGGATTCCTCCGCCGTGCCTATGTACTATCTTTCCAAGGCGGCCAGGGAGACCGTGACGGTAGCTCTCAGCGGCGATGGCGGTGATGAGAACTTTGCCGGGTACGATCGGTATTACCTCGATGCGTTCGACAACCGCCTACGCCAGATATTTCCTCCACGATTCCGTCGACTTGTGATCGGGTCGTTGGCACAGATCTACCCCAGTCTAGCTTGGGCCCCACGCATCTTTCGCGCGAAGAACAGGCTGCAGAGCGCAGCGCTCGACCCCTTGGCGGGTTACTTTAATTCCGTATCGGTTTTCCGGCCGGACGAAAAAGCCCAGTTGCTCGCCCCCGATTTCCAGGCCAGCTTGGGCGGTTACGATACTATTTCTGTGCTCGAAGAACACTATCGGGCTGCCGACACTAACGATCCGCTCTCGCGCATCCAGTACCTTGACATCAAGACCTATCTCCCGGACGACATTTTAGTCAAGGTCGACCGGGCCAGCATGGCCGTGTCGCTCGAGGTTCGCGCTCCCCTGCTCGATCATAAGTTCATGGAGTTGGTTGCGTCGATTCCGTCATCACTCAAGCTCATCGGACCTCGTGGCAAATACATCTTCAAGAAGGCCCTCGAGCCGATTCTTCCCCAGGAAACGCTGCATCGCCGCAAGCAGGGTTTCGGGGTCCCAATAAGAGACTGGTTCCGGAAAGAGTTACGTGGGTTTGCCTATGACGCCCTCTTCAGCAGAGACGACGAGGTGCTCAGACGCACCTACCTCGTAAAACTGTGGCAGCAACACCAATCTGGACGGGTCGACCGCTCGAGTTGCTTGTGGACCGTTCTCATGTACTTGCAGTGGCGGAAGCTGTTCGAGCATAGACACGAGGTAAGCGAAGCTGAAGATGCTGAAGAACAAGGTCTGCGGACTTAGGACTGATCAGCATTGTATGTGCGAAACAGCGGGTTACTGAGGCAAACTGCTGGTTGACGCGGCCTTCGAGCGGACACCCGTAGAGTCGTAAACATGGCCAGTGTAGACGAAGTGCGGATGGTGTTTGAAAATCCCGACTTCTACCTGAGGCGGTCGCGGCACAATATCCGAATTCGAGAGGAAACCGTAAACGACTTCACGCAAGGACACGACTACAAACGTGTTCTTGATATTGGCTGCGGCGATGGATCCCTTTCAGCTCCATTGCTCCGTGCGCGCAACCGGCTCACACTACTGGATGTATCTAGCGCCATGCTTTTGAAGGCCCGCGATCAGATACCGCGTGAACTGATCCGGCACGTGGAATTTGTAAATGATGACTTTCTCACGGCTCCGCTGATTGCCGGATACGATCTTATTATATGTGTTGGTGTGCTTGCGCACGTCAGCTCTCCGATATCTGTAATCCGAAGAATCGGCTCGCTTTTGAGTCCGAATGGTTCAGTGATCGTCCAGGTCACTGACTGTCGCCACGTACTTAGCCGGGTCATGCGCGCGTACGGAAAACTTCGTCAGTGGGTTTTTCCCGTTCCGTACTGCGCGACGGCACTGTCCGCCGAGCAAATCTCAAACATGTTCGCTGGCCAAGGATGTCATCTCATTGACGTATATCGATACACTGAACCTCTGCCCGGCATGGTGCGCGTTCTGAGTGAACAGTCATTGTACCGCCTCACCCGATGGCTTTACGGGCGCTATCCTTGCGGCCGAAATGCTGAGCTCGGAAATGAGTATCTGTGTCACTTTAGGCGTGCCTGATTTTGCACGATGGCAACGAACGGTGCACCAAGCATCATTCGCGCTCTGGCTCCGCAAGTGGTCTCTCTGCCTCAGCTGAAAATGTTTGTTGAAAATCTGCTGCCGAAAGTGGCAGATCATGTAAGCCCGTCTGTCTTGATGGTGACGAGCGGCAGCTCTACAAATGGCAATCGGGACATCTCGCCGTTTGTCCAGGTCCAGGTCGAGTCGCTCGAGGAAATCGGCTGGACCGTGCATTACGGGTTAGTGGATGACCGCAGGTCCGCAGGCGGGATCATGCGGAACACGCGCCGGTTGACGGATGACGTTCGCCGATTGCAGCCCGGCGTTGTGCACGCGCAGTTCGGGTCCGTTATTGCCGCGATTGCCTGCCGAATCCGGGGTGTTACGCCGCTTGTCATTTCGTTCTGTGGTTCCGACCTGCTCGGTTCCTTTAATTCTGGTTCCGCGTCGTGGGTGCGCGACCGGGCCGCGCGTCTAATCAGCTTGGCCACTGCCAGGAGAGCCGCTGCGCTGATAGTAAAGAGCAAGAATCTGTACGAGGGGTTACCGCAACGCCTGCGGCGAAAGGCGGTGCTCCTGCCCAACGGCGTTGACGTTTCCAGATTCTTCCCCTTACCCCAACGGGAGTGCCGGTGCCAACTGGGATGGTCCGCCAGGTCGAAGATCGTGTTGTTTAACGCCAGCGTAGGTGTCAACCAGCGGGTGAAGAATCTCCCGCTGGCGCGAGCGACCGTTGATCTGGTTAGACAGTCGATTCCCGATGTTTGTTTGAAAGTGATTTCAAACACCAGTCATGACCTTCTGCCCGTAGTTCTAAGCGCGGCGGACTGCCTTTTAGTGACTTCGTTCAGCGAAGGCTCCGCTAATCTTCCCAAGGAAGCAATGGCATGCGGTCTTCCTGTAGTTTCGGTTCCGTGCGGCGATGCGATCGAAAGGCTCCGCGATACGCATCCGGGTAGCGTCTGTTCCTATGATGCTTGCGCGCTAAGTGAAGCCGTCAAAGAAGTGCTCACGTCAGCAAAGCGTTCGAATGGTCCCGAGGAGTTGGTGGCGCAGGGACTCACGTCAGCCCAGGTCGCGCAGGGTTTGGTAAAGATCTACGTTCGTGCGCAGACAGGGCCACGGAAGGTGCTCTGTCGGACTTAGATGAGCAACCAACGATGCTGAATGCGCGTAGCAGTTCTGTTAAGGAACAATAGAGATTAGCGGTGAGATTTCACGCGTCCTGATCCCGAGCTGTGGGTGCAAATCCGTGTCTACCGTTGATGTTCCGCCCCGGCACGTTTATCAAGTTTATTAAGATGGCCCGCCCCCTGGAGACCGCGTCGGTTCGGACCGCCCACGTGGGCCAAATCAGGTTGTCAAACGCACCAACGGCCTGCACGACATCCCTGTCCCGCTTAAGCGCATCCCGGCAGCTACAGCAACGGATGTGCCGCTCGAGGTCAATCACGTGTTCGTGACGAGCGGTGTGGTCAAGAGTGCGCGTGGCGATCGATGGAAGCAATCATGCAGACGACAACTAGTGTTGCGATTTACCGCTGGTGATCAGCTAGATCGCTTAGGCAATTCTCCGAGTTTCTGAGCAGATTCACAGCGGACAAACGGACGGAAACCATCCAATGTGCGGCATTTTCGGCGCGGTTAAGACCAGGGGCTCCTTCGAGCCGGCAGATTTCCACCGGTTCGTAGAGCTTACGGACCTGGTGCAATATCGCGGTCCCGATGATAAGGGCTACGTGATATTCGAGGTCGCGAACGGCCCAGTGCGTGAAGGCGCACGGTTCGACGTATTCTTGGGCCACCGGCGGCTTGCAATCCTGGACCTTTCGTCGGCTGGGCATCAGCCTATGTGCGATGGCCAAGGTCATTGGATCGTGTTCAACGGTGAAGTCTTTAATTACCTTGAACTTCAGAAAGATCTCAAAAAGAAAGGACACCAGTTCCGAACGGCTACTGATACTGAGGTTATCCTGCACGTCTACCAGGAGTATGGGGAATCCGGATTCGACCTGCTGAACGGGATGTGGGCGTTCGTGTTGCTCGATCTGCCAAGACGGCGCGTAGTGCTCAGCCGCGACCGCTTCTCGATCAAACCGTTGTATGTATATCGTGACGACAGCCGGTTCTACTTCGGCAGCGAAATCAAGCAGCTGCTGCCGCTTCTACCATTGCGGGAACCCAATCTAGGCGTCGTGGGTGCGTACCTCGACCAAATGCTGCTGGATCATTCGCAGGAGACCTTCTTTCGCCGCATTGTCAGACTCATGCCGCGCACGAATGCTGTGATCTCGCTGGACAGTGGGCGATACACCGAAACGCGGTATTGGGATTTTCCGAAATCGCAGTCAATTTCTGAATGGCCACAAGCTGTCGAGAACTTCCGGGAATTACTACAAGACAGTGTCAGGATTCGGCTACGCAGTGACGTGAAGGTTGGTGTGCTGCTCAGTGGCGGCTTGGATTCGTCGGCAATCACGGTGCTGGCGCAGAAGGTTGTCGGTGAGGGGCTAGAAACCTATTCCATAGTATCTGACAGCGCTTGCTCCGAAGAACGATTTGTTGATGTGGTGAATTCAGTTGCTCGGTCGAAGAACCTCAAACTCGTAGCCCGAATCCAGCAACTGGCTCCGATGCTCGACCGCGTTCTGTATCACAGCGATGAGCCGTTTGGTGGGTTCGGGCCTGTGGCCCAGCTTCAAATGATGGAGGTGATTCGGAGGGACACGGATACTACGGTAGTCCTAAGCGGACAGGGCGGCGATGAAGTTCTTCTGGGGTATTTGAAGTTTTGGTTTTTTTATGTTAGGGGCCTGATCCAGACCCACAAGTACTTGCACGCTGCTGCCGAGCTCTTGGCTAGCTTTATCAATCGGACGGTCGCCTGGCAATTTCGCCTTGAAGAGGCGAGGCGCTATATACGTGTTCAGGGCGAGAGCAGGCGACAGTTCATTATTACTAACACAGCCCCCGTGCCGATCTGGGAGGCTGTAGATATCCGCACCCGGCAAGCGCTAGAGCTGGAACGATACTCGGTTCCAGCCCTCATGCACTACGAGGATCGGAATTCGATGGCACATTCGCTCGAAACCCGCCACCCCTTCCTCGACCACCGCCTGGTCGAGTTCTTATTGACCTTACCAACGGATTTGAAATTGCGCCGCGGCTGGACAAAATACATTTTGCGGCACAGCCTACACGAGCTACCGCCCGCGATTCGGTGGAGGCGCGATAAGCAAGGAGCGACACTTCCTGACCGACCCTGGCTCCGCGATGATCTCACATCGTTGATTCGCAGACTGTTCAGGGAAAGCGCCCTCTCGGAGATAGGTGCGATTAACGAGGCTGAATTCCTTAGCTTTTATGACCGATTCCGCCGGGGAGCCATAGGAGTTTGGCAGAACGAGATTTCGCGCGTGTTGATTGCCGAGCTGTGGGCCCGCAAGTTTATAAGGATGGAATCGGCGACGAGTTTCCCCGGTGGGACGCCCGATTCATCATTGCCATTGCGCACTACCGGCGTCCCTAGCTGCAGGTAGCTTGCGCTCGAACCGAATGAAGATCGAGGCTATAGCGGGTCCGATCGGGTCTGACCTTCTTCGGCATATTTGCCGCCTTTATGGCCAAGACGGAGATCCGCGCTACGCCGATCTGGAGTTCACGCGCAGAGTGTTTAACAGCAACCCCGCCGGGTGCTCCTATCACGTGTTCGCCTTCGAAGACCAGGAAGTGATCGGTTGCTACGCCGTTATCCCGACCAAGGTGATCGCGCCCAGGGGGGAGCTTTGGGCGGGGAAAGGAGAGGCTCTCTACGTTCGGAAAGAGTATCGGTCGACCGCGCTCTTCTTGATCCAGCGCGCGGTTAGTTTAGCAACGGAGCGCGGTCTGCAATTACAGTTCGGACTGACGCACAATCGGCTCGGAAGCATACTTCAGAGAATGGGATTCGAGGCATTGCCTGGTGTGCTGGACCATCGCTACCGCCTGCTTCGTCCCGGTGATGTGCGGCAGCTGACTGCAAGTAGAATCCGGTTGGTTGCTGCCCAAATATTGAAGGGGGCTCAAGCGACGGTAGGGACGGCCGTTGCGGGTCTCCTGAGGGGATTGGGCGTTTCCATTCAGGTCAATCGCGCAGAACACCTGAACCCAGTTTTCACTGCCATCTCCGCCGTAGCCCCACCAGGCAAAAGGCAGTGGTCAGTTGCCACTGATGAGGACTCGTTGCACTGGCGGAACAACATTGGCTGCCTGGATGTGTTGTCAGTGGACGGCAGAGCCGATGAGTTCGTTGCGGTAACTCGCGGTGTACGAAGGGCGAACGTCGAGATAATTCGGTGGAATGTACGTCAGGGGGACCTCGCACGCGCGCTATACATTCTGCAATTTGTTATTGACAAGGCAAACCAAGAGGGGGCTGCCGCCATCTCGATCGGCCCATACGCCGATATGTCCGGAAAATGCAACTTACGAATCGCTGCGTCCATGCTCGGATTCGTCCGGCAGCGACATCAGAAGACCATATATGTGAAGGCGGCCGACCCATTCTTCCTCGATCCGTGCAATCTGCATCTCAATTGGCTCTTCAGCATCTGACCGGAGGAGCATTTGGCCGTCCTCAGTGCCCGCCTGACAATTCCGGACACTCTCAAACCTAAAGCCGCTTACGCTTTGCGGGAGCTGTGTCACCGAGCTGGATTCGGTATGCGGCTCGTTGAGGGCGACCGAGCCCATATCCATTACACCTCGGATTCAAGCCGCGCAGCGTCAGACTCGGTGGTGGTGCGCTGCAATCCTTCCCTGTACTGTCCCGAGACCCGCTGTAAAGTCCATGTGCGCGGACCGCTACAGATATGGGAGGACGCACGCGCAACCGACAATTTCGACATCATAGGCGGCAGTTGGCGGCTGCTTACCCTTCAGGACGAGTGGCACGTGCCCGTCCAAGCGCGGGATCGGCGAGGCACATTCGTTGTATCGGCGCTTCCGACGGAACGCGCCGCAGTTGTCGGTGTTCCGCTCGTCGAGTTCCATGCTGAGGTACTCGGCGACACGGTGGCGCGCTGCTGGCCGCGACTCGCTGAAGCTGCGGCACCCCGTTGGCCAAACGGTAAGGGATATGCCCTCGTTCTGAGCCACGATGCCGATCACGTCCACGTAGGCTTCCCGGCCGAAGTCGCTGTCAATCTGGCCAAAGCAGCACTGCGTCGGAGCGCTGAGCACGCGGCACTTGGATGGTGCGGCCTGCAGCACATGTTTCGCCCCCAAACAGACCCATTCTTTCGGTTCGGATGGTGGCGGCACTGGGAGGCGCAGCGTGGCCTACGGAGCGTGTTCTACCTCTTCGTTCGCCCTCGCGGCGTGCCGGCTGATCTGAATGATTGCAAATCAACTGTGGCGGACAGCGCTACGGATTGGGCGTTGTTCCGCCGAATGGCTGAGGATGGCTGGGAATTTGGTTTGCATCCGTCAATTCACGCACGCAAACATCCGTGGGCATTCCAGGCAGCACGCGAATGGCTGGAGCAGCGACTGGGTAGTCGAGTTGTGGGCTTGCGCCATCACTACTTCGCGCTTGATTGGCGTCGACCGTACGAGACTCACCGCATGCAGGCGGAAGCCGGATTTGAATACGACAGTTCTATAGCTTTCCGTGATGCACCGGGCTTTCGCACCGGAACCTGCCTACCACACCAGCCATTTGACCCCGTTCGCAACGAAGTAATCCCGCTCCAGGTGCTGCCCTGCAACCTCATGGACGTGCACGCACTTTGCAAGGATATCACCGGTACGCGCGAGGGCCACTCGCGGGCGGTGGAGAAAGGCAGAGACTTGTGTCGGGTCGTGTGCCAGCACGGAGGAGCTTTGGTGTTTAATTGGCACCAGGAAGTTGCGTTCAACCAACTTATATACGGCGGTTTCGTCGACGTGCTGGAGGAGGTTCTGACGGACTGCCTGCGCGAATCCGCCTGGATTGCAACTGCCGAAGAAGTCTGCACCTATTGGAATCGCAAGTCGCGGGAGCTCGACCAAGACGCATGTTCCGTTTCTATACCGATCTCCGCTTGACGCCAACTATGCCGCCATACGGACTCGCGATGGACGTTCCCCCTCGGCAGGTCCGCTACATGTGCCACTGCGGAGACACCAATTTCGGTTCACTGCGGCCGCGAGTTCGCAAAATGGCGGCGGGCCAGCCACCGCAAGTTATGGCACTTGCGCTGCCTGGGACGAGCAGCGCATCGGCGCGGTGGTGGCCTCGGGGCCCCAGAAGCGGGCGCAAACCACTACCTATGGAGGTCGCCTGAGTGAAGTAAATACCCATCACCGGGTAATAGATATGCCGTGGTGCCTGTCAGCGAATTCGTGCCCTTAAATATGGCTTTCACAATCAAAGTGTCGATCGTCGTTGCCTGCCGGAACGAAGAAGCGTTCATTGGGGATTGCCTCGATTCGATTCTGGCCAACGATTATCCCAAGGATTTGCTGGAGGTTCTGGTGGTCGACGGCGTGAGCGACGACGGCACCAGAGTAATCGTTGAGAGCTATTCTGAGCGCTTCCCGTTCGTTAGGCTCGTGGACAATCCGCGGCGGCTCGCGTCTACCGCTTTCAACCTTGGTATCCAGCATGCGTTCGGTGATGTGGTTATGATCATGGGGGCACACAGCACTTACGCAACGGATTACATCTCTCGCTGCGTACGCGCCTCGACCGAATCGGGTGCAGACAACGTCGGCGGAATCATCCGGGTAATGCCTCGCACGCCTGGCTTGCTGGGTAACGCGCTCGCATTTGCCCTGGGACACCGCTTCGGTGTCGGGAATGCTCACTTTCGCTGCGAAACCAACAGGCGGCGCTGGGCTGACACCGTTTTTGGAGGCTGCTATCGCCGCGAAGTTTTCGAGAAGGTCGGGCTATTCAACGAACAGCTGGTTTTCAACCAGGACATTGAGTTCAATCTGCGGTTGGGCCGGGCGGGAGGGCGAATCCTGCTCGATCCGGAGATTGTCAGCGACTACCAGGCTCGGTCCGATCTGAAGTCGTTTTGGAAACATAACTTCCGCAATGGTTCCTGGGTGGTCTTCTCCTTGCTGTTCTGCGATGGAATCCCGTTTTCGTGGAGGCACTTGATCC
>Ga0137388_10002125_pt1 | contig 12362 bp, 11 predicted proteins | sample 15con2h14AmetaG_FD_104644 | JGI IMG/M metagenome (GOLD analysis project Ga0137388, IMG submission 104644) | Vadose zone soil microbial communities from Angelo Coast Range Reserve, California, USA - 15con2h1.4A metaG | ecosystem: Environmental > Terrestrial > Soil > Vadose zone > Saprolite...
CAGACGGGGGCCAAGGCCCTGATCCTCCCAAGCTCGGTGAGCGAGGACCTGGGAATCCGGACGCCGTTCGATTTCTTCGAGAGGCTGTATCGGGAGCTCGTCCCGGCCCTGCAGGCGGCCCGAACGTCGTGACCGGCCGGTGGAGAACGAACCGAGGTGCGTCGTGAGCCGAGAATGGAAGCTCCTCCTCCTGGTCGGCCTGACGGCGCTGGTCCACGCAAGGGCCGAGGCCAAGGTGAACGTCGTGGCCACCACCGAGCACGACGCGGCCATCGCGCGAGTCGTCGGCGGGGACCGCATTTCGGTTGCGTATCTTGCCAAGGGTACCCAGGACCCCCATGCGATCGTTCCGAAGCGCAGCTTCTCGGTGCCCCTGAACCGCGCGGATCTTCTCATCGTGAACGGCCAGGGTCTCGAGACCGCGTGGCTTCCGACCGTCCTCGCCGAGTCCACGAACGGCCGGATTCGAGAGGGCAAGCCCGGCTATCTGGATGCCTCTATCGGTGCGGCGCTGATCCCCTACGACCCCGCCGACGTGAAGGCGCCCCCTCTAATCAGAGGACTCGTGGCGTTGCAGTCCCTGGTCGTCTCGAAACCACCGGACCTCACGGCCGGCTACAACCACCATTATTGGCTCGACCCGGCAAACGGCAATTCGACCGCGAAGGCCATCCTCGACAAGCTCGTGCTGCTGGACCCATCGAACGCGACCGTCTTCAAGACGAACTACGAGCGGTTCGCCGCGAAGCTGAAGGAGAAGCTCGGCGAATGGGATGCGCAGATGAAGCCCTTCGAAGGGACGGAGATCGTCAGCTACCATCGGAGCTGGACGTATCTGGCCCGACGGCACGGTCTGAAGATCGTGGGCTATATCGAGCCGAGCGAGCCGCTGATGCTCAGCTCCACGAACCTGGACAACCCACCTGATCGGGACGAGAAAGCCGTGCTCATCGCGAGGATGGCGCAGAGTCGAGCGAAGCTGGTCGTTGCCGAGACGTATCAGGATCAGGCCATGCTCAAGGAGATCGCCCGAGCCGCCGGCGCCGCGGTGGTGATCTTGCCGTCGTCGGTGAGCCAGGCCGACGGTATCGACGACTACTTCGCCTTCTTCGATCAAATGTATCGATGGTTGACGCAGGCGTTGAACGCCGTCAAAGCGCCCCGCTGATGTCCGCGCTCCTCGCGGTGCACGAGCTCGCCATCGGCTACGGTCGGTCCGCCCTTCTGTCCGATATCAACCTCTCGATCGACCAGGGTGACTGGTGGGGTATCGTCGGACCCAACGGCGCCGGCAAGACCACGCTCGTCAAGACGCTCCTCGGGATCATCCCGGCGCTCGGCGGGCGGATCGAGCGCCGCACGGGTTTGAGCTTCGGATACGTACCCCAGCGCGGCGTGATCGACGATATTTTCCCGCTGCCCGCGCTGGACGTGGTGGTGATGGGCCGTTACCCGCGCATCGGGCCGTGCCGGCGAGTGACACGGGCCGATCGAGAGCTTGCCCTTCGCTACATGGAGCGGGTAGGAATCGCCCATCTCGCTCGCAAGCCCTTCCGCTCGCTGTCGGGCGGACAGAAGCAGCGAACCTTGATTGCCCGAGGGCTCGCGCCGGAGCCGGACGTGCTCGTGCTCGACGAGCCCACGGACGGGATGGACATCGCCGGAGAGGCCGGCATCATGGAACTGATCTCCGATCTGCACCGAGGATCCGGGCTGACCATCTTGATGATCAGTCACTCGTTGAACCTGGTCGCGAATCACGCGAAGCAACTGATGCTCATCCACGGCGACGAAGGCGTCTTCCGAACCGGCATGACCGACGAGCTGTTGAACGGCGAGACGCTCAAAGACGTGTATCGGCTGAGCGTCGACGTGCACTCCTTTGGCGGGCGGAAATTCCTGTTCGCACACGGGTCGAGCGAACCGAGGGCAGAGAGATAGGCATGGACTTCGTGCGATCGATCCCCCTCCTGTCGAACCTCTTCCTCGTCGAGCGGAACGGGATGACCTTCCTCGAAGCGCTGCCGATACTCCAAAATGGGATCCTGGCCGGCCTGCTCGTCGCGCTCGTGAGCGCCTTCTTGGGTGTCTACGTCATCCTCAAGCGGATCGTGTTCGTCAGCGCGGCGATCTCCCAGATCTCCTCGCTGGGCGTCGCCTGCGCCTTCCTGGTCGCCGCCCTCCTCGGCCACCACGCGAGCGAGGTGAAATCACAGTTCTTGAGCGGTCCTGGGTTGACGTCGGTCGTATTTGCTTGCCTGGCGGCGCTCCTCCTGGCCCGGCAGGTGAGTGAGAGGCGGATCACGCGCGAGAGCATCCTGGGCATCGGTTACGTGCTGCCGGCCGGTCTCACGTTAGTGGTCCTCGACCTGCTGAGCGCTGAAGCGCACGCCATCGAGGATATCCTCTTCGGCAACTCGGTATTCGTCTCCGTCGAGCAGCTGCGGGTGCAGGCAGTGACCGCCGTCGCGGTGCTGCTGATCCACCTCCTCCTGTACAAGGAGTTCATCTTCACCTCGCTGGACCCGGAGACCGCGACCGCCTGCGGGATGAGGACGCGGCTCTTCAACCGTATCTTATTATTGACCATCGCCTTCACGATCGCCGTGTCCATCATGTCCATCGGGGCGCTGCCCGTCTTCGCCTTCATGGTCATCCCGGCCTCGGCGGCCTTGACGCTCACGGAGCGGCTGGGGCCCGCGTTCCTCCTGTCAGTCGCGTTCGGCGTGTCGGCCGCTCTCGTCGGTTTTTATCTGTCATTCGTCTTCTCGCTGCCGACCGGGCCCGCCATGCTAGCCACGGCCGGCGTCTTTCTCATCCCGGGTGGCGCCAAGACGCTCTTGCATCGGTGGCGACTCGACGGATCGCTGACCGGCTGAGCGGGATCGAGTCGAGATGAGACATCGCCACGCCGATCATGACCCGGGCGAGGAAGCCCACGTGCACGACCACGGCGAGGGCCATGGTCATGGGCACGTGCACGGTATCGTCGATCCGTCCATCGCCTCCAATGACCGGGGGCTGCGGGCGTTGAAGTGGTCCTTCGTCGGGCTTATGGTCACCGCCGTGATCCAGACCGGCGTGGTGCTGCTGTCCGGCAGTGTGGCCTTGCTCGCCGATACGATCCACAACTTTGCCGACGCCGCCACCGCGATCCCGCTCGGCGTGGCGTTCTGGCTGGCCCGTCGCGGCGCGACACCTCGGTTCACTTACGGTCTCGGTCGTGTCGAGGATTTGGCCGGGCTGGCGATCATCGTGACGATCCTCGCCAGTGCTATTGGCGCCACCTACGCCGCAATACACCGGCTACTTCACCCCGAACCCGTCGCGCTGCTCTGGGCGGTCATGGTGGCTTCGGTGATCGGCTTCGTCGGCAACGAGGCGGTGGCCGTCTTCCGTATCAGGGTCGGCCGCCAGATCGGCAGTGCCGCTCTCATCGCCGATGGTTACCACGCACGTATCGACGGGTGGACGAGTCTGGCGGTCTTGGTCGGGGCGATCGCCGTGTGGGTCGGCTATCCACTGGCCGATCCCGTCGTCGGCCTGCTGATCTCGATTGCGATCTTCGTGCTCGTGTGGCGGTCAGCCGGGTCGATCCTTCTGCGGACGCTCGACGGCGTCGAAACCCAGGCGCTTCAAGATATCGTGCACGCCGCCGGCCACGTGCCGGGGGTCACGGAAGTCACGGACGTGCGAGCTCGGTGGATCGGTCACCGGCTGCACGCGGACCTGAGCATCACCGTTCCGGGCGCGCGCTCCGTCCGCGAGGGCCACGAGGTCGCGAAGGCCGTACGCCACCAACTGCTGCACCACCTGCCGCATCTGGGCAGCATGACCGTTCACGTCGATCCCGATGGGCAGGGTGGGGACCGTCACCATCGCATCGGAGCGCATGTGCACGATGGGTTGCCGATGCACACGCACGATTAGGTCAGGCCCGCCAGACCTGGGACTCTCCGTGTACCTCGCATGGATGCTGCTGTCAGCAGGCCTCGTTCTCGCGCCAGCGCCGATCGCCCTGGCCCAGGCATCCGGGGGCGACGACGAACTCGCCGAGGCCCGGCGCCTGAATCAGGATGCCGCTACGCTCTTCAGATCCGGGAAGTTCGTGGAGGCGGTTGCGCTCGTCCAGCGCGCGCTCGCGATCCGGGAGAAGACTCTCGGGCCGGAGCACCCGGACGTGGCCGCGAGCCTCGACAACCTCGCAGGGCTCTACCGCGCCCAGGGTAGGTACGCGGAGGCGGAGCCGCTGTATCAGCGTGCGCTCGCGATCGGAGAGAAGACGCGGGGGCCAGACGGCCCGGACGTGGCCGCGAGTCTCAATAACCTCGCGGGACTTTTCCACGCCCAGGGCAAGTACGCGGAGGCCGAGCCACTCTATCGGCGTGCGCTCGCGATCGGCGAGAAGACGCTGGGCCCGGAGCACCCGAACATCGCCGCGAATCTCAACAACCTGGCGCTGCTCTACGTCGCCCAGGGCAGGCCTGCGGAGGCCGAGCCGCTTCAGCAGCGCGCGCTTGCGATTCAGGAGAGGGCGTTAGGGCTGGAGCACCCGGACGTGGCGACGAGCCTCAACAACCTGGCAGAGCTCAACCGTGCCCAGGGCAAGTACGCGGAGGCCGAGCCGCGGTATCGCCGTGCGCTCGCGATCAGGGAGAAGGCGCTGGGGCCGGAGCATCCGGCCGTCGCCGGCAGCCTCAACAGCCTTGCAGAGCTCTACCAGGTTCAGGGCAAATACGCGGAGGCCGAGCCGCGGTATCGGCGCGCACTAGCCATCCTCGAGAAGGCGCTGGGGCCGGAGCACCCCGACGTGGCGACGGTCCTCGATAACCTGGCAGGGCTCTACGAGGCCCAGGGAAAGTACCTGCAAGCGGAGCCGCGGTATCGACGCGCGCTCGCGATCGTGGAAAAGGCGTTGGGGCCGGAGCACCCCGACGTCGCCACCGTTCTGGAGAACTTTGCCGCCTTTCTACGCAAGACGAATAGAACGGCCGTCGCAGAAGAAATGGAGGCCCGCGCGAGAATCATCAGAGCAAAGCGCGCCCAGGTCACCCCATCGCGTTGATCCTCTGGCACCAGACAGACGTGCCGCAAGAAACAGGGCACCATTGTCGTGAGCAGCGTCATCGCTGAGGCCGCTGATGCGCATCGCGTCTCGAAGAGGCTCGTCCGCGAAGGCGTGACCCATCGCGCCGCCAAGAACGAGGCCAGAGGCTCGAACATCGCACGCGTGGTGACGTCAGTCGGCATGGTCGTGATCAGGACAATGCGCTACGACTCATCGAGAGGTCGCAGAAAGAGACGGAAGCAATCTGTAACACCGTACCTGAATAAAAGTTCATGATAAATTAAGGAAACCTTCATGTCTGGTCAAGTAGGTTTGGCGCGATGTCCGCCCCACTGCTGTTGCCCGCCTTGAAGGGCTCACGTCCAGTCGCCGCAGCCAGATCAACATTCCGTTCCCGGCGGTGTGGGACCACGGCAGTCGCCACGTTTGGCGAGGCGTAGCCCCGGCGCGACTATGCGCCGGTGCAGGAGGACTCGGTGATGCAGTCACGCGCCACGCCGCAGCCACTGTCCCGCCGCAACATGCTCAAGCTGGGAGGCGCTGCAGCGGCCGTGGGCGCCTTCGGGCTCCGGCCGGGCGAAAGTTTCGCGGACGGGGACCCGCCTCCGGAGAAAGCCAAGCAGCCAGATCGAGGCGGCACCTTCCGCATACGCATCGGGCAGTCGCCCGCTCACTTCGATCCCCACCAGACGGCCGCCTACTCGACGATGGTGCCACTCTCGTTCGCGTATAGCCGACTGGTGATGATCAAGCCCGGCTCGAGCATCGTACCGGGCACGCAGCCCCTCGACAGCGACCTCGCGCAATCCTGGGACCGCGTAGGAGATACGGTCTACGTCTTCAGACTGCGACAGGGCGTCCGGTGGCAGCCCAAGCCGCCGGTCAACGGCCGCGAGCTGACTGCCGAGGACGTGAAATACACGTACGACCGTTTCCTGGCGACGAAGGGCAACCCGAACCGGCCCCTCCTGGAGATGGTGGACAAGGTGGAGGCCCCGGACAAGTACACGGTGAAGTTCACGCTCAAGGAACCCAACGCCTCGTTCTTCGACCGCCTGGCCTCCACGTCGACCTGGATCATCGCCAGGGAATGCGTCGAAAAGTACGGTGATCTCAAGAAGTGGGAATCGGTCGTCGGCACCGGCCCGTGGATGTTGGAGCGTTACGAGCCGGGCGCCAGGCTCAGCTTCGTCCGCAACCCGAACTGCTTCTATCCCGGCTTGCCGTACGTGGACTCGGTGGAGCTCACGATCAACCCCGATCCGAACGCGGCCTTGGCCGCGTTCCTGGCTGGAAAGTTAGACTTCGGCCCGGAGTACGGCATGACGCTCCGCCGGGCCGACGTGGCCGCCGCCAAGAAGCGTCTCGGCCACTGGTGGCTGCCGCTGCAAACCCGCGAGTTCCTCGTGCCCTCCGGCAGGATCACCGCCATGAAGCTCGACCAGGATCCACTCAAGGACGTGCGGGTTCGCCGGGCTATCGCCATGGCCGACAACTGGCGCGAGATCCTCGAGCGCAATCCGTTGGCGCAGGGGAAAGGCGCGCCCAGCCCGGTCATCCCCGCCGCGCTCAAGGAATGGTCAGTCCCGATCAAGGAGCTGCCTCCCGAAGGCCAGAAGCTCTATGAGCCCTTTGATCCGGCGGGCGCCAAACAGCTGCTCGCCGCGGCCGGCTATCCCGGCGGCATCAAGATCCCTGTCCAGACGACGGCGGGGTACGGGCCCGAATGGATGGACGCTGTCCAGGTCACCCTCAAGAACTGGAAGGCCGCTGGTATCGAGGCGGAGCTCAAGCTCCAGGACTACGAAGCCTTCGTCTCCAGCTCCGTCTACGGCAAGTTCGACAAGATGATCCTGGCCGTGCGCGACGCCGCCACTGAGCCCGATTCCTATCTCGCGGCGCTGCTGCCGGGCGACTCTCTCAACTCATCCGGCGTGAACGACCCCAAGCTCACCGAGATGATCAAGCACCAGCGGCGCACATTCAAAGACAGCGCGCGCCGGGACATCGTCTACGACATCCAGCGCTATTGCTCCCAGCAGGTCTATTACGCCTGCGGCCCTTCGGCGAGCGTGGTGGCCGCGTGGATGCCGAACGTCCGGGACTTCGGCCCGAACATCGGGCCCGACTACGGAGGGCGGCTTATGTCCGCCTGGCTCGACAAATCAACTCAATAACGCGCCCGCTCGTCCTCGCGGTCTTGCTCGTCCTCTTCGCCGGGTCCGCCTCGGCCCACGACGAGAGGTTCTCCACCTCCAAGGTGGAGATCAAGCCGAACGAGGTTCTCTGGACGGTGGACGTGGGGGTGGCGGGCCTCGAGAAGGTCATCAGGCTTCCGGCCGGTGAGCTCGAGCTCACCGAGGCCCAGCTGCAGGCGGCGAAATCGGACATCGTGGCCTACCTGCTCGAGTGTCTCAAGGTCGACATCAACGGCAACTCGGTGGAGGCCGAAGCCGGAGCGCTGGAGCCGGTCTATGCCACCGGCACGACCGGCCAGAAGTACATCTCGTACGCGCGACAGCACTTCCGGTTCCCCTCGACCGCCGAGGTGAAGCGCGTTCAATTCTCCTCCGCGCTCTTCTTCACCGTCATCAGGAACCACCAGGCGGCGATCATCGTCTCGTGGGGGGGCGTGCAGAAAGTCTATAACAAATACGGTCCGTACCAGCTCGACCTGACCTTCGCGCGGCTCAACCCGACGATCCTGGGCACCGCCGTGGAGTTCATCCTGTGGGGGATGCATCACATCTTCGTCGGGTACGACCACATCGCGTTCCTCATGGCATTGCTCCTCGCGGCGCAGCGGCTGCGCGACATGGTGCGGGTCGTCACGTCGTTCACGGTCGCCCACAGCATCACACTCCTGCTCGCGGCGCTCGATCTGATCCGTCTGCCAGGAGGGGTGACCGAATCGTTGATCGCGGCGTCGATCGTCTACGTGGCCTTGGAGAACTTCTTCATCACCGAGGGACGGTACCGGTGGGTTCTCACGTTCGCGTTTGGCCTGGTCCACGGGCTGGGCTTCTCGAGCGTGCTGCGTGACCGGCTGCAAGATCTTCAGACCATCCTGATACCCGTCGTGTCGTTCAATCTCGGCGTGGAGCTGGGCCAGATCTCGATTCTGCTCGTCGTGCTCCCCGTGCTCACGCTGATCCGGAGGGCGCCCGACGAGAAGGCACGGGAACGACGCCAGTGGTGGATGGTCCGGGTGGGTTCGGTGCCGATCCTGCTCCTGGGATCCTTCTGGCTCGTCGACCGTGTCTTCCAGCTCCGCCTCATGCCCTTCTGAGGCCGGGCCGGCCCCTGAGCCAAGGATCGAGGAGCTAAGCGTGCCCACGGTAATCCATTTCGTGGATCGGGTCAGAGGCGTGCCCAAGATCGTCGATGCCAGCGTCCGCCGCGTTCGTAACGCGAATCCAACCTATCACGCACGAGGTAGTTGACCGCCCGCCACTTCTGGTTCTACCGAGGTTCGCCCGTCGTCCCGTAAGCCTGCGCTCCTCTTGACGCTTCAAGCTTCGCCGCGCGTTGGGGCGCGGTGTATGCTCGACGTATGCTCCGACGCGCGCTGTCGGTGCTCCTCGTCTCGATCGTCATCGCCGGCTGCGCCACGACGAGCTCGTCCTTTCCGAACGCGACTCCCGGCAAGCCGCTCACGGTGCCGGCATGGGAGCTGCGTCCGACGGGCCCGGGCCCGTTTCCGGGCGTGGTCCTGCTGCACGGCTGCGCGGGCATATCCGAGGCGAACCACGAGTGGTCGCGCTGGGTCCGCGATCAAGGGGACGTCGCGCTGCTCGTCGACAGCTGGGCGCCGCGGCGAGTCGGCAAGACGTGCGACCCGACGCTTCCCGATATTCCGAACACGGAGCGGTTCGACGACGCGATCGGCGCGCTGCGCTTCCTGCAGGCCAAGCCTTACGTCGATCCGGCGCGCGTGGGCGTGGTCGGCTGGTCGAACGGAGGCGTGTTCGCTCTCGCCGTGATCAACGGGCCGAGTCTCGAGCGCGCCCGGCGGCGCGGTGTCACGCTTCCCGAGCCCGGCTTTCGCGCGTCCATCGGCTTTTACCCCGGCGGCTGCTACTCCCTGGTCCAGGAGCTGGTGACGCGCCCGCTGCTGGTGATGATCGGCGATGCGGACGACTGGACCGCCCCCGGTCCGTGCGTCGAGATGGTCGAAGCGATGCGGCGGCGGGGCGCGGACGCGAGCCTCGTCCTTTATCCGCAGGCGTATCACTACTTCGATGTCGTGGGCCAGCCACGGACGTATCTGCCGGAAGTCGCCAACCACAACAAGCCCAACGAGTGCTGCGGCGCCACCGTTGCCTTCGACGCGGGAGCCTTCACGGACTCGCGCCGCCGTGTTGCCGCGTTCTTCGGCTATCATCTGAAGGGCAAGTAGCCCCCGACCATGGACTCCTCCGTCGAGCTCGTCCGCCATCTCCTGCAGAGCGTCGTGTACATCCACACGAAGGTTTCGAGCGATCATCCCTCGACGAGAATCCTCGGCAACGAGCGGCTGGGGAGCGGCGTCGTGGTCGACGCCTCCGGTCTCATCCTGACCGTCAACTACGTCGTGATGGGCGGCCAGACGATCTCGGTCGCCTTCCAGAAAGGACGCCGCGCGAAGGCCGAGCTCGTCGCTCAGGACTTCGAGGTCGGCCTGGCGCTGATCAAGGTGAATCGGCAGGGACTCGTCGCGGCCGAGATCGGCGCGGGCGATGTCGTCGAGCGGTGCGACGAGGTCGTGCTGCTCGGCGCCATGGGACCTCAAGAACGGCGCGTCACCGGCGGGCTCGTCACCTACATCGGCGAGTTCGAGGGGTACTGGGAATATCTGCTCGACCGCGGCATCGTCTCCAATGCGCCGAATCCGGGCTACGGCGGCGGCGGGCTTTTCTCGATGACGGGTCGCCTCGCCGGGACCGTGCACCTGAACCTGAACGAGATCGCCCGCAGCTCGCTGGCGATCCCGGTCGACTTCTACCGGACCCATCGCGACGAGATGGTCCGGTACGGGCGGGTCGTCAGCCGCCCGCGCCGCGCCTGGCTCGGCGTCTTCGCCCAGGTGATCGAGGAAGGCGTGGTCGTCGCCGGCATCGTGCCCGACGGCCCGGGCGATCGGGGCGGTCTGCAGGAGGGGGACGTGATCGTGTCGCTCAACGCCGAAGAAGTTGGGAGCCGCCGCGATCTCTACATGAGTCTCTGGCGTCACGAGCCGGGCGAGGCGCTGACCCTCGAGGTGATGCGGGACAACAAGACGCGCCGGTTCGAGGTGAAGGGGGGCGGCCGCGCCCACTTCTTCCGCCAGTTGTGACCGCCGGCCCTCGAGGGGCGGTCTCACGCTTCATCGCCGCCGACGGCTTCTTCATGAGCGCCGGCCTCGCGTTCTTCTTCCTGGTGTGCCTGATCCCGCTTCTCCTCCTCGGCGTCTCGATGGTCGGATTCGTGCTGTCGGGAGAGGAGGCGGCGCATCACGTGGTCGGCCAGCTCGCCCAGCAGTTCCCCGTCTACCAGGCGCAGATCAGCCGCGTCCTCCTCCGGATCGTCGAGACGCGCGCCGCGTCGGGTGTCCTGGGCACGGCCGTGCTGGTGCTCTTCTCGACGCCGCTCCTCAGCGCGTCGCGCCTCATCCTGCATCGTCTCCTCGGCGTGCGCGGCGACGGGGGCTTCCTGCGCAATCTCGCGCGCGACAGCTGGATGGCGCTCTTGCTGAGCCTGCTTCTCTTCACCGTCAGCACGATGACCTGGCTCTACCACGGGTTCCGCGTGCTCGCGGTCAACGCTCTGCCGGTCCCTCCTCGCTGGTTCGCCCTCGCGGCCCTTCCGCTGAGCCTCACCCTGTCCGCCTTGATGTTCTATTGCGCCTACCGGTACGTTCCGCGCCGGCAGGTGCGAGTGGTGCCGGCGCTGGCGGGCGCGGTGCTGGCCAGCGTGCTCTGGGAGATCGCCAAGCAGCTCTTCCGCCTGTACATCCAGAGGGTCAGCATCTACAACGAGATCTACGGTCCCCTGGCGGTCCTCATCGCCTTCGTGATGTTCGTCTATTATTCCGCGATCGTGTTCGTCTTCTCGGCTGCGTTCGTCGCGGCGCTCGATTCACGGCGCTGACCCCTCGCGCGCCGAACACAGCCCTCGGCGCGCTGACGACTATGCTATCGTCGTCGGGCTTCTGACTCTGGAAGCGGAGGGAACGCTCATGATCCTCAAGGGCAAGGTGGCGGTGGTCACGGGGGCGGGGCGCGGCATCGGCCGGGAGATCGCCGTCTTGATGGCGCGGCACGGCGCGCAGGTCGTGGTCAACGACTACGGCGGCTCGGCGGCCGGGAGCGGCGCCGAGAGCGCGCCCGCCGACGAGGTGGTGAACGAGATCACGAAGGCCGGCGGCAAGGCCACGGCCAACTACGATTCGGTGGCCTCGATGGCCGGCGGCCAGGCGATCGTCAAGACGGCGGTCGACACCTTCGGGCGCGTCGACATCGTCGTCAACAACGCCGGGATCCTCCGCGACCGGATGATCTTCAACATGACCGAGGAGGAGTGGGACGCCGTCATCAATACCCACCTCAAGGGGAGCTTCGCCGTGACCCGCGCGGCGGCGCCGCTCATGCGCGAGCAGAAGTGGGGTCGGATCATCAACATGACGTCGACCTCGGGTCTCATCGGCAACGTCGGCCAGGCGAACTACGCCGCGGCGAAGCTCGGCATCTTCGGGCTCACCAAGGCGACCGCGCTCGACATGGGGCGCTACAACGTGACGGCGAACTGCATCTCGCCCTTCGCCTGGACGCGGATGATCGGCACGATCCCGACCGAGACCGAGGCGCAGAAGGCGCGGGTGGAGAAGATCAAGAAGCTCTCGCCCGCCCACATCGCGCCGGTCGCGGTCTTCCTGGCGAGCGATGCGGCCCGCGACGTGAGCGGTCAGGTCTTCGGGGTTCGCGGCAAGGAGGTCATGTTGTTCAGCCACGAGCGCCCGATCATGCGGGTGCACAACTCCGAGGGCTGGACGGCCGAGAGCTTCACCGAGATATTCCCGGGCACCCTCCAGCACCACCTGGTGCCGCTCGTCACGTCGGGACAGTACTTCAACTACGACCCGCTCGTCTGAACAAATAACCGGGAGAGGCACCATGATCGACATGACCCTCGAGATGGCTGAGACCGCGTTGAAAGCGGCGCAGGCCAAGGCGCGCGCGCTGCGAGCGCCGATGACCATCACCCTGGTCGACGAGGCCGGCCGCCTCGTACTGACCGCGCGTGGCGACGGCACCGGCTTCTTCAGCCCCGAGACCTC
>Ga0137388_10002129_pt1 | contig 12358 bp, 8 predicted proteins | sample 15con2h14AmetaG_FD_104644 | JGI IMG/M metagenome (GOLD analysis project Ga0137388, IMG submission 104644) | Vadose zone soil microbial communities from Angelo Coast Range Reserve, California, USA - 15con2h1.4A metaG | ecosystem: Environmental > Terrestrial > Soil > Vadose zone > Saprolite...
GAGTGAAGAAAGGATTACCGCTTGTCCTGTGAAGGAAGGATTCCGTTGGTGAGGTATGTTCCAGATGTATTCAGACGCGATTTGAATGCTGCTCGTGGGAGTCGTCCAATTCTCGATGGCCCGGCGGATACCTCTCGTAATATCAAAAAACGCCTCATCCTGATTGGTCCAGGTGGTGATCGGTTTGCCCTGTGAAGGGAGTGCCTGGAGCTTGGCAAATGGAGCGTTGTGCCATTCAGTAGGACAAAGGATAATGGGGATGACGCAGGCTTCCTTGGCCTGATGCCGTTCTAGTGCTCGCTTCATCTCGATATCATAACAATACGTTGACTTCATGAAGCCTGGACTGATGAGTAAGAGAATGATCGAGGCCGTGTTGAGATGTGTGTCAATCTCCTGAGCCCACTCCGTACCTGCACCAATCCGGCGGTCATGCCATTGACTAATGAGACCCTGGCGACGCAAACTGTCGAGACGTTTCTCCAATTTGTCGCGCATCTCTTCATCTTCGTGCGCATAGGAGTAGAAGACTTCGACTGATTTCGCCGATGCCTCTGTCATTGATGTAAAACCCCTCTTTGCTCAAAGTGAGATATCCACTTCCTAGAAATTAAGGGTAGTATAGCGATTTTTTCAGGGTAAATCAAGGTTGAGGAACGTAGCGAGAGCAGGTGTTTGCTTCGTCAGAGATGTGAGATTGGATACATACGTTTTGTACGATCTCTTTGGGGTCAGGCACCGGGTACCCTTCGTCGGTTAATTGAAGATGGTCTGATTTCCTTGGATGTCTTCACCCGCTGCATTCGTGGCTGGCATTTAGATCAGAGTCCGACGTTGCAGGCTTTGAATCGCGCTCTGATCCAGCGTACATCAGAGATCCATCACTCTGATCAAGGGGTACAGTATGCAGCCACGGTCTATATCCACGGTTGCAAACAGCAGGAGTGCAGATCAGCATGGCAGAGGTGGGAGCGGCGTGGCAAAATGGCTACGCGGAATGGCTGATGCGCACGATCAAAGAAGAGGAGGTTGATTTATCGGACTACCAGAATTATGCTGATGCCACGAGACACATCGGACGCTTTCTCGATGAGGTCTACATGCTTAAACGCATTCATTCCTCATTGGGATATCTGACTCCCGCTGAATTCGAACAGCACTGGCAGTCACAGCAGGCGATTCTTCAAGTAGACTGAGAGGTTTTGTGTCTACGCTAATGGGGGCAGTACAGACATGAAATATGCCACATCTTGCAAGATATAACTTTCCTCGGGTCGTGCTATCGTTAATCATATTGTAGAATCGATTCTGTTTGATCAAGAAATAGCTTGACGTTCCATTGCACTTCTTTCCAAGTTTGAAAAAGCATTTCCAAGGTTTGCTGGATCGCCTCAAGTAACATAAAGGTTTGCTGAGACGGCATCCAACTAATACTACGGAAAGTAGCGATGAGTAACCTGAGTTCGCTAAGTTGTGCGTCGAGCCGATGAAGTATCATTATCAGAGGATAGCGTAATGGACATACAATAGGCGGAAGCTGTACACTTTTATCCAGAAATTCGTAGAAATCTTTTATAGGCCTGCTTAAAATTTCCAGTAGTTCGATCACTGCATTACATTGATCAGGCCAAATTCTTTCCCCGCTAATGAATAATTTGCGAGCATGGACAAGAGATTTACGCATTTCAGCAATTTCTGACCAATGACGCTGAGTAATACTACGTACTTCGTCAATTGAATACAGAAGTTCTGGCCACGGCCCTTTAACCATTTTGCCCATGTTTTTTCCTTCCATCTCGTCGAAAGACACTCGCTCTAATTATACTAGAACAGATGTCTTTGTCAAGGTATTCAGATACGAAACTGACTAATCGCTTCATTAAGAGCTTCGCGACTTTTTTCTAATGCCTTGTCGAGTTCGACTGCGCTCTCCATCTGCTTGGCTATGCTGGCTGTCGATGAATGAATTATCTCAAGCGGAATCATAGCTGACCATAACTGACGTCTTACTTCAGATACTTCTTCTTTTACAGCATTTGCTGAATTGAGAAATTGCTCTCTTTCAGGTTTATTCTTAGGATTATTTATAAGTGTGTCCATATCATTTAATACGCGTTCAAGTTCTCTCAGGTGTGTCTCAAAGTCGCTTTTGAGAAATTTTTTCGGGTCCAGATTGCGTTGTATTTGCTGAAGTACTGCATTGAGCCTACTCTTACAGATCAGTAGTTTTTTCCCTACTCGTGAAGAGTTTGGATCTGGTACAGGTAGCTGGTTGATTAAAGGTGACACTAGAAATTACCCCTGCCGCGATACATTGTAATGATTTCTCGCAGTTACTGATATTCATCGATTAGTCACCACTATGCTCTAAACTATGGTCGTGTGCTCTGGGTATCTATTCTGGTGTATCTTCTTGAATTGACACTAATGGAACGTGCTAAGGTTGGGAATCGTCTTCCCAGCGAGCTTTATTCCTGGCTCCTGCCCTTTACCTTATGATAAACTCGCTAACTTGTTGAAAGACTTCTTTAATTGGTTTATTTTACGTATGCTTATCAAGATTTCCTCTAATTCCTGCTGAATATCTTGTCGTTGCTCCAATGGTACCTCAAGGCAAACTGGACAAAAAGCGTTCTTGCTTATTTCCAAATTACCTAACTGCGCTTCAATGAGATGTAGTGTTTTTACAAGCTCAGAGCGCGATTCTCCGAAAAGGTGAGGATGTTTTTCAGCTAGCTTATCAAGCTCTTGTGTTGGCTTATTGAGTGTTCCCATCGCGCTTAATGCCCGCTCACACTCATCTGAATAGATCTTTTTCCGACTGAGAAGCTTTTTTGCATCTCTGACTACCGCTTGTGTGGCTATAATGCTGTTATACTTTTTAATCACCAGACTGATTGTATTGCTCTGTTGCCCCATTCTTGTCTTAGGAAAGCGCTCCTCAACAAGAGGTGCCAATGTATTTCCTACGGCCTGCGGGTATTCTTGTAATTTTTCTTGCATTACCGAAGTTGCAGTTTGCTCTGAAAGAACAAAAATATCTACGCCATCCCTGGTAAGCGGCTTCTGTGGGCTTTTCAGAGCCGGTTCAGATCCAGTAAACAAGAAATTAGGATTATCTTCAAGAGATGGCAATATACGAAGTTCACCCGTCTTCGGTCTGCGTATGAGTGGTTGATCAGTCAGGCGACGATAGAGTTCTTCATAACCAGCTTCAGTAGTTAGATCGTAATGCGAGCTACCCTGGTATGGAGCGGGTATATCTGAAATACTGGCTCCTTCGAATAAGGCTGGAATAAATTTGCTATTCAAAGTTTCGGCATTGTAGAAGTGCTGATAAATAAGGTTGCCTTCCCAGCGAACTCCATGTCCTTTACCCGGTTCCTCTTGTCCCATCACACGGCGATAATAGGTAAGTGTGCAGATCATAAGTACAAAATCAGCTTCTTGAATCTGTCGATCCATCCAACGTGGCCATCCTTCGGGAGGCGAAGCTACATACTGGTCAAGGTCACAATGAATCCCATCTTTGATGAGGCGATCGGAAAGCGCAAGCACACGACCTTTATGTTCGGGCGAGTCTTGGCTGTAGCTAATGAAGACTTTGGGAGCCATAGTTTCGTCGCCTGCCATGTAAGCACCTCAGGACTTTCCCTTTATCTTTCGCTGAGTGTAATTCTATAATAACATAGAAAAGCTTTAGTAACTATACAATAACTGATCTGTTGGGAAAAACTACATACAAATTTGATATGGCCCATTCCTACGGCTTTTCAGGAAAATAAAATGCAACTTGTTTTTATAGGGGAACCTTATCCGCAAAATGTACAAAAGATGCTTTTCCTCGCTGACTCAGCATTACATGAGGGCAAGCCAGGCAGTTCTTGGCGGATTGCTGCCATACCATTGCTTGAACAGCTAGGGTATGATGGCATCGTTTACATTCCAGAAGATAGAGAAGGATGCCCAACTACTGCGGCTCTCGCTGATGAAGCTAGGGTAAAATGGATACGCGGAGCACTGATGCGATCCGATGTTATCGTTTTTTGGCTTTCAGAGGATCTGAAGAGCATGTCAAATATTGTGATGGGTGTTGAGTTGGGATGGCTTATGCAGAGTGGACGCATTGTCCTTGGTGCACCGTTGGAAACTGAAGAAATTAGCGCTCTACAGATCTATGCACGGGAGTTTCACGTCCCCTTTTATCAGGGGTTACCCGAGGCATTTCGTGAAGCGGTGAAAAGGATTGGCGTTGGCGCGCAGCGTCACAGTGGGGAAGCTGCTGTGCCATTAAGCATATGGAGAACTGAAAGCTTCCAAGAGTGGCTTAGGGCGCAGAAAAAAGTGGGGAATCGTTTAGATGATGCGCATGTTGAGTGGATAGGACGAGTCGGCCCCAGCGGAAGTATTGTTTTCTTTTGGATTATGTATGTGAAAGTCTGGATTCAAGATGAGGGCCGATATAAGGAAAATGAATGGATCATAGGAAGACCAGATATATCCTCGATATTGCTCTACATGCCTCATCCCACCGATCCTATGGAGACAAAAATAGTTCTTGTAAGGGAATTCAGAAGTCCAGCTTCAAACTCTCAGGCAAAAATATATGAATTGCCTGGCGGCTCTACCTTCAAGTCTGGAGTAAATCCATACACTCTTGTCGTGCAAGAGCTTCAGGAGGAAACTGGTTTTACACTCAGTGAAGACCACAAATTGAGAAGTCACGCTCCTCGACAACTTAATGGAACCCTCTCAACACATAAGTGTCATTTGTTTTCGTTGGAACTCACGCCGGGGGAGATGTCTGATATAGAGGAGGTTGTAGGGAAAACATTCGGCAATAGTGAAGATACTGAGCGAACAACGTTAATCGTCATGTCTCTAAGAGAGCTGCTTCGTGCAGATTATGCAGATTATGCAACAATTGGTATGATCTTGCAGGCTCTTGCCGATAACACAGTAATTCGGTAGCTCTCTTTCACGCTGAGCATGTTGGTCTGTAATATCTATATGAGTCGGCTTACTATAAGCACTGCCAGCAATATTGCTACAAGAATTGCTCCGTAGAACAGAACGAGTGTTTGTGAGATCGTAACTTGTAACCAGGATGCTACTTCTGCTGTAAATGGGGCAATGTTCATAGAAAAGTCTATAGCATCTTCCTTAGTAGCGCGGACCTTGTCGTACAGCTTCCGAAAAAGACGTTCCTGCCGCAAAAAGTACGCATCGAGTATCCAAAATATAATTACAGGAAAAAAGGCGACAGCGATAAATGTTGTGTTGGCGTCTTTTGCTGCTAATACGAACACAGCAGAAACCAAGGTGACACACCATCCCTTAATCAGAAAGGAGTTACTGGCCATTCTGTTGATAATATTTTGGATCAGCTCCAAATGCTTAAGTTTGTTTTCCATATTAGCGCTCCATGCATTTAGTTCCACCCAGTAGCCTAAGGCTTACACATGCGATCATTTAGAACCCTCTGCCCTGCGACGTTCTGGGTTATTTGGAGAGAATCGTTGACATGCTTTACCATCTCTCTTCCTAGATATAATTTCACGGTTCAGCAATATTCTAGCACAGTGATGAAGGTCTTTACGAGCCAGCAAGCGAGGTATTTCCCTGGTATCCTAACTCAAAGCATTAAGCTTAGCTTGAGCTGCTTCCGGACGTTGCCTCATCTCAGTGATAAGCTCACGCACGGCCTCCATCGCCTTTTCTTGGTAGAGATTTTCGATGTACTCAGCCCCTCGATATGGCCAATCAGGATAAGAACCAGCTCGTATATAGGACCAGATCAGATCAGTAAGTTTTGGATTCTCCCGGGCAAAATGTAATTCCATCCAAACTGCTAACGATTCATTCAATGGCGATGCCGTTTGCCAGGATGCTAATTGTGATCCGCTAGCCAAAGCACGATTACTATCAAGCCCTATCGCCAGAATTGCATGAAAGTGTTCGTGGATAAGAGTGCAGAGTTGAAACAATTTTGCAAGCTCGGCACTGTCATTGTCTTGTTCGAGTGCAAGTTGTTCTTCAAATCGCTGGCGTGCACTGAGACAAAGTAGTACTCGCGGGCTCTGTGGCAACGTGAATTGAACTGGGACTCCTCGTTTTAATGCCCATTGTTGCAACGCCTCATCCGTTGTCCGAGAGTCAGGTGGAGCGTAGATACCATAAGTTGGTACTGTAACCAGGAAAAGTTGCTGCGTTGGTGAACCCATCGATGCTCCTTGACTGAGAGCTTCGGTTAACCGCCTAGACGCCTCGTCAAAGACTCGAATGAATTCTGAGAACGATCCTTTGAGGAATACCACCTCTTGACCTTTCCTATCCGTCACTGGTTCGGCTTGCAGTTGCAGAGCTGGTTGTTCCTTCTGCAAAAGCTGCCAGGATTCTAGTCTGATTGAGAAACCATCTCGATACTCAAAATCACCCACATTTTGCAATCCCGTTTGCATTAAGGTATGTACCGTTTTTAAGAAGGTGGTGATAAAACCAACAAAAGAAAGGCCAGAATGAAATGCCCCTAAATTGAGGCCAAGAAGTTCGTTGCGAATTTGTCTCCAACCTGGTTGAATGACATCCTCTATCCAGCCTTTGATACAGCTACACTGATCGATCAGTAATCCACATTGACTACCGGTCAGCTTATTTCCATCTTCCAGAGTGATACCCGACTGTTTGAATATGTCTAGCTCTCCCTTTCCCAAAAATCCGTCATTAATTTCATGACAAATGCTACCTACTTCCCTTGCTATCGCTAAACAATGTATCCCTGCATCATCAGGATTTGTAGCTGATGTACGATCAGAGTTGTTGTATTCTGGCAATGCCTTCGCAAGCACTTTACGTAGGGATACCAGAGTCTGAACGAATGCAGGAAATGTTCCTTTTAGTACAAAATTGCCTTGCCATGAATCTACTTTAGTACCTGTTATCCCGGTTGCTGCTGCCTCAGTTTGAATATGCGTCCATACATCGAAACTATCTTCGAGAAAGATCTCGAACTTTGTCCCGCTAGATTTTGCCCTCTCCTGCATCATCATGAGAATTTTATCAAGAATCTCGATGACAAAGTTAGAGAAGTTTTGTCCTATGCGGATGTTGGGTAACTTGGAATCGAGACTACTCAGGGAACGCTGCCAACTTGGTACAAAATAATCCTCTATCCATGAATGAATGGCTGCCTCACAATGATACTTGATTGCCTTAAATTGAGTTTCTGTTAGAACGCTGCCACTTCCCAAGTAGCTGGAAACATTATTGGTATCAACAGTCTCCGGGAGTATGTTCCTGAGACCAAACTCTACGTGGAAGCAGAGACATAGTGATTGAACAATGTCAGTGAGGGCGAGAATCTCCTCCTCGTGGGCATTATTAGCAGGCGGTAGGTCTACAGTATTTAATGAGCGCACAGATTTGATGGCATAATCATCAACCAGCAGAGTAGGAGCGGGGTAATAGCGCAACTCTGTCACCTCTTCCAGAAAGGTGACAGCTTGAGCTACATCTCCACGGACTGTAGTAGTAACCTCTTGTGAGATGCCTGGCAGAACAGGCAGCACTGTTGCATGAAGTGGGAGTGGTGCTGTCGTTTGGCCTTCCTGGCCCCTTTGCGCGGTCATTGATACCACATTCGGTTCGCCGGAGCTGATAGAAAGACCTGTATAGCGGGAGAGCGCATCAATATCCAGCCAACCAGCATGTAGATGTGATAGCTCTGGTGGGAGTGTTGGAAGAGGCTCTTCCCACCGCAAAGGTCGAATAAACCTTTCACCTTTTTGGCCCAGAATGGAGAGAGCATACCGCCACTCATCTTCAACGTTTTTTGATTGCCTTGAGGCGTTAGACCAGTAAAGTTGGAAAAGATCTGACTTCTGGATTAGTTGATGAAGTGCTGGGTTCCACTCTTCACCGCTCTTCAAAGAGTACTTGTCAATATAAACAGAAATTGCAAGTGCTTCATACGCGGCTTTGCAGGCCTCAACAATAGTTTTATCTTTATAAGAGTACGAACTGAAAATCCTCCTGTAGCTCGCAGTGGGTTCAGGAGTCACTTTCACCACCTCTTCAGGCTCACCAGGAGCACGTACTTTGATGCTAAGAGGTATCCCCGCAATCTGAACTGGCCCCACCTCGACTTCGACGAGGCCGACCACGAGGCGCCCAGCTAGGCGAGGCTCTGCCTTTAAACGGAAGCTGACGTCCTGAATGTCCTCGTACCATACCACCTCTAATGGAGTAGGAGGATTGAAAATAAATCCTTCAATACGTGGTGTGAGTTTGAGTACTGTTCCTCGCTGGATCTGTGAGAATGCCTCCACTTCGGATTTCGCTGGTTGGAGACCGAGCTGAGCTGTTTTTTGACGGAACAGATCCTCCACCTGTTTCCGAAGCCTATCTGTATGGAGATAAATGAGAAGCGAATACCAAATATCGGGTGATACTACACCTGGATAGCCTGCCGTGAAAGCTATCCTATCTTCAATTTGAATCTTATCAGTGACAGCGGCTGTTTCTTTTTCGTATGCTCCCATAATGGCCGCAGCCTGCTCAGCTTGTGCTCGTTCTTGCTCACCGGCAGTAGCGACCTGTTCTGACAATTCTTCTGGCGAGGTGACAGACCAGAAAGATCCATTTATTGCGGTGATGGCACGGGCTACAGACTCACCCTGATCTGTTGGATCGATGAGGATGAGGTCTATAATTACTCTTCGCGCCACAAGCCTACGGGCTGCTTCCTCAGCCTGTTCACGGTCGGACAGGCCATCCGAGATGACCAACACCCGAACTGTCAGGACATTCAGTAGGGTACGCTCGTACTCAGCAGCTGTATCTAGAGCGACCGAGATATCTGTGCCATCAGAAGCTTGTAGGGAAACGAGGACATGTTGGATACCCTTGAGATCGTTGGATGATCCCTTAAAGACGACCGACGCACTGGATGTGAACTCAATAAGGGCAATCTCACTCGGTGAGCCAAGTCCTTGGAGATGTTCAAGCAGGGCTTGCTTTGCCGCATCTAGTTTAATCGCTGTCTTACTTGTTTTTGAGCGGCCCGCAACCTCCTTTTTCCCAGTGAAAGGATCGCCCATAGACCCGGAGTGGTCGAGTAAAATGATCCACATAGCATCACCTCTTTTTGTTGATTCAGTTATTTGTGTCTAAGGGGTTGTTCTGATACCGCTAAATTAACCTGTGATGAAGTTCAGCTCTATAATCACAATAAGCTTGCGAAGTCCCCCGAGTGTGATACCTAGTCATCTGATAAGGGTTCGACAATGCTGATTATAGCTGAAGCATTGTCGCTTGCATCATGGATGACAATATTGCCCTGTCCTCTTTGCCTTTTGCCGAAAACGTCACACTCGAGCAAAATTGGAGCGATGTGTCTATCGGCTTTGTGCCGTTGTTTTTAGACACAGCATGCCTGGACCATCGATATTTTCAAGCTTCCCTCTTTTTCACTAGTTTGTGCGATTGTATCAAAGTACTATGCACAAACTACAAATTATTAAAGATCAGATATGCTTTGACGTAAAAGCCTCTACCTCTTCCTGGAGTTTTGCAGATAAGTCGTGTACGGTGGGATCATTGTGCGCAATATGGTAGATGGTGAGTACCAGGTCGAAGAGACCAGCGAAGTATTGCTCTTCACGTGTGAAATCGGCGGAAACGCGACCTTGAAGCAGGTGTGTAAGTGATGTGTACTGATCGCCCTGCAACAGCACAGGTAAGACGCTGGCTTTTTGTACCTCTGTCCCCATCAGGCGATTGTTTATCAGATCCCCTTCTGCTGCTACGACGTTACCATGTGGTGAAAGCGTGTTTTCGTACTTCTTGAGATAGAATGGTGTACCGACGACCACGATATAATCGCTTGTTGCAATACGGGTGATAAAGCGCGCGATATTCGATCCGATAGCCGGGTTATCCCATTGGTCGAGCACAATATCGATATCGGCCATGCGCAAATCTTCGGCCAGTTTTACTACCCAGCGCTCGTGTACCGGATCCCCCCATGCATAACTGATAAAGCACGTCGGCGCCTTCACGTCACCACGATCGCGAATGAGACCCTTTACTCGCACCAGTGCAGCTTCATAGGAAGTGCGCATTTTGCTCAAGTTTTGCTCACGCATCACAGTAATCGCATCTTCAGCGCTCAATTGGAGACGCTCTACAACCTGTGGCAAGCTGATTTTCTCGCCATCCTGTTCACAGAAGAGGAAGGTTTCTCCGTGCTGAATGCGCCGGATGATGGTGCGGCGTTCTTGCTGGCGTCGACATTTGGGACAAAAAACGGGCGGGTACTGCTTCACGCTGACATTGCGCGTGTAGAGGATTTCTTCAAACAACCCTTGAAAGCGCCGTCGGGCAAAATCTGGCGTGTGCTTAGCGTAGTACAGCACAAGCTCAAGCTCTCCAGGATCGTCATTGGCCAGTTTGAAGCCGCAGATTTCGCCTCGCCTGGTCTCATACTGGGCTTGCTTGCGCCATTGATAGGTGCGTTGATAGCTGGGCGAATATCCCAGCAGTACCACCAGAGTCGGGTAGACGTTCTCAACCTGGCCTGTCACAACATAGGCTGTGCTCTCCACAGTTTCCGCATCTCCGGTCATGCGCGGTGGACGGTCAAAGATCAGCGAGGGGAAGATGAGAAATGTCTGGTTATCGACCGACTCACGGAAGCAGATATTCCGTTTCAGGAAGAGTTCCGTCACAGCGTTCAACAGGGTATCGCGCTCATCGTCGCTCAGATCCTCAACATCGCGAAATGCATATTCATTGCGCAAGACTCGCGCCTCATCCAGCGCCCCCAGGCCTCTTTCGTTGGTCTGAGCCTTGAGCAAGAAACTTGCAGCGAGGTTAATCAGCAGATCAGGCGCAAGCAAGATGCGTTCTTCATCTGAGGAACGTCGCAGCACCGTCACATAGCCGTGATTTTGCAGGTGCCCGACCGCCGCCACCATCTCGGCATCACTGAATTGCCAGTTCGGATCTGTGTCCTCAAGCTGTGCTCGCAGTTGAGCAGGGCTTACAAGCACATTTTTGCGATCCGCTTTGGCCTTCAAATCCAGCACATAGTCCTTAATGCGCTTAAACGTCTGTGTAGTTACAGTGGTCACTTTGGCATCCCAGTCAATCTGCTTGCGCACGATCTCCAGCAAGGTATCGATACCCTCGTTCATTTTCGCACTCGTCGCCACGAAGCCGCCGCTGATGTTCCACTCTCGGCAGTAGGCTTCCAATTCGGCAGGCGAGGTAGATAATGAGCTGACATCTGTGCGCGCGACAACAAGTACTATGTGATATTGTTGTTGATTTTGCGACAACTGCTTGAGCCAGTAATCCACGCCTGCAAACGTATCAGGACGCGCGGGATCAAACAGTACCAGGGCAAGGTCTACATCGTCCAGAAACAGCGCGTGAATTGGCCGGAAATTGGGCTGCCCAGCAAAGTCCCACAACACAGCCTCGCACTGTGTGCCGTCTTTGCGAATCTTGCCCAGCTTGTCTACGACCCAGAACTGCTGTCCATGCGTCGATTCCGACACTTGAAAACGATCTTCAGCCAGGCGGTAGCCGAGGCCTGTTTTACCGACACCGCTGTCACCAACAAGTGCAATTTTTGCCGTGGTGTACTGAACACTAGATGTGGCTGGGACAGTTGTAAGGAGAGCAGCAGTATCTACCTTCCAAATGCGTATAGCAGTATCCCCTTTATCAAGAGACATTAGTTCGGGAGCATGAGGATGAAAAGCTAGAGAAGTTAAGGCAAGTGAAACCACTTCTTCCAGGATCTCTACTGTTTGCCAAGGACGAGTGCTCCAGAGACGGATTGTACCATCATTTGATTTTGAGGCTAACATACGCCCATCAGGAGACCAGGCCACACTTCTAATCGTACCGGTATGCCCTTCAAGGGTACGCAACAACTGCCCTGTCTGCCCATCCCACAACCGAACAGTATCCTCATCAGAGCCCGAGGCTAACACATGCCCATTGGGAGACCAGGCCACACTATTGATCGTGCTGGTATGCCCTGCAAGGGTACGCAACAACTGCCCTGTCTGCCCATCCCACAAGCGAATGGTGCGATCATCAGAGCCCGAGGCTAACATACGCCCATCAGGAGACCAGGCCACACTATTGATCGTGCTGGTGTGGCCTATGAGGAAGCGAAGTGAGACATAGGAAAGCATTCTGTCCTTTCCGCTCATCGCAGATTCTTAAACTCCTCTGCTTTGACTGAAGATTTTCTTTTCTCCTCGGTCATCCCCTCGTACATTACAGTGGTACATCCCGTATGACATCAAGACAACGGATCCACACGTCACATGGGCTCACCCGA
>Ga0137388_10002143_pt1 | contig 12323 bp, 7 predicted proteins | sample 15con2h14AmetaG_FD_104644 | JGI IMG/M metagenome (GOLD analysis project Ga0137388, IMG submission 104644) | Vadose zone soil microbial communities from Angelo Coast Range Reserve, California, USA - 15con2h1.4A metaG | ecosystem: Environmental > Terrestrial > Soil > Vadose zone > Saprolite...
CTATAAGAAATTTTGAGGCTCACCTGCAGCACAACCCCTATCCCGGACGAGGCCTAGTTGTTGGCCGCTCATCTGTTGAGGAAGCTTGGCTCATCGTTTACTGGATCATGGGGCGCAGCGCATCGAGTCGCAACCGCCGATTTGTAGTGGCGGGCACGACGCTGAGGACCGAGCCTATCGATACCAGCCACATGGAGCGTCCTGAATTGCTCATCTACGAAGCCATGCTCGAGCTTCCCTCTATCTACCTGGTGAGCAATGGAGATCAGACACGTACAATCTATGACGCTCTACAAGCTGGTGGGACATTCGACTCCGCCCTGGCAACGCGAGAGCGTGAGCCGGATGCTCCTCACTACACACCACGTATCAGCGCCATGCTCGAGCTGCAGCCACATCCTGGTAGCTTTACGCTCAGCATCCTAAAGGCTAATCCTGCCGATCCAGTTCTTACCGATCGCGTTACCTATCGTCCGGCAACACCTCCCCAGGGGTTTGGCTTCGGCCTTACAACCTATGGTGGCGATGGGAATCCCCTACCTAGCTTTAGCGGTGATCCTCTCCTGCTGCCGCTGAATGGGAATGCAGAAAGTGTACTCGATACCTATTGGAATGCCCTGAATGCCGACAATCGAGTTTCAATTGCGGTCAAACGAGTTGCTCGGGATGGCTCGAGTGGTATTGTAATGCACAATCGCTTTGGGACTTGAGGCTTGATATGCTCCATCTCGGTGAGTGAGTTTCGAGTAATATGCTTTTTATCAGATCCCATGTTTTTCTGTCCCATGTTTTTCTGTCCCATATCTCTCTAGCTCCTTTCATCGTCATGTTTTCTTTTCAGGGGTGTACATACATCCGAACGGAATGACTCCTCATAACGGGAGACCATCCATACATAAAAAGTTCATTGCTGCTACAACAGAGATTTTAGCATCCCACTCAGGAGATGTGCAGGAGAAAGGCTATTCCCCTGCCAGGGCAGCGGGACACGCTTGTGAGGGCAAGCATGTCCACACTTTCTGCCTCTCCCCTTTTTGGAAGCCTATTCTGCACTACCTCATCAAGCGGACCTAATCCCAGGTCAATGGAGAGTCGAAGCTGCTATCGCCTCTGCTAGCTTTTAGCTCCTTTTGCTCCTGTTGCTTCCGATTTTTGAAGCTTTTCTGTGAACAGCCTTCCAAAGGCGCTACGCGGGCTTCTTCCTAGAGGCTCGCTAGTCAGTTCCTTACGAGCTTCGTCATAACTACTGGAGTCTGCGGGGTTGTCAGCTTGCACGTAATCGAACATCCGCCGGATTGGTCTTCTGAGCTCTCCTACTTCCTCGTCGTTTAGATCTCCTTTTTCACCCTCTTCCTGCCCTTCCCCAACTCCAAGCAACATATCCATCATTTTTTTTATGAGCCCCATTAAATTTTGACCTTTTTCCTTTTGCTCCTTACTCTTCTTTGAATCACCATTTCCTTTAAAATTTTCCTCTAGTCTCTTCTTTATACTATTAAGCTCATCATAAGCACGCCTACGGTTTGGAGCCACATTCTCCAGTTCTTCAAGCTTACTCTTAAGCATCTCAGGAGTGACCTTAAAGTTTGAAACATCAGAGGTATTATCACCTTCCCACCGTTTTCTGGCGTTCTCAAGTATCTGAGCACGCATCTCACTAGCGAACTCAATCCGGCGAGGTGGCTCGTGGGTAGAATCTACGCTTACGCCACTGTCATCGGACAAATTTGTTAGTCTATGCTCACTTGCCGGAGTGCCAGTTTCATGGGAACCTTTACCCGCTTTCTCCAGTTTGTCAACCATGCTATTCAACTCTTCACGAGTTTTTTCATAACCTTTGATGGACACCTCTTCACCTCTGAGGTTAGCTTCCAAGTAGCCGTGCAACTTGCGGCGTGCATCTAGGTACCCTTTTGGATTTACACCTGCTTTCCTCATATCATCATCTGTGTGCTCTATCCCCATGGCTCTGCGTATGGTCTCAAACCCCCTTCTCTGTTGGCTCGAATCTAGCTTGCCATCTGCAGAGATATCTTTTCCTTCCTGGTTTTCGAGTGAACGATATGAAACATCAGAGTCATCTTTTGCTCTCTGACGATCAGGGTTAACTAAGTTATGACCTTGGAGAGACTCCATAAGTCCCCAGTCGTGACCCTCGCTTGACTTTTGGGGACCAGAATTCAATGATCGATCTGTTTTATCTACGTGTTGTGTGTCATTCCCAAAGAGATTATCTAATTTAGGCTTCTTCTTACTCTCATATTGAGTTGTACTCTCCTCATCTCGCGTTCCAAAAGCGTCACCTCTCCTTCGCTTTCGGGAAACAGGTTTCAATGATTCATTTGTTACGTCATTTAGGGGTTCTGATGCAGGTCTCGAGAAGTCTCTTGTTCTAGACTTCTTAGGATCTTTATTCTTATTCTCCTCATCCTCATCCTCATCACCCTCACCATCCCTCTTCCTCTTTCTACGTAGAAAATCTTCAAGTCTTTCATTTTCAGATCCTCTAGATCCAAATCCTCTAGTTATTGACATATCTCTCTAAGCTCCTTTCATTGTCATGTTTTAATTTCATAGTTGTATATACTTGTGAACGGAATGGCTCCTCATAAGAGAAACCCACTCTTATCATAAAATGTTCATCTCATAAAATGTTCATCGCTGCTACGATAGAGATTTTAGCATTCTCATGCTGGTAGTTTATTGACTACGGATAGGTCGTCTTTTAGCTCTGATGAACTACTATTAAGTATAGCTAGGAGATGCAGGCTTTTCAATGCCAAGCTATTGACAAGTGGAGGACATCTTCGTGATGATTTGAAGCAAGCCAAGGCGAGGCCCCCACACATGGCAATTTATTGCCCGAGTGTAGGGACCCGATTCATCGCGTTCGTTGCGGTGGGGGAGCTGCTCTATGGATTGTGGGCCAATCGCAGGACAAGTTCTGCCAGTGTACGCACGCCGACACCTGTCCCGCCTTTCTCCTGATAGGGCTTCTTGCTATCAAGATACCTTGTTCCCGCGATATCCAGGTGAGCCCATTTCGCATCACCTACAAAGTGCTCCAGGATTTTAGCGGCTGTCACAGATGAGGCAGCTCTTCCACCTGTCTGCTTGATGTCAGCGATATCGCTCTTAATCTGCTCGTTGTATTCATCATCCAAAGGCATCGGCCAGTACTTTTCGCCTGCAACACGGCCAGCGGCGATAATTTCGCTTGTTAAGAAATCGTCGTTGCAGAATAGGCCAGTCATAGTAGAGCCAAGGGCCACCACAATGCCACCCGTGAGGGTTGCCAGATCAATGATGGGTGATAAGCCTTCACGTGCTGCGTACGACAGCGCATCGGCAAGGACAAGCCGACCCTCGGCATCGGTGTTGACGATCTCGATGGTTTTGCCATTCATGATGCGTAGGATGTCTCCAGGACGGTAGGCCGTTCCGCTAGGCATGTTCTCGCAGGTGGGAATCAGGGCCGTTACATTGATGGGTGGCTTTAATTTGGCGATTGCTTGCATAGCACCAATGGCTGCTGCGGCACCGCCCATATCGGTCTTCATAGTGTCCATATTTTCAGCTGGCTTGATGGAGATGCCTCCCGTATCAAAGGTGATCCCCTTTCCTACCAATGCCATGCCTTTCCTACTGTCTGGAGCACCGAGGTAGCGCAGTATGATGAATTGTGGTGGTTCGGCACTTCCTTGCGACACGCCAAGCAATCCACCCATACCCAGCTCTGCAATCTTTGCCTTATTCCATATCTCGCATTCCAGACCAACCTCTTTTGCCATCGTGCTAGCGCGGTTGGCCAGTTCACTGGGTGTTAAGACATTGGGTGGCTCATTGATCAGGTCGCGAGCAAAATTGGTTGCCCCTGCCAGAATCTGAGCTTTGTGAATGGCTCGCTCAAACTCTGCTTTATTTCCCTCTTCAGCTAGCAGCTTGATGTGCGAGATTCCTTTACCATTACTATTGTTCTCAGCCCGTTGATAGATGCGGAAGGTGTAGAGTCCTAGAAGCGTGCCTTCTAGCTGGGCTTGGATTTCCTGTACTCCGTCAAGGCGATCACCATGCACATCCATTGCTAGAACCATCCGGTGAGCCCCAGTATTTTGCAAATGGCGTGATGCAGTGGCACTGGCGCGTCGCACCGTCTGTGAGTCAATCTTCTTCAGATCTCCCAGCCCGACTACGATGACGCGTGTTGCGGCCAACCGCCCCATGGGATGTATTGTCAGGATCTCACCCAGATTGCCTTTAAATTCTCCATCTGTACAACGTTCATGAATCAGTCCATCCAGTAATCCATCCACGGTGGTGGCTGTTTTCGCGAGAAGGACCTCTTGTCCGACTCCTTTACGTGCTGCTGTAACAATCAGTGCATCGCATGAAAGATTGCGTATAGCTTGTGTTGTTATCTGTACATCCATTTGACATTCTCCCCCTTTGTCAGAAAGGCAGGGATCTGCTCCCTTAAAATGAGTATCTATTGGGTGCTCATTCTACGAGGAAAGGAGTGGAATGTCAATGACCTAGGCTGCTCTCGTGCGACAACAAGATAGTATGACCAATCAAACCTCATACCTACCCCAACACAATACAGACATCAAGGGTAGGAGCTGCATATTCATTGCGTCCGCTCTCCCTACCCATGAACGGAAAATCAAGAGATGGCGTCGCCGCTCTCTGCCCTGGCTCCCACACCCTTGCGCAGCATAGGAACCTTGTCTAGCTCCTCCCATGGAGCGTCGATGTCAGTACGGCCAAAGTGGCCAAAGGCCGCTGTTGGCTGATAGATCGGGCGGCGCAGATTCAGCGATTGGATGATACCAGATGGGCGCAGATCAAAGTGCTCATTGATGAGACGAATGATCTCCTGATCAGAGACTTTGCCAGTCCCAAATGTCTCAACGAAGAGCGATAGCGGTCGAGCAACTCCGATAGCATAGGAGATTTGCAGTTCCAGACGATCAGCCAGACCAGCTGCTACGACGTTCTTGGCGATGTGACGCGCAGCATAGGCAGCTGAACGGTCCACCTTTGTCGGATCTTTGCCGCTGAAAGCACCTCCACCATGACGAGCTACCCCGCCATAGGTATCGACGATAATTTTGCGGCCAGTCAGACCCGCATCGGCCATGGGACCACCAGTGACAAAGCGACCTGTGGGATTGACAAAAATCTTTGTTGCACTATCAAGCAGATATTCAGGAATAACAGGCTTAATGATATGATCAATCACATCCTGGCGGATTTGTTCACGATCAACGTAGTCAGCATGCTGTGTAGAAATAACAATGGTATCTACGCGTATAGGAACTCCTTGCTCGTACTGAACGGTCACCTGACTCTTACCGTCCGGGCGTAGATAGGTCATTGGCCCATTGCCACCCCATGACTTGCGGCGTACCAGAGAAAGCTGGCGGGTCAATTTATGAGCTAGACTGATAGACATTGGCATATATTCTTGTGTCTCGTTGCAAGCAAAACCAATCATCATACCCTGGTCACCAGCACCAATTTGTTCCAGCTCATCGTCAGTCAGAGGAACCAGATCATCAATCCTGATCTCCAGAGAACTGTTGACTCCTACAGCGATATCGGGCGACTGCTTGCCAATAGAGGTAACGATACCGCATGTACGATAGTCAAAGCCATAGTCAGCGTTGATATAGCCGATCTGCTCAATAGTTTTCCTGACCACAGCTGGCATATCGACCCAGGCGGAAGTTGTTATTTCACCAGCGACGAGCACTAGACCAGTTGTCGTCGCCGCTTCACAAGCGACACGAGCCAAGGGGTCCTGGGCAAGAATCGCATCCAGAATGGCATCCGAAACCTGATCACACAGCTTATCTGGATGCCCTTCAGTCACCGACTCACTGGTAAAAAACGTCTTTGGGCTGCGCATGAAACTACTCATTAGATAGGAGTGTTCCTTTCTTCAAAAATTCTATAAACACATACGTATCTGAACTACAGTTGCGGACTACTCGATGATGAGGGCGTTTGGGAGGACATAACTGATTCCGGGCAACAAAAAACCCCTGCATTTTCAGGGGCTGGGCGTCACTGCACATTCCCCCTCATCTTGCGGAATGCAAAGATCCGCCGGAATTGGCACCCTTCCAATCCTGTTAGGACAAGCGGGTTGCCGGGCTTCATAGGGCCGTCTCCCTCCACCTCTCTTGATGAGAGTGATCTCACTCATATTCTATTGTGCTAGATATGTGCGACACAGCAGACTAAAGTATGCGCTGCGTATTGCCTATGTAACACCACGTCTACTGCTACCTCTTATTGTACACCGCCGATGGGCCAAAAGTCAATTGCAGAATTGCAGAGTGGCTCAATGTCATACCGCTTGCGTCGATGGAGCCCACCCATTGGTAGTTGGGATACCAATCGCTCTCATGAATTCTCCCAGGAAGCTAGGATGAGCATGATAGGTGAATTTGCCATTGAAGGTAATATTAACAGCCTCATCGTTCACAAACGTCACTACCATATGGATGTCATCGTGGCGATAGGTGGCAGTACCGTTGCCAGCTATCCAGGCCTCAAGCAGGGTCATGCTCTTCTCCTCTTCCTTGTCCATGATCTTGGCGTGCGTTAGGTCAGAAGCTCATTGATTGGGACCGCGCATTTGCTGCCGCTCCCCTCTATCAGACATGTGAGCCAGCTAGAAACTTATATACCTGAAAGATTACTTCTCTGGTAGTGGGATAGAGGGACAATTTTGCATGCGAATTAGGAGGCGTTCTTTCCTACTCCCTTGACCTACATCTGCTCATGCCGTACACTCCCTGTAATACAGCAGAAACAGGGAGTGTCTAGTCCATGGCAATACACGATGTCAACCAGCAAGACGCGAAGGAGAAGAAACATGAGTGCTTCCTTTGCATTCTCGATCCCCGAAAAAGTCCATGCTACAAAGCGCAGCTTGAAGGTCGCATCGTCGCCGCTCACGAAGGCCAGTTCGAAGGGAAAAAAACTCCAGTTATTACTCTTGATACAGGTACAACGCGTCTCGAGATTCTCCTCGATCCTGATTACTACCGCAGTCTGATCAGTGAACTCAAGGCCAGAGGAGATATTCTTGCACATTATAACCTGACGTTACGCATCTATCATTTGCCAACTGCTCCTATTACCCTTGAGTCTAATGGCCGAACACGTTCTTACTATAAGACCTCTCCCTATACCCTTGCAGTCCTGGAGCCCGATATACTGTTCAATATCACCGACCTCAATCAGGCAGCATATTGCTCACGGCAGTACACACTTAACCGTCTGATCTCTTCAACAACATCCCCAGCCACTATTCGCGGAAATTTGGTACACTACTGCTTTAAAGAACTATTGAAAGCACACGATCGCGGAAATTTCAATGTTGACGATAGTGAGCAGTCAGAAACTCCGCTGGCCGCACTTCATCGTCATCTGCAACAGGCCCTGGAACTCAATAGCATCGAGATGGCCCTTGCCAACATCTCGTCTGATGCTATGCACGCTGAGGTGATACCCCATCTCGAAAGTTTGGCACAGTGGTATGAGAGTGAGCGTAATACCTTGTGGAATATACCGGAAACGTTTGTGGATACACAGAACGAAGAAAGTGCATTCTATTCAGGTAATAAGGTGCGTGCTGAGACATTTTTGCTTGCTCCTGAGATCGGCTTGCGAGGTCGCCTGGATCTCTTCTGGCAGCAATCCGGACAGCAACGTTTACTGGAACTCAAAACCGGTGGGGCCAGCAGCTCATTACCCAAACGTGACCATCGCTGGCAGGTCCTTGGCTACCACGCACTCTTGACTGTACGCCGCAATTCTCAGATGAAAAAGGCGCTCGCTACACTGCTCTACAGCGGCACGCCAGGAAGTGCTCAAGCCTTCGGCATTCCCGCCACTATTCGTGAGATTCAACGCGTCAATGAGACACGCAATATCCTCGTGCTCAGCCGGGTCACAGGCATACCATCAACTCCTCCAGGGGCCTCGCGCTGCGGGAAATGTGCGATGCTTGAACATTGTCAGCACGTCTCTGCACTCCTTAAATGGCAATCACCGGAACCCGATCCCCAAATCCTTGCCAAGAAGCGCTCACACAGTGAATCATCGAATACATCCGAAGCTCTCACTCAAGAGAAACGAGACATATTCCTTAGTACTCCTGAAGACCAGGAATTTTTCGCCAGGTACTATGCGCTCTTACAGATGGAAGAACGTGCCAGCGAGCAACAACAGGCCCTTCTCTGGCAACTTCCTGTCACCGAGCGCATCGAACGTGGCACTGCCATCACTGGTCTACAGTTAGCAGGCCAGGCCACTGTCGATAAGGACGGCTGGAAACTCGTCTTCAGCTGCAATAACACTTCGGAACTGCGCGAGGGTGACGAGATTTTGCTCAGCAACGGGAACCCGATCAGCGGCGAAGTGGTGACCGGAACAATTATGTCCATCAGCTCTGAACAGGTCGCGGTCTGGACACGTGAACTGATTGAGCACCCGGTGCTGATCGATCGCTACGATAACGATCTAGTCCATATTCGCACACTCCAAAACCTCCTTCGCTGGCAGCAAGCAACTGCTCACCAGCGCGACCTAGTGGCGGGGAGGGTTCGTCCGCGCTTCATCGACGAGCATGTACTGCCTCGGCCAGACTTCAATACAGAGCAGAATCTCGCTGTTGAGCGTGCCATGCAAATGCAAGACTATTTGCTTATCCATGGACCGCCAGGTACAGGCAAGACCAGTGTAATTGCAGAGATTGTTAAACGTCTGGTACAACAGGGTCAGCGGGTCATGCTGGTAGCATTTACCAATCAGGCTGTCGACAACATGCTCAAACGGCTGAACAAGGAGGAGTTCCACGACTACTTGCGTCTGGGCCACGAACGTAGTGTCGACGAGTCCATTCACCCACGGCTTCTAAAAGAGCTGACGGACGCGATTACCAAAGGTGACACGATAAATCGATGCACAGCGGACGCGACACCCAAAGGGTGCAGGGTAAATCGGGTCCCTACCCACGCGGGCGATAAATCGCCGGATATTGCTAGACACATCCCCGATTTATCGGGAGAAGAGGTAGGGACGCGATTTATCGCGTCCGTGGCCCCCGCGTCCGTGGTGCATGACATCCTCTATAGCACTCCAGTCGTCGCTTCAACAACGGCCACCTGGTCATCGGACAAGTATAGTGCCCGATCAGCAGAGATTGAGGGTGATCTCCTGAAGAATAGCGGGCTCTCTTTCGATGTCGCTATTATCGATGAAGCTGGACAACTTACCGTCCCAGCGATCCTGGGCGCACTACGTCTCGCCAGACGCTTCATTCTCGTTGGCGATGAAAAACAGCTTCCACCACTGGTGCTGAGCAAAGAAGCTGCCGAGGCAGGACTTGCCGACTCGCTCTTCAGTTTTCTTAAATGTCTAGATGAGAAGTATATGCAAGACCATCCACTAGCTATCAGCGCTTGCGTATCGCTATGCACCCAATACCGTATGAACAAGTGGATCGCCAATTTCTCCTCAACCGTCTTCTATGACAGGCAACTGGTGGCTCACGAGTCGATTGCCGATCGTCGCCTGATATATAAACAGGAAACGGACACGATAAATCGGCAAGCGGACACGATAAATCAGGTTCCAGCAGACGCGACGCCCAAAGGGTGCACGATAAATCGCGTCCCTACCTTTCCTCCCGATAAATCGGGCCTCGTGTGTCGGGCAGCGGATCAAGCTATTATCAGGGCACTTGAACCACAGTATCCCCTGGTCTTCCTGGATGTACGTGACAAACTCAGTGAACAGACAGCCATTGGAGGGAAGCAATGCAATGCCGAGGCACAGGTAGTACGTGATATCGTGGCCAATTTGCTCGCACGTGGTGTTGACATGCAAGATATCGGCATTATCGCACCATATCGTGCCCAAGTCGCCAACATACGCCGCCATCTCTTCAGCGCAGACTCGGCATGTAGCTGGCAAGGTTTACCGTCCAATGCCCCCATCAGCGTTGATACGGTCGACCGCTTTCAGGGTGGCGAACGCCTGATCATCATCATATCATTTGCGACCACACGTGAACCATCAGTCGAGAGCCAGCGGTATACATTCCTGACCAACCCTAACCGCCTAAACGTTGCCCTCACACGTGCACAGCGCAAGCTGATCCTCGTCGGTTGCATACCTGCGGTTGAACACCTGCCGACATTCAGCCGCTTAATTACGTATTGTCGAAGCATGAATACTGTTATAGCCCACGGATAGCGGTCAAGCGAGGAGGATGGCTCGCTGTAGACCATAAACGGTAATCACTTAAACCAGTTCAATCCGTAATTCACGCCCTACAGCAGTAGCAGCGCGTTGTAGAGTTTCTAGAGATACACCAGCTATTTCCGGATCTAGCAATCTGTCAAGTTGTGACCTGCTGGTACGCATACGGTCTGCCATTGCTGATTTTGTGATTTTCTGGCGGTGCATCTCCTGTTCAATCTGCCAAGCAAGTACCCTCTTCAATGCACTAACAGTGCATTCTTCGTAGATACCTTCCTCTTTCAAGAAGTCGTCAAAAGAGGAGCCTGTGTGTGGACTTTTAGACATTTTTCTCATGCTCCTTTTACGTCTTTGTACCATATATAGTACATTTTGTCAAGTTCATCCTAATACTAAGGGACTTGCAAGTTTTTAATTGTCCCACCTGGACTGAGTGATCTGCGGATCTTCTGGGATGATTTATTCTCTGGGAGTCCCTAATGCCAGCCCGCTTTGACAAGTTCTATTCCATAAGCTATATTACAGGAAAACGTATGCCTACTAACTCGCCAGGATATAAAAGGAGCAGCGCTAAACCAATGGCAGAGATTAATGAAGCGGAAGTCATGGATGCACTTCGTGAGTGTTATGACCCGGAAATTCCCGTCAATATCGTTGACCTGGGGCTGATTTACGGACTCGGCATTGAGAACGAAACCGGAGAGGTTAACGTAACCATGACCTTAACAGCCATGGGTTGCCCCATGGCGGGTGAGGTCGTGTCCGAAGTCGAGATGCGCGTTGGGCAGGTCGAAAATGTTAACAGCTGCAAGGTTGAAATGACTTTCGATCCTCCCTGGTCACCAGAGCGTATGACCGAAGATGCCAAGTGGGAACTCGGCATGATTTAAGCTAAGCAGATATATTATCAATCAAGCCTGACTCCTTCCTCTACCTCATGAGTCAGGCTCGTTTCCTCTTGATCTATAATGCCACAGCGGTTCGCAGAACCGTTGAGCCACAAGCGAGCATGAAATTGTCCCTTTTTCCCTCTAGAAAAACCCTCTCTCATTAGCTATGCTTCACACAGCAAATCAGTAGCTCAGAGATAGGAGTATGACTAAATTATGCTACGTAAATTCGACCATCAGAAATCAAACCTGATAATAGTCGACACATTCAGACGAGGGAGGTTTATCCTACCATGAACCCCATTGTACGACGAGTCATCATCCTAGGTACACCACTTGTCCTGGGCATCCTAGACATCTTTCACCCAACGTTCTCCACAGATGGAATATTTACTGGTATCTCAGGCCATCTAGAGTGGTGGATCATCCTACACATCCTGCAATTGCCTCTCTTCTGCCTGCTTGCACTCTCTGTCTATCTCTTGCTTGATGGTGTACAGGGCACACTTGCGACACTCAGCAAAGTAGCTTTAGGCATCTTCGTCATCTTCTATCCAGCCCTAGATGCTATCCTCGGTATCGGCACAGGGGCCCTGGTTAGCTACGCCAATGGAACCGCTGGCTTTCTACAGGCTGCCATGGTACCAGCTATTGAGGACTACTTCTCGAATCGTGTCACTGTTCTGATCGGGACCCTGGGCGGATTTGGATGGGCGATAGCAATCCTGCTAGCTGTACTTGCACTCTCACGTCCAACACAATCACGCTGGCTCGTGACCGTCACGGCAATATTAATAGGTCTGGCACTTTCTTACTATCAGGTTATACGTAATCTCAATCTGATCTCTCCGCCTCTCAGCCTCGATAACCTGTCTCGGCTTGTACTGTTTCTTGCGATTGCACTTGGCCTACTAGTTCGACCTCGCCTTGCAGCAGGCTTACTGGTGATGGCTGCTTACCTCTTTGCTTCAGATCACGCTCCACCCACTGGTCCAATCGCTATGGCATGCTATTTTATAGCTGCTTTGCAACTGGAATTCTTCCCAGAGAAGACTCCTCTCGTCAAGCAAACTGCCACTGCCACCGAAGATGACGGGACTCCTGCTGAGCAAACTGCCACTGCCACCGAAGATGACGGGACTCCTGCTGAGC
>Ga0137388_10002146_pt1 | contig 12311 bp, 8 predicted proteins | sample 15con2h14AmetaG_FD_104644 | JGI IMG/M metagenome (GOLD analysis project Ga0137388, IMG submission 104644) | Vadose zone soil microbial communities from Angelo Coast Range Reserve, California, USA - 15con2h1.4A metaG | ecosystem: Environmental > Terrestrial > Soil > Vadose zone > Saprolite...
CTTTTTGCGGCATGCGCGCTTCCAATCACCTTCATCAAGAAAGCTTTCAATCACCTTCATCAAAAAAAACGTTATCGTCATTCCGCGCGCAGCGAGGAATCTCTCCTGGTTGTTCGCGTCACGCTAACTGACTTTCGGATGTCTGCGATGCCAGTCGGAGTGCTGCTGAAAGATGCGCGCTGCGCGAATCACTGCGGCGTCGTTGCCCGCCTTTGCGACAAACTGCAAGCCCACAGGAAGTTTTTCGCTGGTGAATCCGCAGGGAACGGAAAGCGCAGGCAGCCCACAAAGATTTCCGATTCCGCCCAGCGGATCCGGAAAAGTCAGGGCGGTTTCAAGATTGGTTTGGAGCGGCGTGGCGGCAATGGGCTGCGAGGCAGCAACCAAAACATCGAAATTCTCGAAGAGGTCGGTCATTCTCTGCTGCAGGATTTCGCGAATTTGTAATGCACGAACATAGTCCGCACCGCCGATTTGTTCGTTGACGTAGCCGTTAATTTGTCCGAGCGGATCAGTGAGCTGCGCGACTTTTCCAGATCGAATCAGCTCGCGAAAAGCGGAAGTGCCTTCGACCCCGATGATGACGCCGGCGGCGTCTTCCCACGGCCCTTCCGGAAGAGAGGCGTTTTTTGTACCCGGGAAAGATTTGCGAACGACAAGTTCGGCGGCATGGATTGGCTTTTCCACGTGAGCATCGAATTGTTTCCATGCATTTGTAAGCCAGCCGAGGCGCAGCGGTTTTGCGGAAAGCTCCAGCGAAGGCGAATAGGTAAACGCCGCTTTGTCGATGCCCAGCGTGCCGCGGTCCTTGAAGTCGTGCCCGGCGATGGCCGCAAAAATGTGCGCGCAATCTTCCGCGGAGCGCGCCAGCGGTCCGATCTTGTCCATGGAATACGCTAATGCCAGCGCACCATAACGGCTGACGCGTCCGTAAGTTGGGCGCAGCCCACTTACTCCACAAAATGCCGCAGGACAGACAATCGAGCCCCAGGTTTCCGTGCCGATGGCGAAGCCCGCAAGTCCGGCTGCGACGATCGCGCCGGAACCGGAAGACGAACCGCAAGTCCAGCACGACGTATTCCAGGGATTTTTCGCTGCTCCTTGCAATGAAGCGGACGCGAAGCGGTAATTCATTCCACCGGCCAGTTCGATCATCGCGGCCTTGCCGATGAGAATCGCGCCGACGCGGCGGAGATGTTCGATGACCGTGGCGTCATAATCAAAAACCTGGTTTTCGTACGGTTTTGCGCCCCAGGTCGTGGGCAGACCTTTTGCGGAGAGCAAATCTTTTGCGGCGTAAGGAATTCCGTGCAGCGGCCCGCGATAGTGGCCACGTTTAATTTCTTTGTCAACGGCTTCGGCATCGGCGAGCGCAATTTCTGGAGTGAGTCGGGCGTAGGCGTCGAGCTTGGGCCCGATTTTTTCAGAGCGATCAAGATAGGCTTTGGTGAGGTCCACAGGTGAGAGCGCTTTGGACTGAATGCGCTTGGCGAGTTCGCTGGCGGTGAGAAAGAGGATTTCGTCGCTGAGCATGGTCATTATTGATCCTCAAGGGCCTCAGGGTTTTTCCGTCTTAGGTGGTTTTGGCGCCGCCGCAGAATTCGCTGACGCTGATGGCTTCGCGGAAGCCAAAGCGGCCGCGGCGGGTTTTTTGTCGCGATCGACGAGCGGCTTCAAATAGAGAGCCGGCAAGTCACCGTTGGATATGGGGTAGGCGCGAATGTGATCGAGCGGCGGCTGAAGCGCGACGCACAGACGCCTCAGATCGGTTTTCTGTGCTTCGGAGAAGCGGTCAGGGTACTGGTTGAGAATGGCCTGGAAGCGGAAGTCAGCTTCGGCCTGGCTCGGCGGAGAAAGCTTGGGAGCGCTAGTTGCGTTCTGCAGGGAAGTTTGTGCGGGAGCTTGTGCCGATGGCGGCTCGGATGGCGCGGCGGACGGAACAAGCTCGCGTAGGGGCAACACCGCGGCGGTCGCGGCACCGAGCGCAGCTCGGCGCGCAAATTCGCGACGAGAGAAGTGCTTGTCAGTTAAAGGCATGGATGTCACCGGTCAGAGGGAAGTTCAGGGCCACACGGAGGCTACAGAATCCAGCGCGACCGGTCAACCTGACAATGGGATAGGGGATAGGAGAGAGCGAAACTGCCCTCTGGACCCAACCTTCGAGCGCGAGCCGTCAAGTTTCCGACAAAGTCCTAAAGCGATTCTTGTTGATTTTCAGCGACCGAATCTTCGATTCCAATGTAGACCGCGGTATCCCCAACTTGACCGCAGCCCCCGAGGGTCCGTATACGTGCCCACGGGTATCTTTCAGGGCAGCCTCAATCATGTCCTTCTCTTGCGCGAGGAGTCTCGTAGGAAGCTCAACTTGCTGTTTCGGTTCCGGTGTCATTGGCGGCGGCTGCGGTAACCAGCTTTCGTCGATCGAGAATATCTCTGTTTCGCAAAGTATGACCGAACGCTCGATGACGTTCTGCAGTTCGCGGATGTTTCCCGGCCAGGGATATAACTGAAGCAATTCCAGCGTCTTCTTGTTGACACGTTTTATGTTCTTGCCTGCTTTTCGCGCATAGCGATCGACAAAGTATTCCACCAGCAGAGGAATGTCCTCTCTTCGCTCTCGAAGAGAAGGCATCTCGATCGGGAAGACATGCAGCCGATAAAACAAATCGCTACGAAAGGACCCAGCGCTGATGGCGGCCCGTAAGTCACGGTTGGTGGCCGCGATCACTCGGACGTCAGAGCGGATTCGACGACTGCCGCCGACACGCTCAAACTCATGCTCCTGCAAAACACGCAGGAGTGCGATCTGAGTCTCAGGCGGAAGTTCTCCGACTTCATCGAGGAAAATCGTGCCTTTATTTGCTAGCTCAAACCGACCCAGGCGCTGCTGAGTCGCGCCCGTGAAGGCACCCCTCTCGTGCCCGAACAACTCCGAAGCGATAAGATCACGAGGAATTGCAGCACAGTTCACGCTAACGAAAGCGCGCGAGCTGCGATCGGATCGTCGGTGGATGGCGCGTGCAACAAGCTCTTTGCCCGTTCCCGTTCCGCCCGTGATCAGAACAGTCGAATCTGTAGCAGCTACTTTGATCGCCCGTGAAAGCACAGCCTGCAACGCCGGTGACGTTCCCACAATCTCTTCAAACATGGAAACCCGATCCACTTCATCTCGTAGAGCCAGGTTCTCCTTGTCGAGCTGTTCCCTTAAGAGCTCTAATTCCTCAACCGCGGATTCTAGAGCCGCCTCTTTTCCAAGATGCTCGGCCCCATCCCAGAACGGGAGTGTCAAATCCCTGAGCTTGGCCGTCCGGATGAAATCCAAAACTATCTTCATGGCGGCGCGAATGCCCATGATCCGTTCGGAGTCATGGACACAACAATTCACAAGACCTCCCGAAGCGCCTGACTCTGCAAGGCTGACCAAGGGTCGCGCTTCCTCTTTTTTTTCTTTTGGCTGCGTTGCTATTTTCATCACTGTCCTCTGTTCCATTTCGAATGCGTTTCGCTTCTGCGTAATTCTCAAGCGGCTTCCTATTGGCGCCGTTTCAAAACCTACGACGTGATTCCGACAAGCTCTAAAATTTCTCCATCGTGAAACGGGCCATTCGTATCCCAGTCCCGTTCGGATGTAAATGCACTGGCGGTGATTTGGCGGTGGAATTCGCTCAAGGTCAGCAAGTCACGGATTCTAAACGGCTAAGGTAGACGCCTCGCGCCGTTTTCCCTGATCTTATTGAATCTTTCTTGGAGTTCCCCAGCCCAGTAGTACACTTGGCGCCATCTCACAAGGCCTAATGAAACACGCAGTTCAAGGGCGCGTTCGGATTGGAGGGTTTGAGCTTGACCTGAAGTCGGGTGAACTGCGCTCGGTTGGCTCGGTGGAAGGTGATAGCAGGGTCCTTCTGCGGGAACAACCATTCCAAGTTCTACGAATGCTAATCGAACGCGGGGGCAAGATCGTCACTCGCGAGGAAATCAAGAGTAAGCTCTGGCCCAACGACACCGTAGTGGATTTCGACCACAGCATCAATACCGCCATCAAGGTTCTACGGCGAGCGCTGGGCGATTCTGCCGATAGACCTCAGTACATCGAGACATTGGCCCGGCGGGGATATCGCCTGCTGTCCGCCATTGAGTGGTTGCAAACGGCCACCGAAAGCCCTCGCGATGATGCTGCTAGCCTGTCGCCAGTGCCTGAATCCGCGAGCCTCATCGGTAAGAAGGTCTCCCACTACCGTGTCCTCGAAGTCATCGGGGGCGGCGGCATGGGGATGGTGTACAAGGCAGAAGATCTCAAGCTGGGTCGCCAGGCGGCGCTTAAATTCCTGCCGGAAGAGCTGGCTAGTGATCCCGTAACGCTTGAGCGCTTTGAGCGCGAAGCCCAAACGGCCTCGGCGCTAAACCATCCCAATATCTGTACGATCTATGAAATTGAGGAACACGAAGGCCAGCCTTTCATCGTCATGGAACTACTGGAAGGAGAGACCCTTCGCAATCGGATAGCTGCGTCAGAGCCAAAGGCAATCCCAGTGCCCGCGCTCCTGGATATCGCAATTCAAATCTGTAACGGACTGCAGGCTGCCCACGACAAGGCCATCATTCACCGCGACATCAAGCCGGCAAACTTTTTCCTGACGAAGCAAGGCACGGTGAAAATTCTGGATTTTGGATTAGCGAAGTTGGCCGCGAGCCGAGAAAGCGCGGGAAAAGACCCGGCGGAAGCATCCCCAGAAACTGCTTCTTCGCCTCCCAGCGAGGAGAGCTCCACACGCTCCGACCGGATCTTTACAAGTCTCACACGTCCTGGAACTACAGCGGGCACGGCCGGCTATATGTCTCCCGAGCAGGTGCGCAAGGAAAGGTTGGATGTCCGCACCGACCTGTTTTCCTTTGGGATGGTTTTGTATGAGATGGCGGCTGGCCGGCGGGCTTTCGAGGGCGAGACCGTGGCGGCCATTCACGACGCGATCCTTAACCAAATGGCCACACCAGCCCACGATCTGAACTCCATTGTCCCCCGCGCGCTGGACGCAGTCATCACCAAGGCGCTGGAAAAGGATCGCTCACGACGCTACCAGTCCGCCGCCGAGATGCGTGGGGACCTCGAGCGGGTCCGGTGGGAGACGCTGCCAGCAAGACTTCGCATGCGAAGGTGGCTCGCGGCAGCTGCACTGCTCGTTTTTGTAGCCACAGGCTCTTGGCTGTACTTGCGCTACCGCAACCGGGTCACGCTTTCCCCCACTGACGCGATCGTCCTCGCCGACATCAGCAATCACACCGGCGATCCGGTATTCGATGATGCCTTGAACGCAGCGTTGCGTTACGGTCTGGAGCAGACGCCGTATCTGAATGTCCTGGCGATTGACAAAGTTTTCGCGACCCTGGGACTACTCAAGCTTCCTCCGACAACGAAGTTGACGCCGGAGGTCGCCCGTCAGGTATGCCTTCGCACAAACAGCAAAATGGTATTGACCAGTTCCATTGCGGACGCGGGCAACCGCTTTCGAATCGAGCTGACTGCGATCGAGTGCCAGTCGGGAACGCCTCGCGCGCGACTCAGCGAAGATGTTGCCAGCCGAAACGAGGTGGTGCACGTGCTGGGTGTCTCGGCTGCGCAACTTCGCCACAAGCTGGGCGAACCAGCGGCGACGCTTGCCGAGTTCAACAAACCTCTGGAGGAGGCCACGAGCTCGTCGCTGGAGGCCTTGCAGGCGGGAACTGTTGGCTACAAGCACCACGTATCAGGGGACTTCCTGGGCGCAATCCCTTATTACCAGCGTGCGATTGAACTGGATCCAAACTTCGCGCTGGCGTACGAAGCTCTTTGGGCTGCCAATAGCAACCGGCATGAACTCGCCTTAGCCAACGCCGCTATTACCAAGGGCTATGAGCTCCGGGCTCGAATGACCGAATCGGCCCGCTTACGCGCGGAGTATCAATACTACGATAGCGCAACCGGCGAACTGGAGAAGGCCTATCGCGTCCTCTTAGAGTCCGTTCAAACCTTTCCCCGCGATACCGTTGCCCACAACAATCTCGCAAGATGTCTGAGCTTTCTGGGACAACCAGATGGGGCCGCCGCCGAGGCCCGTGAAGCGGCTCGCCTGCATCCGAGTCCTTGGAGCTATTTCATCTCGACGCGTTATCTCATCCTCGCAGGCCGGCTGAACGAAGCCAAGGCCACGCTCGACGAGGCGCAAGCGCGCAAGTTCGATACCCCCGACTTGCACTGGAATCGCACCGTGCTGGCCTTCCTGCAAAACGACCAAACCGCGGTGCAAGAGCAGTGGAAGTGGGTCGTGGGCAAGCCCGATGCTCAACGATTTCTCGCCCTAAAATCGGCGATGGAGGGTTACTATGGCCATCTGCGCAGTGCGCACCAGGTGGCGCAGCAAGCCATAAATTTGTCGATCAACAAGAACGCCGCTTTTGGGATCGACAATGTTGTCGAGGCGCTGAGAGACGCGGAAGTGGGCAATACGGCCCGAGCCAAAAACGCAGCGATTCAAGCGCTCAAGAGTGTTCGGACCCCCGATTGGCAATTAGACTTGGCTCTGGCCTTTGCGCGAGCAGGGGAAATTGAGCAAGCCAAGAAGCTAGCCGATGCGATAGAATCTCCCTTGAATACTACGATTCAGAATTACTCCCTGCCGACGATCCGAGCCGCGATAAAATTGCATGTAAACGATCCAGCTAGCGCCGTCGAAATCCTGCAGCCTGCGTTGAAGTATGACTTGGCGTTTTCCGAGAGCTCGTTCGACAACCTTTATCCCGCTTACATCCGCGGCCTGGCATATCTCCAGATGCGCTACGGCCGCCTGGCTGCGGCGGAGTTCCAGAAGTTATTTGATCATCCGGGTATCGTGGGAACACGTGTAACTGGGGCATTGGCCCATTTGCAACTAGCCAGGGCGCAGAAAATGATGGGTGACCAGGCCGCGGCGCGCAAGTCGTATGAGGACTTCTTGATCCTCTGGAAGGACGCCGACGCCGACATCCCTATCCTGAAGCAAGCCAAGGCCGAGTACGCGAAATTGCACTGATATCTGGCAAATGTGCACGCGGACTTGTTAATGCCCGGTAAGTCCGCTTCCGGAACCGGTCCGACAAAGCGTTCGAGTGGCTGCTAGACCGAGCTTATGCCCAACGTGACGGCGGCTTGACCTTAACGAAAGTGGAACCCCCTACTGAAGAGCTTGCACAACGACCCGCGATACGCCGCGTTCTTGAAGAAACTCAATCTGCCGAATTGAGTTACGTTGTCCTATTTCTAGTACCCAACCATTCCAAAACATTTGGACTCCCAACCAATTGCTCCAGCAAAATTGCTTCTCGACAAAAAGAAAAAGGACTGAAAGCGATAGGTTTCGATCAATCGATCTGGTCGAACACCTTGATTGCCACCGTGCGTCTTGTCTGTCGGTCAGTCGTGCAGCGCCTCGGCCTGCTCTAAAATCATAGTATTACCGAGACAACAGGCACTTGTCCCGATTAGGATTCCAGTGAAAGCTGATCGTCTCTGAACTGGGCAGCCCTCTAATTGGCGCGGCACCAGACGCCATTGCATCGAATACCGCGTTTTCTGCTAGTTTTTCGAAGGTTTCTCGACTTGATCGATGACGAGAATTTCCATCGGGACTTTTTGAGGTTCCAGTTTCAGACCGAGCTGCTCCTCGATCGCGGTGAAGATCGAAGGGTCGGACGCTTCAGGCGAGGATTCACTGTTGGCCCCTGACTGGCCGTCAACCGTTTCCTTTTCAAACAGAGAAGTTTTCCCAATCGTCGGCCACTGCAGCGTGAAATCATAGTTGCCCTTGAGCTCGGTCTTATCCAGAACATTGCGCCCCAGTAGCCGAGACAAGTAGCTCGCCAGCGCCCCGGTAGGAGCGCCTTGACCGATGACCTGGCCTCGTCCAATCTCCATGTTTCCGAGGCCGCCCGCCTTTGATGGCTGAAGTTTGGGACCGCCATTGGCGATGACCATCGTATAGACTGGGAGTTCTTTGGTTTCGCGGTGGAGCGTCAGTTTGAAGCGGTCCGCCAAAAGGGCCCGAAGCCTGCGTCCGGGCACAAGCCTGCGCTGGTCTTCGCTAAGCTGGCCCAGCTCGCCAGCGTCAGAATTCTTCGCTTCTATGTCGTATTTTTCGGTGTTGAGCCAGTTCGGTCCGCCCGATATCTGATTGTCCTGGACTCCGTATGCTTCACGAATGAGCATCCGCAGCGTGAAGTTCGCCGCGGCGAACTCGTCCGGCCTGACCAATATCTTGACCATATCAGTGCCCGACGTGTTTGGTTTGATCGAAGCGACCTCGTACACAGGCGTGACGGACGCTGAGTTTTGGGTCTGCGATCCTGCCCGGCTTGGCGTTGCGTTTAGCAGGCCAAACGCGATCGGCGCGGCTACGGCTACTACTCCAGCCGCGCCAAGCAATAGCTTTCTGCTGAAATCGAGCTTGCGTACAGTACTTTTAGTCATGATATGGACAATCCTTTTCTTGAGATCGGCGCCCGTGACTCCGGATACGCAAGCCAGGGGGGATTCCACACAGAATTCACAGATCTTCAAAATGCTTTCTGCATAGAACTGCCGTTCGCGGCCCGATTCCAGGACTTCCTCGTCGCAGGCGCGTTCGCGCTCCTCCACCAGCCGCGTCCCCAACCACCAAACCAACGGGTGAAACCAAAAGCTGGCTTCAACCACCATGTGTATCGCAGCGGCAAGATTGTCGCGGCGGCGTACGTGCCACAGTTCGTGGGCGAGGATCGCTTCCAAGTGGGCGTCTTCGAGGCGTGCGGAGATCCTTTCCGGCCACACCAAAACCGGACGAACTATGCCGAAAATCCCCGGTTCCAGAGAAGCCCGTGACAATAGAATCTCAGTCGGCTTCCGTATGCCTTCGATATGCTCCAGCCGGCGCAGCGCTTCAACTTCGCGTCCTTCTCGTAGTGGCGTCGCTTCCCGGATGGCTGCGGAAATCCGCCGCCAACGCAGGAGCCACACGAAAACGACCATCAGGAATCCGCAGAGCCATACGGCAAGAAGGGCTGGAAGCAGATGGATGAGGCTCGCGAGAACCGTCGAGGGAGTGGCCGGAGAAACGATCGGCGTCGTTTGCTGCATGAAAGGCTGGCCGACTTCCTTCATCACGGAAGACAAGCCACCTTTCGCTCCTGCCGAACCGCGCGACCATGGCAGACGACTCCCCATGACGACCAGCAACGAAAAGGGGACGAGGAATTTCAACGACGCGGCCAGCCATAGCCAATAGCGAGCCCGCGCACGGTTCTTTCGCAAAGCCAATGTCAAGAGTCCGGCGGTGATGGCGAACAGCGTCGACTGCCATAGGTGATTGCCCATCGCCGGTGCGAGGGCTGTCCATATCCCGGACAAGTATTTCAGGACCATTTCGATTTGTCCTTTCTCGCGAGCCTCCGAAGAATTTTCTCAGCTTCCTTTACGTCCTCGAGTGTGAGTTTTCCGGATTCGATGAGATGCGCCATTACGGGCTGCGTGCGCCCACCGAACAGCGCGATCAGGTCGTCGACCAATCTGCGCTGCGCGGCAGTGCGGGAGACGGCGGCTTCGAAAATGTGGAAGTTGCCGACCTTCTTGACGCGCCGCACGGCTTTCTTCGCTTCCAGCCGGTACACGGTTGTCTGGACGGTCGTATAGGCTGGCCTGTGTTTTTCCGGGAAAGTTTCCTGAATGTCGCGAATGGAGGCCTGGCCTTGAGTCCAGAGCGCCTCCATGATTTGAAGTTCGAGCTTCGTTAATTTGGGTTCGGGCATATTGCTCCCTACTACTATCGTATGTCATCCTACTACTGAGGTAGTTACTGTCAAGTCCTTTTTAGAATTGGGCGGAGCTCGAAGCTGGACTGTGATAAAAGCCGTTACCGGACATGTTACGGAGCAAGTCGAACTTACGAAAATCACATCTGTACGTCAGCATTTGAAACGCGGATCGTCAGAAAAGAGAAACCTACCGAATTCTCTCGGCTTAGAAAAGAGGGCTGGACAACCTATTTTAGATTCAATGGGTTCCCTTGGCGCATAGCGTGCTGGCATATCGTGTCGAACATACGCGACCCGAATTGTGCTTTTCAGCTTCCCCCAAAAAAGAAAACAGACTCGCGAAAAGTGAAAAGCTAAAGCGCATGCGCGGAACCTCGCCGAGCGAAACTGACGAAGAGGGCAACAGAGGGCAGTTTCGCCCGCTCCTATCCCCTATCCCGTCAACCTGACAATTCGGCTCTTTTTCAGGTATCGAGGAGAGCGTAAGCTGCGACTCGTGCGCGGAATGAATCCTGTTCGCCGCGTTGCGAGGAGTTTGTTGTGACTATATTGGCGTCGCGTTTTGAGTCTGCAAAAGTGGAACAACTGCTGGCAAATGCGGCGGAGCGCGCCCGCCGCTACGTGGCGACCGTAAACGAGCGCCGCGTAAGCCCGGGTACGCTGGCAGTCGGCGCGCTTCAGCAGTTTCGTGAACCAATGCCAAACGAAGCTTGCGATCCGCAGACAGTGATTGCGCTGCTCGACGAAATTGGATCGCCAGCAACGGTGGCAACCACCGGTGGCCGGTATTTCGGTTTCGTCATCGGCGGGTCGCTGCCGGCAGCGGCGGCAGCAAGCTGGCTGGCCAGCGCCTGGGACCAGAACATGGCTTTGCGAGTCATGTCACCGGTGGGAGCGGAACTGGAAGACGTAGTTCTTGGCTGGGTTAGGGAATTACTGGGGCTGCCAGCGGAGTGCGAGGGGGGATTGGTCACTTGCGCGACCGCGGCAAATTTTACGGCGCTGCTGGCGGCGCGTTCTGCGATATTGAAGCGCGTAGGATGGAACGTGGAAGATGACGGACTGTTCGGCACGCCGCCAGTAGAAATCGTGGTTGGCGAAGAAGTGCATGCTTCGGTGCAGAAAGCCTTAAGCCTGGGAGGATTTGGGCGCAACCGGGTGACGGTTGTGGAAGCGGACGCGCAGGGAAGAATGCGCGCAGAAAAATTGCCGCCTCTTTCGAATCGGAGCATCGTGTGCATTCAGGCAGGGAATGTGAATAGCGGCGCGTTTGACCCTGCGGCGGAAATCTGCGAACAGGCACGCGCGGCGGGAGCGTGGGTTCACGTGGATGGTGCGTTTGGGTTGTGGGCGGGCGTTTCACCGAAGTATGCGGAATTGACGCGCGGATTTGAATTGGCGGATTCTTGGGCCACGGACGCGCACAAATGGCTGAACGTGAATTACGACAGCGGCATTGTGATGGTACGCGATGGAATGGCGCTGCGCCGCGCCATGACCATCTCGGCGGCCTATCTTCATGGAGGCGCGCTGCGGGAGCCTATGAATCATGTGCCGGAGGCATCGCGGCGAGCGCGCGGCATTGAGGTCTGGGCGGCGCTCAAATCGCTGGGGCGTGTGGGGCTGTGTGACTTGATTGAGCGGACTTGCGCGCTGGCGGCGCGGTTTGCGGAGAAGTTGCGCGCGGAGGGATACGAGATTTTAAACGACGTCGTGATCAATCAGGCGATGGTGTCGTTTGGTGCGGCGGATGAGACGCTGGAAGTGATTCGGCGCGTGCAGGAAGAGGGTACTTGCTGGTGCGGAGGAACAGTTTGGCATGGGAAGACGGCGATGCGGATCAGCGTATCATCTTGGGCGACTAGCGAAGACGACATTGATCGAAGCGCCGATGCGGTGATCCGAATTGCCCGAGAAATTGCCAGGTGATGCAAGACTAGACTCTAGCAACCGGAAAACGGAGAGCGTTTGCCATTGCGTAAGTACATCTTGCTCTGTGCGTTGTTGGGAATAGTTCTGTTGGCCGGGTTGACGATGTGGCATCAGTCTGCGTCACCGGCGGCCAAACAAGCGCCAAGCCTGACGATCGACAAACTCCCGGTCGCTTTCTTCATGCATACGTTCGACCCTAGCGCACCTCCGGCGGATATGCCGCCGCTCGCGGCATGGGAAGAAGCGGAGTGCGATTCCAATTTCGTGTCCAACGCCAACGTGAAGGGGCGGACGGAAATGGTCGATGGGACGCACGGTGTGGTCACCGTGACCGACGTGAAAGTCACACTGCAGCTTGCCATCAACATTTGGGTGGCAGAGGGCGCGGCGAAGCGCGTAATCGAACATGAGCAAGGCCACCGGCGAATCTCGGAGCATTACTATGAAACGGCCGACAAAGTGGCTGAGCAAATTGCCGCGACGTATCTGAACAAACAAATCTCCGCTAGGGGTGGGGATCTGAATGCGGAAGTTAACAATTTGCTGCAGCAGATGGGCGCGGAGATTACCGCGGAATACAGTCA